>ERZ1026860.1593-NODE-1593-length-11191-cov-7.560165_pt1 | contig 11191 bp, 10 predicted proteins | sample MGYA00380160_ERZ1026860 | MGnify/ENA primary metagenome ERZ1026860 (study PRJEB33269, sample SAMEA4719796) | human gut metagenome | biome: human-associated habitat; feature: organic feature; material: feces | place: Cameroon | collected 2013-10 ... | reverse complement strand
CCGAGAGCTTCCAGGCCGCGTTCAAGGATTACTTCACCGGCAATGTGGACGAAGATACCGCAAAAGCAAACTTCGAGACCGCCATCAAGGAGAAGTACCCCGAGCTGACCGATGTGGAGTGGCCCGCCTGAGCGCAGCCTGAAGCACAACTTTAGAAACTGAATCCGAGGGGGCGGGCCGGACGCTGATCCCGCCCGCCCCCTTTTTATCGGATGCAGCGTATGTCAGGAGGGCAGTTCCATGGGAGAAAAAACCAAAAAGAAAAGGTCCATCAGCTACGCGAAGTGGGGCTACATCTTCATTGCGCCGTTCTTCCTCATCTTTGCGGTGTTCCAGCTGATCCCGATGGTCTCCACCATTTATTACAGCTTTTTTGAATATTACCGCAGCGGCCTGAAGATCATCGGCCCCAGCTTTGTGGGCCTGAAAAACTACATCACCCTGTTTTCCACCGACCTGCCCAAATACTTTGGCAACACGCTGCTGCTCTGGATCATCGGTTTTATCCCGCAGATCGCCGTCTCGCTGCTGCTGGCGGCCTGGTTCACCGATCTGCGGCTCAAGCTCAAGGGGCAGACCTTCTTCAAGACGGTCATCTACATGCCCAACCTCATCATGGCTTCGGCCTTTGCCATGCTGTTCTTCGCCCTGTTCTCGGACAACGGCCCGGTGAACGCGGCGCTGGTGAGCATGGGCATCCTCAAGGAGCCCTTCAGCTTTTTGAATACGGTCTGGGGCAACCGGGGACTCATCGGCCTGATGAACTTCCTGATGTGGTTCGGCAACACCACCATCATGCTGATGGCGGCCATCATGGGCGTGGACCCCACCCTGTACGAGGCCGCCGAGCTGGACGGCTGCAGCCCGAACCAGATGTTCTGGAAGATCACCATTCCCCTCATCCGGCCGATCCTGGTCTACGTGATGATCACCTCCATGATCGGCGGTCTGCAGATGTTCGATGTGCCGCAGATCCTGACCAACGGCAAGGGCGGCCCGGACCGCACCTCCACCACCATGATCATGTATCTGAACAACCACCTGTTCAGCAAGAATTACGGCATGGCCGGTGCGGTCTCCGTGGTGCTGTTCCTGGTGTGCGCCGTGCTCTGCGTGGTGGTCTACTTCTCGCTCACTCGGGAGGAGGACGGCCTGAGCAAGGCCGAACGCAAGGCCCGTAAACAGGCGGCCAAACAGGCGAAGGGAGGAAATGCATCATGTCACACGCTGTAAAAACCAAATCGGAAAAGGCGACCCTTGCGGCCCGCCGCACGGTCAGCTACGTCGTTCTGGTGCTGCTGAGCTTTCTGTGCCTGTTCTTCTTCTATGTGCTGCTCATCAACTCCACCCGCACCCACTTTGAGATCCAGAAGGGCTTCTCCCTCCTGCCCGGCAGATTTCTGCTGACGAACCTGAAAAACGTCCTCTCGGACGCCAACATCCCGGTGCTGTCCGGCGTGCGGAACAGCCTGCTCGTCTCCGCCTGCTCGGCAGCCCTCAGCGTCTATTTCTCGGCTCTGACCGCCTATGGCATTTATGCCTACAATTTCAAGTTCAAAAAGGCTGCGTTCGCCCTCATCCTCCTCATCATGACGATGCCCACCCAGGTGTCGGCGCTGGGCTTTTTGCAGCTGATCACCAAAATGGGCCTGAAGAACAGCTTTCTCCCCCTCATCATCCCCAGCATCGCAGCCCCGGCCGTGTTCTTCTTCATGAAGCAGTATCTGGACGCCTCTCTTCCCATGGAGATCGTGGAGGCGGCCCGCATCGACGGCGCGGGAGAGTTCTACACCTTCAACCACATCGTGCTCCCCATCATGAAGCCCGCTCTGGCGGTGCAGGCCATCTTCTCCTTTGTTGCAAGCTGGAACAACTACTTCATCCCCGCGCTGGTGCTGGATACGGCGGACAAAAAGACGCTGCCCATCCTCATTGCCCAGCTGCGCAGTGCCGATTTCCTCAAGTTTGATATGGGCAAGGTCTACATGCTGGTGGCCATTGCCATCCTGCCCGTGATCGTCGTCTACCTGCTGCTCTCGAAATTCATCGTCCGCGGCGTGGCCCTCGGCGGAGTCAAAGGCTGATCTGCATCCCAAACAAAGATCCCCTATACGGGCCGTTTCATCGGCTGTCCGTATAGGGGATCTATTTTTCGGCAGGCTGGGAGACCGGCTCACCCGAGCGTGATCGGGCTGACCTGATAGTACCAGTTGCTCAGTTCCTGTTTGGCCCGTGCAATGAGCTTTTTGATGGGGCAGAATGCGCTGCGTTCCTTTTCCAGATCGGTCCCCTGGGGGAAATGATAGATCACAGCATAGGCCGTGGACTGCGGCGGCAGCGACATCATCACGGCAGAGGAATGCACCACGCAGATCTCATCGCCCACCGCAAGGTCCTGCGGGATCGCGGAGGTCTGGTTCTCATAATCCTCCCACGCGGTGTTGTCCGAAATGAGCATCCGATAGCTCTCGTTCTGGTCCGAGGAGACCAGAATGGATTCGATGCTGCCCTCCGCATCCCGTTCGATCTCTTCTACCTTTCCATAATAATAAAGCCGATCCTGAAAAAGTGCGGAAGCCGACGGCAGCATGGTAATGCTCAAAGCCAGAACAGCGAGAACACAAGTGAACATTTTATAGAATTTTTTCATAAGATACTCCCTATCTCTGTGTCAGATTCAAGCCTTTCGGTGTCAAAACGAAATAGCGGTATAGATATTATAACACACCAGCAAAAAATTACCAGGTCGTGATTTAATGCCGTGTTCTGCTTTTACTCCTGCAGCAGCCAATCAGCTATATCGTGAATCTCGATCCCCTCATAGGTATATTTCGGGTGCTTGGTTCGAGCAATAATCATTTTGGGGTAAGCATCTCGAATTTGAAGTAGAGGCGAGCATTCTCTTGCAAATGTTTCCTGCCCGGAAATATTGTCGCTTACCTGAATATAAATCTTCTCGCTGCCTCTCTGAACAACAAAGTCGATTTCCTTTTGATAGAGCTTGCCGACATAGACATCGTATCCACGGCGAAGGAGTTCGATGCAAACGATGTTCTCATATACTCTGCCATAGTCTATATTTCTGCTTCCCAGCATGGCATATCGAATGCCGCTGTCACACAAATAGAATTTTTCAGAGCTTTCAAGGTATTTCTTGCCACGGATGTCGTATCTCTTAATATCATAAAACACAAAAGCATTGCACAAATACTTAATATACTTGCCGATGGTCACATGATTGGTTGGGGTCTCATTTGCCGTCAGAAGCTGACTGATCTTATTCGGAGAAGTCAGGTTGCTGATGTTATCCATAAGGAACTCGCTCAGGCGTTGTAAAACCAAAGTATCCGGCAAAGCGTACTTCTGCACCAAATCTCTTGTGACGATGGTTTCATAGACCTCTTTGATATAATTCGTTCTATCTTTTTCGGTTCTGTAAGCATAGGAGCCTGCTAAACCGCCCTTGATAGCGTAATCATCAAAGAGCTTATCCTTATCACGAACCTCATCGTAATATTGGCAGTATTCCCGGAAACTGAAAGGAAACACATGAATTTCAATATAGCGTCCAGTAAACAGAGTTGCCAAATCCGCACTCAGCAGAAAAGCATTGGAACCTGTTATATAGATGTCGTATTTTCCTTTAGAGTACAGGCTATTGATTGCCAGCTCAAACCTAGGGCACATCTGAACCTCATCTACAAACAGGTAGTTCGTTTTGCCTTCCTGATAATGTTCTTCCACATAAGCGTGTAAGGCATGGTATTCCTTGATTTCTTCATACGCCAAATCCATGAAATCAAGGAAGATAATATTGATGTTTTCAAAATTGCTTTTCAGATATGCAATATACGCCTGCATCAGTTTGGACTTACCAGATCGACGAATCCCTGTGATGATCTTGATGTCAGGTGTGCCATTCAGTTCAATGATTCTATCGAGATAGTTTGCTCTCGTTATTGTTTTCATATCGTCACCCGCTTTCAAAAATTGAAGTTTTTTCATTTCTCGAAACCGCTTCGATGGGCTTGATGTGCTTATTATATTGTCTGCGAATAGTATACGCAAGCTGTCGCTTTCAAAAACGCAAAAATTTTTATTTTTTGAAAGTGAAGCTCTGTAAAGGCAACCCGAGGCTGCTCCAGGCATCCAGTATTTTTACCCAGACGGCAGCCCTTTCCAAAAGTACAGTGAAAGAGCTTTTTCATATAAGAAAAGCCGAAAACCCTTGAAAATAAAGGCTTTCGGCATTCTTCGCTGGCGTCCCCGATGTGATTCGAACACACGGCCTTCCGCTTAGGAGGCGGACGCTCTATCCAGCTGAGCTACGGAGACAGAAAAAAGCAGTGCTTTTGAAACCCTGCGGCACTGTCCCTATTATAATACCGCAAAGCGGCCGCAAAATCAAGGCCGTGCGCCGCAAACAAAAAACCTGCCGGACAAGGCGGTTGCAAGCCCTTGCCCGGCAGGATTCTTACTTCTTCGGAGTCATAAGCCTCTTATCCTCGGTTTCCTCATTTTTCGGTCGATACCAAACGTTTCATTGGAATGATCTCCCTCTGAGACGATGAAGAACTTGGATTTCACTAAGGGGTTTCTCTCACTTGTACATTGGACTGACCCTTCTCTTAACTGTTGGACTGCGGCATAGAGATCATGAAGATGAATTTCATATTACCACATTCTTTCGAGTTAGATTTGCCAGGGGTTCCGCTGTTCAAATCATTGGAGTATCTCCTTTCTGGTTATTCAAAGTAGCTTCTCCTGAAAGTTTTCTTCATGGGGATCACCTTCGGCGGATCTATTTGAATTGCCAGAGGATGTTATTTCGACAGACTGTGCTGTTTTCGCGTTTTTTGATGCTCAAGACCGGCTCAAATTCTTTTGTTATACGGGGGAAACATCCCGTTTCTGGTGAGCCTCTGTTTTGCTTCTCAGCGAATCCCGACAGTCTGTCCACACTGTGCGGGTTCCATATCAACCATCGGTCTACGCTCCTTCCTTCTTAAAGTCAGCGGGGTGAGCTCTCATTTGAGCTTCTGCTGTACTTGTCTGGTTTCTGGCTTTATTATACTCGGGAGCGGAGCTTTTGTCCATTCGCAGAGTGCACAAAAAATTAGGCAGTCTTTTTCCATATCAGTCTGTAAAATTGTGAACATTGACATTTTTTCTGCAATTCTCTTACACGGAAAATGATTTTGTGCTATCATACCGGGCAATGAATGGTAGTCGCACACAGACAGACGAAGGTTCCGCCCTCGTCTGTCTTTTTTTGTTTGTGCGGCGAACGTTCGCTCGAATTTTCACCCACCAACCAAAAGGAGTTTCAATTTATGCCCAAAACCCTGTTTGAACGCATCTTTTTTACCATCGTCATGGCCGCCATCATGGTCTATGGCATGATCGTCTACAACGTCGCCCTCAACACTGGCGGCGTCACCAACGCCACCTTTTTGATGGCCCTGCACGAGATGCCCATCATGGTGCCGGTGGCCTGCATTTTGGAGTTCTTCGTGGTGGAAAAGCTGGCCACCGCGCTGGCGTTCACCTTCATGCGCCCCACCGACCGTCCCCAGTTCATCACCTACGCCATCTCTCTGATGATCGTCTGCATCATGTGCCCGGTGATGAGCCTTGTGGCCACGATCCTGTTCAAAGAGCCCAGCTTTGGCACGTGGATCCACACCTGGGGCTGCAATATGCCCATGGCGCTGTGCTGGCAGATGCTCTACTGCGGCCCGCTGTCCCGCTTCATTTTCCGGCTGCTGTTCCGCCGGGGCACCAAGGCGGAGAATGCCAGCCGCACCTGATATATAAATTTTATATATCGGATATACCTGTTTTATATACTATCTGGAATTTTATTCAAATCCAGCCCTTCAGCCTGGCACCGCACCGGGTACTCGGCTAAGAAACGGCTAAGATTTTGTGCAATTGCTACAGGTTCGTGGCCCATTCACTGTGCATTTTGCTCAACAATCTTCCACCAAACGACCGTTTGAATATAACAAAAAGTAGATTTTCTCGCAAACCTCTTATCAAGCGCCCGCGTTCGTGCTATCATACCAGACGGAAAAGCCGGGTGGGCAGCCCCACCGCGCGGCGCTTTTTCGCATCAACGTCAAAAATGAAAGGAGATCGAGTGAATACGGTAGTACATCCAAGTTTTCCTTCAGCCCGGTCCCAATGGAAGGGGGCGGCACGATGAACGCTCTGACCGCAGCCCTCAAAGAGGAGCTGAACGTGGAGATGATCCAGGTTGGCCCCCTCTCCGTTCCCGAATCCGTGGTGGTCAGCTGGGGCATCATGGCGTTTCTCGTCATCGTATCCATCCTGCTCACCCGCAACCTGAGGGTGGACCACATTTCCAAGCGGCAGGCCGCTCTGGAAACCGTCGTCACCACCCTCAACGATTTCTTCACCGGCCTTTTGGGCAAGGAGGGCAAACGCTACGTTCCCTACCTGATCAGCGTGGCTCTCTACATTGCCTGCTCCAACCTCATCGGCGTGTTTGGCATCAAGCCCCCCACCAAGGACCTGAACGTCACCGCCGCACTGGCGCTCATGAGCATCTGCCTCATTGAGTATTCGGGCATTCACGCCCGGGGCGGCGCAGGCTTCTTCAAGAGCCTGGCAGCCCCCACCCCTGTGATGACCCCCATGAACATTCTGGAGATCGCCATCCGGCCCACCAGCCTGTGCATGCGGTTGTTCGGCAATGTGCTGGGCGCTTTTGTCATCATGGAGCTCATCAAGCAGGTGGTGCCTGTCTTTGTCCCCGCCGTCTTCAGCCTCTATTTTGATCTGTTCGACGGCCTCATCCAAACGTATGTTTTTGTGTTCCTCACCTCGCTCTTCATGAAAGAGAGCATGGGTGGAGAGGAATAAAATTAAAGGAGATATGATTATGAACGGACTCGTAGCTCTGGGCGCTGGCATCGCAGCGCTGACTGGTATTGGCGGCGGCATCGGCATCGGCATTGCCACCGGCAAGGCAACGGAGGCCATCTCCCGCCAGCCGGAGGCTTCCGGCAAGATCCAGACCAACCTCCTGCTGGGCGCAGCTCTGGCCGAAGGTACTGCAATTTTCGGCTTCGTCGTCGCCCTGCTGATCATCCTGTTCCTGGGTTGATACGGAGGCAGGACGAATGCTGACACTGAATCTGAATCTTCTGTATACGGTCGTCAACGTTCTGGTTCTGTTCCTGCTGCTCCGCAAGTTCCTGTACAAGCCTGTCATGAACATCATCGAGCAGCGCCAGAAGCAGGTGGATGACGCCCTGAACGCCGCCGAGACTTCCCAAAAGGAAGCCGACGCGGCCCTACACACCGCGCAGGAAAAGCTGCGCCATGTTGATACCGAAGCCGCTGCCCGCCGCACTGCGTATGAGCAGCAGGCTGAGACCGAAAAACAGCAGCTGCTGGCTGAGGCCCAGAAGCAGGCCGACGCCATCGTGGCGGAGGGCAAGCGGAACGCTGAGGCCGAACGCCAGCACAAGCTGCAGGAGGCCGACGCCCAGACCACCGCTCTGGCCCGCACCCTGTGCGAGAAGCTGCTGGAGCGTAACCTGACCCGGCAGGACGACGCCCGCCTGCTGGACGATCTGCTGCAGAAAGCGGGGGTAGACAATGGCCAGTGAATTCAGCCGTGAATTTTTTGCCTCCAACCGCATCGTAAAGGCCGGTCTCCGCGCCGCCCGGCAGCCTCGCGAAGAGGACCTCACCCGCATCAAAAAGGAAGTGCAGAAGCTCTACGACGCCACCGAGGTCCTGCTGGACGTCACGGTGGATGAGAGCCTGCTCTCCGGCTATGTCCTGCAGATTGGCGACCGCATCTTCGATAACTCCGGCCGCCACCAGCTGGACCAGATGATGGCCGGCAAGCCCTCGCTGGCCACCCTCAAGACCCGCATTGAAGATTATAAGCCCGCCGCCACCAGTGCCGAGGGCGGTGTGGTCATCGCCTCTGCCGACGGCATCGTGCAGGTGGAAGGGATGGACAAAGCCGTCTACGGCGAGATCGTCACCTTCGAGAACGGTGCCAAGGGCATGGTGGAGAGCGTGGAGCCCGGCAAACTGGGCATCATGCTCTTCGACGGTGCCGAGACCGTCGGCGTGGGTACCCTCGTCACCCGCAGCGGCAAGCGCGCGGGCATTCCCGTGGGCGACGCTTTCCTGGGCCGCGTCATCGACCCCCTGGGCGAGCCCATCGACGGCAAGGGTCCCATTGAGGCCACCGGCTACAACCCCATCGAAAAGCAGGCCCCCGGCATTCTGGAGCGCCAGAGCGTCGATACCCCGCTCCACACCGGCATCCTCGCCATCGACTCCATGTTCCCCATCGGCCGCGGCCAGCGTGAGCTGATCATCGGCGACCGCCAGACCGGCAAAACGTCCATCGCCACCGACGCCATCCTCAACCAGAAGGACACCGGCGTGCTCTGCATCTACGTTGCCATCGGCCAAAAGGCTTCTTCCATCGCCCGCGTGGCAGGCGACCTGAAAAAGCACGGGGCCATGGATTACACCACCATCGTGGCGGCCACTGCTTCGGACTCTGCCCCCCTGCAGTACATCGCACCCTACGCGGGCACCGCGCTGGCCGAGTATTTCATGGCGCAGGGCAAGAGCGTCCTCATCGTCTACGACGATCTGTCCAAGCACGCGGTGGCCTACCGTGCCATCTCGCTGCTGCTCCGCCGCTCCCCCGGCCGTGAGGCCTACCCCGGCGACGTCTTCTACCTGCACTCCCGTCTGCTGGAGCGCTCCTGCCGGATGCGCGACGATCTGGGCGGCGGCTCCATCACCGCCCTGCCCATCGTCGAGACCCAGGCAGGCGACGTCTCCGCTTACATTCCCACCAACGTCATCTCCATCACCGACGGCCAGATCTTCCTGGAGAGCGGCCTGTTCAACGCAGGCAACCGCCCCGCCGTCAATGTGGGCCTTTCCGTCTCCCGTGTGGGCGGCGCCGCCCAGACCAAGGCCATGAAAAAAGCCAACGCCAACCTCCGCATCGAGCTGGCCCAGTACAAGGATATGGAGTCCTTCGCCCAGTTCAGCTCCGATCTGGACGCCGAGACCCGCCGCCAGCTGGAGCACGGCAAGGCTTTGATGGAGATGCTCAAGCAGCCGCTGTATCAGCCCAAGTCCGACGCCGAACAGGTCGTCATCCTGACGCTGGCCGCTCATGGCGCGCTGGATGAGATCCCCACCGCCGAGCAGCGGGCCAAGACCGCTGCCTTTGTGCGCCAGTTCCGCGCCGACGTTTCGGGCACCATGGATGCCATCGCCGCCACCGGCAAGCTCACGCCGGAGCAGGCAGACGCCATTCTCAGCGCCTGGAAAGCATTCGCGGGAGGCGACAGCCATGCCGTCCACTAAGCTGCTCAAGGAGCGCATCGAGAGCATCCAGGACACGATGAAGATCACCAATGCGATGTACCTCATCTCCTCCTCCAAGCTCCGCAAGGCGCGCCAGAACTACCAGAACGTGCAGCCCTACTTCACCCGGATGCGGGACACCATCTCCCGCGTCGTCCCCCATCTGCCGGAGGAGCCGGTGCACCCCTTCTTCCATGTGCGGGAGGTCGCGCACCCCAAGCGGGCCTACATCGTGCTGACGGCGGATAAGGGCATGGCGGGCGCGTTCAACCAAAACCTGCTCAAGTTCCTGCGGGCCACGGCGGGCGATGACCCGGACGCCAAGTTCTACGTCATCGGCCAGACCGGCTACCGCGCCCTGCTGCACAAGGACCCCCGCCTCGTGGAGGAGTTCCAGTACGGGGCCACCGCCCCCACCCTGCAGCGGGCCCGCGACATCACCGTGGACGCCATTGAGGATTTCAAGGTAGGCAATCTGGATGAGATCTACCTCATCTACACCAAGATCCAGAACGCCCTCACCAGCGAGCCCGTCCTCGTGCGGCTGCTTCCGCTGGACCGGGCCCATCTGCAGCCCGCCCCCAAAGGTCTGGGCGACCCGCGCGGCGAGGTGGAGATGTTCCCGGACGCCTGGACGGTCTTTGAGCAGACCGCGCCCATCTATATGCACGGCATGATCTTCGGTGCCATGACCGAGAGCTTCTGCGCCGAGCAGAGCGCCCGCATGACGGCCATGGATTCCGCCACCAAGAGCGCCGCCGATATGATCCACGACCTGCAATTGGAGTACAACCGCACCCGCCAGGGCTCGATCACACAAGAGATCACCGAGATCATCGGCGGCGCCGCGGCGGTACAGAATACTGATTAAAGAGGCATTGTATGATACAGGGAACGATTATTCGCGTTGCGGGCCCTGTGGTGGATGTGCAGTTTCCTCAGGGCAGATTACCCGCCCTGCAGGAGGCGCTCACCGTCACCGCAGAGGGCACCGAGCGCACCATGGAGGTTGCACAGCACGTCAACGAAACGACGGTGCGCTGCATCATGCTTTCCGCCAGTGAGGGCCTTGGCAAGGGGATGGCGGTCACCGCCACCGGCCACGGCCTGACCGCCCCGGTGGGCGAGGGCACTCTGGGCCGGATGTTCGACCCCCTGGGCCGCCCCATCGACGGCAAGGGCCCGACGGACACGCTGCCCCACTGGCCCATCCACCGCAAAGCCCCCAGCTTTGCCGAGCAGAAACCCGCCACCGAGATCTTGGAAACGGGCATCAAGGTCATCGACCTGCTGGCCCCCTACGCCAAGGGCGGTAAGATCGGCCTGTTCGGCGGTGCCGGCGTCGGCAAGACCGTCCTGATCCAGGAGCTCATCCACAACGTGGCCACCGAGCACGGCGGCTACTCCATCTTCACCGGCGTGGGCGAGCGCTCCCGCGAGGGGTGCGATCTCTGGGGCGAGATGAACGCTTCGGGCGTTCTGAGCAAGACCGCTCTGGTCTTCGGCCAGATGAACGAGCCCCCCGGAGCCCGTATGCGGGTAGCCGAGACGGGCCTGACCATGGCCGAGTATTTCCGCGAGGAGACCCACAAGGACGTGCTGCTCTTCATCGATAACATCTTCCGCTTCGTGCAGGCTGGTTCCGAAGTCTCCGCCCTGATGGGCCGGATGCCCTCCGCCGTGGGCTACCAGCCCACCCTGGCCAACGAACTGGGTGCCCTGCAGGAGCGCATCACCTCCACCCGGGATGGCTCCATCACCTCGGTGCAGGCCGTCTACGTCCCCGCCGACGACCTGACCGACCCGG
>ERZ1026860.1590-NODE-1590-length-11211-cov-3.895124_pt1 | contig 11211 bp, 11 predicted proteins | sample MGYA00380160_ERZ1026860 | MGnify/ENA primary metagenome ERZ1026860 (study PRJEB33269, sample SAMEA4719796) | human gut metagenome | biome: human-associated habitat; feature: organic feature; material: feces | place: Cameroon | collected 2013-10 ... | reverse complement strand
CTGCGGTCTGCCATGTGAGCGCGGCCTCGTGGGCCGCGTCGACCGACAGCGTGATCGCCTCGCCCTCGGTGTGCGAAACGGGGAGCGCGGCTGTGCTCCACTCGGACCACATGCCGTACTTGTTCTGCACGCGCACGCGGACGGTGTAGCTGCCGTCAGCGAGATAGACCGGCGAGCGCCAGGCCTTTTCTGTGCCGTAGACCGTTCCGGAGGCGTAGCCGCTCGAGAGCGTCAGCTGATAGGCTTCCTGCTCGGAGGTCTGCCAGGTGATGCGCGGGCGCGGGCCGGTGGACTGGATCACGATGGACGGTGCGGACGGGGCGTTGATGGCGATAAACTCGGCCTTGTCGCTCCATTCGGACGCCATGTTGTCGGTGTTGTAGGTGCGGACGCGCCAGTATTTTGTTCCGCTTGTGAATTTGTTCGCCGGAACATCGTAATACTGGTTTTCTCCCGCGACGGTCGCAAGGGTGTTCCACGTCGTACCGTCGGCAGACCACTGCAGATCCGCCTTGCTCTGCGGCGTGCCGGTAGAAATGATGTGCTTCCACGAAAAGCGGTTGACGATTGTCGCGTCGATGACGATGCCGGAAGGGGAGACGGGCTTGGCCGTCGGGGTAACGTCTGTTGTCGTGATCTCCTGCCATGCGGACGTCGTTGTCGTGCCGCTGTTTGCCGTCACCTTTACGCGCCATTCGAGCGTCCCGGACGGGAATGTGTTTGCCGGTACCGTGCAAGAGGTCGTCGAGCCAGATACGCTTATCGTTTTTGATGTGCTTGCGTTTTTTACGCGCCACTCAAAAACAGCGGAGGTTTGTTTTATCTCCGCGAAGCACGTCTGTGTGAGATCTGTGTCGTCAGTGGTATCCCATGTAAATGTATTTTTTTGCGTTCTGTTTACAAAAGCCCCTGCCGACGGTGCAAAATTCTCCGCCTTTATTCCTACATTATCATTAGAGTATTCGCACTCAAGGAATGGCTTGTATGATGATTTTGCACCATAAAAAATCGCCTCTGATGCGTGTCCTTCTCCGCCCGTTATAAATGCAAACAAAAAGCCGTTGCGCAGACCGTGTTCAAGTCCATTTTTCTCCGCTGCATTGTATTGTGACATTGTGAATGTCACCTGCGCCTGTACAACTTTATTGAGTTCGTTCCAACTTGCCGACCCGCTTGTTGATCCATCTTTCAACTGCTGCGGCTGCGTCGCATATGTCGCCGTACTTACATCAAGCGGTTCTTTCAGCCCGAGCGCATAGGCTGATATATATGCTGCCCCCCAGCTCCCCAATATGCCTTTCGTTGGCATTGCATATAGCACAAGCTTAACCTTTGTAATGCGTTTGTACTTGTACGCTGCTGCCGGTTCTCCGAATTTCAGTAGTATGTTGTCCCACCCTCCGAACGTTCCGGAATTGTTTGTAAACGGCTCCACAAACAACTTGTATTGCGTAAGATTTGAGTAGTTTGTATTCGGGTGGTTCTTTGCAACTGCTGTCGACCCACTCGCCTGCACTGTAAAGATCGGCATTTACTTCGCCCCCATTCTGGCTGTGATGCGTGCGTTTTTGGCGATGCGGAGGATGGTGTCGAGGTCGTCCACATGATCAACGTAGACGGTGGTGTTGTAGGTATCGCCGGAGGTGTAGCGCGTTTCGCTGGCTGTCTGGATGCGGGAGCCGGACGGCAGGAAGATCCGCTCGAGACCGTTTTCGTTCACCCGCGTCCATCCGCCTCGCCAGTTGTCCGTTCCGGCGGCGTTGCCGCCCAGATAGCGGCGAACCCATTCGTCCTCTGTGATGCCGATGGTGGACGGGTCGCCGCGGGCAACTGCATCCTCGTAGGCTTTGGCGAGATCTGCCGCGCTCTGCCCCCACTGCTGCTCTGTGTAGCTATCGAGCAGATTTTGGTAGTTGTTGCCGTTGCCGCTGGAATAGCCAAAGCCGAGCGCGTGCGTCATCTGTCCCCAGCCCTCGCTGATGTGGCCGGTGCTAAAGTTGATAACGCCTTTTAAAAGCTCCGCCGCGTCGGCCATGAGCGCCATGACTTTTGCGAGGGGCTGCAGCGCTTTGGTCAGCGCCGGGACGCGGTTGTTGGATAAGTCGGACATGGGGTTCAGGATATCGCCGACGGTCTCCAGCAGCATACCGAACGCGTCGACAATGCCGGAGTCCTTGAGCGCCTTGCCGCCGTCCTTTACCATGGTGGTCACGTCGCCGTAGAATTCTTCGAGGTACGGGGCGAATTCGGCGGACAGCTGGTTTTTCACGCCCTCCTGCGTGTTCTGCAGGCGCTGGTATGCGTCGTCTACCGCGCCGAGTGCAGAAAGCGCCTCGTCGTCGAGCACATACCCGACGTTGTGCGCCTCGTCTGCGTAGGCCTTGAGTGTCTGCGAGCCCTGAATGATCAGCGGATTCAAATCCTGCGCCGAACGGCCAAAAATGTCCATGGACATTGCGTCCCGCTCGGTTTCGTTTTTTACCTGCCCGAGCGCGTCAATCGTTTCATAGAAAACATCGTTCGCGCTGCGCATACTGCCGTCGGCATTGGTCACGGAGACGCCCAGTGCCTCAAAGGATGCCTTCGCATTGCCCGTGCCGTTCATCGTGTCCTGCATGTTGTTGGTCAACTTTGTCAGGCTTCCCTGCAGGGTGTCTACGGATACGTCGATCAGCTCGGACGCATAGGCAAACTCCTGCAGCTGCTGTGTCGATTGCCCGGTCTGCATGGAAAGCGTGATGATGTTGTCGGCAAAGGCGGCGGACTCCTTCGTCATGGAGATCATGGCTTTTTCTGCCTTGACAATCGCCGCCGCGACGGCAGCAAAAGCGCCGGCTGCGGCAATCGCAGAGGTATCGAGGCTGCCCATGGCGTTCATGGATGATTTCATGCTGCCCGGCAGCTGGATTCCAAGCTTGGACGTCAGGCCGTTCACCACGTCGCCGAGGTTGCCCATCTCCTTGCCGGAGTCCGCGATCTTCTGCTTGTTCTCGTCAAACTGGTTGTTGAGATTGTTCAGCTCAGCCTCGGCGTTGTTGAGGCTGGTCTGCCACTGCATGGTGCGCTTGTCTGCCTCGCCGTATTTTTCGGCGGACTGCTGGAGCGCAGCCTTGAGATACTCAATCTTCTCCACCTGCGTGGAAATCTTGCGCTCTAAGACGTCATTCTTGGCGTTTAGGGCCTCTACGCTGTCCGCGTTCTGCGCGTAGGCAGAGGATACCTTGCGCATTTCCGAGTCCAGCACCTTCATGCCGCTGCCGATCTCGGAAATGGCCTGCTTGTATTCTTTTTCGCCCGAAAGCGTAAATTTTGTATTGATGTTCGGCATGTTAGGTGCCTCCGTTCAGATAGGCCGACAGGCTCTGCGGCTGTTCCTGCTGCTCCGGCTGCTTTTGCGGCGCAAGCGCGTCAAGCAGGAGCGTTATGCGGCGCGGGGACATGGTTTTCCAGAAATCCCGCTCCGGCAGATGCAGCCGGAAGAGCCAGATTGCGAGGAAGCCGGGGAAATCAAAGCCCAGCTGCTTCGGTTTCCCCGGCGGTGTCAGTTTTTTTCGTCTTCCTTCTGCTCTTTTCCGGCCTGATTTTTCTCGACTACTTCCGCCCAGACCAGCGGATAGATCAGTTTTCCGGCTTCGATCGTCTGCGAAAGCGTGAGCTTCCGGCCCAGTTGTTTCCTGGTAAATACCAGCGGCAGCCCGTTTTCGTCCTTGATCCCCTGCGTGTCGGCGGCGTCTGTCAGCATGCCGGCCAGAAAGGCCAGCGTGCTTTTGATTCCATGGATCCGGTCAAGCGCCTGCAGAAGATTGCCGTCGTATTCATCCTGCACATACGCTGCGACATTCATGTTGCAGACGAGCCGGTAGGTCCTGCCCTCGAATTCGTAGTCTACAAAGTCAAACTTGGTCGTTTCCATCAAGTTTCACCCAGCTTTCCCTTGATCCAGGCAACGGCCTCCGCCGCGGTGTCGACGGTCTCGGTCTCGAGCAGCAGCTCGTCGGCCGAATCGTCTGCGAGGAATTCGCCGGTCGTGGTCGGCGTGTTGAACTGGATGTTCTCGCCCTTGGTCTGGTAGGACAGCGAGGGCGGGCCGAACAGCGCTTTCGGCACCCAGACGCAGGTGTATTTGGTCACGCCGTCGATCTTGTCCGGCGCGTAAAAGCCGACGCCGACATAGTTTGCGATGTCTTTTGCCGAGAATTTCAGATTTTCCTTGCTCGTATCGGATGTGCAGCCGTAGAGCATGGCCTGTGCGGCCCTTTTGATGTACTTGACAGCCAGCGAGATCGTGCCGCCGGTGGCAAGCTTGATATACTCGGCAAGCTTGGATTCTGCGTACAGGCGGCCCTCGGCGAACTTGAGTTCCAGCTGCGCGCTCATGGCGTCGCCGACGTCTGTCGGCTCTGTGTAGGTCACGGTGCCGGACGTGTTTTTATACTTTCCCGCCCGGATGCCGCGTAAGTCAAAACTAGGCATTACAGTAAGCCCCTTTCTTTCAGCTTTTGTGTGAGGATTTTTTCGAGTTCCGCGTTCACGCGCTTCTGCGCGCTGCGGACACCCTTTGTCCAGAAATAAGTCCCGTCGATTTCCCCGTATTCCGCACTGCGGCCGTAATTCAAAACAAAAAGCACGGTCGCTCTGCGCGTTCCGTGCTCGTTTTTTCCGACTGCCGTGATGGTGATATACGGATCTCCGTTTTTGTCCCGCTTGATGGTTTTGCGGTATTTCACGCTGGAGGCGTAGGCTTCCGTGCGGAACCCGCTCGCCCGGACGGCATTTTGCAGCTCCTCGACGATGATATCCCCGGCGGCGTACAGGAGCTCCTGCTGCATGTCCTCATCAAAAACATTCGCTTTCTGGAGCGTGGCCATGAGCTCGTCGACACCGGTGATGGAGATGTTAGCCATAGGCTGCGCCCTCCGTTTCGGCGATGAGCGCGATCTGCGTGCGGCCTGTTTCCTTGTCGTATGTTTCCATGTCGATGGTTGCGATGTAGCCCGCTGCCTCCAGCGCGGCTTTCGTGCGCTGGAGCAGATCGGCGGCAAAGCCCTCTGCGAAGATGGAAACGGCGTACTGCACGCCGGTCTCGGCCTCTCCGCCCTCGGCGTAGAGCTGGCCGGACTGGCCGAGCAGCTGATAGGTGATGTAGGTTTCCTCCGCGCCCTTATAGGGCGGGTGGCAGACCGGAACGCTCAGGCTTGATAGCGCCTCATAGATCATCATGCGCCGTCCCTCCGTTTGCAGGTCAGCTCGATTTCCTCTGTTTCCTGCCCGTAGCTGCGGACGACGTCAAAGACGTCGGAGCCGCAGACGAGCTGCTGCTCGCCGCCGTATTCCGCGCTGTGCATGTGGAAAATTGCGTCCGTGCGCTTGCCGGCTTGTGCGGCCTGATAATACTCGGCGCGGTTTACGGACTTGCGGGCAGCCCAGACGGTGGTCTCCCGCTCGAGCTTTTCCGTCGTCTGGCCGTTTACGATGGGGTAGGAGAGCAGGCGCAGCGTGATTTGCGTATCAAAGATCACAGCACGCGCCTCCTGTTCCGCCGCTGGTTGGGACTGCCCGGTAATCGTCCGAGAGTCCCATGGCGTCGCGGATATCTGCAAAGCAGGTCTTCCATTCCTCGCCCCGGCCGCAGAAATCATGCTGCCAGCGGACGTATGCGCGGACGGCGTCCTTTACCAGCGGATCTTCGTCCGCTCCCTCTGCGCCCGCAAGGTGCAGGCGCATGAGACAGGCGTCGATCTCGTCTTTGAGCTCATCGTCAAGGGCGTTTGTGGTCAGCCGCAGGGCGGTTTTTGCAACGTTGATCAAAGCCAATGGTTATCCCTCCCTGTTGGCCGCGCGCCGTCAGGCTTTCTTCTTGGTCAGCGTGACGAGGCTGTTCGTGTCGACGACCTTACCGTCGACAAGCGCCAGCGCGACGGTGACCTCGTCGTCGGTCGCGTTGTCGGTGTACTTGCGGAAGGTCATGCCCAGATTTTCGTTCCAGAGGTAGTCCTTGAAATTGAAAATGAACGCAAAGATCGTGTCCGCGGTCACGCTCGCCGTGAAGGACGGCAGATAGTCGCCGACGAGGACGACCTCTCGGCCAAAGAGCGAGTAGACCGGCTTGCCGCTGAGTCCGTAGTTGACGCGGGCGACGGGCTGCTTCTTGTCGTCCACCATGCCGACGATCTGCTCAAAGAACGTCTTCTTCGTCATGCACCAGACGGCGTCTGTATCATAGGCCTGCGGCAGGAGTGCTTCTGCCTTGACCAGATCGGTGTACGCCAGCGCGGTCGTTGCGGCAGCGATGTCGATGTTCTGGCCGGTCACGACGGTCTCCTTGGTGATGCCCTTCGGCTGGCCGGAGCCAGAACCGCTGATGATGGCCTGTTCCTCGGCCTTTACCATGGCCTCGGCCACGTTGGCGACGAACTGCGACTCAAACATCGGGTAGGTCACGATGGATACCTCAAGCGACATGGAGATCGCGCAGCGCAGCTTGTGGTAGGCGAACGTGATGGAGCCGAGCGCCTTTTTCTGCTTGTCGGAGCCTGCGCCCTCGGCAACCCAGGAGGCCGTCGGCTTGGCCGAGCTGGTCGGAACGGTCACGCCGCCCTTGTATGACGTGTGCGTCACGCGCGGCAGGATCATGCCGGTCGCTTCGATCTTCTCGTAGATCTTCTGCAGCGTCGTGGTCGGGATGGCTGCGCCGACGTCGGAGGTCTTGGTGTTTGCGTCCACATTGGTCAGCTCTGCCGGGATCTTCTTGCCGGTCAAAACGTAGTTCATAAAGGCCCGCTTGTACTCGTCGGTATCGTACCGGTCGAGCACGTCCGGAGTCTTCGCGCCGCCGGACAGAACGATACTTTCTGCCGTAGCGACTGGCGGAAGCACCGATACAGCCTGACCCTGTACATGCACGCCCGCGAGGGCGTTGAGATTCGCCTGGATCTTGGCTTCCTCCTCAAACTTGGCGTCGAGGGCCTCGACTTCCTTCATCTTTGCCTGCGCCTCTGCGGTCTTGCTTTCGTCCAGCAGCTTCTGGGCGTCGTCCATGAGCTTCTGTCGCTGGATGTTGTAAATTTCCTTTGTCATTTCAATTCTCCTTTGAGTTTTAAAAATTTCAGTTTTGCTTCTGCCTGCGCCCGTTCGGGCATAAAAAAATCAGGCTCTGCGGCCTGACCTTTTAAAAAGTTTTCCGCGCGCCGGAGCGCGTCTTCGCTGAGCATGCCGGAATAAAAATCCGCTGCCAGCGGCTTCTGGCCGGTATCCGGCTGCATCACGCGGTCGACGAGGCCGAGCTCGACGGCCCGATCCGCCGTGACCCACGTCTCGGCGTCCATCATGGCGGCGATCTCCGCCTCCGGCCTGCCGGTCTTGGCGACGTAGGCCGAGATAATGGCGTGGTTGGCGTCGCGCAGGACACCGGCGGTGTGCTCCATCTGGCGGTAGTCACCGTCGGCGCTGGACTGGACGTTGTGGATCATCATCATGCCGGTCGGTGTCATTTCCGACTCTCCCGCCATGGCGATGATGGACGCGGCCGAAGCCGCGAGGCCGACGATGCGGATGTGGACGCCGCCCGCGTAATTGCGCAGGGCGGTGTAGATCTCGCTCGCGGCAAAGATCTCGCCGCCGCCGGAATTGATCTCGACCTCTGCCCGCTCACCGTTTCCGGATGCAAGCGCGTCAGCTACGGATTTAGGGCTCGTCGCCTCCATGCCGTACCACTGATAAAAGCGGTGCTGGTTGCTGGACACGATGGGCCCGCGAATGCTGATCTTCATGCGGTTTCATCTCCTTTCTGCTTGGTGTTCCGGTCGACCGGCTGCGTGTCCAGCCTGCGGATTGGCTTGTCTCCGCCGTCTACCGGTGCAAGATTGAACGCACGCCGCCATTCGTTCGGCGTCAGCGCGCCTCGGTCGACCAGCTGCAAAAGGTTCAGCTTTGTCGAGGTCGACGCAAAGTCCCACGCGGACGCCTCAAATACGATGCGGTTGCCGCAGCCGCGCTCGCGCCGGGAGAATAGCTTGCGGGTGTACTCGCCGCTGAGCTGCTTCAGCACCGGCTCGATCTCGGCGTCGAAATAGGCGCTCTGTTCATCCTCCGTCGCAATGGATGTGACGATGTGCGGGTTGGTATTGAACAGGGCATAGATGCGCTGCGTGGTCTTATCCATCTGGGCAGCGTTCGGGACGTAGTCCTTGGGGTCGATCTGCTTGGCCTCTGCCTTTGCGTCGACGGCCGCGACGCCCGTGCCGTTAGTCACGTTCAGGAAACTGTCCGCGAAGTCCTGCGCGCGCTGCTTCACGTCCTCCGGGCGCATGGACGCGGCAAACATCAGCAACCAGCGAATGACGGCGCTGTTTCGGATGGCCTTGACGATGCCCTGATCCGTCGTCGTTACGATCTCCATGAGCGGCACGATGGCTGGGGCGATCGGGTCGCCGAAGATATCATTTTCGTAAAAGTCCCCGCGCAGGTGGATGATATCATCATAGGCAAACGTCAGGACGTTGCCGTTCTGCATGTAAAATTTCAGGTACAGGTTGCCGCCCGCGTCGTAAACGGCGTCGGCCTGCATGGCCGCGACCGGGAAAATGGCGTTCGGCAGGCCGTTTTCATCCCGCAGGATCACGGCGAAGGCGTTGTTGTTGAGGACCAGCTGCGCGGCCAGCTTCTCCTGCAGCAGCTGGCCTGTCATGTACTGGTTCGGTTCCTCGAGCAGGAACCGGATATACGGCTCCGGATTTACGGCGATCTTCCGCGTCTGGGCGGTGATGGTCTCCCGGATGTGCTTTGCCGTCAGCTTGCCGATGGCCTTGATCTTCGGGCGGATACAGGCGCGGACGATGTCGGACTGGTACATCTTGCCGTTATAGCTATAAAAGCCGTTTCCGCGCTCCTGCACCATCTGCACGGTTGAAACGCGCTTGGTCGTCGTGATATTCGTCAGGAGGTTTTTCAAAAATCCCATGTTGTCACTCCTAGAGCATACTGGTGTATTCTGCCTGCTTCTGATCGTAGATCGTGTAGGCATCGAGCAGGGCCGCCGTTCCGTCAATGCGGCGCGTGGACTTGCTCGTTTTGTGCGGCTGGATGTTGCCGTTTTTGTCCTCGTCGTAGGCGGTGTTTGCCATGCACCACTTGTCAATCGGGTTGTTGTTGTAGACGATCCGCTTGGACTCCAGATCATTCCCGCATCGTTTCATCGGCTCGGACAATGTTTTCACGCCCTGATGCACGGGGATCATGGCCTCTGCTCCAAAGTAGTCCGCCATGCTGTCCGTCCAGTAAGACGCCGACCACGCATCATAGCCGATAAAGGGTATAAAAATATCGAGGTCTTCCTGCACCTCGACAAACCATGCTTTGACGTCCTCATAGCGGATCTTGTTTCCCTCTGACAATCTGAGCAGCCCGCGCTCGTGCCACTTGTCGTATGGGATCTTATCTTCCTTGACGCGCTTTTTCAAAAGATCCTGCGGCAGCCAGTACATCTGCAGCACAAACAGGATCTCCGGCAGCTCCGGCACCTGAAACAGCACCTTTGCCGCCGTCAGGTCGGTGGTCTTGGACAGATCCGCGCCGCCGATGCCGTATCGCGGGTAGGAAAGCACGCGCTCCTGCGTCTTGCCGTCCGCCATGTGGTGCTGCCAGATCAGGCGGCGGTTTTCCTTGTCGAGCTGGAAGGTGTCACGATTGTCCAGCTGCTCAAAATTGAGCCAGGCTTCGGAGGACGTTTCGCGGATGTTGAAATCCTTGCAGACGAGGTTTCGGACGAGGGCCGGGTTTTTCTCCGCCCGCTCTACCCGCTCTTTGAGGGCCGTGTAGGACTTGATCGTCCCGAGCCCCGGATTTGCCTTTTTCCAGCAGTCCGGGTCTGTCCACTCGCTGCGCTTATCGAGCTCATAAATAAACGCGATCCGGCGCGGGTCGTGGTACCCGTCCGGATCTTCGTAGCCGTTTATGATGCGCTCGGCCTCTTCGTATTTCTCGTCGTAGATGTCCTCGCGGATGGTTCCCGCGGTGGAGGTGATAAAGATCAGCGGTTGCTCACGGGCCGTCACGCCGTCGGCGATAATGTCGTACAGGGCGCGCCCGCTCTTCCACTGGTGGATCTCATCCATCATGGCCCCGTGGATGTTGGGGCCGTCAAGGGTGTCGCTGTTAGAGGCCAGCGGCTTGAAAACGCCGTCGTTGAAATCGCTGTCCAGCTCAGCGACCAGACAGCGCGTCCGTTTGCGCAGCGCCGGTGATTTCTGCACCATGCGCTTTGCTTCCTGCCAGATGATCTTCGCCTGGTCCCGCTTGGTTGCCACGGCGTAAACCTCTGGGCCAGCCTCGCCGTCCGCAAGCTGGAGATACAGGCCGACGCCGGAGGCCAGCAGCGATTTGCCGTTTTTCTTGCCGACGATGAGGATGGCCTCGCGGTACTGGCGGTTTCCCTCGATGTCGATAAACCCGAAGACAGTCGCCAGCAGCGCTTTTTCCCATAGCTCCAGCCGGACGAGTTGCCCGCCCGCCTTGCCCTTGGAGTGGTGGCAGTAGTTTTCAAAAAATTCTAGGACGTGATTGGCACGTTTCGGCGAGTAGTAAAACTCGGAGTTTTCCGCTCCCAGCTGCTCTACAACGTGCCGGTAGGTTTTCTGCACCTTGAGGCTGACGACTTCGCGGCCGTCCTGTATGGCCTGCCAGTATTCGAGGATGGGGTTGTAGGTCGCCTGGTAGCGCGTGAGTTTCATTCCTCGTCACGCTCCCGGACAAAGCTTGCAAAGCCGTCGTCCTCCTGCTTCTGCGCGGTGTCCGGCTTCGGCAGGAGCGCCGTGAGCTGCTTAATGATCTTCTGGTAGTTCGCGTTTGTCGAGTTGTATGCCTGCCCGATGGGCCGGGCGCGATCATAGGGCTCCAATCGCTCCGACTGCTTGAATTTCTCCGTCCAGCCGTTTTCCCGCAGGTCGTCCGCCATATCCTCGCACTCGATGCGCATAAAGGCTGCCTGATCGATGAGTCCCGCGACAGTCCCGGCCGCTTCCTTCGGCAGAAGCTTGTAGATCCTCCGGAGTCTGGTCTTCTCGGCGCGGATACGCTGTTCCTTTGTCTTTTCCTGCCTGTTCGCCACAAAAACCGCCTCCTTTTCGCGTGATTTTTTCCGTCTGTCCGCGCGTGCGCGTAGATTACTTATCGCCGCGCTTTTGTAGGGGGGCCTCGTGAACGGCCTGCGTATTC
>ERZ1026860.1588-NODE-1588-length-11218-cov-20.366658_pt1 | contig 11218 bp, 9 predicted proteins | sample MGYA00380160_ERZ1026860 | MGnify/ENA primary metagenome ERZ1026860 (study PRJEB33269, sample SAMEA4719796) | human gut metagenome | biome: human-associated habitat; feature: organic feature; material: feces | place: Cameroon | collected 2013-10 ... | reverse complement strand
GCTCCACGGTGACAAGGCGATCCTTCACATCGCCCTCCAGCGTGAACATCATGATGTTGCTCAGGAAGATCAGCCAGCTGTACTCCATGCCGGTCAGGTGGATGACGGCGTTTGCGATCAGGATCCATGCCAGCAGCATCAGGCGGAAGTAAAGCAGAAAGCGCTTGGTTGCGGCCTCGTTCATAAGGGTTGTCCTCTCTTTCTCGTCTGCATTGACAAGTGTTTCTTTTCAAATATACGGATATTTCGGCAAGCAATACTTGCGCTGAATGAGACAAGTATACAATACTTTCCAGAAAAAGACAATAGTTTGGCAACTAAAAGTTGCGTTGCATGTGAATTCGGTATGGCGGGGGAGGTGGGAATGCAGACGAGAGACGAACCCTCTCCGTCACGGCTTGCGCCGTGCCACCTCCCCCGAAAGGGGGAGGTTTTGCGCTACTTACCGGAAGATGCCCAAAAGCTCCCCCTTCGGGGGAGCTGGCATCGCGCAGCGATGACTGAGAGGGTTGCCGTCCCCTTGGGGAAGGTGGCTGCGACCAACGGGAGCAGACGGAAGGGGTACCCCGCCGTGCGGACGTTTCCGCAGGAAACAAGCACGGCAACTGCTGTTTACCTCCACGACCCCTCCCGTGAAAATGCGTTTGTCGCGCTCCGCAGAGCGCGACAAACGCGAAATATAAATAGCAATTCCTCTATTTATGCGCAGAGCAACGCGGAGCGCATTCAAAATCGTCTCCCCCTCTTCGCCTTGCCACCGGCGGCGAAGCAGTGTATAATAACCTCAGAACGCTACAACGCCGGAAACCCCGGCAGATACAGGAGGAAATGAAGATGAATAAACCGGTACTGGTCGTCATGGCAGCCGGCATGGGCAGCCGTTACGGCGGCATGAAGCAGATCGACCCGGTGGGCCCCAACGGACAGGTCATTATGGACTATTCTCTCTACGACGCCCGCCGCGCCGGCTTTGAGACCGTGATCTTTGTCATCAAACACGAGATCGAGGATGCCTTCAAGGCTGCCATCGGCGACCGCGTGGCGAAAGCAATGAATGTGAAGTACGCCTTCCAACAGCTGGAAGAGCTGCCCGCAGGCTTTGCCGTGCCGGAAGGCCGTGTGAAGCCTTGGGGCACCTGCCATGCCGTGCTGGCGGCAAAGCCCCTCATTGACGGCCCCTTTGCGGTCATCAATGCGGACGACTACTACGGCCCGGAGGCATTTCAGGTGATGTACGATTACCTGTCTACCCACGCCGATGATGACTTTTACCGCTACTGCATGGTCAGCTATTTGCTGAAGAACACCCTGTCCGAGAACGGCAGCGTGGCACGCGGCGTGTGCATCAAAAACGAGGACGGCACCCTGCAAAGCGTGACCGAGCGCACCCGCATCGAGCCCTGCGACGGCGGCGCACACTACACCGAGGACGGCGGCGAGAGCTGGGTAAGCCTGCCCGGCGACACCCCCGTGAGCATGAACCTGTGGGGCTTCGGCAAAAGCTTTCTGGATGAGGCCGAGCAGCGCTTTGCGGGCTGGCTGACCGAGAATCTGCCGGTGAACCCCCTGAAGTGCGAGTATTTCCTGCCGCTGGTAGTGACCGAGCTGATCGAGGAGAACAAGGCAAAAATTCAGGTGTTGCGCAGCACCGATAAGTGGTTTGGCGTCACCTACCGGGAGGACAAGCCGCTGGTGGTGGATGCCATCGCCCGCAAGACCGCCGAGGGTCAGTATCCAGAGAAGCTGTGGGAGTAAATGCCCGCAGGGCGGGCGGGACGATTTAAATGCGCTCCGCGTTGCTCTGCGCATAGTTCAAGGAAAAATTATTTTAAATTTCGGGGTACAGAAACGCCTGCGGGCGTTTCTGTACCCCATTTTCACAGGTGGGGTCGTAGCGGTAAACGGCAGGGAATACCCCCTCAGTCTGCTCACTTCGTTCGCAGCCAGCTCCCCCAAGGGGACGCCTTTAGACTGTGCCGGAAACCTTGTCGCCACCACGGAAGCCGTCCCCTTGGGGAAGGTGGCATCGCCGTAGGCGATGACGGAAGGGGTGGCTTTCCCTGCGCGCAGCGGAAGCCATTCTAAATCGTTATCTTCCCAGTGGAGCTTTTGCACCTTCCGGTCAGCACGAAAAAAGCTCCCCCTTTCGGGGGAGCTGGCATCGCGCAGCGATGACTGAGAGGGTTCGTTTTTATTCCTCGCCCTTTTTCAGCATATCCAGTTCCGGCATCAGCTCGGTGCTCACGATGGTAAGCATCTGCTCCAGCTTGGCGCATTCCTCGGGGGTAAAGCGCTGCCGGGCACGCTCCACTACGGTGTGCAGATAAGAGTAGCTGATGTTGTAGTAGTCGATATACTTCTGGGTGGGGCGCAGATGGTACTCCCGCCGGTCGGTGGTGGACTGGATCTTTTCCACATAGCCCTTTTTTACCAGGCTGCCGATCTTGTACGCCGCATTGGGGGTGGAGATCTGCATCATGCGGGAAAACTCCGCAATGGTGGGCTCGCCCATCGCCATGATGCCCTCCATGCAGAAGGACTCCACCGTGGTCAGGGTAGCCTCACGGGTGGCAAAACGCTGGAACACGTTCTGGTAAAAATGCAGCTTGAATTTGGTATAGACGTCCTGAAAAGCTTTTTCCAGCATGGGTCATGCGCCTCCGATGGTTCAGTTTTCTTGCTATACAGCTAGTATACCACGAAAATGCCCCGCTGCATAGCGGAATTTTCACACAGCCGCAGAAATAAAATCTTGCGGCTTGACCCGGAGAAAAAGGCTTCCCCCGGTCGGAGGGAAGCCTTTTTCTCCATATTACATAGTTTCCCCGGAAGTTTTTGCACGGGTGCGGGCGCGGATGACGCTGAGCACCGCCAGTTCCAGCACGATGGCCACCACCAGCAGCACCAGCGAGGTGAGCAGGCTTGCGCGGCTGCCCAGCACCGCCTGTGCAAGGCCGGTGATGATGTAGCACACCGCCGAGCAGGCTGCTGCCGTAATGGCGTAGGGCAGCTGGGTGGAAACGTGGTTCACATGGCTGCAATGTGCGCCCGCCGAAGCCATGATGGTGGTATCCGAGATGGGGGAGCAGTGGTCGCCGCACACCGCGCCGGACAGGCAGGCGGCAATGGAAACCACCAGCATCTCGCCGTCCGGGAAGGCCTGACAGACGATGGGGATTAGGATGGAGAAGGTACCCCAGGAAGTGCCGGTAGCAAAGGCAAGGAACACCGCCACAAGGAAGATGATGAACGGCAGCAGATACTGCAAGGCAGAAGCGGAATTGCCCAGCAGGTTTGCCACATAATACTTTGCGCCCAGCAGGCCGGTCATGCCGGACAGCGTCCACGCAAGCGAGAGGATCAGCATGGGGCTGACCATGGCCTTGAAGCCCTCGGGGATGCAGGCGGCAAAGTCCTGAAAGGTCATCACGCCGCGCACCCGGTAGAATACAAAGGTGAACAGCAGGGCGATGCTGCTGCCCAGCACCAGACCCGCCGAGGCGTTGCAGTCCGCAAAGGCGGTGATGAAGTCCACGCCCTCAAAGAAGCCGCCGGTGTACACCATGCCGAAGATGCAGGCCGCGATCAGCACCAGCACCGGCGCGATCAGGTCGATGACGTGGCCGTTGGTATCGCTGCCGTCGTCCACGTCGTCGCCGTAGGGACGGTCGGCGGTGGTGAACAGATCGCCGTTTTTGGCGTTGTCCTCGTTCAGCTTCATGGGGCCGAACTCTGCCCCGGTAAAGATAAGGAACAGGCTCATTACCACGGTCAGCATGGCGTAATAGTTATAAGGAATGGTGCGCAGGAACATGGTAAAGCCGTTGATGCCGGAGCCTGCCGGGACGCTGGAGGTAACCGCAGCCGCCCAGCTGGACACCGGCGCAATGATGCAGATGGGCGCGGCGGTGGAGTCGATGAGATAGGCCAGCTTCGCGCGGGACACCTTCTGCCGGTCGGTCACCGGGCGCATCACCGAGCCCACGGTCAGGCAGTTGAAGTAGTCGTCCACAAAGATCATCACGCCCAGCAGCAGGGTGGCAAACTGTGCGCCCGCCCGGCTGTGGATGTGGGTGGACGCCCAGCGGCCAAAGGCTGCCGAGCCGCCCGCCTTGTTCATCAGCGCCACCAGAATGCCCAGCATCACCAGAAAGGCCAGAATGCCCACGTTGCCGGAATCCGACAGCTTGGTGATCATGCCGCCGTCCTCGTTGAAGAACAGGGTGTTCAGCGCCAGCTCAAGGTTGCCGTTGGCATACAGCAGCGCACCGGAGGCAATGCCCACCAGCAGCGAAGTATACACCTCCTTGGTGTTCAGCGCCAGCACGATGGCAATGACCGGCGGCAGCAGGGAAAAGAAGGTGCTGTACACCGCACAGGTGTAGGTGGCGGGGTCGGCTACCTTGCCGGGGGTCACCGCCGTGCACCACAGCAGCAGGGCAAAGACGAACAGCGCCCCTGCCCAAGAAAGGTTTTTGTTTTTCATAAGCTCCTCATATCAAGTATCAGTTATTGTCTGCGGGAAACGCTCCGGCGTATCGGGGCGCAGACTGCGGGGCAGACTACCCACAGTAACGCAAAGGGGGTGTGCACCGTGCCGGATTACAAGGCCATGTACTTTGAGCTGTTCCGCGCCAGTGTGCAGGCTGTGCAGCTTTTGCAGGACGCGCAGACCCGCGCCGAGCAGCAGCTATTAGCCGCAGACCCGCCGCCGCTGCGGCTGGACGAAACAGATAAAAGCGACTCCTAAAGTGTATCTGAAAAGTCGAAAATTTAGTCTATTTCTACAAGCACAGCTGGATTTTGCGTTAAACAGCCTTGAAATCCACAAAGGATTCCTGCGGCTGTTTGCCTTAAATCCCGCTTGTGCTTGCGAAATATTCGTCATTTTCTTTGTTTTCAGATACACCTTAGCCCTTTTTGGCTTCTGCCTTAGCGGCAAACTTTTCCTCAAAAATGACAAAGCGCTCGTGGGTGCCGCCGCCCACAGGGCCCTTCTCGTCCGCAAGGGTCACCTTAAAGGTCAGCTTGCGGCCCTCTACGGCCACCAGCTCGCTGTGGCAGGTCACGGTCATGCCCACCGGGGTGGGTGCGGTGTGCTCCAGCTCCAGCTTGGTGCCCACGGTGCCGCTGCCTGCCTCCAGCGCAGGGGCAACGCTCTGCCAGCAGGTCTTTTCGGCCAGTGCCACCAATGCGGGGGTGGCAAACACGTCCAACGTGCCGCTGCCCATGGTCTTTGCGGTATTCTCTGCGCTCACGCGCACGCTCTGCTCGCCGCAGATACCGGCTTCCAGCTTCATATACAGTTCCTCCTTATGCGCCGCACGGCGCAGTTTTGATGAATACCTTTATAGCATACCACATTTTGCGCAAAAACGCACCCGCTTTTGCCCGTTTTCGGTGTTTTCGGGCGCAGGGTGCGCTTTGTTTTGGGGCAAAACGGTCACTTCACGCCGATTTAAGGGCATTTCACGCAGGGTTGCTTGCTTTTGGGCTTTAAAAATGGTATTTTATTATATAGTAGTATTGTGCTTTTTCGCCTTTGCGAAACGCACGGAAAAATGCACGGAATATAATATTGAAAGGGGAATCCGCCATGACAAAACGCATCCTCAGTATGCTTCTGGCGCTCAGCATGGCACTGAGCGTCTGCCCCGTTTCGGCTTTTGCTGATACTGGGGGGATGCTTTCCAACCCTGCGGCACCGCAGACGGTGGACGAGCAGAATGACCTTCTGAGCAAAGAGCATCAGGTATCCAATGACGCAGATTTCAAGCAGGAAGTTGACGCGATCAACAATGACACCAGCTCTGACACCCTGCACAATATATCTCTCTCTAACAGCATTCATGTGACCGATGAGGTCACTTTTAAAGCGGGGCGCCGTGTCCAGATCATAGGCAATGGACACACCATCAACTTTTCAGTCAATGGCACCCTGAAGGTCTCCGGAGCAGAGCTTGCGCTGTCCAACGTCTGCCTTGACGGCCAAAGCCAGACCAGGCGCGCCCCCGGCGTCACCGTGGAGAGCGGCGGCACCCTGAAGATGGAGGAGAACAGCTGCATCCAGAACTTTACGAACTCTGCCAGCAACGGCAGCGGCGGCGGTGTTTATGTTGGCCGCGGCAGCACGATGACCATGAACGGCGGCACGATCAAAGACTGTTCCGCTAGCGACGGCGGCGGCATCTATGCTGCGGGCGCAGTTGTTCTGAACGGCGGCACCATCTCCGGCTGCAAGGCAGTCGGAAGTTACAGGTCGGGCGGCGGCATTTACATTGATTCTTCCGGCTCCCTGACCATGGGCGGCGGCAGCATTGAGAGCTGCACCGCCAGTAATTGGGGCGGCGGCGTGTTCGCTCATGGCACGTTTAAGCTGACCGGCGGCTTGATCACACATTGTTCCGCCCTCTCCGGTGGCGGCGTTAATATTTCCGACGCGACTACGACGCTGAATGGCGGCACGATCTCCAACTGCAAGGCAACCCGCGGCGGCGGCGTGTATATCGCTGGCAGCGACGGCAGCATCTTGGAGATGACAAACGGCAGCATTACCGACTGTGAGGCCACCGGCGATACCTCTAGGCTAATGGGCGGCGGCGTGTATATCAATAACCGCATGACCATGACCGGCGGCAGCATTACCGGCTGCACAGCCGATGACGGCGGCGGTATCTACAATTATCATACACTCGCCCTTACCGGCGGCACGGTCTGCAACAACACCGCCAAAACACAGGGCGCAGACATTTACCTCGGCTCTTGGATGAGCAGCACCTCCCTGCTGGACGCCGCAGACATGGGTCAGACCTACGGCACTACCGATAGCAAGATCGATGGCTGGTACGAAGATGCCTCCGATGCGCGCTACAACCCCGGCCCCGACGGCACCCCGGTGGATGTGAAAACATTGACCCCAAATATGGCTCTCGTGGCCAGTTACCGTATCCCCTCGACCATTACGGTAAACGGCGGTACAGCCAGTGTGGGCGGCACCACCGTGACCGAAGCCAAAAAGGGCGAAACGGTGACCATTGAGGCCAACCCGGACACTGAGGACGTGCATTTTGCAGGCTGGGATTCCAAGTCCAAAGGCGTGAGCTTTGATAACAACAAGGACGACCGCAAAACCACCTTTGTCATGCCCGGCAATGATGTGGAGATCAGCACCATCAGGGCATACCATGTTGCCGTGACCGACGGCACGGCCTCCCCTGATTATGCTATCGAGAACAAGGACGTCGTCCTGACCTACACCGGCGCTTACGACTTTGTAAACTGGCAGGTAGACGGCCAGGACATTAACGGCGACACCTTTGCCATGCGCGGCCACGCGGTAAAGGTCACACCGGTGGTCAAGGCCATTGCGCAGTACACCCTTACTGTAGACCCGCCCGAGGGCATTGCGGCAGACGCCGTGACCGTTACCGTGGGCGGTAATCAGGTCAAGTCCGCCGCCGAGGGCGCGGCTGTGTCCATTGCATTCAACGCCTCCGCTCTGCCTGCTGACGGCAGCAAAGCCTTTGGCGAGTGGGTCGTGGCCGACGCGGGCGGCAAGCCTGTCACCGTAACAGATGGCACCTTTACCATGCCCGCCAGCAATGTGGTGGTCAGCTTTACCCTGAAACAGCCGGATAACCCGGACACACCTTCCGATGGCGGCAGCGGTGACAGCGGCGCAGGCGCTGTGATCGCAGGTGCCGTGATCGGCACCGCCACCTATCTTGTGGGCACCCATGCGTGGCTGCACCACCTCTACGGCTTCATCCCGCAAAACCGCATCCAGCTTGCCCTTGCTCTGTGGAAGCGCGCCGACTGCCCGCAGCCGGAAAGCACCGCGCTGTACCCCGAGATTGACAAGGACGACGATGATGCGCAGGCTGCGGCCCGCTGGTGTGTGGAGCAGGGCCTGATGAAGGACTACCACAAGACCGACAAAGACGGCAATGAGGAAGTCACCTTCAAACCGTACCGCTATGTGTTCCGCCCGCAAGCCATCAAGGCATGGTACGATCTGGAAAAGCTGCCGAACGAACAGCAGCAAAGCGAAACCTGAACCTGAAAAACACTGCCGCCCGGCTTTTGCACACGCCGGGCGGCACTTTTTTGCCTAATGCTCTTTTTTGTTTTTGCCGCCCTCTAATTTGCACCCTTCTTGCGATTCAAAAACGCAAATTTCCTGCGTTTTAAGGCGAATTTCATCAATTTACAGCAGATGCCGAAAATCTTTGAAAAAAGCCTTGACAGGGGGCTGTCTGCGTGTTATCATGAACACATGAACAAATGCTCATATATCAAAACGAAAGGGGAGGGCAGCATGACCGGGCTAGAACAAGCCGCATCGGAAAAGGAGACTCAGCCGGTGGAGATGCCGGACGATGAGGTGCTGTACGAGCTGGCAGATCTGTTCCGCGTGTTTGGCGATTCCACCCGCATCAAAATCCTGTACGCCTTACATGACAGCGAGCTTTGCGTGCAGGATATCGCGGACGCCGTGCAGCTGAGCCAGTCTGCCGTCAGCCACCAGCTGCGGGTGCTCAAGGATTCCAAGCTTGTGCGCTTCCGGCGGGAGGGCAAAACTGTTTTCTACGCACTGGACGATGACCATGTGCGCAGCATCCTCTCCATGGGGATGGATCATATCGAAGAATAAACCGGGCACATCGCCCGCAGAAAAAGAAAGGCTGGTACTTATTATGAAAAAGACCTACAAGATCGAAGTGGACTGCGCCAACTGCGCCCAGAAGATGGAGGATGCCGCCAACACCGTTTCCGGTGTGGAAAAGGCGACCGTCAGCTTTATGACCCAGAAGATGAAGGTGGAGTTTGCCGAGGGTGCCGACCCCCACGCTACCATGGAGAACGTGCTGTCTGCCTGCAAGAAGGTAGAGGACGACTGCGAGATCTTTGATATCTGATGCACGGCAGGTTGCTGCACACGGTCAACAGCCTCGCCCTCTCCGTCACCTGCGGTGACACCTCTCCCAAAGGGAGAGGCCTTGGCAAAGAGATGAACTTTGCGTGGACTGCCAAGGGCTCCCACTTTGGGGGAGCTGGCGAACGTATGTGAGCCTGAGAGGGCGAGGACGCTAAAGAAAAAGCATCTGTAACAAGATTTCGTAGATTTTTTGAGATTCCAAACGAATGTGCAGATGCTTTTTTGCTTTGTGCGTGATTACGTTGTGCAACAACTTTTTCTGTGGAAAAATCCGCCACTTTTCAACAATTTCCACCGGGTTTTCAACGGTCTTTGCGGAAAAACCGAAAAAGAAGCGTGGAAAAGCGCTTTTTTACAGGAAAACTGTGTGGAAAACGCGGTTAAAACTGTGGAATAACCATTTTTTGCCGAAAAACCTGTGGAAAACCACCCATTTTTCACCCACTGCACCGCAAAACAAGGAGCGTTGCTTATGAACAAGAAACAAAAAAAGACTCTTGAGCGCATCCTGATCGCCGTGGCATTGGTGATCGTGCTCAAGCTTTTGCCCGCCTTGCCCATGCCGGTTGAGCTGGCGCTCTACTGCATCCCCTACCTTGTGGTGGGCTGGGACGTGCTGCGCAAGGCGCTGAAGGGCATCAAGAACCGCCAGCCTTTTGACGAGTGTTTCCTGATGGCGGTTGCCACCGTAGGCGCGTTTGCGCTGGGCGATTATGTGGAGGGCTGCGCCGTTATCATCTTCTACCAGATCGGCGAACTGTTCCAGAGCGTCGCCGTGGGCAAGAGCCGCCAGAGCATTGCCAGCCTGATGGATATCCGCCCGGACTACGCCAACATCGAGGACGAGGACGGCAAGCTGGAACAGGTAGACCCGGACGAGGTCGAGGTGGGCACGGTCATCGTGGTGCAGCCCGGCGAGCGGGTGCCCATTGACGGCGTCATCGTGGAGGGCAGCTCTGCCCTGAACACCGCTGCCCTGACCGGTGAGAGCCTGCCCCGGGACGTGAACGCCGGGGATGAGGTCATCAGCGGTTGCGTGAACATGACCGGCCTGTTGAAGGTGCGCACCACCAAGGAATTCGGCGAATCTACCGTTTCCAAAATTCTCGATCTTGTGGAAAATTCCAGCATGAAAAAGGCCCGGGCAGAAAACTTTATCACCCGCTTTGCCCGGGTGTACACCCCCGCCGTCTGCTACGGCGCACTGGCGCTGGCCCTTCTGCCGCCGGTGGTGCTGCTGCTCATGGGACAGCCCGCTCGCTTTGGCGATTGGGTCTACCGCGCCCTGACTTTCCTTGTCATCAGCTGCCCCTGTGCGCTGGTCATCTCCATCCCGCTGAGCTTCTTCGGCGGCATCGGCGGCGCTTCCTCCTGCGGCATCCTGATCAAGGGTTCTACCTATCTGGAAGAGTTGGCAAACACCGGCGTTGTGGTGTTCGATAAGACCGGCACCCTGACGCAGGGTACCTTTAAAGTCACTGGCATCCACTCCGCCGAGGGCGTGACCGATGCCGCACTGGTGGAAGCCGCTGCGCTGGCGGAAAGCTGGTCGAAGCACCCCATCTCCCTGAGCATCAAGGCCGCCTACGGCAAGCCCATTGACGCCGCCCGGGTCACGGACGTGCAGGAGCTTGGCGGTCATGGCGTGACCGCCAAGGTGGACGGCAAGACCGTTGCCGCCGGTAACGCCCGCCTGATGGAAAAGCTGGGCATCACCGTGCCTGCCGTGGAGGGCGTGGGCACCATCGTGCACGTTGCCGTAGAGGGCAGCTACGCGGGTTATCTGCTCATCGCGGACGTGGTAAAGCCCCACAGCGCCGAAGCCATCCGCGCCCTGAAAACTTCCGGCGTGCGCAAGACGGTCATGCTGACCGGCGATGCACAGCCGGTGGCACAGGCAGTGGCGCAGCAGTTGGGTCTGGACGAGTACCACGCCGGTCTTTTGCCCGGTGACAAGGTGGACCAGATCGAAAAACTGCTTGCCGCAAAGCAGCCTAAAGAGAACCTTGCCTTTGTGGGTGACGGCATCAACGATGCACCGGTGCTGTCCCGCGCAGACGTGGGTATCGCCATGGGTGCGCTGGGTTCGGACGCCGCCATCGAGGCCGCAGACGTGGTGCTGATGGATGACGACCCTGCAAAGATCGCGCTGGCCATGCGCATCGCCCGCCGCACCCTGCGCATCGTGCACCAGAACATCGTGTTCGCGCTGGGCATCAAGGCGCTGTGCCTGCTGCTGGGCGCTCTGGGCATTGCCGGAATGTGGGCAGCCATCTTTGC
>ERZ1026860.1587-NODE-1587-length-11232-cov-13.841550_pt1 | contig 11232 bp, 8 predicted proteins | sample MGYA00380160_ERZ1026860 | MGnify/ENA primary metagenome ERZ1026860 (study PRJEB33269, sample SAMEA4719796) | human gut metagenome | biome: human-associated habitat; feature: organic feature; material: feces | place: Cameroon | collected 2013-10 ... | reverse complement strand
GTCTGGTTTTCGATACTCTCGATGCAGCTTCTCAGATAGCTTTCGCCGTTATAGACCGGAACGATCACACTGATCAGCAGTAAATTGTCTTTTGGTTCTGCCAGCATGTTCCGGCCTCCTTTCTCATCTCAGGAACGATAATACCAGATCATCGCAAGGCGGAGCAGTCTTACCGTCACTTCACCAGGATGCTTCATTACCAGATAGAGCAATTTGTTCGCCGGCTGGTTTACCGTAATTTCTGTTCTCTTTACCAGATCTCTGATCTCTTCTGACCTGCAGAGCTTAAGGATATTCCTGCGGTAACCGGACGGATTGCCTCTGGCTTCGTTCTTGAGTACCAGGAAATACCAAAGTATTGACTCCTGATCCAGATGTTTTTTCTGTTCTTCCAGCTTATCCCCGGTAAATTTATCTTTCAGTATCCGATCCGTTGTCTGTATCAGCTTTCGGATATTTTCTGTCAGCTTTTCATTATATTTATGCACCATGGATTCTTTTACATAAAGATAATGGTAATAAGCCTTATGATCCATAGCTACAATTCTCTGACAGTCAAGCAGCACCGGCAGCATGATTGTTGTATCTTCCCCAACAATGATTGCCGGATCAGTATAATTTCCATTTTCTGAGATCAGTCTTTTTGAAATCAGCTTCATACAGCGTGAAATCGTAATATACCGTTCTTCCTGTCCAAGCAGGCAGGGAAATATCTTTTCCTCTATCTCTTTCCTGCCATATTCACCTGGGGCCAGCTTCTGCCATACATACTCCTGACTCCCACCGTCTCTTTCAATGATGTAATCACTGATCACCATCTCCCGGTCATTTCCGGTCAGATAAGCACTCATTTCAGAAAGCATCTCCGGATCGATCCAGTCATCACTGTCCAGAAAGCTGACATACTCTCCACTGCATTCCTTCACGCCTGCCTTCCAGGCTGACACCAGACCGCCATTTTCCTTATGAACTACCCGGATCCTCTCATCTTTCTCCGCGTAAGCATCGCAAAGCTCTCCACTGCTGTCTGCCGAGCCATCATCTACAAGCATGATCTCCAGATTTCCATAGGTCTGTGCTCTTACAGAATCTACACATTTCTTCAGATATTGTTCTGCATTGTATACTGGTATGATCATGCTGATCTTATATGCTTCCATATATCTTCAACAGTTCCTCCATATTTTTTTCTATGGAAAATTCTTTTTCTGCTTTTTCTCTTGCGCTGTTTCCAAGCTTTTCGCATAAATGCTTATCCGCAAGGAGTCTGTCAAGCGCTGCATACAGGCTTTTTTCATCCCTTGGTTCAAACAAAAGTCCTGTTTCTTCCTGCTGTATCATCTGTGGAATTCCACCGGTATCTGACGCTGCTATTGCACAATAATTTGCCATTGCTTCCAGAATTGCAATTGACTGACCCTCAAAATAAGAGGGCAGGACAAAAATATCACTTTCCTGCAGATATTTCTGTTTCTCTTTTCCACTGATCCATCCCAGATACTTTATAAAATCGCTGTTTTTTTCTATCTGTTCCTTCAGTTTTTCATCCTCAAAAATACCACCCAGATAAAGCTTTGCCCCAGGGTATTTCTGCTGTAGTTTTTCCGCGGCAGCCAGTAATTCCAAGACACCCTTTTCCTTACAGATCCTGCCAAGAAAAAGCAGCTTGTGCTGACCATACTGCTTCTGATATACTGGCGGCATTTCTATGCAGTCAGGAAAAACAATGATTTTATTTTCATCAATCAATGTGCCAAAAAATTTCTTCCATGACGGAGCCAGCACCAGCATAATGTCTCCCATGGAAAGGATCTCTTTTACTCTTTTCTTTCCTTTTTCGGAAAGCTGTCCATAATATCCCTCAAAATCCCCGCCATGCTGGTGAATCACTATCTTTTTCCCGGCTCTTTTCGCTGCCTTGATAAAAAAACTTTTTCTCACATAGCTTGCATCTGATGCCATATTCACATGGACAATATCATACCCGGAAAGCTGCACCAGAAACTGCATGTATGCTTTCATGGCTCTCCAGAGTTTTCTTACTTTGGAGCCTTCGATCATGGTTCCAATATATTTCAGTTCTATTTTCTGATCAAGACCTGCGGCATAATAATTATTTACCACTCCGGAGATTCCTCCGTGAACACTTCGATCAGGTCCTACCATTAATACTCTATATTTTCCCATTTATTTTCCTGCTGCAATCCTCTTCAGCTTCCTGATTCCTCTTCTTACAAGCCTTTTCCCCTTCAGTGTCACTCTGGTAAAGAATATCTTCGCCCTGCTGACCGGCGGCATGATCAGATACTCATATTCTGCCCGGTGCTGCAGCAGATACTCCGGGTAGCTGTCATCTATTTCCACTCTTTCAAATCTGGCTTCCCGCCCAAACATATCTTCTCCAAGGAGAAGTCTGTCTGCTGCTTCTGCCAGCAGCACAGAATCGTTATATTCCTGATGGGCTGCTGCTATGACCTTTGTGCCAATTCTCCTGGCCACATCCTTCTCGCCGCTGCTGCCCATATATCCAAAATGCCAGCCGCCATCAGCCACTCTTACTGCATTTGGTGCTGTCACGCTTGCTTCCCTGAGCTGGATGATCCCATCCTCCGGTATGCTCCTTTTAGAGAATACCTTGGTTCCCAGCCAGAGCTTTCTCTTTACTCCCGGAAATTCCCCGGTAATGGACAGGAGTTTTCCTGACACCTCTTCCATATTCAGGAAACAGTAAAACATCCTCTGAGCAAAATGATATACCTTGTCAGGATCAAAGGTTTCAATGACCTTCTGCAGTGTTTTGGGATTTGGGATCTCATCCACATCACTTAAGATGATCACATCCTCATCTGCTGCATCTGCAAGTCCCTTTACCAGTGCGTTTTTCTGAAACTTGTCCCTTAAGTGGGTAGTCGTATTAACCGGTGAATTATCTACTACAATATAGGTGATCTTGGGTAAAAATTCTTTAAACAGCTCCTTATTCTTCTCAAAGCACAGCTCCTTTGGCTCACCGGAAAAGGTCACCGTAGCCTCTTCGATGACAAACCGGTCTACGATCGGATCCATGATGTGAAGCCGCATCTTCAGTATATCAATTTCATTAAAAAACGGGATACAATCGTATACCATTCTGTTTCCTCTTTCTTCCTATCTTCTGATCCTTCTCCAGAACAACAGGGGTCTTACCACATCTTTAAATGCTTTCCACCGCTTCGTCCATGGATTCTCAAACCTGGGGTACTGCTCATTTCTTCCCCACCATTTATGAAAAACAAAAGGCTTCTCCACATCTGCCACTTCCGGAACAGGATGCTCATGTCCAAAATATTTCGCTACCTCGACCGGTGCGATCTTCATACCTGCCTCTTCAATCCTGTGCTTGTTCATGCAGCAAAGGAAGATATCTTCATTATAAAATCCGTCCTCATCCTTTTCCCAGGTAAGATCTGCTTTCCTTGGGAACTCAAGAAGGCGTTTACTGCGAAGTGACACGCTGTTTCCTACCCGGCACAGATTTCCGTAAATATCATGATAGCAATGCTGTGTTCCCGGCTTTGGAATGGGCCATGGAGATCCAATATAATCATACTGAAGGAATTCCTCCCGCCACATCTCCGGATGTACCACAAACCCGTCATAATGAACCAGCAGCACATAATCTGTATTAATATAATCTCCAAGCTCGTAAACCATCTTATAATTAAAACAGTCAATATCCGTCAGCTTGGAAGTATGCTTGTAGGTAATTCCCTTTGGCAGAGAAAAGGGCTTTCTGTGGGTGATCAGTACGACTTCCCCGAATTCAATTCCCTGCATACTGTAGGTGAGTGCCCTGATCGTTTCATAAAGCTTCACACTGGTCATGGCAGCCAGCGTTACATTGGGAAGCTTTAATTTATTATGCGTCTGCTGTTCCATTTTGTCTCTTCATTCTCCTGATCACTGCCCGTTCTATCTTTTTCAGATAAAACCATCCATACAGTGCCTTACGTCTGATATTCTGGCAAAATCTTCTTGCCTTGCCCGGCTTCTGATTGATCCTTCTGTACTTCGGTGAATGCTTCTTGTATTCTTCCAGCTCTTTTCGGCATTCCTCTGCTGTAAACATATTGCCTTTTCTGTCCATATAATGGAACAGACTGTAAATATTCTGTTCGGATGCCCAATAGCCATCTGACACGTTGTGTCTCGCCCAGTATTTGGGTGCAATGGCAAATTTCAGGGTTTCACTGGTATGCGCCGGCAGGCAGGCAAAGGAGGAATTGGATAAAAGCAGATAGTGTGCATTTTTCAGTGTCACATAATCCTTGCCGATATCAAAGTGATGTGCTTCGATCCCCGGCAGCATTTTCCGTGCTGATTCCACATCATCCGTGATGATCATGAATTCCATATCCGGCCGGAGCTTTTTCATTTCCTTTATGCCATGGATCCAGTATTTCTTATCAATAAACAATTCCGGGCTTCCCGTATACTCGCCGCCCCGCATATTGATGATGCACAGATTGTCCCGGCTGTACTCATAGGAATCATACTCCGACTTTACATGCAGCCACTGCTTCACCTGATTCAGATGGTCGATAAAATAAGATTCGTCCTGCATATTCCCATAAATCAGGGTATTGTCACTGACATTCTTTAAATTCTGATCTGCTCCGGCGATATAGCAGCCATGCTCCATATCATGTCTGGAATTTCCGATATAAAGTCTTTCTTCTTTATCATTGTAGATCTGAAAACGGCTCTTTTCCTCTTCCGTAATCCTTTTTCCAAGATCCATGTCCATGAAATACATGCCACGGTCGCTGTGGATATTGACAGCAAAGCGTTCCTGCCCTGCTGTTCCAAATTCATAGCCGTTTTCTTCTGCCACTACTCTTGCAGTCACATAACAGAACAACTGGTTCCCCAGGCCCTGTCCATTGATAAATTCTGTTCCTACCATTCTGTCCCGTTCCTTTACAGCGTAGTCTCCACCAGCTTCATATTCTCTACCTTGTAGATCATATCGCACTTCTCAATGGTATTCAGCCGGTGTGCAATGATGATCATGGTCTTACGTCCATGGAAGCTGTTGACTGCCTCCATGACTGCTGCCTCTGTATCATTGTCAAGTGCAGAGGTTGCCTCGTCAAATACAAGGATCTCCGGATCATTATATAAAGCTCTGGCAATACCGATCCTCTGTCTCTGTCCTCCGGAAAGCCTGACTCCCCGGTCACCGATTGTCGTATCCAGCCCCTCCGGCAGCTCCTCTACGAATTCTTTCAGCTGTGCCTCCTCCAGCACTTCCCAGATCCGCTTCTCGTCAATCTTGTCTGCATCAATACCAAAAGCAATGTTATCCCTGATCGATTCATCGATCAGATAGATAGACTGTGGAATATAGCCGATCTGTGCCAGCCAGGATTCATAATTCTTAAAGATATCCACCCCGTCACAGGTGATCATACCGGTCTGTGCATGTAAAAGTCCAAGCAGGATATCCACGATCGTTGACTTACCGGCTCCTGAGGTTCCGATAATTCCCACTGATTTTCCTTTGGGAACGATCATATGTGCATCCTCGAAAATATTTTTGTCAGAATCAGGATAATGAAAGCTGATATGATCCAGTTCGATCTGATGATCCAGCTTCAGCTTTTCCACCTGGGAATATGCCCTTCTCTCCGCCAGCATGGCATCTGTTTTCATGCCCTCCTGCAGATTGTCATACACAAAATCAAGACTTGGCTGGGTATAGGCGATTTCTGTAATATACGTATTGATACGGTTCACACTGGGCAGTACTCGTACTGCTGCGATCGCAAATGCAGAGATCGTCGTTACCATGGCTGTGATATCACCGCCACCATTAATGTAAACTACCAGAAATCCCAGTACGCTTACAATAAACACGGTTTCGATCAGCAATCTTGGCATATTGTTCAGCACTGCATAGTTTCTGGCCACCTCTGCGCCGACCTTACCGGTTTCATAGTAGTTTCTCACATAAAATTCTTCCCGGTTCAGCACCTTGACATCCTTCAGTCCATAGGTTGCCTGGATCCTCCACTTGGCGATTCTTGACTGGATTGCCTGATTTCTGGCACCGATCCGGTTCAGCCTTGGTTTAAACACCTTCACAATAAACAGGGTCAGAAGACCAAATACCGCAATGATAAACAAAGTCATCCCGGGATCATTCAACAAAAGCACCATAAAAATGAGACAGGAAACCACTACTTCACTTGCCAGCTGCAGCATGGCAAGGATCAGGGAAAAGGTCTGTGGAATATCACTGTCTGTAATCCGGAACACGGTAGGAATGTCCGCTCCCAGATATTTTTCATAAGGGCGGTTCAAAAATTCAGCCATAACACGACTGATCATCCGGTTCCGGTTCTTCGTGATAAAGGTATTCTGCATATAAGTCAGCAGCAGAATATACAGGTTCTTGATCACATAAATGGCCATCATGCCATAAAGTAATGCCATGGTGACCTGCTTCACAGTCGTAATGGATAAAGCATCACAGAGATTCTTTACTACTGGGATCCTGTCGATATAACCCATCAGCTCGTCCGGTGCCAGCAGCGCCTGTACCACCGGGATCATGGCACTGACCCCCAGTGTCTCCAGGAGGCCACCGATAAAGATCATGATGCCAAGTCCAACTAACTGCCATTTCTGTTTTCTGTCAAAGATTGCTCTTACTTTGCCAAGTAATGTTATTTTTTTCATGCTTCGGATTCCTTTGCAGGATGTGTTCTATATTTCTTCTGTATGTATACTAAATGTATAATACACCACACCAAGTATAATATACCACAGGCACTAATTTTGGTCAATTTGACCAAAATTGAAATTTCTCTCAGGCAGAAAATAAAATCCAAAGTGGCATCTGCCTGATAAATATGATAGTATAGGTTCAGTTATTTATATTGAAATCATTTGAAAGGAATTTGAAATGTCATCCAATAAAGGTAAAAGTCTTTTTATAGGAAGTCTCTGTTTTATGATTTTTGCTGTATTACGCAATATCATTCCTCTTTCTAATATGCCTTTTTATATACTGGCATGTGTTATTTTTGTTGTTACAGCTTTAGCATCCTACTTTTTCCTTGTTAATCATGATCATTCCCGGAAGAATTCCTTATTCCAGAATATTCTGTGTTTTTTTCCTCCGCTTGCCATTATTATCTGGATGATTCTGTTCTATATTAATGAGCCAAATGCTGAGCATCCTTTAGAGATAGATCAGTTAATACGCAGATCTTTTCCGCTTCCTGTCTGGATCGGTCTTATGATACTTGGTACCTGTATTTGTCTGTTTCTGTTCCGCACAAAAGCTGGCAATTGTAACTCTGTTTCCAAAATCAGAAAGTATATCCGTCTCGTAATTACTGTTCTGCTTGCAATCGGTACTTCCATTCAGTTTTACGCACCCAATATTTTTCAGGATATTCAGGGAGGTACTTACCATAGTCATGCCTATACAAGCAGCATTATTAATGTATGCTGGCTGACTCCATACAGCGAAGATCTGGAATCTCTTTACGGGCACTACGCCATTTTGTACATGCCTTTTCTGAAGCTGATGCATAAGTTTTTTACCATTGATTATCTTACCGGAATTTTTATTCTCTGTGCTATACTGGCAGGTATATCTGTTCTGCTGTTTGCTTATGTCCTGAATTATTTCATTAAAAATGATGTTATTTTCTATCTGGCATTGTTTGGTATTGGCGAATACTATTTCATGCTTATGCAGGGAGGTGTCTATATGCAGGTACATCCTCATCGCATGATTTTCCCTATTCTGCTCACAGCCCTTGCTGTTTATGAACAGAAAAAGCAACGTCAGTATCCGGTTTTAGCTGTTCTTTTTATTACACTTTCATTTGTATGGTCTACGGAAGTAGGTCTTGTTATTATGCTTGCATTCAGTCTGCTTCGCTGGTATCAGGCTGTTATTGACACCACTCCATTTTCTGTTAAAAAGGTACTGAAGTTTTTCCCTTATTTACTGCTGTATACTATACTGCCTTTTGCTTTATCCTATCTTATTGTCAATGCTTACAATCTGTTAGCTGGCGGAAGTATATTAGACTTCAGTGAATTTATGTTTCCTCTTATTTCAGACAGAGGCTACATTGATCAGATTGAACTGCCGCTTCCGAATGCAGCCCACCCATGGACAGCATCTGCCATTCTTTTTCTCATTTTTGTCTGCATTTCCCTATTTGCATTGTTATGGCATAATCCTGAAAAAAAAGAAAAGCTTTCTTTCTTCTTTTTCTTTGGAACTATGGGTCTTGGTCTTATGCTTTACTATACAAACCGTGCAGCCGAAGGAAGCATGTTCATTGTTCTTTTCTTCCTTTTGATCTTACAAGCATTGATTTTACAAAAATCTCAGGACATGTATCTTATACGAAAAGCCTCCGGTGAATCCGCTTCTCAGCAAAAAGACGGTATTCTATTCCTGATGCTCCGTATCATCACCACGTTTATCCTGTTTGCCATGGCTTTTGACTGTATCTATTCCATGCCAAAAGCATGGGAAACCTCTTCCGAAACCATATGGAAGCGTGCAGAACTACAGGAATTTGCCGATTATCTGTATGAACAGGTACCTCCGGATGCAGTTTCCTTCGGTGAGGGTGTCCCGGAAATTATGTCCATGATAGACCGTGACACACACCTTCATACCACCGAATGGTCTTATCTCAACATGCCGTTAGATACTATGGAAAGAAACTACGACAGAATAAAGGGATCTCAATGGATTTTCTGTTCCTTATACAGTCTTTGGTATCTGCAGGAAAACTATCCCGGCTTAGTAGATAATTATGAGCTGCATGAACAGTTTGAGTATAATGGCGCCGAATTTGGATTTTTCGTAAAGCTTGATGAATGAGGTACTTCATGAAAAAGCTATATAAAACAACTATATTTATTATTCTTTCTCTATTGCTGCTTGGCATTTATCTCTATGTAGATTCCAACCATGGCAGCTTACATAATCAAATACTCTCTACTGATATATTGTCCTACGAACAGATAGAGCAGCTTTCTGCTGGAAAAAAGGATGCTTTCATGCAGCCAGAAATAACATTTAATGATGATTCTATAGCATATGATTCAGAACAAAATATGCTTCTAATTCCTCAGAATCTTTCAGAAGACCAGTATGACGGAAAATTATCTGTTTCCGACGGGAAGCTGTATTTTCTGGAGGATGAAGAAGGATTCTCTAATAAATCAGAATCCATCAGTCAGAATCGTGTTTTTCGTCTTTTCTGGATTCGTGATACACAGGTATGGATGTATAATGTATATTTCACTGGTATGCCTGTAATGTGCCTTTCAACCAATGCTACTATATACTGTGAAGAGTCTGAAAAAGATGATGACGAAGATATTGATGATATCCTCAAATGGGAAGGCAATGTCTGGCTATCTGATCCGTACCATACCAGCACCAGTTTTCAAATTACAGATTGTAACTGGCACAAAAGAGGTGCCACAACTATGAACTATGAAAAAGCAGGCTATAAGCTCAACCTGGATCACAAGAAATCCTTTCTTGGCATGAGAAAAGATGATGACTGGATTCTGAATGCCCTTTACGATGATGAAGGTCTGATCCATAATAAATTGTCCTATCAGGTATGGCAGGAAATTGCATCGTCAAATAGTGTTGCAAATGATGAGGGCATTTCCATGGAATATGTAGAATTATTTGTAGATCAGGAATATCGTGGCGTATATGGTCTTTCTGAACGAATTGATAAGAAATCAGCTTCTCTGAGCTCCCATGATATTTTGTACAAATACCGTTCCCAGGAATTTGCATCAGAAGCTGATTTCTACCCCTGCGGTCAGGAACCAGAATCACCAATCGTGACAATTGAATATCCAAAGGACTTTGATGACTCTGACTGGAATCCTATGCGTACCTGGATCTCTATGTTTAACACAGAGCAGACACCTGATTATGAAAAAGCGAAATCTCTTCTCAATATGGAAAACGCCATTGACTATAATTTATTCAACCAACTGATCTATGGTATGGATAATATTATGAAAAATGTATATTTTAAAGCTGAATATCACTCAAATGGAAGTTATCAGTTCATAAAGATTCCCTGGGATCTGAATATGACCTGGGGTAATTCCTGGGTAGATGATTATAACTGTGGTTTTAACAGATATAAGGAAGAAAATATCACCTCGTCCGGTGGCTTCAGCGAAGATATGATCTCTCTTTATCAGGTAAACCCGCCCGAAATATCTGAGCAGCTTCTGACACGCTGGCAGGAACTCCGTCAGGAAATCATCACTCCTGAAAGCATAATCCAAATGCTGGATCAGGAGCTCGCCTACCTGCATGGCTCTGGTGCTTATGCAAGAAATCTTCAGAAATGGCCACCAACCTGTGATCACTGGCAGGAATCCCAGCTTTATGAATACATTTATGGCCGAATTGCTTTTCTTGACAGTTATTATAGTGATTTATATAAAAGCAGCCACAACCAAGAGTCCGGTAACCAATACTAACGAATGCGAGGAATTTACTATGAGTTTCAATGATGCTATCAAAAAATCTGTATTAGAAGGATTTTCTTATGCAGATATGTCAAATGCCAAAATCTTTACTACCCTGATCATCACCTTTTTGATCGCTGTATACATTTTCATTGTATATAAGAAAGTAACGAAAAGTGCCTTCTACTTTAAGAATTTTAATATTTCCATGGCTATTATTTCTGTGGTTACAGCCGGTATTATCCTCGCCATGCAGTCCAGTATCGTCATTTCACTTGGTATGGTCGGTGCTCTTTCCATCGTAAGATTCCGTACTGCCATCAAGGATCCTATGGATCTGCTGTTCCTGTTCTGGTCTATCGGCACCGGTATTATCTGTGGTGCAGGACTGTATAAGATTGCTGTAATCCTGGCAGTACTTGTAACAATTGGTCTTCTCATCCTGGATCTTTTTCCTGTACGTATCAGTCCTTACCTTTTGATCATCAATGCTGATTCTGCAGACCGGGAAGATGACATTCTTGCTCTGATCCAGCAGAATGCTGGATACTATAAACTAAAATCCAAAAATATTTCTTCCGGAAGCATGGATCTTATTTATGAAACCCGATCCAAAAACGAAAAGGAACTGGTAAACAGTCTTTCTCGCCTTGACGGTATTCTCTCTGTTTCACTTCTTAGTCATGATGGAGAAGTAAA
>ERZ1026860.1582-NODE-1582-length-11252-cov-8.721711_pt1 | contig 11252 bp, 15 predicted proteins | sample MGYA00380160_ERZ1026860 | MGnify/ENA primary metagenome ERZ1026860 (study PRJEB33269, sample SAMEA4719796) | human gut metagenome | biome: human-associated habitat; feature: organic feature; material: feces | place: Cameroon | collected 2013-10 ... | reverse complement strand
GCAGTCGAACCAGAAAGAAATGGCGGGTGGTTGATGAGGGTTGATGGGGCTTGATAAAGCTTGAAGACCTTTGACTGTCTGCGGAAATTTGCGGATATGGAGGGATTGGGGCGGAAACTGCGTGGGGAACGTCCATTAGGGTTCGGCAGAAAGTAATGGTTAGGGTTCAAAACAGTACAACGCAGCCGCCTAATTCGATGACAAAATGATGGGTGGATGGCTCGCCCCAGGACGGGTGGCGGAGCTTGTCTGAAGTCTGATCGACATAGGCGTAGGGTTTCATGCCGGTAGTCGTCTCGAGCCCCATGCACCAGTAGGCCATGCGTGGCGCGTCAGACGCGTAGCCCCGACGGAATTCGACAATGGGAGGCCTTTCCGCCGTTGTTCGTGCATCCCAGTTGTTGAATCTTGTGCGCCAGTACTTGGTGGCATCACGGTATTCCTCACGCTTGCCACCGTGCGCGATCATGTCGAACCACTTGCCTCTCAGCACCAACGACAGGATCGCACACTTGTCTCGTTTTAGCGCATCCATCATGGTATTAGGGTTGTTTTCGGCGCATGGGACGGGCGGCGCGGGTGCCTGCCATTGAATAGACGTACAGAGCCTTCTCGATCACGTCGGCGGCATTCGACGGGTTGTGGGTGGAGAGCCACTCCTGGACGCGCCGGATGCAGTCGTCTGGAGAGGTCGACGCGTCGATGACATCCTTCAGCGGTGCCAGGTCGTCGGCAAAGGCACGGCGGAGATCCTCGGCGGACGAGGATGCCGCGTGATCGTCGACTGCATCGCCTGCGGACAGCGGGACAGGTTGGGCGGAGAACGGCATTATCCCCGGCTGCGGTACTGCCGCGCGGCGGATGCCGAAGCCGAGTCGTTCCGAGAGCGTGTTGAGTGCGTCGTCGTCCGGCTCGAGTCCGGCCTCCTTGAGCTTTCCGAGCAGCGTGATCGAGGCGGACAGTTCGGCGGACGATTCGGATCCGAAGAGAATCTTCGGAGACCGACCAGGCTTTCCGTTGATCGCGAGAATCTGGTCGAAGAGCTGGCTGCGGAACGTTGCAGCGAGTGCCTTGGCGTCGGCTTTGCGGATGTCGTCCCGCACCTCTCCCTGGAGATTCGCAGTTCCTCCGCCGAGCTCTCCCGTGGGCGACGCATTGGAGGACAGCGTCTGGCCGACGATGAGCTTGGAGATCTCCTGGTTGCAGATGGTGATGAACCGCTCGTGGCTGTTGGACGCGTCGCCGCTCGCAGCCTGCACGACCTCGACCTCTGTGTTCTTCGACACGACGATCGCACCCAGGCGCACGGCCAGGCGAAAGGCCCGTTCGAGCGTGGCCTTCCCTTTTTCGTCCGAGTACTTGCCCTTCAGGAACGGGACGCCGAAGCGCTCGAGGAGATCCGCCCACCACTGGCGGGACATCGTGCGCAGCAGCCACCAGAAGAGGATCGACCGCATCGCACCGCCCCAGTTGTCCGGCGCCGGCATGAGGTCGCAGCGGTGGACGATGTAGCGTTCCGGCGTGACCTCGTGCGAGGTGGAGAGCGGCGTGCCTGCCTCGTCCACGTCGAAGATCCGCATCGCTCCCCGCGAGTAGTCGAGGAGCTGGTAGTGGACCGGGACGAGCGCCTTCAGTGCGAAGCCGCCACCCGGACGCGCCTCGAACACCTTCTCGACGACGGCGACGGGATAGAGCGTCGCATTCATCAGCCACGACTCGGCGTCCGCAAAGGTCGGGTTGTCCAGCACTTCCGAGCAGAGTTCCCCGGCGGCGACGTCCGTCGGGTCTCCCTTCCTGAATGGCACGACCGAAACGGGATCGCCGAGGACGGCGATCTTCCGCTTGAAGAACTCCGAACGCACCTGGTTGTCGTTCGTGATCACGTCGCGGTAGAGGGCGAAGAGTTCCCGGGTGTCGCCGTTCTGGGCCTCCTCGATGATCCCGGCAAGACGGTCGGCCGACAGGTAGCGGACCATGCTCGGCAGTTCACGGCGCGGATCCATTTCCGTCACCTGGTCGTTGTATTCCTTCATATCTCTCCTCACGAGTTAAGGGTTCGTTGCATCATGTCATCCGCCGTGTGGTCTGGCGTCATCGACATGCGCTGCGGATAGGATGCATGTGTTGTCGGCGTTGCAGCGCGGGCACCGACCTGGACGGCGTCGGCCTTGGCCTCCTCCGTCCCTTCGACGAGGGCGTGGACCGAAAGTTTGGTGCCGTCGAAAAGGTCGCCGTGCCGGCCGGTCGCGGAGTCGAGCGCGTTGTCGAAGCCTCCCTTCATCTTCTTCACGAGGCGGAAGTCGTCCTTCACCTCGGGAGACTTCGGAAGATCCACGTGGTCTTCGTCGATCGCGTTGACGAGAAGCTGGCCGAGGTAGGTCTTGAAAAGGACGCGTTCGCCCATCACCTCGGTCCGTTCTGAATTCTTGACGAGAATGACGTCGCAGACGCCCTCGAGTTCCTCGCGCACCTCGGTTGCCCAGTAAACTTCGCTCGTGGCGTCGATCGCCAGGGCGCGTGGATGGAGGGTGGTGCAGAGCTCGCGGAGGATTCCCTTCGGCTTCTTCGGATCGGCCGACTTGAAGGAAATGATCAGCTTCGTGACATAGCGCCCGGCGATCTGCTGCGTGACGGCGACGCCGAACGGGTTGGACGTCTCGCCCTCGGTCGTCGCCGGGTCCGCGCCGATGCCGATCGGTCCCTGGGAGCGGTCGAAGCGCCGCTGCCATCCGTCCGGAAGGTCGTCGAGGGCGAAGACGCAACCGGCGCGTTCGCCGCGGTCCATCGACTCCATGAGCTTGATGAGGCCGACGGCGGCCGTGCCGCCGGTGATGAAGAGGCAGCCGTAGTTGCGGTCCCAGGCGTCCTTGTCGAAGGCCTTCCGCCGGGACTCCTCGGGCGTGACCGGCTGCGCGGTCTTGGTGTCGAAAAGCGTGACGCCGTCGGCGTAGGCGTCCCAGGCGTCCACGCGCAGACAGGTGACCCCCTTGACGGACTCGTACACGTTGCCATTCGGCGAGACGGGAAACGTCATGCCGGGCGGCGGCGCGAGCTGTTCGAAGGAGTAGTGCGCATCATCCGGCGGGGGCGTGGTGAGGAGAAGGATGCGGAATTGGGGATTCGAGGCGACGATCGGCTCGACCGCCTCCCAGACGTCCTTCCAGTTTCCGATGCGGCCCACCTCGTCGCACATGAGGTCGCCCGTCTCGCCGACCGTGTCAGGCCGGAGCGCGACCACCTTCGTGCGGGAATAGGAGGTGCGGGTGTGGTAGTAGCGGAACTCCAGGCGGGAATGCTCGAAGAGATCGGCAAAGTCGTCGTGCGTGAGGCCCTGCACGCTGCGGCCGGTCTTGTCGTCGGCGAGCCGCATCTTGCCGTCCTCCAGGCGCGCCATCGCCGCGTTGATCGCCTTCTCGAAGACGGCGGCCTCCTTGCGGACGATTTCGCGGGAGAGGTTGAGTTTCGCGGATCCGAAGATGACCGTGTGGTCGCGGTTCTTCATCATCTTCATGAGCGCGATGTTCGCGCAGGTCGTGGTCTTGCCGTACTGTCGGCGGGCGATGAAGCCGAGGAGACGGTACTGCTCGACGAGCTGGAAGAGCCGGCGCTGGCCGGACCTCATCTTGATGATGGCGTCACTTCCCATCGTCCGCACCTTCCCAGAGGTCGCCGAACATCAGGCGGCCGAGACGTTCCGTCTTCTCGTCTCCTCCGAGTTTGCGGTCGGTGGCGATCGAGAGCGCGTCCTTGTTCTGCGCCCACTTGACGAAGAGCCGCGCCGTGTCGCGTTCGAACTTCGCGCGGGAGAGTTCCAGCTGCTCCTTCTGGATCGCGTTCTTCTCCTCGGCGAGCGCGACCTTCTGCGCCGCGTTCTCGCCCGCCCTCAGCTGGACGAGCGCCTTCGCGAGGTCGGCGACCTGTTCTTCGTCGGCGGACTCCAGCGCATCCATGATCTTCGCGGTGGCGATGTTGCAGCCAACGCCCGCCGCGTTGCCGCCGGCCGCGGAGGCGAGAGTCTGCGAGATCTCTGCGAGGCGGCGGATGCGGTCGGCCTGGCACTGGTCCTCGAGCCAGTCACGGTAGCCGCTCGATCGCCAGTCGGTGAGGTTCTGCGCATTGATATCGCCGGACTTCAGCTCGCGGATGATCTTGCGAGTTGATGGTAGGCCGTTGAGCCAGGCGAGGATCTCGGGGCCGCCCACGCCGTCCCGGATGCGCTCGTTCAGCTCGTTGCGGATCGCGAACGGGAGTCGGCCGATCTTGGAGCGGTAGCAGCGCGTGGTCATACGACGGTCATCCTTCCTTCGAGGACCCACTTCCTCGAGCCCGCCTCCGTGACCTGCCAGACGGCGGAGTTGTCCATCCGGTCGATCTGCAGATCCACCAGGCCCATCTTGTGGAGGGCGCGCAGGTCGTCGGCGACCTCATCTGCCGTGACCCGCCTGTCGAGCATCTGCGAGGCGTTGAGGCGCTGCGCGATGGCCGCCTCGGTGTAGGCAGCGGGATAGCGCGGGGACAGGAATGCGATTATCAGTTGCTTGAGGTTCATTTCTTTTCCACCTTTCCTTCGATTCTTCCGATCATGCGCTCGACGCCGAGCTGCCATTCATTGATCGAGGACTCGAGGCGGGTGAACCGTTCGTTCGAGTCCGCCGTGAGTCCCCGTATCAAGTCGAACTGCTGCTTGAGGATCCCGTCGATGCGGGAGCGCTCATCCTTGATCTCCTGTTTCAGCTCCGCGATCTCCCCCGCGAGTTCCCGCTTGGTGGCGTAGTTCCTCGCCATCTCCTCGGGGAGCGGCGGGTTGCGCGGCGGGTTCACAGCGTGGCGCATCTCCTGGACACCGCGCACGATCGAAACCACGTAGTTGACGAGGGCCGCGAGGGCGGCGAGCGCGACGACGACCGCGCCGATGACGATGAAGTAGGTTGTGTTGTCCTGCATGCGAAGATCCTTCTCTGAGAGTCGCCGCAGATGATACCAATCCGGGGCCGCGTGCGCCCCGCGGGGTGCGGACGGTGCGCACCGTCCGCACCTGCCGGAGCGGGGCGGATGGCGAAATGCGATAATCCAGCCCGTTATGGGCAAAGCAGTATTTCCAAAGAAACCGTCCGTGCGGCCGCTTTCGGGAACGGACTACGTACTCGCGCAGAAGTTTCTCTTCCGGGCGACTGTCGACCGGGTGTGGGATGTCGTCGTGCGCGTCCGACCCGGCTTCCGGACGGACGGCGCCTCGATCCCGCGCCTCCTGTGGCGCGTCTTCGGCTCGCCCTACGATCCGGACATCTTCGCGGCGGCCATCGCCCACGACGCCCTCTACCGCGGCGAGGTCCTTCCGCGCAAGGACGCCGACGTCGCCTTCCTCAAGATGATGGCGCGGAGCGGCGTGCCGGTGAAGAAGCGCCGGCTGATCTACCGCGGCGTCAGGTGGTTCGGCTGGATCACCTGGCTCTCGCACACGCCGGCGTCCGTCGCCGAGGCGCGCCGTTACATCAGAATGGATTTCGCCCCGCAGGCAATCAGAAAAGATCGGACGAGACGCTGAACATCGATCTCGTCGCGCCTGCGGGCGATTATTACGGGGAATAGGGAATAGTGAATAGTGAATAGCGAGGTGTGAAGAGCTGTGTAGCTCTCATTCTTCAATCAAACAAAGAAAGGGAAATCCAAGATGAAGAAGTTGATGATGATCGCGCTCGCCGCCTGCGCGGCGGTGATGACGGGGTGCAAGTCGGTCGAGGTGGACCGGCGCGGCGAGGCGCTCGCGCTCGACAAGAACGGCGAGGTCGTGAAGACCGCGGCCGGCGAACCGCTGGTGCTGGACAAGGGGTGGTCGGTCGACTACTTCCAGCACTGGAACTGGCAGGAGTTCGACTCGCTTAGCGCGAAGGCGGGACAGGCCGAGCTCGCGATCAACAACTACCGCGGCGGCGCGGACGCCACGAACCTCACGCATCTCGTCCACACCTCGCTCGAAGGACTCACCCGGCTCGTCGCCACGGCGGCCGACGCCTACGTGAAGGTGGCGGGCGGCGGCGCCCAGGCGGACACCGCGCTCACCGTCGCGGGGCGGATGATCAGCTACTTCACGGGCAAGGGCGGCGATGCGGCGAAGGCCAGCGTCTCGACGGACGGCAACGCCGTCAAGGTCACGGACGGCACGACGACGATCCTGTGCGACAAGGACGGGAACTGTTCGGAATGCGCCACCGGCACGTGCAATTCCAAGTAGACTTCGCGGCACGGACTGCATATCCGGCGGGCGGTATCCTCATCCGGCATGGGACCGCCCTCCGTCACCCGGCGGCGTGCCGCATCTACTCTCCCGCCGGGTGAACACTCCAAGGCCCGAACGCCGCCCCGGGCCCAATGTCGGACGGGCGGCGGCTTTCAAGGGAATAGTGAATAGTGAAGAGTGGAGGAATGCAGAAATGGGAACTCGTTTGAAATTCGCGGATGTCGTGCTGGACATCGATGAGGTTGTAGCGCTCGTCGGCGGCATGGTGTTCCTTCGGGACGGTCGTGAAGTGGGCATCGGCGAAAAGGCCGCCGATGCCCTGATGAAGGCTACGCCTCCTTTCCCCGAACTGCCGCAAGACACTTGCGATAAAGCTCGAAAAGCTTCTCGCTGTTCGTCGAAGCAGCCGGTTCGGCACGCATCGCGATCTTCAAAAGCTCAAGCGCAACTTCAGCGTCACTCATCCTAATCACCTCCTTTCTGATCTAACACTCCCTTCGCGCCAGAGTGTCAATTTAGATCTGACCGGTTTTGTCACTTCAGCGCTGAAAGAAATGCGTTGAACATCTTCCACGGATTGTCTGACGGTTCTCTGAAGACCGAAAGTATTCTCTCTGCCATTGAAACATCTAACTTCATCTTTTTCAGAAGTATTGCAGCTTCATTTATAATGACCTCATTGGATAAGGCTGCATAGGCTTTGGCAAGCTCGGTTCTGGCCATCTCTTCTTCGAACTTTGCTGATTCCTCGATCTCTTCCTTTGATTCTATATCATGAAGAAGAAGCGGGTTTTGTGGCGAACGTAATTCTGAGGCCCTTTTTGAACAGACATCAGCTGAAGCAGCAAGACGTCTGGCCGTCATGTAATACGCAACCATTCCGCAGGCGACAGCATGTGTTGGGTGGTTCGCCCTTTGATGGACAAGACGAGCCTTGTCAAAGGCCATCTCAATTACCAATTGTTTTTTGAAATACTCGTAAGATCCTTTCTTCGTGCTTACTGCAAGCGCGGCCTTGACTATTTCCCGCAAGGCATTCAATGCACCATCCGTGTCACCGTGTTCACGCTGGAGCTTAACAGCAGCAGGTATCGCTTCATCGAGTTCAAAGAATGCGTTTCGAATCATATCTTCCTGTTCTGTAAGTCCGCAAAAACTGTTCACTGTCTGGCCTTCCTCTTCCGCGGCGGGTTGGTGATCGTCTGCGTGATGCTGCCGCCGACATTGCGAACACGAGGACAACGGCAGACGTCCTCATGCCCCTGAACACGATGGCAAACCGATCCGCCGACACGTCTGCCGTGAGGGGCCGCGGGATTGGCGTGTGGGGCCGCACGGCTTGGGCCCTCCGCCGTGTGGGGCCGCAGGGTTGGCGTGTGGGGCCGCACGGTTTGGGCCCTCCGCCGTGTGGGGCCGTACATTTTAAGATTCCTCAAATAGGCGATTCGCAATTGCACCAAGAGACAGGGACCGATCTGTCGCAAGATAAGGACTGCGGCCTTTCTCTTTGTATACTTTAATGCCCTCTCTGAACTGCTCTATCTTCAATATCTTTGAATAGGGAACTGTGGTAGTCATACTTCCACCGATGAATATCAGTCGTTTGTTTGTTACAAACAGCTGGCCCTCGTCTATCTCTGCCAGGCAGTCCTCCACTATGGGCGCATATGATAACGCAATTTCCGACGAGTCTGACGTCGTTATGTAGCGAGGGTGCCATGGCATTGCGACGGCACGTCTTACCTCCAACCATAATGCATCAAATATTGCATAACAGTTTTCGTCGCGCTGGAGTTGGATATCTACGGCTATGGGTGTGAGAGGATCATGCTTTAGCTGCCATATCTTTTTCGCTTGCCGAATTGCACGGTCTGTGTCTTCCGAATATGAAAGATTAATGGCAAACCTTTTTACCGTCTCTTTAATGTCGGCTTCTTCGTCTGGGGACAACTCCCCGTCTTCCAACGCATCCTCTACCTTCTCACGAATGAGATCGACAAGCGCCTTGTTGTAGAGAGAACGTATGGTTTCTTCGCTCAGGTCAAGTTGGTGGCCAAGGTGTTCGAGAGCCTTTTTCTCTTTTTCAGACAGGACAGAATCGGCAAGCGCAACCTTCAGTGCATCACGATATATATCCGCCCCTGCATTACTGTTCAATTGCGCCACGGATTCGTCTGGAATCTGGAAGATTTTCTGGAGTGCCGTTATGTCGTCTAAATCTTCTTGTGTGAGTTCGGTATCCGCCAATTCAGAAAAAACACTACGAACGAACGCTAGATAGACTAAAGCAATATCGGACGGGAACCTTTTGTAGATGTTAAACCGAAACCGTGAATGTATCTTTCCTATCACCGCATCATTGACGGCAGAAGGACGCCCTGCGTCTACTATGGCATTGGTCAGCTCTATGACTGAATTTTCCGCAATACGCCGATTTAAAAGCCATCCGAAGAATGATTTCTTTATGACAGGCTTATATTTAAATACCACGTTTGGGCAAAAGGTCTTCATCTAGTTACCTTTTTTGGAAGATTGACCGTCTGCGTAATGTTACTCCCGATCGCAACTTGCGAGTTGTCGCCTATTCGCATTGTTGGTGTGGGGGCTGATTCTGCACCCTCTAAACCCAACAACCATCCAGCGCGACAATCAAATAGCCGGCATATTCGAATTACAATGTTCGATCCTGGATACACAAAACGCTCATCGTCGCTTGTTTCATAGCGGGAATAGGAAGGTTGCGGCACGCCAAGCTGTTGAGCAAAAGCTCTTTGAGATAGGTTACGTGCCTCTCGTAGCTCTTTCAGACGTTTTGCGATAATATGCATTTGCGATAGTAAAAAAGTTATCGTTTCCCATTGCGCATGTGATAACAGATATGCTATCATGTCCGCGTCACCTCGTGACGGGAGGAATTTTACAACAAAAACGTGACAGGAGCAAGGAGAAGCAGCGATGCAGCAGAAGTCAGACAACACAACGGTCGTGCCCCGGCTGGGCTATGCGAACGTGACCGCCTCCGCGCGGAGGCTGGGGTGTTCGCGCGAACACCTTAGCCGCGTGCTTCACGGCAAGCGCCGCGCGAACGAGCGGCTGGTCAAGGCCCTGAGGCGCATGGGCATTGAAGTGGAGGTGGCGTGATGAAGAATAGTCAAATAAGGCAGTTGTTCAACAAGGCTCGAAAGATCGCCTCGCTGTTTGCGGAAAGGTGCGACTTCGCCGCCGCGAAAGAGATCAAGGAGGCGCAAGCATCTTGCGCCGAAGGTACCGCATACGCTGGCGCGGTGTACAAGGACAGAGTTGAGCGCTGCCAGATATGCACGAGCTACGTCTATGCTGCTGGACTGCTCGGCCTCTCTTTCTTCACTTCCATTGATGAGGATGGCCCCGCCAGTGATGGCAGGTGCTATATGGTTTTTACCTTAAGTAAAGAAGTGGAGGTGGAGTGATGGACTACGGAAGACACATCGAAGACATGACGGAGCTTTCGCTTCTCCCGTGCGGCGCCAGCCTACGCCGGCTCGACGACGACCTTGCCGTTATTCGATTCAGGAACGGCCCACTTGGCCCGCAGGGTGAACCGCTCCGGCAGGGGGACGCCGCGCTTTTCTGCCGTGAGGGATGCGCGATGTTCAACCACTGCCCCCTGGTCGAGAAGTTTGTCGAAGTGCGTACTGCCAAGGTCGAGCGTGAACTGCTCGGCGACATCCTGCTCCACGATCTCAAACGCCGTCACGGTCACGGGAACCTTCCCGACGTTGGCGATCCGCAATTCACCGCTCCAGTAGGCCCTGCCGTCAAACGACTCCGATTCCTCTTCAAACACGACGACGGAAAGCCTCACGTCGTCATCCCGCCAATGGCGGAGGTAGTGGACAACGGCGACGACCGCGGAGACTCCGGTCGCAAGGGCGGAGAGGCAGACAAGCGTGTCGAGGACGGCCTTGTAGATTGACATGGCGAGGATTATACCAAATCGCACGGAGGAAGAATAATGAAACAACCTACCTACAAGATGCAGCGCGTCGCGCTCGCCGACTGCAAGCCCCATGCCGACGCGGAGGCGTACTCGGCGTCGAGCGAGGACCGGGCGGCGCTCAGCAACTCGATCAACGAGTCGGGGCTTCTCTCGCCGATCGCGGTGATCCCCGCCGAGGACGGCAGGGGCTACTACGTGATCGACGGCATCGGGCGCATGAACGCGCTGATGGCCGCCGGCGTCACCGAGACGGACGCCCAGATCTTCGACCTCGGGGATCTGAGCGTCGCCGAGTTCGTCGTGTGCAAGAACGCCATGATGCGCAAGGTGACCACCGGCACCCGCGTGATGGCCTATTTGAAGTGCCATGAACGCGAAGTGCTGGCCGCGGCGGATCCGAAGAAGTATACACACAGAGACCAGGCCCGCGATGGCAAAGGCCGCCTCTCTCACCGTGCGGTTTCACATGAAACCGCACGGGATAAGGGTTGGAACGCGAAGGAGATCGCCGAGCGGATCGGGGTGTCGAAGAACGACATCCTGGCGGGCGTCGAGCTGCTGAAGGCGACGGCGGAGACGCCCGAAGGCGGCACCTACATCGACGAGGCCGCGGAGTACGCCCAGCTCGATCTGTTCGAGACGATGGAGGCGGTGCTGCGGGGCGAGACGCCGATCCGGCGCTGGAGGGCCGCCGCCGGCGGCAGGGTGTCGAAGACGGGCGGCAGGGCGGCCGCCGACTACGCCGCCATCGCCTGGCGCACGGTGAAGAGCTGGCGCGGCGTGTGGGAGAACTGGCAGACGGTGCCGATGGAGGCGCGCGGGGGCATCCTCCGGGAGTTCCGCGCCGCGCTCGAGGTGCTGCCGGAGGACTTCCTCGCGGTGATCGGCGACGCGCTGGGGTGCGGCCGCGACAAGGCGCGGCCCTCCCGCGCGGCGGCGGACAGGAGGGCGTGACGGTGGAGACGGCTGCGGAGAGGGCGGCGAAGGTGGGCGAGGTGCGGCGGCGCCTCGCGGAGGGCGCGCCGATGGCGGCGG
>ERZ1026860.1581-NODE-1581-length-11253-cov-4.406590_pt1 | contig 11253 bp, 10 predicted proteins | sample MGYA00380160_ERZ1026860 | MGnify/ENA primary metagenome ERZ1026860 (study PRJEB33269, sample SAMEA4719796) | human gut metagenome | biome: human-associated habitat; feature: organic feature; material: feces | place: Cameroon | collected 2013-10 ... | reverse complement strand
CCGCAAAATTGCGTATCAAGTGGACGACATCTCGACGGTTCTGCCGCGCGAAGTGGAAGAACTGCGCATCGTGGAGGGCAAGGATTTCTGTACGCTCGTCACGTGTACGCCATACGGCATCAATACCCATCGGCTGCTTGTGCGCGGCCACCGCGTTGCCTTGCCGGACAACACTGAACTGCCAACAACGCAGGAGAAAATACAGGGCTTGGATTGGAAAATCAAGCTGCTGGCTGTGATTTTGGCGCTGTTGCTGCTGCTCGGCATCGTCCTGCTGTGTCGCAGACGCAAAAAGAAAAAACGGAAAAGGAGGGAATCCGGTGAGGAACATCCTGAACATTGGGAAGTTGTCGAAGAAATTGCTGCTCGGCCTGCTGACCGCGCTGCTGCTGACAAGTCTCGCTCTCGCAGACGAACCCATCGACACGACAAAAATCGGAAGCCTCACGATTGAAAATCGGTACGGAGAACAGGCGATTTTCGGCACGACATTTTCCCTGTACCGCGTCGCAGAAATCTCTGCGGACGGCGGTTTTGCGCTGCTGCCCGCTTATGAAGCCAGCGGCGCAGCAGTCAATGACCTGACCACGGCAAAGGATTGCCGCGCCAGCGCCGAAAAACTCACCGCTTGGGTACAGACGCAAAAACTCCCGCCGGATGCCAGCCAAACGACCGATCAGAAGGGCAAAACCGCGTTTTCCGGCAGAAAAACCGGTCTGTATCTGGTTATCGGAGAAAAAACGCGGATTGGAGATGCAGTGTATACATGTTCGCCGTCGCTGCTCTCGATTCCCGAAGAAAATCCGGAAACCGGCGGCTGGGACTACGCTGTGACCATGCAGCCGAAAAACACTGTCACGCCGGTGCAGCCCGACAAAAAACCGACCGTTCCGACAAAAAAGCCGGATAAAAATTTGCCGGATACCGGCGTGCTCCAATGGCCGATTCCTGTGCTTGCGGGTGCAGGCGTCGCATGTATGCTGCTGGGCTGGCGGATGAATCGGAAAAAATTTTGAATAAAGGGCAGGTTTCAGACAGCTTGCCATTTGTCCTGTTACATGGTAAAATCGAACCGAACAGCAGTGAAGCAAGAATTGACAACAGGCGGTGATGAACAATGAACTTACAGTTCTTTCTTTGTGAATTTGAAATAGTCGTTAGTGCTTTCTTGTGCTATGATGTGATTTGTGAGATTTTATATGGAACAGTAGGAGTTTCGCAAACATATGAATATCGAAAAAATCGTTCATGGTTGAGAAATTTTGTGGGATTTTTTCCGTTAAAGCCGCTTGGAAAACGACCCTTTGCTCGGATAGTTTATATCATCAAACACATTGCTTTCCTTTTTGCTTGTTTGCTGTTCTGTGTTTATCCGGTCATCCATTTTGGATGGACAATATATGAACCGTTTATCAATTCAATGATTGATGGAATATTCGTATATGCAGGTTTGTCGTGGGCGTGGGAAGGCTTTATATTGCGGGGAACTGCGCTGGTAAATGAAGAGCGAGAAGTAATGAAAGCTCTTGTGCAGTATAAGAAAGCTGTTGATGCGTACAAGTCCGCGGAAAAAGAATACCGCGCTGTGAAATATGATGCGCATGTTTCGCAAAAGAAACGAGATAAAATTATCATGCGTCAAGCAAGTGCCGCAATAGATATGTGCCAGTATCTTGTAGATTTTTACTGTTATGTTGATGCGCCTAAAGTACAAGAAATCGATCGGGACGAAGAAATACAATATACAGAGCAATGCGTAGCTGAATTATCCCAAAATCCTGTGATAAAAAAAATGTGCACACAGGAGGACGAAGATTTTAGAAATGTAAGCTATGTAACCATCTGTTTAGAACCCTATGCGCTTCAATATGACAAGTTACAGGAAAAATTGGAATCTGCATGTGGATCGGAGCAGAAAAAACATTGTTTCGATGAAATGATAACATGGGCGGATGAGGTCGCTGAAAAGATTGATGTTGTACATAAAAACAATGACGCGATTGGAAGAGATGATTCTGATGAAAACGCCACGTGTGTTTCCTTTATAAATGAAAAAATGGATGCAATATCTGCAAGAATAAAAGAATCTGGCGACCAATCGCTGATGAAAAAACTATCTGACGTATACGCAATGTATCCAACAATACAGAAATAGTTCTACTGTGATTGCGCTGTTATATGAAGCTAGGTGATTTATATGAATGCGGAAGTTGAAAGAGAAATTGTTCAAAATTTTGTTCAGAAGAGAAGTAAGGAAAGACTCCGTTGGGAATTAAGCTCACCCAAAAAAAGATTGGGTGGCATGTCTAAAATCAATAAGAGAGAGTATTTGGATGAAAGAAAGATCTATAAAATTCCGCATTGGAGTATAGATGCGTTAATGAAACAGATTTTTTTGTTAGGCGGAACACGTAGAACCTATTATCTTTCATTAGATTCGTACTGTCAAACTGATGATTTCCCAAAAGAAGTGGATATATGCGATGCGATTAGTATGGCAAGACAAGAAATTGGAGGGTGCATACTATATTTTGGCAACGGTATAGGCTATTATCATGAAGGCGAGCCGTATGACACACATCAAGAGTATATTTTATCAGCTAGACCAATAAAACCATTTGTTTAAGTAGGTACATATGATCAAATATTTGACTGAGTGGTTACAATGGAGCTATTATCATGCTCCATTGATTCCGCAGACAAGATATATAAAACACGTCATTATCCTCATTTTACTCGTTTATATTTTAGCTGTTTTTGATATACGTGGATTTTTGAACGGAATGTCACTTTTTTATTTAACCAAACGACAACGCCAGAAAAAACTCAGAAAATGTTCTTTTAAAGAAAGTTTCACCTATAGTAGATGTAGGGATGAAATCCCTAAACCATGGATGCATTATTATTGGTTTGTTATTAGCATATATCCAATACTAATTCTGTTTATAATACTTATAAATGTATTTTGCAATACAAATCCAGTTGCACAATATGCTGTCCAATTATTAGTAAGAGGAACAGTTTGTTTATCTATTGTTGTAAGCATTCTAATAGAATGTCTATTTTTTAAGATAGGTCATGGATATGCTTACGATCGATGGATTCGAAGTCCGCAAGAACGCAAAAACAATCCCAAATGTCAAAAAAATGCGACAACAGCATTCGTTGTGGCTGTTGTCGGACTAATTTTATCTTTCCTGTTTGCTTTAGACGGACTGGTATTGAGCATGATCGGCCTTGTTCTGGCTGCAAGGGCGAAGGCACAGCGGCGGAGCAAGGCAAATGCCGCATTGGTGATTTCTATCATCGGTCTGGTGCTTGCGGTACTTAATATGGTGGTTGGTGCTGTTTGGGCGGTCGCTTCATAAAACACATATGCCCTTTGACGCTGTGAAGTGCCTCCAAATAGTCAGACAAATATTTATATGTAAAATCGTTCAAAAAAAAGCTTGCCGCTTGTAGAAAGTACATGCGGCAAGCTCTTTTCTTTGCTTTTTTCATCTAGAGTAAGGTCGATCTCAATTTTTCGGTCAATTTTTTCTCAAAAAATCATGAGGATTTGAAACGTGCTATCATGTACTTGGAATCCATCAAAGAAAGGACGATTATTTATGATTGGAAAACCCAGAGCAATAGGAAAGACGAGATACGCTGTTTTGCAGCGCGAAGATCTGCTTTTGATCTATCAGTCGGGATATGATTGGCTGGAGGATGATCGACTGAGCAAGTTTCCGGCTGATGCGTTAGTTTATGCGACGTGGGAGCAGGTGCAGCAAGTAGTTATCGCGCGATTCCACGAGCAGAAGCTGTATTGGAGTGTCATGCTGGACGAGCTGACGCCTGTTTATGGCGTGGCGGTTGACAAGCAAACATTGCTTGCTTACGGCTTCGAATACGTCCCTGACAACTGGTGCGGATTCCTGTTTCACGAGGGAGACAGGCTGCGCCGCGCGAAAATGGGGGAGTTGGGAATAGACTATCGTTAAATTTTCCAGACAAAAAAGAAATTTTTGTGCAAATTGTACATAAACCTTTTGGGCTTTTTTTACGTCTAGTATAGAAGCAAATGATGGAAGATTTCTACGACCTGTCGAGTAGAAATTTCACCATATATATTTTATGAAGGAGGCTTTTATTATGAAGCTGAAAAAAACAATGCTTACGCTCGCAATGGCAGCAGCCGTTGCCACATCCGCTGTAGCTATGCCGGTGGCATATGCTGCGAATCCGATGACCGCAATTACCGCGACGACCACAGACACGGAGCAGAACAAAGATACTGCAACCAACAAGGTTTGGGTGGTAGACAAGGAAGCATATGATGAGGATTATATTGCGCCTGATGGATACACTCGTAATGAATGGATTAAGTGCGAGACTTGTCGGCAGTATTTCTATTATAATCCAGACGGAGATAATTATTACACGGAAAATGGAGACCATTTCTATGGTGGACACATTGATCCGCATACAGGAGAAACCTGTACATTGAAGTACGTCCCGACCTTCAGTGAGGAGAATTACAAGGTTCACCATGATGCCGTAGGACATTATGAGGAAATCCAGGTAGATCAAAATACACTGACGATGCAGAGCGGTGAAACTGCAACGCTGAAGGCTACTATTACACCGGAAGCTGAGACCAATACAGTCAAGTGGAGTTCTGATAACACTGCGGTTGTAAGTGTTGATGACCATGGTGTTGTCACTGCTGCTTCTGAGGGCACAGCAATCATCACGGCAACCAGCCCGAATGGTGCTGTTGCAACAGTTGCAGTAACCGTAACAGAAAAGAAGTTCCAGTCTAAGTTTACCGATGTCCCGGCAGATGCATATTACGCAGATTCTGTCAAGTGGGCAGAACAGAATGGCGTTGCTGCCGGTACTTCTGAGACTACATTTTCTCCGGAGCAGACTTGTACACGTGGTCAGATCGCTACATTTATGTATCGGGCATATGGAAACAAGGTAGTTGTAGAAGATAAAACTCCGTTTACCGATGTTGCTGATGACGCATATTATGCGAATGCTGTGAAGTGGGCGTTCAAAAACGGCGTTACCGCAGGTACTTCTGCGACTACGTTCTCGCCAGATGACAGCTGTACTCGCGCGCAGGTAGTCCAGTTCTTGTGGAATGAAGCTGGCAATCCGGAACCGAAGAATGTAAAGACTGCATTCACGGATGTATCGGAGGATGCATGGTACGCAAAGGCTGTTGCTTGGGCAGCTGAGAATGATATTACTGCAGGCACCTCTGAAACTACATTCTCTCCGGATCAGACCTGTACCCGCGCACAGATTGTGACGCTGCTGCACAACGATTTCATTCGTTAAGAGAAAAAACATACGACCCCACCGCGACAGATTGCTCTGTCGCGGTGGGATCATTTTTGGAGAAATAGAATATGAGAGCTTGTGTTCAAAAAATCATGGCAGTATGGACTGCATGTGTACTTATGATTGCTATCATGCCGAGCGGAAAGGCGATAGAGCAAAACATGTCAGATATGATTATCGCATCTGGAAAGAGTACGGATGCCATTACATGGACGTTAGATAAAGAGGGGACATTAACGCTTACCGGTACTGGGGAGATGGGTAGCAAAGACTGGTATGCGTATAACGATGATATAAAGTGCGTCATCATTGGCTCCGGTATTACAAGTGTTTCGGAAAACGCATTTGCCAATTGTGAAAATTTGACGAATATTCAGATAGCGAGCAGCGTAAAAGACATTGAAGCCAATGCCTTTAGTGGTACAAATTTCCGTACCATTGATTTGCCGGATGGGCTAGAGAGGATTGGAGAATTTGCCTTTCAAAGTAGCAGCCTGCAAAAAATATGCATTCCGGATAGCGTCACAGCCATCGAACGGAATGCATTTGCCGGATGTTCTCATTTGAAAGAAGTTACATTGTCCAATAGTTTCCAGAAGATAGCGAAACGCACCTTTGCGTACTGCATCAATCTGTCAAAAATCACGTTGGGAACGAGCATAGATCAAGTAGGCGTGGAAGCCTTTGACGGATGTACAGGCCTACAAACCATTCGACTTTTAGGAAATTCACCGAAGCTTGCGTATCATGCATTTCAAAATGTACAAGCAACCGTCTATTATGCATCCGGTGACTTTACATGGACAGACGACATTTTACAAGACTATGGCGGAACCCTGACGTGGTGCGCAGACGACAGCATCCCCGTGTATCAAGTGTTTGAGGATGTATCGACAGATGCCTATTATTATAAGCCGGTAAGATGGGCGTATCATCATACCGTGACTGCGGGCACGAGTGAGGCTATATTTTCTCCGAACAAATCATGTACGAGAGCAGAAGCTATACAATTCTTATTTCGTGCGTACAAGGGAGAAAAATCTGATGGAAATATTCCGTTTACCGACGTTTCGCAGGATGATTGGTTTTATGATGCCGTGAGATGGGCGTATCAGGAAAAGATTGCGGAAGGAGTCTCTAAAGACGCATTTGCTCCGAATAGACCCTGTACCCGTGCGGAAATTATTCAGCTGATCTGGGCAGCAGAGGGAAGGCCGGAACCGAAGGGAAATCCATCGTTTACGGATATTCGGAGTACAGACTGGTATTACAAAGCGATATGCTGGGCAAAAGAAAACAACATTGCCGCTGGAACCAGTGCAACAATGTTTTCGCCAAATAACGTTTGTGCCCGTGCACATATCGTGACATTCTTGTATAATAATTTTAAAGATGATATATTATAATTGAATTGGATAAAGAAATGAGGAATGGGGTATATGGAAGAAACGTTTCAGCCGGAATGGATTCGACAAGCAAAGGAAGGAAAGCAAGAGGCCTTTGGAAAGCTCTATATTTATTCCTATTCCACCGTATACTTAACCGTGCGATTGCAGATCAAAGGGGATGAAGATACCGTATTCGATCTGGTACAGGATACATACGTCAAAGCGTTCCATTCCATCGGTCAATTGAGAGAAGATGAAAAGTTTCTTCCTTGGATTCGGACGATTGCGCGGAGAACGGCGATAGATTGGCTGAGAAAAAACAACCAGTTGCTTTTTGCAGTGAGCTTGTCTGACAAGGAGACAGAAGATCTGCAGCCAGAGGAACAGCGAGAGGAACGGCTGCCGGAGCAAAATCTCAGTCAGCAGGAAACACAGTACTTGATGAAACAACTAATTGAATCGTTATCTGCAAGACAGCGTATTGTGATTAGCTTATATTACTATGAAAATATGAGTATACAGGAAATTTCTGAGGCAATCGGATGTACAGCGGGAACGATACGAGTTTTGCTGCATCAAGGGCGCGAAACCTTAAAAGATAAGATACAAGAGCTGCAAAATCGCGGGGTGGAACTATATGGTCTGGCGCCGATTCCGTTCTTTTTGTTTTTGCTGCACAATTGGAGCCGATTGGCGATTGTACCGAATCCCGGCATCACGTCTGCCCTGCTTCTTCAAAGGGTAACCGATGAACTGTTGGCCGACAATCCACTTCCCAATGTCCCAATGGCATCTCAGGGAAAATTGCAAGCTATTCGACAATTTTTTACAATAAAGCGGGGGATTATAGCTGCTAGCGTTGCAGCGGTGCTGCTCAGTGAAATGGTAGCACATTCTTTTTTGCCGCAGGAAAAAAAGCAAGCGTATCATACGGTTTGGAATGCAGCACCGTTGGTGTCGTATCCCAAACAGGAGAAATCTAGACAAGCCATTCGGGATACACCGACAGAGACCGGCGCAAAGCAGTTGCGTATGCCGGTACAAGACGAAACGCCTGAACAGCGACAGACGAACACAACAAATGCTGATACCGATACGACACAGACCGATCAGAGAGAGCCGAGCGATGTTTCTGACCCAACACCACAGAGCACGCCGACACGGGATATCGCGGTAACATTATCCGATCAGGTTTGGGTAGTAGATGTCCCTGCCCATGACGGGGAATTGAGTGACGGCTTTGACGTGGACGATGAAGAAGATAGCTTTGTGCCGGCATATATATATTGCGCGACGTGCGGATTTAAAATTCCGTATAATGAATCCGCGAAGAATTATCAAACAGAGGACGGCATCACGACGGAATCAGGACATAAACGACTGCATGGAAGAGACATGTGCACGGAAGGTTTTTTTAAATACAGTGATGAACCGTATTTAAAACACTATGAGGAAGAAGGACATTATGAAACGATTTCATTAAGTCAAGGAACTGTCAATCTGAAGGCCGGAGAGACGGAATCATTATCTGTGACTGTGACACCTGCGTTAGAGGATGACAGTTCGATTGTATGGAGTTCTGATTCGCCGGATGTTGCAACCGTCTCAGATGGCGTTGTGACGGGAGTTTCCAGCGGAAATGCTGCGATTACTGCGACAACACCGCATGGGGCGGCAGTTGTTGCGTCGATTCTTGTAAGGAAATAAACGGATAGGACCCCATACTTGCGGTAACCCTCTAAAGAAGGTGTTGAATAGTCTGACAACTGCATCATTATTTCTGCAGTCCCCTACTCGGGGACTGTTTTTTCAGCTTTTTACTTGCTGCGAACGAGTGGTTTTTATCATGCCTATTCGGCGTCAAGAAAACAACCAGTTCTTACACAAGAACTGGTTGTTTTCTAGCTGTAAAGTTACTATACTTTACATGCTACTTTTTTCGGCAAAGTTACAAGCATAACTGTTCCGTTTTCGGAGCTTTCTTCTGTTTTTACCGTTCCGCCGTGGAGCGAAGCGATTTCCCAGACCAATGAAAGCCCAAGCCCTACGCCGCCGTGCGCTCTGCTGCGGGACTTGTCCACGCGGAAGAACGGCTGAAAGATACTTTCTCTGTATTGTTCGGAAATTCCGAATCCGTGATCTTTCACTCGTATGAGAATCCTGTCTGTTTCATCACAGACGGAAATATGAACCGCTGCATCACAGCGATTATATCGTATGGCGTTTTCGGTTAAATTGAATATCATACGATATAGTAACGTATCGCTGCCGATTAGCGTACCATCTCCATCGTATGAAAGCGTGACTCCTTTTTTCTCGGCAAGCGGAGTGAGATCGGTCAAAATTTCCTCAAGCATTGGTGCAAGTTCCACCGTGTCATTGCAGGGAACTGTGCGGAGTGCACTCATTTCCAGCAGAATTTTCGTCATCTGCGACATGCGTTCGGTCTGTTCCTGTAAAAGCTTGAGAAATTCTGCGGTCTCAGGTTCTGCATCCGCATGCTCGACAGCAAACAATTCAATCTGTGCCTGCATGAGCGCGAGCGGCGTGCGCAATTCGTGTGCAGCGTTTCCGGTAAACTGCCGCTGCGCCGTAAAGCCTTCATCCAAGCGGTCAATCATGCTGTTAAAGGAGCTGCTGAATTGTTTGAACTCCGGCAGCACATCTTCACTGACCTTCATATCAGATAAATTGTTCGGCTGCACATGTTCAATTTGCGCGGCAAAGCTGCGCAAAGGCTTCAGCGCGTGACCGCTGACAAAATACGCGAGCACACCGCCAAATACGGTGACAGCGGCTGTTATGTACCAATTGGTGATTCCAAAGGATTCCTGCACACCGCTTACAATAATCGTGAGTTCCTGATCCAAATTTTTACTCTGCGGGTCGAACGCATCCGGTTTTCCCTGATCAATGTCACTGTAAGCGGAGATACCGTCACCGATAGAATCCATATAGTGCTTACCGGAATAACCGATCAGACAGTTCATGAGCAAGCAAGTCACAGCGATAAGAACCGCGGTCATCAACGTGATGCGCCATTGCAAAGACAAACGTTTCATTGCTTTTCCTCCATGACATACCCCTCGCCGATGCGATTGTGTATCGGGTCATATCCCAAGGCAGTGCGCAGCTTTTTTCTAAGGGCGGAAATGTGCACGCGGATAGAATTACTAAAATTGTCCACGCTGCTGTCCCAAACATGCTCGAGAAGTTCTTCCTGACTAATCGGGCGGCCCTGATTGAGCATGAGGTACTCCAGGATTCCCGTTTCCTTGCGGGTCAGAGACAACTGCTCTCCGCGAACAGAAGCTTTTCGCGTTTTTGCATCGAAAGAAAGCTCTGAACAAGTCAAAACAACATCATTTTGCGTAAAACGTCTGAGCGTCAGGCTGCGTATTCGTGCCGCAAGCTCGTCCAGATGAAACGGCTTTGTCAAATAATCATTGGCGCCTGCGTCCAAACCGGCTACTTTATCGGAAACCTCACAGCGAGCGGATAAAATCAGAACTTTGGTTTCCCGATCAGTTTTTCTCAGTGTTTTCAAAACCGTCATGCCGTCCTCGCCGGGAAGATTGAGATCCAACACAACAAGATCAAAACGCTCTATCGAGAGCAGTTCCACCGCCTGTTGTCCATCATAACACGCATCCACACTGTAAGCGAGGCGTTTGAGACTGCGCACAATGGTATCGCACAGGGCTTTTTCATCTTCAACCACTAAAATATGCATATAAAATCTCCTTCTATTCCTTGATTGCCATTTCTATTGTAAATTATAACACGGCGCGTATAAAATTCTTATTAAGAACCGAAACTTAACAGAGATTTTATGCTTGCCGTGCTATACTGAGCCAGAAAACAGAGGGAGGGATTCTATTGTTCGGAAAGAAAAAAGCATTCTTGCAGGGTACACTGTTACTCGCCGGAATGATTATGCTGTGCTTCGGAGTCATGCGTGGAGAGGTAGATACGGTATTCAGCAAAGCCGTGCGGCTGTGTTTGGAGTGTGTTGGAATTGGATAACAGAAAACCGACTTTTTCACAGCGTTTCAGCCGCGTGCGCGGTTGGATACAGGCAGGAGCAACGCTGCTCACCAATATACACCTGCCAAACTTCTTTCGAGGCGGCATATATCAGGGCAAAGGGAAATCGGTTTGTGTCCCCGGCTTAAACTGCTATTCCTGTCCGGCAGCATCGGGTGCGTGCCCCATTGGTTCTTTTCAGGCGGTAGTCGGCTCGTCAAAATTCGGATTTTCTTATTATATAACCGGATTTTTGATTTTGCTGGGCGTACTGCTGGGACGATTCATCTGTGGATTTCTATGTCCGTTCGGATGGCTGCAAGAGCTGCTGCATAAAATTCCAAGCAAAAAATTGTCCACAAAAAAGCTAAAGCCGCTCACGTATTTGAAATACATCATTTTGCTGTTGGCTGTGGTTTTACTGCCTGCGCTTGCAGTCAACGATGTAGGCATGGGCGATCCGTTTTTTTGCAAATACATATGTCCGCAGGGTGTGCTTGAG
>ERZ1026860.1578-NODE-1578-length-11265-cov-3.011062_pt1 | contig 11265 bp, 8 predicted proteins | sample MGYA00380160_ERZ1026860 | MGnify/ENA primary metagenome ERZ1026860 (study PRJEB33269, sample SAMEA4719796) | human gut metagenome | biome: human-associated habitat; feature: organic feature; material: feces | place: Cameroon | collected 2013-10 ... | reverse complement strand
AGCGTCAGATGTGTATAAGAGACAGTAATATCTGTAATAACATGGAAAGGGGATTTTATATCATGTTCGAAATCATAATATGCGATGACGATGATGCCTGTCTCGATCAGACAGGCCAGCTTGTGAATGACTGGTGCGCCACAGTTACTGCACCTGTCCGTGTGAAAACCATAGACAATGGAGAAGAGCTGCTCGGCTACTGCCGGCAGAATACCCCTGATATCATCCTGCTTGATATCATGATGCCTGTTTTCAGCGGGATGGATGCAGCAAAAGCGATACGTGAACACAATTCCACATCCAAGATCATTTTTCTGACCTCATCACCGGAATTCGCCATTGAATCATATGATGTAAACGCCACTGGTTATCTGCTTAAACCGGTAGATAAGGACAGACTCTACCGACTTCTGGAGCAATGCCTTTCCACGATCCAAAAGCCGATGGACTCTGTCACTTTACACACATCTGCCGGCTATCAGAATATCTATCTGCATAATATCGAATGTCTCGAGGCACAGAATAAGAAGATCATTTTTACGCTTTCCAACGGTCAGAAAGTTGAGACGATCAGCACGCTTTCCTGTTATGAGAAGCTGCTTTCCCTGGAAAAAGGCTTTTTCAAGTGTCACCGCAGCTATATTGTCTATATGCCTGCCGTGGACCATTTTTCCAGCACAGAGATCGTGACGAAAACCGGTATGAAACTTCCTATCTCAAGGGGACTTGGCAGGACTTTTCACGATACCTATTTTGCCTATATGTTCTGCGAATGAGTTTTGTAATCTACAGCATATTTGCAGGTTTTGCAATGACAATATAAACATCTATGGGGGTAATAGAGAATATGATCAATTCCATAACAGAGATCTTAAGACATATCATGACATTGTATTTTGGTGTGTTCGTCACAACCGCCATCATCGGCATCAAAAATAACCGGAAAAATATACTGGTGCTCAATCTGTTCTGCATAGGTGACCTGCTTTTACATCTTGCAGTGCTGGTTCTTGGTGATTCCGCAAAAGTTCTGGGAACCTATCCACTTTTTACACACCTGCCGCTTTTGCTTCTTCTAATGTTCTTTTTCCACAGAAGCCTGCTAAAATCACTGCTTGCCATCACAACCGCATATCTTACATGCCAGATCTGTAACTGGATCTCCATGATCCCGGAGGCTTATTCATGCGATCATTGGTTGATCGACCTGACGTATATCGGAGGAATTTTTATCACGTATTATATCGTACACCAGTTTATCGCTCCCGCACTGACGGAAGTATTTGCAAAGCCTGATATCGAGCTCCTCCCATTTTGTATCATGCCTTTTTTCTATTATATTTTTGATTATGCAACAACGGTCTACACGGGTCTGCTCTATGCAGGCAGCCATATTATTGTGGAGTTTGTCCCATTTATGATGTGCATCTGCTACCTCATATTCTGTGTTATCTACTGCCGTCAGTCCGAACGTCAGCAACGCATCACCATGCAGAATTATCTTATGCAGCTCAAACAGGCTCAGTTTCAAAAGGATATGGAAAATATGCAGCGAAATGAAAAAAATATCTCTCTGCTGCGGCATGATATGCGGCATTTTCTGAATAATATCGCCACACTGGTAGAAAATGGTGAATCCGAAAAAGCATTAGACTATATTCACGGCGTTGTAAAAGCTACTGAAAAAACCATTAGCAAACGATACTGTGCAAACGAGATCATCAATGTCATACTGATGTCAAATGCCAGTGTTTTTTCGGAAAATAATATTGATTTCCGGTATTCCGTATCGGTTCCTTCAATTCTGGATATCCCCGATACCGATATGACATCCATCCTTCAAAATGTGCTTGAAAATGCGCTTCATGCGGTGCTTTTACTGGAGCCGGACAAGCGTTTTATCAGTCTGTCAATCACCGTAAAAAATGGTAAACTTTTAATTTCCGTAGAAAACCCTTATGCCGAGCGGCCGAAAATGGTGAACGGCATGCCCGTCACCACAAACAGAGGCCATGGTCTCGGCACAAACAGTATCCAGCAGACTGTTGGAAGACTGAACGGAAACTGCCAGTTCAGCGTAACTGACAGATTATTTATCGTAAGGATAATCATCTGACTCCGATCCGCCCGGTGAATCACTGATTATTTTCTGATACTTTTGCAGCCTCTTCTTCGTCAACTACGATACGTATTCTCTGCTTAAGATTGCAAATGGTTAAATCATCATGTTCTCCACCGAATTCGCCATCCAGTGTCCATGCAACTTTTTCTTTTGACATGATATGTAATTCACTTGTTTTGAACGTGTAAACCATATCTGAATCATCAATCAGGTTCGTCAGGCATGCAAGGATCTCGTTCAGTTCGATCGGATTTTTCGGCTTACGGATCAGGGTTACCTCAAATACCCCATCATCCAGTTTTACATCCGGTCCGGTCATGCCCTTAAATCCCCCGACTGAAATGGAATTCGATACCATTCCATAAATAAACTCATCCTGAATCCGCTGATTCTCATACTCTACATGCATGACATAGGACGGAATATCTCTTAAATGCTTTGCTCCTTCCAGAATGTATGCGGCATGTCCCAAAATATTCTTTAACTGCTGCGGTGTCTGATAGGACACTTCTGTAAAAAGTCCGAATGCTGCAACATACACAAACGTATCGTCATTAAATCGTCCAATATCGCATGGAAATGGTGTTCCATGTACTGCGGTAAGGCATGAAAGACGCATCTCCTTTTCAATTCCAAGCGAATTGGCAAAATCGTTGGTGCTGCCCGCCGGAATATAGCCAAGCGGAATATCCAGATTGGCCTGGATCATTCCAGTGACCACTTCATCCAGCGTTCCGTCTCCACCGCTGCATACGATCTGATCATATCCTGCGCCTTCTTCTAAAACCTTTCTGGTGGCGTCCGCTCTTGCCTGTGTCGTATAAATAGTAACATCAAACTCTGCCTTGACCATGGTATCTACGATGTCTACAAGATAATTCCGAATCAGGCCCTTTCCTGAATGCGGATTAAAAATAAATAATAATTTCCTGTTCATACTTTCCCTTCCTTATCTGAGATCTTCCGCAATTTCTGCGACCTTGCGCAGTCTGTGGTTCACCCCTGATTTGCCCACAGGCGGACTTAGATAATTCCCCAGTTCTTTTAATGGACTCTCCGGATGCTCCAGACGCACCTGTGCGATCTCCTGCAGGTTATCCGGAAGACTCTCAAGCCCGATCGTATCACGGATCAGCTCAATATCCTGTATCTGTTTCACTGCTGCGTTTACCGTTTTACTGATATTCGCTGTCTCACAGTTTACCTTGCGATTGACAGAATTACGCATTTCTTTGAGAATCCGGACATTTTCCAGATTCATCAGTGAGACATATGCCTCCATGACATTGAGCATGTCTACAATCTGTGATCCATCTTTCAGGTATACCACATAATGATGCTTGCGTACAACGATCTTGGCATCTGTCTCAAAGCTCTCCATCAGTTCCTGCAGCTGTCTGGCCTGCACCTGGCTGTGACATACAATTTCAAAATGATAAGACTTATTTGGATTACTGATCGAACCGGCAGCAAGAAACATTCCACGGATATATGCCCGTTTACAGCAGGTCTGCTGCACCAGCAGCCCATTCATCCTTGCTCCGCGAAGAGATACGTGATCGTGTGCATGCCGGAACAGCTGAAGATCATCTGCAATCTTGAGTGCCTGCAGTACGCGCATGGTATCTGCCGGTGAAAGCTCTTTTGTAATATCCACTTCAAAAATCCGTTTCATTAAAATTGCATATTTTTCCTGCAGTATCGGATTCTCTGATTCAAACTGCAGTGTCAGTGGCTGCAGCCGGATCTGGCCTTCCATAAAAACAAGAGCCGCCAGCTCTGCAATCTGACAATGCCTGCTCTTACTGTACTGTCTGGCCAGTTCTGCTTTGACTTCACTTGAAAACGACATCCTTACTTTCCTCTCAGAGCATCCTTGCCAATATCCCGGTGCTCAATCTTAAGTCCAAATTCTTTCTTGCATTCAAGTCTCTTGTAGAGCTCATTGGCCAGTGTTACCGAACGATGTTTTCCACCGGTACATCCAATGGAAATAACGAGCTGGTTCTTCCCTTCCGATATATAATTCGGGATCAGAAAATTGATCATGTCCTCCAGTTTATCTAAAAACTGATGTGCTTCCGGGAACTGCATGACATAATCCTGTATTTCCTTATCATTTCCGGTCTTTGCACGCAGTCCGTCTACATAATACGGATTCGGAAGGAAACGGACATCCATCACAATATCTGAATCGGATGGAATTCCGTATTTAAATCCAAAGGACAAAATTGTCACAAACAGATTCTTATAATCCTGATTCTGTATAAAGATTTTCTCCAGTTCTCCTTTTAATTCCCTTGTGAGCAGCTGGCTGGTATCAATAATGTAATCTGCAGACTTTTTTAAAAATGCAAGCTCCGTGCGTTCTTTTTTGAGTCCCTGCTCGATGCGTTCCTGTCCGGCAAGCGGATGGTTTCTTCTGGTCTCTTTATATCGCTTTACCAGAACCTCATCCTCTGCATCCAGAAACAGGATCTCAAAGGTCACATCCGGACCGTAGTTTTTCAGGCCTTCCAGCACATCCTTCATCTCACCGAGTCCTACACCGCTTCTGACATCAATTCCAAGAGCTACCTTCTTCGTTTTGGCTGAAAACTGGTTGGAAAATTCTACCAGTTTTCCGATCAGTGGAATTGGAAGGTTATCGATACAGAAATATCCCATATCCTCCATCATTTTCATTGCTGTCGATTTGCCTGCTCCGGACATTCCGGTCACGATTACATATTTCATCCTAAAATTCTCCAATCATTTTCACTTCAGGCTCGATCTGAACGTGAAATTCTTCATACACCTTCTTCTGTACATCCGTGATCAGCTGACGTACATCCCTGGCGGTTGCATCCCCTTTATTAATTACAAATCCACAATGTTTCTCCGATACCTGTGCTCCACCGACCTGATAGCCACGAAGTCCTGCGTCCTGGATCAGTTTTCCTGCAAAATATCCTTCCGGACGTTTGAATGTGCTTCCGGCACTTGGATATTCCAAAGGCTGTTTCGTGACACGACGTTCTCTCAGATCTGCCATCACTGTGCGGATCTGTTCTGTATCGGCTTTCTGAAGACTCAGTTCTGCGGACAAAACAATGTAGTTGTTCTCCGGAATGCAGCTGTGACGATAACCAAGATCCAGTTCTTCCAAAGTGAGGGTCTGCTTCTCACCTTCTTTTGTAAGAACGGTGACCATGCGGATCACATCCTTCATTTCACCGCCATATGCTCCCGCATTCATCACTACAGCTCCACCGACAGTTCCTGGAATCCCTGCAGCAAATTCCAGTCCCGACAATCCATTGGCAGCGGCTTCATTTGCGGCTTTCGAAAGCATTGTACCAGCGGTTACATGCATTTGTTCTCCCTGGATCACGATCTCTTCTGCCGGTCTTCCAAACTCGATCACAACGCCGCGGATTCCCTGATCCCCCACAAGGAGATTGCTTCCGTTTCCGATGATCGTAACCGGAATGTCATGATTTTTACACAATCTGAGCACCTCTGCTGTCTCAGATACCCCAGGTGTGACAAGCACATCCGCACTTCCGCCAATGCGGAAGGTGGTGTGCTTGTTCATAGGTTCATTGATATAGATGTTCTTCTCCGGAAGTATTTCAGCTAACTGTTCTAAAAACTTCTGATCCATGAATAATCTTCCTTCTATATAATGTAATGGTCTTTTATGCTTCTTTCAGGAATGCTACATATCCTCTTAACGCTTCATACAGATCAACTTTGCTGATGATCTCCCATGGCGCATGCATATTTAAAACAGCGACACCGCTGTCGATAACATTCATATCATAATTTGCAAGGATATATGCGATCGTTCCACCGCCACCCTGATCTACTTTGCCAAGTTCTGCGGTCTGGAAGGAAACATCGTTGGTATCCATGATATTTCTTAATTTGGCAACGTACTCTGCGTTTGCATCATTGGATCCGGATTTACCACGTGCACCGGTGTATTTGTTGAATACGAGTCCTTTTCCAAAATATGCGGCATTTCTCTTCTCCATTACTGACGGATAATTTGGATCAAATGCAGCAGATACATCGGAAGAAAGGACTTTGGAATTCTTTAATGCACGGCGAACAGCCAGTTCACTGTATGCACCGGTCATGTTCATCACCTCTGCAACACAATTTTCAAAGAATCTTGATTCCATTCCGGATGCTCCAACGCTTCCGATCTCCTCTTTGTCTACAAGAAGACATACACTTGTATACTCCGGTGCTTCCACCTCAAGCATGGCACGGAAAGATGGGTATGCGCATACACGGTCGTCATGGCCGTATCCCATGATCATACTGCGGTCAAATCCATAATCTCTTGCTGCTCCGGCTGGTACAACCTCAATCTCTGCAGAAAGGAAATCATCCTCATCCACACCGTACTCTCTGGAAAGAATATTTAAAATGTTTGCTTTTACGCGTTCTTTTACTTTCTCTCCATTCTCATCCTTCTCATCTGCCGGTATACTTCCGATCAGAAGATCCAAATTCTCTCCTTCGATCACCTTTGCACCTTTTTTCTCAAGCTGATCTGCGGAAAGGTGGATCAAAAGATCGCTGACTCCGAATACCGGGTCTTCCGGTTTATCACCAATATTTACCTTAACCGTTGTTCCATCCTTTTTGCAGATGACACCGTGAAGTGCAAGTGGAAGAGTTACCCACTGATATTTCTTGATTCCACCATAATAGTGTGTATCAAGAAGTGCCATATCTGTATCTTCATATAAAGGAACCTGTTTCAAGTCCATACGTGGGGAATCAATGTGTGCTCCAAGGATATTCATTCCCTGTTCCATTGGCTTTTTACCAATGATAAACATTGCAATTCCTTTTCCCATATTGTTTGCGATGATCTTATCTCCGGCTTTTACCGTTGCGTTTGCTGCGATCAGCTCATCCATATCCTGATATCCGGCCTGTCTGGCTTCTTCATAAAGTGCTGCTGTGCACTCTCTTTCGGTCTTACATGCTGAAATAAACTGACGATACTCCTCTGCAAACTGAAATACCTCGTCTCTTTTTGATCCTAACGGATACTTTTCCCATGCATTTTTCTTTTCCATGTTACTTTTTGTCTCCTTAAATTGCATATATTCTTCAAAACTGCACCGGCAATGCTGCCGGATGCCGATTATCCGCTTATTTATTCGTCATCTTCGTCCGATGATTGTTTGGTGATATTAGCCTGAACACGACGATACAGCTCCTGTGCCGCATTATATCCCATCTTTTTCTGTCTGTGGTTAACCGCAGCTGCCTCACAGATCACTGCAAGGTTACGTCCAGGACGGATCGGAAGTGAATGACATACGACCTTATTGCCAAGGTATTCAATATATTCCTCTTCCAGGCCTAACCGGTCATAATCTGCGTCTTTCTTCCAGTCCTCCAGCTTGATGACCAGATCGATCTGCTGTTTCTCTTTGACACATTCCACACCGTAAAGTGTCTTGACATCGATAATACCGATGCCTCGAAGTTCAATGAAATAACGTGTGATATCCGGTGATGTTCCGATCAGTGTATGTTCATTGATCTTGCGGATCTCAACGACGTCATCCGTAATCAGACGATGACCTCTCCGTATCAGCTCAAGTGCAGCTTCACTCTTTCCGATTCCGCTTTCACCCGTGATCATGATTCCCTCGCCATATACATCTACCAGTACTCCATGTACGGTAATGCATGGTGCAAGCTGTTCCCCAAGCGTATTGATCAGCTCTGCCATAAATTCCGATGTCGGACGGTCCGTTCCAAGAATTGGTACATTGTTCTCTTCCCCGATCCTGATCAGCATCTCATCCGGTTCAATGTCACGGCAGAAAATGATGCATGGTATATCATATTTCATGAATTCCGAATAACGCTCTTTCTGTTCTTCCTCACTGAGCAGTTTGATGTATGAATCCTCAACATTACCGATGATCTGAACACGTGACTGTTCAAAATGGTCAAAATAACCGCACAGCTGTAATGCCGGACGATTGACATCTGCTGAATGAATCTTCCGTTTCTTCAGATCCATGTCTGATGTATAATTCTTAAGATCTAATAATTCTGCTACTTTTGCAACACTAACACTGATCTCTGTCATACCTGTTCCTCCTGATCTGTCCTCCGGTCATCACTGCCGGATGGATATGATATATTTACACTGCTGACTCGAATGCCATCTTTGCTCATTGTACCATAATCCGGTAATTTCGTCTATATCTGCGGTCGTTCTTCCACCGCTGTTTCCAGGGTTTCCTGTGCCTCCTGGTCCGAGTGGAAAAACGCATAAACCTTCTCCGCAGCTGCAAGATTCATGGATTCTGTTTCTGCGAGTTCTTCCACACTGGCTCCTCGTATCCGCTCAAGAGACTGATACCTTCTCATCAATGCTTTTCTTCTTGCCGGCCCGATCCCTTCAATATCATCGAGCACCGAATGTACCTGTGATTTGGAACGCAGCGATCTATGATATTCAATCGCAAAACGATGTGCTTCATCCTGGATACGTGTGATCAGTTTAAATCCTTCTCCATGCGTGTCGATCGGTATCTCCACATTATTATAGTAAAGTCCTCTGGTCCGGTGGTTATCGTCTTTTACCATGCCGCAAACCGGAATATGAAGTCCGAGTTCCTCTAATACCTGCAGGCAGATATTAACCTGTCCGCGTCCACCATCCATCATGATAATGTCCGGGAAACGATGAAAACTTGCAGCCTCTTCCTGCTTCCGGTTCTCACGGATCTCTTTTTGTTCTTCCATTCCATGTGTAAAACGCCTGGTCAGCACCTCATGCATGGACGCATAATCGTCCGGTCCTGTAATCGTGCGCAGTTTAAACTTACGGTAATCACTGCGTTTCGGTTTCCCTTTTTCATATACGATCATGGAACCTACGGTTTCAAATCCATTGATATTCGAAATATCGTATGCTTCCATACGGTTGAGTCCTTCCATGCCAAGAAGACCCTCGATCTCTTTCACAGCACCGATCGTTCTTCCCTCTTCACGTTTGATCCGCTCTTTGTCCTGGCTGAGTACAAGCTTTGCATTTTTTTCTGCAAGCTCCACCAGCTTCTCTTTCATTCCTTTTTGCGGAATCCGGATGTAAACCTTTCTTCCGCGCTTGCTGGTAAGCCATTCTTCCAGTATCTCTATATCGTCGATTGGCTCCTGCAGTATGATCTCACGCGGGATAAACGGTGTTCCGGAATAGAACTGTTTGATAAAATCGGTAAGGATCAGGCGTTCCGATTCTTCTGTTCCCACACGCACATGAAAATGGTCTCTTCCGATCAGCTTGCCGCTCCGGATAAAAAATACCTGCACAACCGCATCGGTGTCATCTGAGGCCATTGCAATAATATCTTTATCTTCTCCATCCGTTGCAGTGATCTTCTGTTTCTGTGCGATCTGTGCCACACTGTTTAAAAGTTCACGGTATTCAATGGCTTTTTCAAATTCCATCTCCTCCGATGCCTGCATCATTTTATCCTTCAGCTCGCTCATGACCGGATTGTAATTTCCATTTAAAAATTCCAGTACTTTTGTGATTTTTTTCTGATAGTCATCCTTTGTGATATAACCCATGCACGGTGCTTCGCATCGATGGATATGATAATTCAGGCACGGACGTTCCTTGCCGATGTTCTTCGGCAGATTACGGTTGCAGGTACGTATCCCATATATTTGATTGATCAGCTCAATCGTATCTTTTACAGCTCCCGCACTGCTGTATGGTCCAAAATAACGCGATCTGTCCTTTTTCATCTCCCTTGCAAAAAGCACTCTGGGATAGTCTTCCCCAACTGTCACTTTTATATAAGGATAAGTTTTATCATCCCTGAGCATCGTGTTATACTTTGGTCGGTGTTCCTTAATCAGGTTACACTCGAGCACCAGCGCTTCCAGTTCAGAATCTGTGATGATATATTCAAAGCGTGCAATATGTTCCACCATCTGTTTTTTCTTAATTCCCTCGTCATGGCTCGGCTGAAAATACTGACGCACACGTTTTCTCAGGCTTACTGCTTTTCCGATGTAGATGATCGCATCACTGGCATCATGCATGATATATACACCCGGATTATCCGGTAATTTTTTTAATTCTTCTTCGAAATCAAACATCTGTGTCTTTGTTTCCTCTTTTAACGTAAGACAGGAACGCCAAGGCGTTCCTGCTTTTCATATCATAAAATTCGTTCTATCTTCTAATCTTCAAACATATCTTCGTTCGTTGCATCATCCGGGTTCAGTCCGCCACTCTTATGGTTACTGTCCTCTTCCGGTTCCGGAATTCCTTTCATCTCGCGGAAAATCTTCATGAACTCTTTACCTGTAATCGTCTCCTTCTCATAAAGATATTCGGAAATGTGATCCAGAACGTCATGATTTTCTTTTAACATCTCATATGCTTCTTCGTATGCATGATTGATGATCGATAATACTTCTTTATCGATCTGTCCTGCGGTATCCTCTCCACAGATAAGGCCAGCTCTGCCATCCAGATACTGATTCTCCACAGTTGCAAGGCACATCATACCAAATCTGTCTGACATACCATACATGGTAACCATCGCTCTTGCGATCTTTGTTGCGTTCTCAATATCATTGGATGCGCCGCTTGTTGCAGAATCAAACACAAGCATCTCCGCAGCACGTCCTGCCATAAAGGTTGTGATCTTGGCAAGAAGTTCATCCTTGGTCTCAAGGTATTTCTCTTCTTCCGGTGTCTGTAAGGTATAGCCAAGTGCTCCCATCGTTCTTGGAACGATCGTAATCTTCTGAACCGGCTCTGTATTCTTCTGTAAAGCAGACACCAGAGCATGTCCGACCTCATGATAGGACACAATCTTACGTTCCTTATCACTCATAACACGGTCTTTTTTCTCTTTACCACCGACTGCTACAAGTTCAAATGCCTCAAACAGGTCAGACTGGTTTACAAATTTTCTTCCTTTTTTCACTGCATTGATTGCGGCTTCATTGATCATATTGGCAAGATCCGATCCGACAAGTCCTGCTGTTGCAAGTGCAAGCGCATCCAGATCAACGCTCTCATCCATCATAACGTCCTTGGAATGTACTTTCAACGTCTCAAGGCGGCCCTTCAGATCCGGTTTATCTACGAT
>ERZ1026860.1577-NODE-1577-length-11269-cov-10.551899_pt1 | contig 11269 bp, 10 predicted proteins | sample MGYA00380160_ERZ1026860 | MGnify/ENA primary metagenome ERZ1026860 (study PRJEB33269, sample SAMEA4719796) | human gut metagenome | biome: human-associated habitat; feature: organic feature; material: feces | place: Cameroon | collected 2013-10 ... | reverse complement strand
TCCAAAAAAATAATTGTGTATCTCTGTCTTCTTCATCTTTTATTTTTTTTATCTGAGCACATCCTTCATTAAAAAAAGACGGATATGCCACACTATTAACAAATGCATAGATTTCTAATCCTTCTATCTGTGACATTTCATGAAGAACATTACGCACATATTGTTCTGCTCCACCAATCTTACCAGGATATAAATTAGCTAATATCACGCCTATTTTCATCCTATTTCTTCTCCTCTGTCTTCTTTATTACGGCAATTTTCTGTCTCTAAATTTAATTCATTAATAATTTTCTGCTTTTGATCTGCCGCCTGTTGCAAAATCCTATTTTTGACTGTAAGATCATTTACTATTACTGATAATTTTTCTATATTCTCCAAGCGTTCTTCTGCAGCCTCTTGAAACATGTCTTTTTCTTTTTGTAATCTTTGAATATCAACTGTCAGCGTTTCCACATCAGCTAACAACTGATTTCTTTGTTTATTTATTTCATCCTTTTCATCTATGGCTTTCACCTTTTCATCGTATACTTTTATAATTGCTTTAATTAGCCTTCCTGATGAAACATCACCAAGATAACTATAAATTTCTTCCTTGTCATTGAGTGACAACATTGTAGGTGAAGCAAACAAAAACATGTCATAGTCATCGCCAAAAAATGCTGGTTCAAATGTAATATTATTGAATCCATATTTTTGTAATAAATTTATAATCGCCATCCTGCTATATAAAAAAATATGTTGATCTGGGATAAGCAAATGTTCAAAATTGGGTTTTTCTTTTTTCATCTCAGCAAATGTAAGTTTTTCATCATAGCATGGCATCTGTATAACTAAAACACCGTCTTCCTTTAATCTTTCTTTGCAATTTTTCAAAAAATTCTCCGGATCCATTAAATGTTCAAGTACATCTATGGCTACAATCGTGTCAAATTCTTCTTTACTACATTTTAATTCTCCACAAATTACACTGATGTCTAATTTTTCATTAATTAATTTGCATATTTGAGGACTTAATTCAAATGCCATTTGATTATATCCTGCTTGTTTTAAAAAATAGGACAACTGTCCTAATCCGCATCCTACTTCTGCTATCTTCCCACCTAATTTAGTATACTTTAATATATTCTTGATCCAATATATTGCCCTTCCAGACATATACATATCTATCAGATCATCAATATCTTTAACCCCGGCTTCTTCAACCATTACCTTTTTCCAGTAATTTTCTCCATATAAATCATTATCCTCTTTTGTAATGGTGTAAATTTCATTATCAAAATTGTTTTTAGATACAAGGACATTGCATTGATCACATTTATAATAATGCGGCGAATATTCACCTAACATTTCATTACCACAAAAACATTTCTTCATCTTCTTCTATCCCCGATTTAATAACTTTAAAACATTTCAACAGAAAAAATTCCAACTCCCAATTCTCTTTCATCATCAGACATAGCATTAACTGCTTTAGGGCTCCACATCCTATTAACTGTCATATCTATCTGAACCAGCCCTTTTATTCCTTTTAATTGACCTGCAAAAATTTCTGTTACATTTTCTCCCATATCACAACTTAAAATTGCTATTTCTTCTCCTTGCACTTTTATAGAAATCTGCATATTTTCCTCATGAGCAGATGGTATATACCCATTAAAATAATGCAATTTTATCTTGCCTTCTATCTCCTTATTTATATTCAGATACAGCGTAACACTCTCCTTCCTCATCCATCGGAATTTCTGCTGATTTAACATCTCCTTATCATACCATTCACTTTGATCAACCGAAAAATCATCTATCCTGCTTATACTATCAAGTTCGTCTGCCAATAAATTTACTTCTTCATAATTTAATTTTGTAGAATATCCAAATATATCTGTTTCTCTCTCTATATCTCTTGGCAACAAACATCCTGCACAATAATCAACTACACATTCACACACCTTTTGCTTCTTTTCTGATAAAAAAATTTCATCAAATTCATTTTCATGTAAATTTCCAATTCGATATTTCTGAGCATTATCTTTGTAATATCCTCCACAGCATGTATAAACATCTCCATTGCAATCTAACATCCATGAATTTCGCCCTGCATGGCAATTGTGGATAAGCCATTTACCCTTTGAGAGTAAGTATTTTCTTCCTCTTGGATAATCTACATACTTAAAAATCTTTTTAATATCCTGAATTGTAAAATTAAATTCCCCTTCTCCTACAAAAACCATAGGAATATATATCACAGGAATTCCTTCTTTTTTAAAAAAGGTATCAAATTCCTCTAAATAATCCAAATTATCTTTCTGTATAACCATGTTAATTTGAACGCAAAATCCTCTATTGTGCAGTAATATTGCGCTCTGTACAGCCTTTCCATATATACCTGGGCATCTTCTAATTGCATCATGCATCTGCTCAGGACCATCAATAGAAATTGCAAATCGTACTGTTTTATTATCTTCCAGTTTTTCAATCAGATTTTCTATACGATCCGTAAACCATCCATTCGTGCTGATAACAGTCGGAATCTTTTTATGATCCAAGTACATAATAAATTCTGCAAGATCCTCTTTCAGAAAAGGTTCTCCCCCCGCTACAGAAACCGTATTACCCCGTAGGAAATCCGATTTTTCATATTTCCTGATTAATTCCTTACTGGACATTTCAAAATCTTTGCCTGTATACACTTGTGGAACACAATGTTTGCACCTGCAATTACACCTCGTTGTCGCAAAGTATAAAAACTCACAAACCTCTATATTATCTACTTTCATCTTTAATTATCCTCTCTTATTTTCAGTTCAATTGTTCCAGGAAGATCTGCACAGCCATGAAACATCAATTGCATAGGATCCCCGACTGCTTTAGTATGAACAGAGAAGCTTCCTATCTGAGCAATAGTTACCAATCGTTCCATTGTTGCATTGACCTCTTCCTGATTTCTATATGACCGCATCTCATAATCTTTCTTATCCATAGTTGCCAGTCCTACATCAAATGTATAATCACCTATACCTACATCCATCTTCATCTTTTGTAAAATATATATTTTACTGTTTTTAGCAACCTTTTCTGGATAGAATCCATTTATCTGTAGATTATCCTTACCATGAACAATAATATTTTTTTGATTATAAATAAAGGTTCCTGCAAGTGGAACTCCTATATCTTCTGTTATTTTTGCTTCAATATAGAAATATGCCCATTCTCCTTGCGTAAATACTCGCTTGGCATATCCATCCTTATCAAAAATACCTGCCCTAAGAATATGGCTCTTCTCATTTCCGATTTCATGTTTATCTGACAAATCATAATAAATATCTTCCTTGGGACACCATGAATCAAAGGCAATGGCATAATCCTTTTCAGAATTTATATCAGAATGCTTCTTTACTTTACTTTTGCTTTCAGTTTTTGAGCCATCGTTCACATCTAATATATAATATTTTTTTACTACCTCCCGGCTATTCCCTATTTCTATCAGATGTCCTTTATTTAACAATATTGCCCTGTCACAAAACTGTTCCACTTCATTCATTCCGTGGCTTACCAATACAATTGTTTTACCCTCTTTTTTTAACTGATTTAATTTTGCATAACATTTTTGTCTGAAGAACACATCTCCAACTGCCAGTGCTTCATCTATCAGCAATATATCTGCATTTACATTGATTGCAACTGCAAAAGCAAGACGTATGTACATCCCACTGGAATATGTCTTAACCGGTTGATTCAGAAAGTCTCCTATATCTGCAAATTCCACAATCTGATTTATTTTTTCTTCAGTCTCGTCTTTTGACACACCTAAGATAGCTGCGTTCATATATATATTCTCGTAGCCGGTACTTTCTGGGTTAAACCCACTCCCAAGCTCCAACAATGCGGCAATTCTGCCATTTACATTAACCTCACCAGATGTTGCTTTGATAATTCCCGCAAGAATCTGGAGCATTGTACTTTTACCACTACCATTTCTTCCAATAATTCCAAAGGACTCACCTTTTTTTACATTGAAGCTGACATTATCAAGAGCAACAAAATCTCTTCCCATATCAGTATGAAACATATGATACAGAAACCTCTTGCCTGGTGTCTCAAATATCTTATATACCTTAGTTAAATTATTCACATTAATTGCAATTTCATCTGAGTTAAAGGACATCTGCAAATCCCTCCTTTTCCCTCATAAATACCAGCTTTCCTACAAAATAAATGATTATGGACGTTACGCAGGATATAGCATAATATTTCCACTCAATCATTTCTCCATAAATCACAACCTTACGAAAATTTTCAATAATATATGTCATCGGATTTATCTCACATACGCCTCGAAAACTTTCCGGAACTGAAGCCAACGGGAAAAAAACCGGACTCAAATACATAAGTACTGTTACAATAACCGATATGGCATTTCCTACATCCTTTAAATAAACACTGATTGCAGATATAAACAGACCTAAACCCACCGCTAATATGATCAATGGAATAAACATGGGTACTATCATATATAAAGTAGGAGATACATTTCGATATAATATTATCTTGGCAACGATCAAAATAATAAAGCTGACCACGCACGTAAACAAAGCCGAAAAAGTTATGACCACAGGTAATATTTCCAGAGGAAAAATTACCTTTTTGACATAATTGGTATTAGAAGCAATAAGGATAGTTGACCGATTCATTACCTCTCCCACAAAATTAAATACACACAACCCGCAGAAGAGAACGATTGCAAACTGATACTTGTCACTTGTATCAATATCCCATTTTGCCTGAAATACCTCGCTGAAAACAAATGTATAAATTATAAGCATAAGAACAGGTACAATAAATGACCACAAAATTCCTAACACAGAACCCTGATATCTTTGCCGAATATCCTGTTTTACTAATTGCTTTACCAGATATCTATTCTTATAAAGTGCTTTTAACATATATCTTTTCCCTTTTACATTGTTCAATAACCTGCTTTTTTTGTGGATACAGCAATACCATAAGTATTGTCCTGGGTATAACCTGTAATAGTGAACTTGGATTATCCGCTAATATTTTGGTAATAATCCAGTGCATCGGAACTTTTTTATAATAGTAATCCAATATGGTAATTGCTTCCTGTAAATGTATTTGCTGCATTGTTGCTGTTTTGGTTTCTCCATAAATACGAGTCGCACCAATATATTCTCTTAAAAATCCAAATTGATAATGCTGCGCCAGGCGGATCCAGTATTCATAATCCAGACACATTTTCAGTGCTTCATTAAGTGGTCCTGTTACTCTATACGCTTCTCTGCTGAAAAGTACACTGGGCTGACTGAGATAACATTTTTTTCCAAGCTTGGTGTAACTAAATTTTTCTATAGGATATTTTCCTATTACATTCCCTGTTTCATCAATAAAATGGGACTTTCCATAACAGACTTCAAATCCGTTTTTCTCAGCAAAAGTGGCAATTTGAGCCACCGCATGTTCACTCTCATATATATCATCAGAATTCAGCCACATATAATAGTCACAAAAAGGAAGCATTTTAATTCCTTTATTAATTGCATCTGCCTGTCCATTATCTTTTTCCGAACACCATGCATTTATTTCTGATTGATATTTAAGAATAATGTTTTTTGTATTATCTGTAGAACCTCCATCTACAACTGCCAGAGATATATTTGCATACTTTCGGTTTTCTATGACACTTCTGATTGCCGCTTCTATATATTTTCCCTGGTTGAAACTTGGAATGACTATTCCTATACATTTATCCATTACATTCATTCATGACCTTCAGCATTTTATCTGCACATTCTTCCCACGAAAAACTTTTTGCCCTGTTCATCCCACCTGTACGTAATCTGTTCCGCATTTCCATATCTGTATAGACTGTATAATATGCTTCGATATGTTCCTCATCACTATCCCATTGAATACTGATTCCTTCCTGACCAATCACCTCTGGTAAGGAACTGCTATTACTTGTAATTACCGGACAACCACAACTCATTGCCTCTAAAACAGGCAGTCCAAATCCCTCATATTGTGATGTAAATACAAAACATTCTGCTCCACTGTAAAGATACGGCAGATCATCATCTTCTACGTATCCTATAAAATACACTTTCTCTTTATATAACTCTTCTGTTACAAACTCTTTATCAAAAACAGTACGGAACTTCTTCCAGTTCCCTCCGGCAATAACATAAACAAGGTCCTGAATATCATAGTCTTTTATAAATTTCAGAAAACATTTAATAGAACGGATCAGATTTTTTCTTGGTTCTAATGTACACAGACTGAAGAAATATTTTGATATTTCTCCTATATGATATTTTGCTTTTATGTCATCTGGTAAAAATCCTTTATTTACATACCTCTTATCTTTTCCAAGATATATTACATCAATTTGTTCGGGTCTTACGTCCGGAAACAGTCTGAGAATATCGCTTTTGGTTGACTGTGAAATAGCAAAATACCGGTTTCTGTCATTTATCTGGACGATCATTTCGTTATACCAGTAATGCTTATCTTTCATTTGCGGATAATACTCTGGAAAAAGAAGTGGAATTGCATCCTGCAGACAGAGGAATTTTTTTATCTTATCATTTTTCAAAATAAATTCCGGCATTGCATAAGCAGTGGATAAAAAGGCTGCTGCATTCATTGCCTTTCTCTTTTTCCCATTGATCCGGTTTATAATATCTAACGGTACCGTGATTATCAGGAAACAAAAGCATTTGATAAGATGTCTTATTTTCCGGTCTGCTTCGCTTTCTCCTCCCAATGATTGTTTCCATCTCACGTAGTACATGACTTCTATATTGTCACCTGAGAAATACTTGTTAATGGTTTTTTTCATGTATGGAAACATTAAAATATCACACATTATCATCATGGGAATTTTTCTTCTCAGAAATTGCCTAAAAACCTCAAAGGTTTCTACAAAAATGCCACTCCTTGCCTGTCCGGGCATCTCAGCAAAACCAAGCACAGATCCTTCAAACAACAGCAGATCCTTTTCCCCTGTCTTCATTGTTTTTTCTGTGGACATCGTTTCTAATCCCTTTCAAGGAATGCTGCTTCTCTCTTCGCAAGTTTTCTGTCATGTTCTGCCATAATTCTGACTAACTCCGGATAGCTTGTTTTCTGTGGATTCCAGCCAAGTACTGTTTTTGCTTTTGTGGGGTCTCCCCAAAGATTGTCTACATCTGTAGGACGGAACCACTGTGGATTCACACATACCAGCATTTTGCCGGTTGCTACATCATAGCCCTTCTCCTCAATACCACTTCCCTCAAATCGAAGAACAATTCCATTTGCTGCAAATGCCCTTTCTGTAAAGTCACGTACAGTATGCTGTTCCCCTGTCGCAATGACAAAGTCCTCCGGTGTATCATGCTGCAGAATCATCCACATACACTCTACATAATCTTTGGCATATCCCCAGTCACGTAAAGAATCAAGATTGCCCAGTTCCAAATGATCCTGTAGTCCCTCTGCGATCCGTCCTGCTGCCAGTGTAATCTTTCTGGTCACAAAGTTCTCTCCCCTGCGTTCAGATTCATGGTTAAAAAGAATACCATTCACTGCAAACATTCCATAAGCTTCTCTGTATTCCTTCGTAATCCAGAAACCGTACTGCTTGGCTACTGCATAAGGACTGTATGGATGAAATGGCGTGGTTTCTTTCTGCGGAATTTCTTCTACCTTTCCATAAAGTTCTGAAGTGGATGCCTGATAAAACCGGGTTTTCTTTTCTAATCCCAGGTTTCTGATCGCCTCCAGTATTCGCAGTACACCAAGTGCATCAATATCCCCGGAATACTCCGGCACATCAAACGAAACCTGCACATGTGACTGCGCTGCAAGATTATATACCTCATCCGGCTGTACGGCACGAATTACATTTACCAGGGAAGAAGAATCTGACAAATCTCCATCGTGGATCTGAATGGCATTCTTCTTAAGTAAATGGTCAATCCTTTCTGTATTGGCTGTTGAAGCCCGCCTGGTAATACCGTGCACTTCATATCCCTTTTCCAGTAATAATTCTGCAAGATACGATCCATCCTGACCGGTAATTCCTGTAATTAAAGCTTTTTTCATTATTTATCTCTCCTCTTGATGTACTCTGATCCACTGGGACCAGTTTTTTCTGTATTCATCCGGAGTCATGTGCTCATGCTCCACAAATTTTTCCATAAATATTTTCTCATCAGTAATGCCGACCTGCTCTACAATCTGTTCCAGTGATTGTGTAGTAAAACGGAGCATTTCTTTTACCCGGGTAACCTTACGCTGTTCAATATAATTGTCATATGTAATTCCAAATTTATTCTGAAATCCTTTTTTCAGTTCTTCCTCTGGCATCCGGTATTTATTTAATATCTGATCCAGACAATCTTTTTCCACACAATGCTCATTGATATAATTTCTGATCTGGTTCCAGTCCAGCTTACTTTCCATACTGTTTGCCCGTAAAAGCAGGATCAGAATATCATCCAGTAATTGCTGTAACATCTCGGCTTCCCGCAGTTCATTCTCCAGACTGCTGGTTGCCAGTTTACAGAACAGTTCATCAATCACCCGATCCAGCTTAAGAGGAATCGAAAATACCCGCTTTCCTTCCATTACCTTGAGAATAGTCTGATACATAATCTGCGCAGTCTTTCCATTATAATGAATCCATTCAATCTTCCATGGAGATTTTTCATTACTGATCTGCTCATAATAATTTTGGCAATCAAGAAGGATAATTGAATCCTGCTTCAGTTGATAGGTTATTCCTTCTGAAATAATCATTCCTTCTCCCTCTATTACCTTCAGCAAAAGGAATGTATCCAGTTTTTCTCTTGAACTGCTATGTTGTTGAAGACTTGCAGACCGTCCTACCTCCTGTACATATAGCAGATTTTTTCTTGTAAATTCACTTGGTGTATAAATAATCCGTTTAGATTGAGAAATCCCTTCTGTATCATATAAGATTTCATGGTCATGGCTCATATTACGTATTCTTCCTCCAATAGTCCAACGTTTCCTGTATAGTCTGCCGAAGTGGAATTTCCGGTTTCCATCCAACTTCCTTCTGTATCCTTTCAATATCTGCCTCTATAATTGGTACATCTACCGGACGTATTTTATCCGGATCCACCTTAATTTCTATTGGTACTTTTGAAAACGACAGAATAATATGCAGAATATCTTCTATGGTCACTGCATGGCCACTTCCCACATTGTATGTATGACCAGAATAACCCTGTACAGCCAACAGGTAATACGCTCTCACTACATCACGTACATCTGTAAAATCCCTCTTTGCCTTCAGGTTTCCGACATATATTACCGGTTTTCGTTCTTTCTTTTCAATTTCCACTACCTGCTTACAAAAATCAGATACTACAAAAAGAGCCGCCTGTCCCGGTCCAATATGGTTAAATGCCCGAACCTGGATCAGTTCCATATCATATGCTTTCTGATAAATATTCCCGATCATATTCTGGCATACTTTAGTAGCTGCATAGATATTCCCCGGCCGCAAATGATTATCTTCTTTAATTGGGATTTCCTCTGGAGTAATATACCCATACTCCTCCCCTGACCCAATCAAAACAATTCTTGGTTTATAATACAGCTCACGTACCGCATCCAATACATTAACGCTTCCCTTTACATTTACGTCAATTGTCAGTCCAGGATTCGTCCATGCAACACCAACAGAACTCTGTGCAGCCAGGTGAAAGATATGTGTTGGTCTGATTTCATACAAAAGTGAGATTATACTTTCCTTATCCAAAATATCCAGATCATAGATATGAGCATTATCATTTTTCAATTGTTCATTTGGCAGCTTTGTCGCAAAAATCTCTGAAACTCCCTGCTGTTTAAGATGATTAATTAAATAACTGCCTACAAAACCGGCTGCTCCTATTATTAACGCTTTATCCATCTTTACCATTTCATATGTATCCTATCCCGATCATCCTAACCATTTTTAAAAAACTTCATCAAAAAGCTGCAAGTAATTTCCGGTAATCTCAGCAATGGAAAATCTCTCCTGATCCAGCTTCCTATTCTCTTTTGCCTCCTTCATTGCACAGATCCACTCCTGTACATCATAAGGATTCTCTACATAATTTGCGCATTCCTGCGTAACCTCCGGTATAGAAGTACATCTTGTTGTGATAACCGTTGTTTTCAGCATCATTGCTTCAATCGGTGGTATCCCAAATCCCTCGAAAACACTGGGGAATAAAAATGCTCTGGCATATTGATACAATGTATTTCTCTCTCCATCGGATATATATCCGGTTAGCAGTACTTCCTGCTCCAAATGATACTCTCGGATCTTTTGTATGACTGTCTGTAACGCATTCCCCGACGGTCCGCTGATTATCAGTTTAGATGGTAGAGAAACTGCTTTCGTTTTAATCCCGTTAAAGACTTCTATTAATGTTTCTAAGTTTTTATGTGGAATAATCTGCGCTACGGTATAGTAATATTCTCCCCTGTGAATGCCATATTTTTCTTCAATACGTTCAATTTTTTCATTATCATTCTGATTTATCTTAACCGGTATGGGTATTACCTTTATCTGTTTCTCCTTAAAATGAAAAGTTCTTATCAGATCTTTTTTCACCCACTCGGATGTCACTACTGTTTTTACATCCAACCATTTCGCAAGATACCAGCAGAGTCTGGAACACCACACTTCGTATACCGGGTGATACTGTGGATAATAAAATGCCTGAATATCATGTATCACATTGATATACCTTATTCCCGCATTTATCAGCGGTCTGTAAAGAACTGGAACAAAACAGTTCTTTAATCCTTTTTTTCTTAAGTAAATGCTTTCAAAAAGAAACTGCCACAAAACCCTCTGTATAATATTTTCTGAATTTACAGGAGCAACTAAAAAATGAAATCTGTTATCCCGCCTGTATTTCTGAAATGAATACGCATTATCTTTAGACAATAACAGGAAAATCTGAATATCCTTTTGATTATCATAAAAGCCATCCAGCAAATTTCTGGTAAAAACTTCTGTGCCTCCTACTTTACCTGGACGAACCCATAATAAATCAATTGTTATCGTTTTCATCTTCAACATAGTCTTTTATCCGGATTATCTTCTGTTCTTTATTTCTCATAATGGCTTATCTTTTTATTCACTTTCTCGCTTATTCTATCACTCCCTTTCTTTTATGTAAACCTTTTAGGTTTAGTTTCTAAGTTTTTGTGTACTTTAAAATTAGTTATTTATTATATATCTACC
>ERZ1026860.1575-NODE-1575-length-11279-cov-3.567177_pt1 | contig 11279 bp, 7 predicted proteins | sample MGYA00380160_ERZ1026860 | MGnify/ENA primary metagenome ERZ1026860 (study PRJEB33269, sample SAMEA4719796) | human gut metagenome | biome: human-associated habitat; feature: organic feature; material: feces | place: Cameroon | collected 2013-10 ... | reverse complement strand
GGCCTGGGACGGCGCGCGGGGGGCGCGGACGCGCTCCTGCGCGTCCGCGCCCCCCGCGCGCCGTCCCAGGCCGCAACACGTTGCGGCCCTCCCGCCCCCATCTCCTTCGGCTCCGTACGCGATGTACCCGCGCCGCCCCGGCGCGGGACGTCCGAACGGAGGCGTTCCCGTCCGTACATGGAAACCGCCATCACGGTTCCACTCCCGACGCGCGCAGGATGGAGTCGTCGATCTGCTTCGCGATGTTGGTGGCGGAACAGGATTCAATTCTGGAATCAATCCATACAAAGACATTGTTTCGCGTAAAAACAGCAAAGTCAAGACCACTGTTAAACCTATAATGGAAAAGGACATCTCCGATGTCGTTTGTGACCTGTGGGAATATCCGTGTCGTCGTCATGTTAGAGAACCTTTCAATAACTGACGCATGAGCGTCCTCTACACTGTCGCAGACTTCCGAGTCGACATAGATTAACTCATCGCCATTTCGGACAATGAAGAAACCCCTTCCGGTTTCAAACGCCTCGTTCTCCACCACGGCGTTAATTCCATTGGTCGGCAACGAAAAGTCGGGAAGGTACCAGTCCTGTACAAGCCGGGGATAGGTCATGCGCGTGCGCCCACACCAGTTGCTATACGCATACCTCAATACAGTGTCTTCATCAAGGTCAAAAGACGCTTCATCCGCAGACAGGTCAACTGAAGCGGCATGACCCATCAACGAAACGACCACCACGGATAATACCTTTACCTTGAATTTCATTTTACTCTCCTCCTCTTCCGTTTTTCGGGTTTTGGGCGACACCTATCGTATCCTAACGGGAACGGGCCCGGTACAGCCAGTCCGTGCCCCCTGCGCGTCCACCCAGTCCGCAACACGTTGCGGCCCTCCCGCTACATCCCACGCCGCCACGGTCCTTTACGGGACGGCGACGGCGAAGGGCGAGGACGGCCATCCCCAGAAGCAGAAGAAGTCCGCCGGAGGGTTCGGGGACAGCCCCGGCAATGACCGACTCGCCGTTGAGGCCAATGCCCGAGCCGAGTAGCGTCATCCTCAGATCGTCGTCAACCGAGACATGAGCCCAGCCATACCACGACTGCCCATCCTCGACACCATACTCCGAGGCCTCGAAGGCAAGATAGAAGTCCCGCCGATCCGCAATGGGGGTGCCTCCCGAAGCCTCCCCGTATGAATAAATGGGGGCTATCTGCGTAGCCGCACGAATCGTCTCCGCATTCAACACGTCTCCACAAAAGGCCAGAACCCAGACGTTTTCCACCGGCGCCACCACACCAATTCCACCTTCCCCTGTCCTTGTATAATCAAGAGACTTCAAGAAGTAGGAACCCTCAACGACATAACCTTCCATCGTTGCATTGATCGTTGCGTATGCGCCGTCCCCAGAATACACTGTTCCCTGAATCGAATATCCGGCAACTTGAGACGAGTCGCCACTATACCCGCCATTCCCAACCATAAGTCCTGTCCAGTAGGCCGAAGCCGCAGAAACGGCATAGGAGCCCAAAGCAAATGCACATACAACGAGAAATCGCATCACAGCCTCCTGTCACTTCAACGCCGATTGGAAATTCTGTCAAAAGACCGCAGATCGAAAAGATTGAGAGGATAGAGGTGGGCATTGTCTCCCTCCCAGTCATTGATCCGACTCTGGATCTCCTGAAGGCGAAGGGGCACCATCGTCCACCCAGAACGCGCCGTACGTCCCGTCGCGCACCACCGCGACATGGTGCCATGTGTTGTCGGCGTAGTTCCGCGAACCGGCACCGAGCCCGGAGGCGCCGATGCCGCTCTCGTACTGGGAGAGGCCGATCTTCCCCGCGCCCCCGCCGCGTCGAGCCAGACGGCGTTCGTCGCCGGGGACGCGCCCGCCTGCGACGCGCGCAGCACGTCCCGCACGTCCTCAAGGTCCGCGAGGGGGACACTTCCATCGCACAGGATGGTTGTGGACAGGACACAGAAAGCCGCGCGGACGGCGCGGGACGGTACAACGTTTTTCGGTTTCCTCATGCACACAATCTCCCTTTGATGGCTTCATCTTACCATAAGCGAAGAACATGCGCAAGCGGGGAAAGGGGAATTTTACTTTCCGCCTACTCGTTGACGAGGCGGAGTCCGCGCACTTCGAAGGCGGCTTCGCCGTTGCGCCACGAAAAGACCTTGAAGTCGCCGGCGGACGCTTCGCGCGGCATCGTCCAGACGGCCGTAAAGGGCTTCCAGCCGTTCTCAAGGGAGAGGCTCCCCGCGTTGTGGCGACCGCACGAGCGCCCCTGGGCGTCGCGCGCCCACGCGGCCGCCTCCACGCGCCCTACGCCGCGCATCTCGCAGGAGAGGCGCACGGTAGAGCCCGGCACGAACGACGCGCGGAGCGAGAAGCCCGCCGCGCGCGTCGCCGCCGTCGCCCGCAAAGCAGTCGGTCGCCGTCCGCAGGGCGAGCGCCGCAAGGCGCGGCTCCAGATAGGGCCGCAAGCGACAGCGCCAGCCCGCAGAGGGACAGGGGAAAGGCCGTTCGCATCTGCACGACGCGCCCTTCCGCCTTATTTCGCCGCCGCGCGCGTCTCGTAGAGCGGATAGCCCACCTCGCGCAGGGCCTTCACCGTCTCGGGGTAGGGTCGGTCGCAGATGTCCGTCCAGCCGACCTGGAAGTATTCGCCGTCGAAGCGGCCCGACGTCGCCTGGTCAGAGAACTGGTGCCAGTGTACGCCCACGACCTGCGGGTTCCGCAGCGCCGACGCGACGTACGCCTTGAGCGCCGCCGCGCGCCCCTCCTGGCTACCCGCGTTGACGAGGCCCGAGCCGAAGAGGCCCCGGTCGTGCGCGCCGAAGTGGAACTCGCCGATGAGGACCGGCGCGTCCAGCTTCTCCGGCAGGCGCCAGTCCAGAATGCTGCCGGTGTAGATGTTGTAGCTCACCACGTCGCAGTACCGCGCGCAGGCCTTGACGGCCCAGGGGCGCGCCGAACCGGCGAAACGGCAGCCGAGATAGAGGAGGCCCTTGTCGTACTCCTTCACGGCGTCGCGCGTGCGCTTGAAGTACTCCTCCACGATCACGTCCGTGAACGCGCGCAGCTCCTCGGCGGGGACCTTGCCCATGTCGCCGTCCCAGACGATCCCCTTCGCCGCGAGGCGCTTCACGAACGCGACCTTCGCGGGCTGGTCGTCGGGGCTCCAGAGCGTCCAGCGCGCGAGGTCCTCGTGCTTCGCGCCCCACTGGATCTCGTTGTCGATGAAGAAGCCGATGCACCACGGATCGTGCGCCTCGCGCCCGTGCTCCGCGAGCGCGGCGAGCGTCGCCGTGCGGAAGGACGGGTCGAACGGGTCGCGGAACTTGGCCCACGTGCCCCAACTGCCGGCGATCGGGCGCGAGGCCACCTCCACGCGCTCGGCGTAGGGCGTGCGGTCCTGCAGGCAGATGCGGAGGTCGGAGGAGTTCGCGATCGTGTTGCAGCCCCAGCTGCGCAGGCGGCGGTGGCACGAGTCGGCGAACTTCTCGAACCACGCCGCGCCGTACTTGCGGTAGAGGTTCGCGGCGGAGAAGTCGAAGCGGCGCGTCTCGTCGCGCTTCAGGTAGAACGGCAGCAGGAGGGCGTCGTAGGTGTCGTAGAACTGCGCGAGCGCCTCGCCCTTCTTCGGCAGATCCGTGAAGAGGATGTCGCGGTCGGGCATCGCGCCCCCGCACTTCGGCGTGCGGGGGTTGCCGTTGAGGGGCGTGAGGGCCGAGCTCGGCGTCACGCGCACCGCGCCCCAGCTCCAGAAGAGGTTGCCTTCTGGATCGACGAGCCACCATTTGCCGTCAATTTTCTTCGGGTAGAAGCGGCCTGTCGCCGTCTGCTTCGGCCCCTTCGTCCAGCCGCCGAAGCGGTCGCGGTCGTTCGGACCGGGATGCGCGGCGAGGTCGGCCTCCTCGGCGGACACGGCGGCCTGCAGCTCCGCGTCGCTGTGGGTCTTCCCGGGCCAGTCGCGCCACTTGAACTGCCCGAACTTGTCGAAGCACGGCAGGAAGTCCTTTGTCGCCATCTTCGCCCACGGCTCGTTCGTGACGGCCATCTTGATGGGGAGCTTCTTCCCGACCCAGCCCCTCATCTCCTGGTGGGGGCGATAGAGCGCGTCGACGATTTCGGCGGGCTTCATTTCGGCCCATTCCGTGCGGCGCGGAATCTGATTGTTGGGCGCGAGCAAAATGGGCGAATCCCAAAGCGGGAGGCCCTTCACAACCGTCTGCTTGCCCGTGCGCACGATATTCGCCGCGGGGAAACGGCAGACCTTGCCCGTGAGCAGATCGACCCAGACGGCATCCCTGAACCCGAGCATGTCAAAGACCACGTCGCCGCGCTCGTACGCGAGCGTGTCGCCCGGACGCTCTCCCGAGAACCACAGCACGTAGACGGGCTGCGATTGCCGCTCGAACTTCGCAACCGTCAGCTCCTTCCCGTTCACGGTCTGCTTCGAGAGGCCAACGGGGTGGACGTCCTCGTCGAAGTAGGAGAAGACGTGCTGCATCGCGTAGAAGCTCGGGCGACGGTAGACGACCTCCTTGAGGAGATTGCAGCGCAGGAGACCGAAGCTCTGGAGCATGAACGTGTACTGCAGGTCGACGCACGTGAAGACGCTCGACGGGATGTCGCGCGCCGCGTCGCCGATCGTGCGGCGCAGGTTCCACTTCGCCTGAGAGTACTCCGTCCACTCGACGCTGTGGATCGCGTGGGCGTATTCGAGCTGCGACGGGCAGCCCACCTCGCCCTGGAAGATGTCGAAGCGGGGCGAATAGCTCTTCACGAACGCGCGCAGCGGCTCCGCGAGATTCGCGTACGATCTGTCGGGGTTGTTCTCGTAGGGGTGGTAGATGAAGAGGCTCGCGAGGTCGAGGGCGTTCTCCTTCTTCAGGCGCTCCAGCAGCACGCCGTAGTCGCTCTGGACGGGCGTCTGCCCCTTCTTCCACGTCCAGCTGATCGCCGTCACGTAGCATTTCGCGTTCGGCTGCACGGCGCGGATGGCCTTCGCGGTGCGGTAGAAGAGCTCGGCGTACTCGGGGCCCTGGTGGAAGGGCTCGTTCCAGATCTCCCATTCGTCCACCACGTCCTTGTAGCGTTCCACGCACGCCGTGCAGTAGCGCAGCCACGCCGCAAACGCCTCGGGGTTCCCCGTGACCTGCTTCACGCGCATGCCGAGGCGGAAGTCGCTGCCCCACACGGGGTTACCGTAGGAGAGGCAGATCCAGGGCTTCACGCCCATCGCCGCCATCTCGCGCACCTGCGGGTCGAGCCAGGTGAAGTCGTAGACGCCCTTCTCCTGCTCCGTCTTCGCCCAGCCGCTGAAGAGGCGGCCGCGCTTCGCGCCGAGATAGGGCAGGTAGTCCTTGTAGGCGTTCCAGTCGGCGTAGTCGCGGTCCATCGTCTCGCAGCCGATCGACCACTTGGAGCCCTTGATGTCCGAAGCGAGGCGCGTTTCCAGCTGCCCGGCGGGCTCCAGGCCGCTCTCCAGGGCGCAGAGTTTCTTCCAGGTGACGCAGGGCTTCTCCTTCTCGAAGAGCGTCTTGGGTGCCTTTTTCTTGAGATGGTCGCCCCAGGCATCCCAGCTCTTGATCTTCTTCGCGTCCTTGAACGAGACGATCCCCGGCGCCGCCGCGCCCGCCAGAGCGGGCAGTGCCGCCACGAGCGCGAGCGCGCCCACCTGCTTCATCCACTTCGTTGTCATGTGCATTCTCCCTGTTTACTTGATTTCCCACTGGCGGATCTCGTCCGCGACCTCGAAGAGCGTTTCGGGGTAGTCGGTGGTATAGTGGTCGAAGCCGAGCTTCCACATGGCGCGGTAGACGGCCTTGTTCGCGCCCTCGGTCCAGGTGACGCCGTTCACGGTGACGCCGTGCTTGTGCAAGAGGGCGATGGCGCGCGTGATGAACGGCGTGGAGGGGCAGAAGATGTCCGGCTTCGAAAGGTCCGTGCGCAGGTGGATCTGCACCTGGTCGATACCGTCGAACCCGGTCGCGGCCATTTCGTCGAGCTGCTTCTGGACGTACGCCTCGGCGCGGGCGGTCTCCCCGGGCGAGTTGTCCTTCGGCCAGGCCCCCAGCCACACCATCGAGCGCCCCTGCGGCGCGAGGGTGCGCCAGCGCGGGATGAGCCGCCAGTTGGAGGAGCAGTAGTAGACCTGCCCGATGACGCCGAACGTGTCCGCGAGCTTCGCGATCAGCTCCGGCGGCGCCCCCTTCTCGTCCACGTAGAGCAGGCGTTCGGGACGTCCCTTCATCGCGGCGAAGACGCTCTCCATCGTCGCGACGCGCGTGGAGGCGTATTCGGGACCGAGGTAGGAGCCCGTGTCGACGTCCTTGATCTCGTCCCAGGTGAGTTCGCGCACGTCCTTCGCCGCAAACGCCGGCGTGATGCCGCGCCCGATGCGCCGGAAGTTCCCGTCGTGCATCGCGACCGCCACGCCGTCCTTCGTGAGGCGGGCGTCCGCCTCCGGCGCCATCCCGTGCCCCCAGCACCAGAGGAAGGTTTCGAGGGCATTGTCGGGACGCGACCTCGCGCCGCCGCCACGGTGGATCTGGCAGCGGAAGAGCCCCTTCTCGCGCGGAATCGGCGCCGGCTTCGCCCATTGACCCGCCAGGGCGGGCAGCGCCGCCAGCATGAGCGCGCCGCCCCACATCCTCCACGTCATTCCTGCCATCTCGCCACGTTCCTTTCTCTCCTTGAATGATGCGCCTAGTATAGCAAATGCGGGCCTAGAGGGGGGCACGCCCGGTCTGGCAGACTCGGTACGGAAGCCGGTGGAAATACGCCGTCTTGTCGACGTACGTGACGCCCTTCTCCCGCATCCGCCCGAACGCGGCCGTCGCTGTGACAATCTGCTTCATGCCGCACAGTATACCAAAATGCGGCGCACGGGGAGCGTCCGCCGCCATGAGCCTGCCCCGCCGCATCCGCGCCTCATTTCAGGCTCTCGATTTCCGCGGCCGTGAACGGCACGCTGCGCGCGAGCGTGAGACAGCGGTATTCGTTCCAGTTCCCCGTCTTGAACTTCGCGCGTTCGGCCTCGTCCTTCAGCGGACGCACCGCGCAGTAGACGAGCCAGAGCTTGCCGTCATGCCAGATCGCCGCGCCCTTGTGGGCGTGGATCGAGTCGATCTCGCCGGGCTTGCCGACCGGCACGATCGGCCGCGCGTAGCTGCGCCAGTTCAGGCCGTCCGGCGAGACGGCGACGCCCTCCTGCGCGCCCGGCCCGCCGCCGAGGCCGCAGAAGTAGCGCATCCAGCGCGACCGCCGCGCATCCCACATCACGCCCTGCCCACAGGTGAAGTTCCGGTCCCATCCGACCTGGCCGACCGTGCAGACGGGGTTGCGCCCGTAGCGCCGCCACTTCGTGAGCGAATCGTCCTCGGCGAACGCGACGCCGACCTGCTCCTTCCAGGGCCAGCGCGGGCTGGACTTGCCGTTGTAGTAGAGCCAGTAGGTACCGTCGCGCGGCACGACCCACACGCTGTAGAGCCCCGCCCCGTCCCACGACGACGGATCGGGCCCCTTCTCGAAGACCGGCTTGTCGAGGCAGTGCCACGCGAGAAGCTTCTCGTCCGTCGTCCACGCGAGGCCATTCGCCGCGCCGCCCGATTCATACCCCTTTCCGGGATAGGCGTGGTACATGAGCCAGTACTTCCCGTCCTTCTCGATGAGCTCGCGCGAACCGTAGAGGTCGTTTTCCTGGAGAAAGCAGGAAATCGCCCGTCCGTTCATGTCCCAGCCGTTCTTCGACTGTCCGCGCGCGAAGACGACGCCGTGCTTCGTCCAGTGGAGCATGTCCGCCGTGGATGCAAGCGCGGTCTGGTAGCCCACGCCGTCGAAGCCGATGTACATCATGTAGATGCGGCCCCTGTGGCGGAAGAGGCGGGCGTGGTCCACCGCGAGGCGGTCGAACGCCCCCGGCTCGCCCGAGGGCGCGAGGATCGGCCGCCCGAGCTTGTACGGCGCGAGATACTCCTTCACCTCGGCCTCGTCCGTGATCGGTTCGGCCGCCGCGGCCATGTTCACCGCCACGACGGCGGACAACGCCAGGAACAAACCCTTCAACTTCATCTTGCTGGTCCTTTCTGATTTTCCTCTCCCGGTCTCATCGTACCACGACAATCGTTCCCTTCGCCCTTCCCGGATCCACACGGCAGAACGAGGCGATCAGACATCATGAACGGCACGATGCGCGTGAGCGTGAGACCGTTCTGGGGAATTATTGTGCTCCGTAGAAGTAGATGCCGACGATGAACTCCCGGCGCGTCATTCAATCAATCTCCTTCAAAAGCCTCTTCAGCGCACCGGCCTTCTCGCGGGCCTTCGCCGCACGCTCCATCGCCGAATTGTCGCCCGCGAACTTCGCATAGGCGTTGATGACGGTCGGCTGGGGCGTTTCAAGTTCCCGGATCGCCTGTTTCAGTTCGGCAATGAGCGGCGCCGTCTCGGCGTCGCGTCCGAGTTCCCGCAGGGCCTTGACCCGCCAGTAGTCCATCTCGCCCGCGTGGATCCAGCCCTTGAGGGACTTCTCCAGCTCGGTCCTGTAGCCCGCCGCGTCGCCGAGCGACTTCCTGCACTGCGCCATGAAGTAGCGGCTCTTCGGCTCCGTGCCCGCATCTCCGGGGCGCCCCGCCTGCAGGTTGTCGGGATAGGTCGTCGACTCCTCGAAATACCCGAGCGCCGCCTTGTAGTCGCCCTTCGCCATCGCCGCCCGGCCGAGGCCGATGCACGCCTCGACGAACGGCGCAAGAAGCCCGTCCGCGCCCTCCCACACGTGGAAACGCCGCGTCGTGAGGATGGCGTGCGCCTTCTCGTAGTCGCCGACGGCGTTGTGGCAGTACGCGAGCCGCAGCATGTTCGCGTCGTACTTCCCGCAGGCCTCCGGATACTTCAGCATCAGCGCCAGGCGCTCCGGCGCGGGCAGGTTCAGCTTCTCGGCGAGCTTGCCCGCCTCGTCGAGGGTGCGGAAGTTCCCGGGATCGGCTTCGAGCGCCCTGAGGTAGCAGTCGTACGCCTCGCGGCTTGCGACGCCCGAGGGGACGCCCGTGTTGGTGAAGTACGTGCCGGGGTGCGACAGGCCGAAGCCGAGGCAGCGGAGCGCGAGCGCATGACGCGGGTCGATCCCGACCGCCTTCTTCCACGCGCCGAGCGCGGCGGCCTTCTGGTCCATGTTCCAGAGGATTTCGCCGAGGAAATACTGCGTGTCCGCATCCGGCGGCAGGTTCGCCGCCGCCCACCGGAGAACCTCCAGCTCCTCCAGGCGGCTCGGGAAGCAGTAGATCCAGTCCACCTTTTCGAGGACGGGCTTCGCCGCCGGGTTCAGCTTCGCCTCCGCCGCCGCCTTGAAGAAAGCGAACATCGGCTCGCGGTAGCTGTTGCACGCGGCCAGCGTCTCACCGAGCGGCAAGGCCCCCTCCGTCGCATACGGCTTCTCGGCGCGCGCCTTCGCGAGCGCGGCGCCGCAGAGGGCGACGACCTCATCGTAACAGCCGACCGCCCAGTAGTCACCCACGCATTCGAGGAGCTGCTGCGCCTTGAGGCCGCGGTTCTTCTCCGCCTCGGCGAAGGACGTGCCGCCCGTCCGCTCGACCGCGCCCCAGTATTCGAGCGGATCGCACGCGAACGCCCGGTCGAGGCACGGCGCGGCTTCGGCGGCGTGACCGAGCTTGCGGAGCGCAATCGCCTTCAGCGTCCAGAGCTTCGCCTCGTCCTGCCCAAGGGCGAGCGCGTCGTCGATGCGCAGCAGGGCCTCGGCGAAGTCGCCCCTGAGCAGCGCGAGGCGCGCAATCTCGGCGTAGGACTCCTTCTTGTAGCTCTGCCGCCACGTGCAGCGCCAGAAGAGGTCTTCGGCGGCCTTGAGGTTGCCAAGGCCCTTCTCGCAGAGCGCGAGGTAGTATTCGGGCGCGGCGTCGAGGGCGCGCGTGAAGTTCTGGGTCGCGCGGCGGACGGCCCGCGCGAGATACGGTCTCGCCTCCGCGTACGCGCCGTTCTTGAGGCGACGGACGCCGAGCGCAAGGTTGGCGCGCGTGTAGTCGGGGTCGATTTCCAGCGCACGGCGGTAGTACGGCTCGGGATCGATGAGACCGTTGTGGAACTGGTCGAGGCGCAAACCGACTTCGTAGGCGAGTTCGGCCGAGGCGTACGTCTTCGGGTCCTTCGGGTTCTCCACCTTCGGCGGAAGCGGGTCGTGGGGGTCCGGCCCGACGGGCGTGTAGGCGAGGAAGACCCTGCCGTCCGCATCGGCGATCGACGCCGTGAATTCCTGGTCTTTCGCGTCAGCCGCGACCTTGACCGGCTTGCACCACGGCGTGTTCGGATCGAGGGCGACGTTCTTCTCCTCAAAGACCACCACGGGAGGGACGGGCTCTCTCCCGTCCGCGGCCGCGACGGAGCGCGGACCTCCCCTCTGAACGCGCACCGTGCAGCCCTTCAGCGCGCGCGTCGAATGGAACCCGACCAGAAGTTCCGCCTTGCCGCGCCGCTCGACGTTCACCGCGCCGTCGATCGTCACGTTTTTCACGCCGCCGATGCCCTTCACGGGGAACCAGAACTGCGAGACCTTGCGCGTCTCGTAGGGCGCGATCCACGAGTAGTCGGGCTGGTTGTCGCTCCAGCAGCCCACCATCAGCTCCAGATACGGCCCGTCGCTGTCGGTCAGCACCGTGTCCCAGACGTGCGCCTCGGGGAAGTTGCCCCAGAGGAAGAACTTCTTGCCAACCGTGAGGTGGCGGTTCGAGACGTGCGCCGTGCCCATGTTCCGCTTGTGGTCCATGCCCGCGAGCCAGGCGTTGTCGGGGTCCATCGCGAAGATCGAGCGCGATTCGATCGTGTAGTTGCGCCACCACGAGAGGTCCATCGTGCCCGAAATGTCGTCTGCGTACTTCGAACGCTGGGACGGCAGAAGCTCGACCTCCTCCTTGCGCGGTCCGATCGGCCAGCTCGTCCAGTAGTTCTTGTGGTGGTCGAAGCCAAGATGGCAGCTCGGCGGGAAGATGATCTGATAGTCGTCGCCGCAGTGGACCGAGACGTTCGCCCAGTAGATCATCGACTCAATGAACGGACCGCGGTTCATGAAGACGTTGTCGGCCCTGAGGACGGCGCGGTCGGGCATCATCGACAGGCCGATCGTCCACTTCAGGCGGCGACGCAGTTCCGTCTCGCCGATCCAGACCGTCTTCGAGCCGTCCGCGTTCGCCGCGAGCCTCCAGTCGATCGGCATTGCCGTCGTCGCGCGGTGGTGGTGCGGGAAGTTCCACTCCACGCCGC
>ERZ1026860.1569-NODE-1569-length-11319-cov-5.853161_pt1 | contig 11319 bp, 14 predicted proteins | sample MGYA00380160_ERZ1026860 | MGnify/ENA primary metagenome ERZ1026860 (study PRJEB33269, sample SAMEA4719796) | human gut metagenome | biome: human-associated habitat; feature: organic feature; material: feces | place: Cameroon | collected 2013-10 ... | reverse complement strand
AACATGGAGCAGAAGAAGGCTCTCGCTAAGGCGATTGCTCGCATCGACTAAGTGTATATCATGTTTTGCCGGAAGCAGGATTTTCCTGCTTCCGGTTTTTTATCTGGTATGATATAATAAATAACAATAAGGAGGTGTCGGCATATGTCGAATCAAGTTATCCAGATGAGAAATAGAAGAAGATGGAAAAGTGTAGAGGATCTGGCGTATCTTTTGAGAGATGAAATCAACGCGGATATGATATTTGGAAAACCGTGCCAGGTGGGCAGCGGAGATGTCGCCCTGCTGTGCTTTGAGCGGCTGTTTTTCCGCAACGGCAGTTATGCGAGCTTGGCGATTATGCTGACCGATGACGGAGACGTGCAGACCGCGGATATTATCGGCTATGGCGGCGGGGAAGGATTGGGAAATTTTAGCTGGGGTGCAAATCGTAATTTTGCCGAAATGGCGGAAGAAGTTTTGAGAAAACAAGGCTTTCAGACCTATTCTGCCCAAAAGATATAATTCCCGTGCAGAAAAGACAACATCACCTGCGTGACAAAATCAAAGCGCCAGTTCCGGTTTTCCGGTTCTGGCGCTTGTGTATGTTGGAGATTATGCGGCAATCAATGCCCAAATGACGGCGATGACGATGGTTGGGAGCATATTTGCCGGTTTGAATTTTTTGCCCCACACCATGTTGACGCCGACACAGAAAATCAGCATGGAACCGGTCAAAGATAAATTGGCAAGTGCCTGCTCGGTCATGATTGGCTGCAAAAAACTTGCCAAAATCGTAATCGTGCCCTGAAACAATGCGACCGGAATGGCAGAAAAGATACTGCCCTTGCCGAGAGATGCCGTCATGGCGCAGACGATAATCATATCAATGACGCCTTTGAGTGCCAGCGTGTGATAATCACCGGAAATGCCGTCCTGAATGGAGCCGACAACCGCCATCGCACCGATGCAGACGGTCAGAGAGGTCATGACAAAGGCGTTGACAAATTCGCTGTCATTTGCGTTGCCGGTTTTGGCACGAATCCACTCGCCAAATTGCTCGATGCGCTTTTCAAAATTGCACGCTTCACCGATCAGTGAGCCGACAGCAAAGCATACGACGATCATAATGGTACCGCTGCTTGATAGATTTCCGCCTGAAATTTGCAGCATTTTTTCCATGGCACCGCCCATGCCGACGAACAGCAGACAAAGACCCTGCGACTTGAGCAGGGTCTCCTGAAATCGCCGGTTGAGTCTGCCGCCAAACAGCAGACCCAGCAGCCCGCCGATGATAATTAAGCTGACGTTGATGATTGTTCCTAAGCCTATCAATGAAATTCCTCTTTTTTATCTGGTTTTGTTGTGTTGGAGTAGGTTTGCGGGGAGGCAATGACACTGTTGATGCCAAGCTCTTTGCAGAACTGCAAGCCCTTTTCCGTCAATACATATTTTCCGCTGGCACAAATGCGCACATCCGGATTGCTGCGGCGCACCTGCGTGATTGCTACGCCGAGCAGCGTGCCGATGCCGATGTCGTCAAATTCGTTAAACGGTGTTTCATGAAAGCCATATTGATTTCTGCCGTTGTTCTGCGCCTTGCCGTATAGCAGCCAGCACAGTTCATCGACCTGAAACACAATGACATCGGCAAATTTCGCGAGATCTCCGGCAAAGTAAATCGCACGCGGCGTGGCAATTTCGATGCCAACATCGCAGAGAATGCCGTAATCAATCGCGCACTGAGAAATAAACAGGTGCTGCTGCTGCGCCTCTCGGCAGCGATTGACGAGCGGCAGCAAAATAGACATTTTTTCAATGCCGCGGGTCTGCGCCGCGCGAAACAACCCGCGCAGCAGCGATTCAAACAGCATTTCATTGCTGATAATCATGTAATAGCTGAGATCCGGATGCTTGTCCCACACGGCTTTGACGCGCACATGAAGCCATTCTTCCGTGCAGCCCATAAACTCGCTGAGTTGGTTAAAATCCGAGGCGAGGCTGGGAAGAAAGGTTTCTATCGGTCCGTCCGGCAGGCGAACACACAGCTGCTTTTGCGGATTGCCCGTAAGATTTTTCAGCCAAGAGGCAGTTTGATATTCCCGCAGCTGCTTGAGGCGCGGATCATCCGATGTTTCCGGTTCCAGCAGCAACAGACTTTGCATGAGCAGCCGCTGCGTGTTGGTTTCCGCGATAGATTCTCCGGTTACCATCACACCGCTGGTGTTTTCCGGCGCGGACAAATTTTCATATGCGTTTATCGACGCGATATAGTTCAATGGGAATCACATCCTTTTTATTATAAATAGCAGTCCGTATGCTTGCAAGTGCAAAATAATAAAAGGTCTGCCGGTATGATCCAGTCATACCAGCAGACCCCGAACAGTATCAAGGGATACTGTGGATGGTGGACAAAATTACATTGCCATGCTGTAAATTTCAGCAGCGATTTCCGGCGTCAGCTTGATGAAGTTGCCATGGTTCGGTGCACCATAGAACATGTTTTCAACCATGCCCGGAATGTCCTCCGGCTTGCCGCCAAGGGAGCTGATGGAGTTCGGCATACCCAGTTCATCAAAGAACGCACGCAGCAGCTTGACGCCTTCCATAGCAGTCACTTCCGGATGCTCGAAATCGTTCTGGCAGCCAAAGATGCGGGTTGCAAACTTGACGAACTTTTCCGGTCCCTTTGCCTTGATGGCATATTCCATCCAGTACGGGAACAGCAGAGCCAGACCGGCACCGTGGGATGCGCCGTAGTTGATGCCGATTTCGTTGTCCATGTGATGGGTGCCCCAGTCCTGTGCACGGCCGACACCGGTGATGTTGTTCTGCGCGACCATAGCAGCCCACATGATGTTTGCGCGCGCCTCGTAGTCGTTCGGGTTCTTCATGACGCGGCGGCCTTCCTTGAGCATGGTCAGCATAACAGCCTCCAGCATACGGTCGGTCAGCTCGCAGTCCGGCGTGTCGGAGAAGTAACGCTCCAAGCAGTGTGCGAAGATGTCGGAAACACCGGAAGCGGTCTGATACGGCGGAAGCGTCATCATCAGCTCCGGATTCATGATAGCGAACAGCGGGCGCAGAATATCGCCGTCTGCGCAGCGCTTGTACTGCTTGCCGTCCTCTGTGACAAGCGTGACAACCGAGTCGGTAGAGCCTTCGGAGCCGGATGCCGCGATGGTAACAACACAGCCTACCGGCAGAGCCTCGGTAACCGGCCCCTTCTTGCCGCAGTAGTAATCCCAGAAATCACCGTCATACAGTGCGCCCAGCGCAATGCCCTTTGCAGAGTCCATAACTGAGCCGCCGCCCAGCGGGAGGATGAAATCAACCTTTTCCTTCTTAGCCAGCTCAATGCCTTCATACACCAAATCGCTCAGCGGGGAAGCCTTTACGCCGCCCAGCTCCACGTATTCCAGACCGGATGCTTCCAGAGAAGCCTTTACACGGTCGAGCAGACCGGAACGCTTGACGGAACCGCCGCCGTAATGGATTAAAACTTTATGACCGCCATAGCGCTTGACCAGCTCGCCGGTCTGTGCTTCGGTGCCCTTGCCGAATACGAAATAAGTCGGGCTGTAGAAAGTAAAGTTATCCATACAATAAACCTCCTGCGTACATAAAAGTAATCTTAAAATAAATGAACGAATAATGGTAAGTGCTTGAAATCCTTGCCATTATTATAGAAGAAAATCAAGCCGTATAATGTGCATGCATTCATCTTTTTTTTGCCGAATCTCGACTGCTGTTTGCAGCAAAAAAACCAAGAACGGGGCGCAAGCGCGGCGCGTTTTCTGTCTGGTGTGCACAGAAAACTTCGTCTCCTGCAAGCGGCAAACAAATTGTGAAATCCGGCACAACCTGCGTGAGTCGGGTTCCTTATAATTAAAATAGCGATTCGTATCGTTATTTTTACAGGATGAGCGGATGGGAGGCATATCTATGCAGCAGACACTACAGACCTTTTATCAAAATTTGGAGCAATATTATGCAGCCGGTGATGTCGATCAGATGGAACGTTTTTTGCTGGAAACAGAGGCACAGTACCGAAAAAACACGGAGGGAGCGGCGGAAATCGGCATTGCTGTTTATAATGAGCTGGGTTCTCTGTATCGCGGCATCAGCCGATACGATGCGTCAATTTCCTCGTTTCAGCGTGCGCGGGAGCTTGTCGCACAGGAGATGGGCACGGACAGCGTGCAGTATGCGACAGTGCTCAACAATATGGCAGGAACCTGCCGCTTGATGGGACATTTTGATGATGCGCTCCAGCTGTTTCACATGGCGGAGCAGATCTATGCGCATGCCGGCGAGGAGCAGAGCTACGCCTATGCGAGCGTGCTCAACAATATGTCGCTGGTCTATCGGGAGCTGGAAGACTTGCAGCCAGCCATTGAGTATCTGGAAAAGGCGCTGGCCATCATTCAGACCATGCCGAATACACAGCAGGAGATTGCGATTACCTATAATAATCTGGCGGCAATGTATCGGCTGGCGGATGATACGGAAAAAGCGAAACACTGTGTGAATCTCGCCATTGAGTTTTTTGAACAGTGCCGAGAGGAAGAAAATGTGCATTATGCCGCGGGTCTCAACAGCTTGGCTGGATTTTTATATGCGGAGCACGACGATGAGCGGGCGCTCGAACTGTATCAAAAATCTGCCCAGTACACAAAACGTTTCTTTGGGGAAAATATCGAGTACGGAATCACCTGCCGCAATATGTACTGGGTATATGAACGGCTGGGACGACGCCAAGAAGCAATACAAGCACTGGAAAAAGCGCGGGAAATTTTTGCTCGGGCGCTCGGAGAGGACGATGCCCGCACCTGTGCCGTTGCAGATGACCTGCGCCGCCTGAAGGAAGGAGTCGGCGCATGAAAGGGCTGGAACTCGCGCGCTATTATTATGAAACCGCGGGCAAACAGGCGTTAGAACGGCAAGTGCCGGACTTGGTGCCGCGGCTGGCAATCGGACTGGCGGGAGAAGGCTCAGAATGCTTTGGATTGGATGATGAACTGTCCCGCGATCATGATTGGGGACCGGCGTTTTGCATTTGGATGACGGAGGAGGATTTCGTCAAACATGGCGTGCAGGTACAGGCAGTGTACCGCGGTCTGCCGGACGCTGTTGCCGGATTTTCCGTGCGAAAGAGCGGAGTGATGAGCAGCGGACGCGTGGGCTGTCTGTGCATCGAGGACTGGTATCGCCGGTATACCGGATATGCGCACGGTCCGGAGACATTGGCACAGTGGAGACAGATACCGGAGTCCTTTTTGGCAACGGCGACAAACGGAGAAATCTTTGCCGATCCGCTCGGTGTCTTTATGAGCATTCGAGAAAAGCTGCTTGCGTATTATCCGGAGGATATTCGCATCAAGAAAATTGTGGCGCGTGCGGCAACCATGGCGCAGGCGGGACAGTATAACTATCCGCGCTGTGTGCGCCGCGGAGATACCGTGGCGGCACAGATGGCAATGGCGAAATTTGCTAATGCGACGATGTCCATGGTGTATTTGCTGAACCGGAGATATGCGCCATATTATAAATGGATCCATCGCGGGATGAAAAATCTGGAAAGACTGCCGCGCGTGGCAGTACAGTTGGAAAAACTCAGTCGGGGAGAAGGCGAAGCGCAGGAAATGATAGAAGGCATCTGTCTGAATGTCGCTGCTGAACTGCGCCGTCAGCAGCTCACGACACGGGAGGACACCTTTTTGATTGATCTGTGTGCCGATATGATGCAGCGCATTCAGGATCCCAAGCTGAGACAGACACACATCATGCAGGAGTGATACATATGGCATTGTTTACGGTAACGCCGCGCGTCAAACGCATGGTAGAGGAGGAATGGAAGCTGTTTGATCAGGTGCACAATATTGGCAGCCGTGCATCGTGTCAGGACAGCCCCGATACCTTTTTTATTATGCGCAGCAGCCAGCTGATGGCGTGGAGTGAAGCTATGCAGGAGAGCTATTGGAAGGATCTCATCACAGCGACACAGCAAGGGCGCAATCTCTTGACGGAGAAATACGCCTATATGATGGCGCGCACCAGTCCGGCAGAATTTTCCCGCATTCGCAGCCAGCTTCCGGCGCGTCTGCCGGAAAAGGACACGTACATTGATGCAATCTGTGCGGTCAGTGTTGCATGGCAGGAACAGCTTGCGCAGCAGTATCCGCATCTTGTCGGGCGTGGCAGAGGTATTCGCAAAGAGACAGACAGTCTGTATGCGACTTCCTTCGAGACGTATCTGTGGGGAGAGATGGCGACATATTCCCTAGATACCGTGAAGCTGTATCACGCGTATATCCAGCAGCTGAAAGCGCAGAAAAAGAGCTTGTGTGAGATGATTTTGCAAAATACCGTGCAGCAGCTCGGCTATGCATCGCTGGCAGAGGCGGAAGTGAGACTGGCAGGAGGAGCATCGTGAATGAAATAAAAAAACGAGAGAACATCGAAATTTTCGGTGCCGCAGAGAACAACTTAAAACATATCAACGTGACGATTCCAAAGGAAAAGCTGGTTATTTTTGCAGGTGTTTCCGGATCGGGAAAAAGTTCGTTGGCGTTTGATACCATTGCTGCGGAGAGCAATAGACAGTGGCAGGCGTCCTATCCGATGTTTTTGCGTCAGCGTCTGCCGCGATACGAAAAGCCGAAAGCGGATGCGATGTACAATCTGACACCGGCAATTGTTGTCGATCAGAAGGCGCTTGGCGCGAATGTTCGTTCAACGGTTGGAACCGCTGTCGATGTCGCGCCGCTCATTCGCCTGCTGTTTTCCCGTGTGGGTCAGCCGAGTGCCGGCGGCTCTATGGCGTATTCGTTTAACCATCCGCACGGCATGTGTCCGGAATGCACCGGCCTCGGTGAGAAAGTGACGCTGGACGAGAGCAAGCTGTTTGACATGGAGAAAACCATCAACGAGGGTGCGATTCGGTTCAGTCAGTTTTCCGGCGGCAGCTGGCAGGAGTTTTATTATAAATTCAATCCGCTGTACAGTGCAGACAAAAAACTCAAGGATTTTACCGAACAAGAGTGGAAAGCGTTTCGCATTGGACCGGATGAGCCGCTGGTTATGGATTTCATTCGCAATAATACGGGACAAGTCTCCAAGCTGCCGTATGAGGGCGTTGTCACGCGATTCAATCGGTTGTACTTGAACCGAGATATTTCGAAACTGCGCAAGAGCGTGCGCGAGGAAGCCATGCAGTTTATCAAAAAAGGCACGTGTCCGGCGTGCGGCGGCAGCGGACTCAATCCCAAGGCGTTGGCTTCCAAGATCAATGGGTATAACATCAGGGAGTATAACGACATGCAGATCAGCGATTTGATTCCCGTGCTCGAAGCCATTGACCATCCGCTCGGCAAGTCTATCGCCGATCAAATTCTCGTGTGCCTGCATCACATGATGGATGTGGGATTGGGATATTTGAGCTTGTCGCGCCGCACAGATACGATGTCGGGCGGAGAATCGCAGCGTCTCAAGATGGTGCGCCACTTGGGCAGCAGCCTGAGCAATATCACCTATATTTTTGACGAGCCGACGGCGGGACTGCATCCGGCGGATGCGCAAAAAATCGGAAAGCTGCTGCTTGCGCTGCGTGACAATCACAATACGGTGCTGGTCGTAGAGCACAGCCGTCAAATGATAGAGCTGGCGGATCATATCATTGAGATGGGTCCACTGGCGGGCGCAAAGGGCGGCAAAGTGGTCTTTCAAGGTACGGTTGAACAACTAAAACGGACGGATACGTTGACTGCGGCTTGCATGCGCGAGAAAATTGCGCTCAATACCAATCCGCTGCCATGGACGCAGAGCTTTTTGCTGGAACATGTGTCGAGAAACAATTTAAAAGATGTGTCTGTCGAGATACCCAAAGGGATTCTCACTGCCGTTACTGGTGTTGCGGGTTCCGGCAAGAGCAGCCTGATTCGACAAGAATTTGTCCAACGGTATCCGGAATGCATTGTCATTGATCAGAAACCGATTGGCACGTCTGCGCGTTCCACACCGGCGACATATACCGGCGTGATGGACGATATTCGCAAGTTATTTGCCAAGAAAAACGGTGTCAGTGCACAGTGGTTCAGCTTTAACTCCAAGGGTGCGTGTCCGGTGTGCAAGGGCAAAGGCGAGATCATGCCGGATGTAGCTTTTGCCGATCCGGTCGCTATCCTGTGCGAGGAGTGTATGGGCAAACGATATAATCCGACGGCGCTCAGCTATCAATATCAAGGCAAGAATATTGAAGAGGTCATGTCGCTGACCATTCATCAGGCGTTAGAATTTTTTCCGCAGCCTAAAATTCACGAACGCCTGCAGTGTATGCTGGATGTTGGCTTGGGATATATGACGCTGGGACAGCCGACAAGCACGCTGTCTGGCGGCGAAGTTCAGCGTCTGAAGCTGGCGAGTGAACTGCACAAGCAGGGCAATGTCTATGTACTCGACGAACCGACAACAGGTTTGCACAATCAGGATGTTATCCGCCTGCTCCAGCTGCTGCGCCGCATAGTGGCGACGGGCAATACGGTGATTGTCGTGGAGCACAGGCAAGAACTTCTTGCGCAGGCGGATTGGATCATTGATTTGGGACCGCAAGGCGGTAGAAAGGGCGGTGAAATCCTGTTTACCGGCACGCCGGAACAGCTGCTTGCGTGTCCGCATTCTCTGACCGGACGGTATTTGCGGAAAAATAGCATCGTTTGACATCTTCCTATGAACAAGCGGAGGGTGCAAGAAATCCTGAGCTGCCGGACAGCATGCGCTGTTTTGGCAGCTCCATTTCGTCAAGCGAGAAACAGCAAAAAAACGGAGAAACAGAGCACACACATTTTGAGACCTGCGTGTATAATAGAATTATACAAAAAACAAAAAATACGCAAGAACAGTTGCCTGTTTCCGGTGTCTGAAGAAAAGCGGTTCTTTGCTATGGCTTTCCCATTTCCCATGTGCAGATCTCCTCGTTGTATTCTATGGCGAACGATAAAAGAACCATCTTCAGATAGCCCGATGTATAAATCCTGTTTTTGTTTGTCGCTTGGCTGAGCCGGATGCGGCTCAGCCGGACAGACAAAACAGCAGCATGCCCACCTTTCTGATGGACAAATTCTTGGAAATGCATCTTTTTTCTCCTTATTTTGCTGCATTTTCATCGGCACTGTGAGTTTGCCCCTCAGTTCCTAAATTCGATCGGCACAGAAGAGGTCTCCGCCAGCATTTTGCCATGGTAGAGACCTCTGTGCTGTCCTTATTGACAAATTATATCACAACACAAAAGCACGCAGTTTTCATTTCGGAAAACTGCGTGCTTTTGCATCATATGGAAAAACAACAAAAACTGCACCTGTTGATTTTTTCGGAAAAAATTACGTCTTTTTTCGCCGTCTGCCGCATAGACATAGAGCACAAAGCAATGTCAGGAGGGAACTCTGTGAAAGGACAGCCGGAAGAACGAGCCATCCAGCTGGCACAGTATCTGGTAGAAACGGGAGCGACTGTGCGGCAAACCGCTGCGAAATTCGGCGTGAGCAAGTCCACCGTGCACAAAGATATTACGGAGAGATTATATCATCTCAATCTGCCGCTGTATACGCAGGCGCATGAGGTGTTGATGAAAAACAAAGAGGAGAGACATATCCGCGGCGGCATGGCAACGAGAAAGAAATATCGCGGAGAATAACAAATACGGGAACTGGCAGCAGTTCCCGTATTATCATCAAGAGAAGATGAGAGAAAATGAGTTAGTCCTGTTCAAACAATTCGTGCATGCAGCTGCGGCAGACATTTTTGCCCTTGAATTGGACAATGTCCTTGGTGTTGCCGCAAAAGATGCAGTCCGGTTCGTATTTTTTCAATATGATTTGCGGGCCGTCCACATAAATTTCCAGAGAATCCTTGACTGCAATGTTTAAGGTTCTTCGCAGCTCGATGGGAAGAACAATGCGCCCGAGCTCGTCAACTTTGCGGACAATTCCTGTTGATTTCATAATAGTAATATCCCTCCATAGAAAACACATAGTCTAAGTATAAATGATACGATAAGAAGAAAGCCGAACATCGGCGGGAGAAAGGCGTGAAACGCATGATGAATGGTTTATGGGCAGGCATGATCATCCTTGCCTGTGTAACTGCCTGCATAACGGGGAGAACAGCAGAGCTGTCCGCGGCCGTGACGCAAGGGGCGGAGCAGGCTGTCACGCTTTGTCTGGCGCTGGTCGGCGTCATGGGATTGTGGTCGGGAATTCTGGAACTGATGCAGAAATCCGGCATCTGCAAGGGGCTGACAGTCCTGCTGTGCCCGATTTTGCGCCCGCTGTTTCCGCGTGCCTCGCAGGACACAGAGGCCATGGAAGGCATCGCGTCCAATGTCACTGCCAACCTGATGGGGCTGAGCAATGCGGCAACGCCGATTGGCCTGCGCGCCGGAAAGCGGTTGTATGAGCTGTACGGTGCGGACGGAACGCCGGATGAAGTATTGACGTTTGTTGTGCTCAACACAACGTCCATCCAACTCATACCGACAACGGTTGCCGCAGTGCGTGCGGCGCTGGGGGCAGCCCAGCCGTTTGATATCATGCCGGCAGTATGGGGCGCGTCGATCTGCTCGGTTGCTGTTGGCTTGACGGCAGCGCGGCTGTTTGCCCGCATACAAGCGCACAGGGGAACCGTATGACAGACTTGTTTCTCCCGCTGATTCTGGCGTGTACGGCGGGATATGCCCTGTATCGGCGTGTAGACCTCTTTCCGACGCTGCTGTGCGGTGTAGAAAAGGGACTGCGCACGGCGCTGCATATTTTGCCGACCATGATTGTCATTCTGACGGCAGTGCGCATGCTGCGCGTGTCGGGATTTGTCGACCTGATGGGACAGGCATGGCGGCCGCTGTTACAGCTGACAGGCATTCCGGAAGAATGCACGACGCTGCTTTTGCTCAAGCCAATCAGCGGAAGCGGCGGGCTGGCGCTCGGACAGGACATTATGCGCACCTGCGGCGTAGACAGCGTGCAGGGAAGAACCGCCGCGGTAATGCTCGGCGCGTCAGAAACGAGTTTGTATACCATCAGTGTGTACTGCGGGTATTTGGGACTAAAGAAAACACGGTACGCCATTCCCGCAGCGCTGCTTGCAGATTTTGCCGCTTTTGTTTGCGCGGCATGGTTTGTTCGCATATTGTATTAACTGGAGAAAATGGATAGAATCTCCAAGTATGCATTCTATTATGACGTAGATTTTCTTCTTTTTCAATATGAAAACGAACTATCCTATTTTGTACAGGGAATTTTCTGATATTAAACAATGGACCTGTCTCTTATACACATCTGACGCTGC
>ERZ1026860.1568-NODE-1568-length-11320-cov-4.062938_pt1 | contig 11320 bp, 14 predicted proteins | sample MGYA00380160_ERZ1026860 | MGnify/ENA primary metagenome ERZ1026860 (study PRJEB33269, sample SAMEA4719796) | human gut metagenome | biome: human-associated habitat; feature: organic feature; material: feces | place: Cameroon | collected 2013-10 ... | reverse complement strand
GAGGAGGTGAAAGCGATGCGGAACGAGCGGCAGACCCGGGGCGGGCTGACGAAGTTTGAGACCAGGGAAGAAAACGGCGAAAAACGGATTGAGGGATATTTTGCCGTATTCGATAGCAATTATGATCTGTGGGACGGCGCAACGGAAAGCATAGGCCGGAACGCTTTTGATGGAGCGTTGGCAGATGATATTCGGGCGCTGATCGATCATGAAACGCGGCTGGTGCTGGGCCGTACAACGGCAGGCACGCTGACACTGCGGGTGGACGAGCACGGCCTGTGGGGCAGCATCAGAATCAACGAAGCGGATAGCGACGCCATGAATCTGTATGCCCGCGTGCAGCGGGGCGATGTGAGCCAATGCTCCTTCGGCTTTGATATCCTTCAGGAGCGCACGGATGTAAATTCGGACACGGGCGCGGTGCATTGGACGATTGAAAAGGTGAAACTGTACGAAGTATCGTGCGTCACATTCCCAGCCTACAAAGAAACGGCTATACAAGCCAGGGCGGAGGAATACCGCGATATCAAAAAACGGGAAAATGAGCGCTGGAAATCAGCGCAGAAAGAGAGGCTGACCAAATGGCATTAAGGCAAATTATACTGGCCCGAAAGCTGGAAGCGCTGCGGGCCCAGCAGACGGAAGCAGACAAGCAGGCGGAGGCGCTGGCCGAAAAACGGGCGACGCTGGAAAAGCGCGAGGCGGAGCTGACGCAGGCGCTGGAAGAAGTCACCGAGGAAACGCCCAAGGAGGATAAGGATGCGCTGGACGCGGAAGTGAGCCAGTTTGAGGCGGATTCCAAAGGGCTGGAAGGCGAGGAACAGGAAAGCGAAACGCAGCGACAGGCCATCAAAAATCAGATTGCGGAATTGGAAAAGGAGCTGGCGGAAATCGAAAACCGCAGCTCCATTTCTTTTGCCGCAAAAGAAAAAAGGAAGGATGAAAAGCCTATGGAAACGAGAAAGTTTTTCGGAATGAATCCACAGGAGCGGGATGCGATGTTCGCCCGCGAGGACGTGAAAACCTTTATGACCCGCCTGCGGGAAATGGGCCGTGAAAAGCGGGCCATCAGCGGCGGCGATTTGCTGATTCCCGACGTATTTCTGGGCATTATTCGCCAGGAAACCGCCGAAAGCAGCAAGCTGCTAAAGCATGTGACGGTGAGAAGCGTACCGGGCACCAGCCGCATGACGGTGGCGGGTGCCATCCCCGAGGCCGTGTGGACGGAAATGTGCGCTAAGCTGAACGAGCTGGCGCTGAGCTTCACCAACGTGGAAATGGACGGCTACAAGGTGGGCGGCTTTATTCCAGTGTGCAATGCCCTTTTGGAAGATAGCGATATTTCTCTGGCCACCGAGGTGTTAACGGCCATCGGCCGCGCCATTGGCCGCGCGCTGGATAAAGCCATTCTGTACGGCACGGGAACCAAAATGCCCATGGGCATCGTCACTCGGCTGGCGCAGACCAGCAAGCCCAGCGATTACCCCACCACGGCCCGCGCCTGGGCGGACCTGCATACCAGCAATTTGAAGAGCTTCACCGGGAAAAGCGGCGTAGAGCTGTTCAAGGAGCTGGCCAAGGCCAGCGGCGCAATCCGCAACGACTACGCCAGCGGCGCGAAGTTCTGGGCCATGAACGAGGCAACCAAGCTGGCGTTGACTGTGGAGGCCATGAGCCTGAACAGCGCCGGTGCGATTGTCACCGGCATGCAGGGCACCATGCCGGTGATCGGAGGCGCGATTGAAACGCTGGACTTCATCCCGGATAATCAGATCATTGGCGGCTACGGCGAATTGTACCTGCTGGCGGAGCGTGCGGGCACGCAGCTTTCCAGCAGTGAGCATTACCGCTTTGTGGAGGATCAGACGGTATTCAAGGGAACGGCCCGCTATGACGGTATGCCCGTAATTGCCGAGGGCTTTGTGGGCATCGGCATTGCCGGTACTGCGCCGGATGCGGACGATGTGACTTTTGCGGCGGATACCGCAAACCCTAAGGAGGCGGCCCTGAAATCGCTGGCTATTGGGTCGCTCACTTTGAATCCGGCGTTTGACAGTGAAACGCTGGAGTACACCGCCAGCACCACCACCGCCAGCAGCAAGGTAACGGCGGAGGCCGCAAAGACCGGCGCGACGGTGGAAATTAAGAATGGCAGCACCGCCGTAAGCAATGGCGGTACGGCCACCTGGGCAAGCGGCGAAAACGTGCTGACTATCAAGGTGAAGTACGGCACCACCGTGCGCAACTACAAGGTGACGGTAACCAAGTCTTAAAGAGGGTCGGGGCGCGTATGGGCAGCCATGCGCGCCCTTGCCTGTGAAAGGAGGCGGGCTATGGAATACGGCGAAGAAACGGTGCTGGGGCTGGTAAAAAGCCGATTGAATCGGTTGCAAAGCGATACCAGCCTGGATGAGTATCTGAAAACGCTGATAGAAGCGGCCAAAGGGGAACTGGCCCGAAACGGCATCACCCTGCGGGCGGAAAGCGCGGATGATGTCATGCTGCTGGTAAATTTGGCGGTATGGCGCTATCAAAATCGGGATAGCGCAAACGCCATGCCTCCTTGGCTGGCCCAGCAGCGGCGGGAACGGTGGCTGACGGAAAGGGCGGTGCATGGCATTGATTCTTGATAAGGGCATTTGCACTGTATTCCAGCGTGTGGATATTTCCACAGGAGGCGGCATTCCGAAGCACGATTACAAAGTATTGGCTAAGGGCTGGTACGGCGAGCTGGATTTTGAAACGATCCCGGTAAATCCGAACGGAAACCGGGAAGATACGGAGGCCAGCGCGAGAATCCGAATCCTGCAAAATCGGCAGGTGGATAATCACGCCGTGGTGGTGCTGGGGGACGTGGAAGAAGTGCCAAAAACAGGCATTCGCTACGATGTAGCCAGAGCCTATCACGGGCACGACGATGAAAACGGCCAGCCAATCAGCGATTTGACGCTAAAGGCGGTGGAGGCGTGACGCTACAAGAGTTCGGGGCCATGCTGGCCACCATTGATCCCAAAACGCGGCACTTTGCCAGCAACGTGCGGGGCGCGTACACCACATGGGCGGAATATGGCCGAACGGATGCCTTTGCAGATGGCAAGGATCAGGGCGGATGGAAAGTGCAGGTGGAGCGCTACACCCAGGAGGAATACGACGAAATCGCCCAAAAGCTGTATGAAAAGCTGCAAAGCCTGGATAACGTGGCGGTGGAATACATCGTCGATAGCCAGGTGGACGGTGAAAATCTGACGATTCGCCATTTGTTCGATTGCGAGGTGTGGTAATTGGCCCGCTTTGAGGTGAAGGGAACGGACGAGCTGGCAAACGCGCTGGAAAGCCTGGGCGGAAAAACGGGCGATATAGCGCGGACGATGATCCGCTATGGCGCGGTAGAAATGGTGAAAAGCTGGCAGGATACCATTAAAAAGCGCGGGCATGTGCTGACGGGCCAGATGGAAAAGAGCGTGAAGCCAACCAAAATCAAGGATGTGGACGGCGCACTATCTGTAGAGGTATACCCGCAGGGGAAAGACGATAAGGGCGTAAGAAACGCAGAAAAGGCGTTTCTGGCCCATTATGGATGGAGCAGCCACACCGGCGATCACTTTGTGGATGAGGTGGAGGAAGAAGGCGGCGAAAAAGCCGTTGAGGCCATGGAAAAAGTAATGGATCAATTTATCAAAATGAAAGGCGGGAACTGAAATGGCATTTACGGGCATGAAATACTGCGTGGCGGCCCCCGTGAAAGCGGAAACCAGAGGCCAGGCGCTTACCTATGATACCGGCGTGGTGGTAGGACGTGCCATTGGCGCAAATGTAAACTGGAACCGCAACAGCGATGCGCTGTATGCGGACGACGCGCTGGCGGAGAGCGACAACAGTCTGACGGGCGGCACGGTGGATATCAACGTGGACGATATCAGTGACGAGGCGCAACTGGTGATTTTCAGCCAGACAAAAACGGACGGCACCAATAGCGGGCCAGACGTATACCACGAAAACGGCGATCCTTCGCCATACATTGGCCTGGGCTATTACCGGGTGCGGCGATACAAGGGCGTGGAAACCTATGTGGCGTACTGGATTCACAAAACGCAGCTGGCCATCAACAGCGAAAGCGCGGCTACCAAGGGAAACACCATCAGCTGGCAAACGCCTACGGCCACCGGAAATGTAATGGCCGTGGTAAACGACAGCACAGGCAAGAATCAATTCCGCGATCGGGCAACGTTTACCGATGAAAGCAAGGCCATTGAATGGCTAAATACCAAGGCCAACATTGCCGCATAATGGAGGGCCGCATGAAAGAGCTGAAAATGAAAGCCGCTGGCCGGGAACTGCATTTCGCGTTCGATCTGCAAGCGTGGTACGACGTGGAAAAGGCATTTGGCAGTATGACGGAAATGAACCGGCGCTTTGACGAGCAGGATCGGCCCATGGAGGCGGGACTTGAGCTTGCGGCCATTGCGGTAAGCGCGGGCGCGCGGGCCAACGACGAAGAACCGGCAAGCCTTGAATGGATGCGGGAAAACCTAAGCCCCAAAAAAGCGGCCATGGCCTGCGGGCTGGCAAAAGCGGCCTTTATCGAGGGAATGAGCCGGGAAGATGACGAAAACGAGGACGAGGCCGCCGTGGATGTGGTGGCCGAAGAACTTCAAAAAAAAACGAACGAAAACAGCTGAGGGCGAACCGGTATTTGGGGTACGCCCTGACGGCGGGGCTGACTGTGCGGGAAGCGCTGGCGGCCCCGCCGGGACTGATTATGACGCTTTATCTACAGCGCAGGGATTATGATGATGCGTTGCACGGAGTAAAGCGGAAAAGCCTATCTGAATGGAGTGAAGAATAATGGCGGGAAGCACTGGGCGGAAAATTTCCACATTCATTGAGCTTGGCGGCGAACAGGCATTTAAGAAAGCAGTAAGCGATGCCGCCAGAAGCGTGCAAGTGCTGAACGCCGGAATGAAAGCGGCAACGGCTGAATTTGAAGCCACGGGGGATGCGCAGACGTATCTCACCAATAAAGCTGAAACGCTCCGTGCGAAAATGGAAGAGCAAAAAAAGTATATTGATTTGCTGAACTATGGCATGGACGAATATGTGGCCATGGGAGAAAAAGGCGCTAAAAAAGCGGATGAGCAAGCGATTAAGATTGCCAACGCTACTGTGGCGCTTCAAAAAATGAAGGCCGAACTGGAAGATGTGGAATCAGGCGAAGCTGCCTTTCAGCATGAAATGAAGCAGGCGGAAGCCCAAATGGGGGCGCTTGATGCATCGTTGAAAGCGCTGGAAGCGGAATACAAGGCGACGGGAAACGCGACGCAGTATTTTGCCGACAAAAATACGCTTCTGCATAGCAGAATCGCCCAGCAGGAGAGCATTGTAAAAGGATTAGATGATGCGGTACGCAGAAGCGCTTCCAGATACGGAGAAGCATCGGCTGAAACGGAACAATACAGGGCGAAACTTGCCACCGCCACAGCAAAGCTATTTGATATGCGCCGGGAACTGGAAACGGCAGACCGGGAAGCGGAAGAATTTGGCCGGGACAGCGTGAAAGTGGGCCGCCAGATTGAAAATGGCATTGGCGATGGGGCGGAGGAAGCGCAGAAGAGCATGAAGGGCCTGATTGAGCAAATGCAGGAGGATATTGGCTCAATCAAGGGGAGTGTAACGTTCACAGTCGCCAACCAGGTAATGAATACAATCACGGGCGCTTTTAATAATATTCAAAATTTTGTGACGAGCAACAGAGATTACAGGCGAAAGCTGAGCTATCTAAGAAGTGCGGCGGAAGAAGCGGGATATGATTGGCAAGAGATCATAAATCTAAATAATGAAATTGGCGCGTTTACAGGGGATATGGACGGCGCTGCCGAGGCGACGGCAAACCTTATGCGAACGGGACTGAATATGGATTGGATCGAAACGGCGATCAATATGTTCGAGGGCGCATCCACGCTATGGCAGCAGACGCTGAAAATGGAAAACCTTTCTGAATCGTTTCAAGAAACGGTTGCCACGGGCGAAGGAACGGGCGCTTTTGCAGAATTGGTAGAGCGCCTGGGCGGCGATTTGGAATCTTTAAAAGCTGTACTCGCTGATGCGAAAACGGAAGAAGAAAAAGCGCAAGCGGCGCTTACCTATATAAGCGGCTTTGGGCTTCAAAGCACGGCTGAAATATACAAAAAAAAGAACGAGGAAATGCTGGAGGCCCAAAAAGCGGAAATCGAATTAGCGCAAGCATGGGCGGAGCTTTCGGAAGAGCTAGAGCCGATTGTAACGGGAATAACTAAGGCCATGAGCTATGTAGTAAATCAAATGACGGACGCGATAGAAAGAGCGAAAAAAAGTGGCATTCTGGGATTGATAGGGCCAGGAGAAACGGCAAGCAGTGATTTGTATGATGAAAATGGAAATCTAAATCCAGAAGTTGCAAAAACGTGGGGCTACGGAGATGAAGAAATCAAAAATTGGAATGCCAAAAACGCTGAAAAAAATAAAAAGGGAGAAGCAGAAGTAGAAGCGGAAAATGAGGGAAGAAAAAATGCAGAAGAATATGCGCTTGCAGCGGAGGCGGCATTGGCCGAGGCTCGCCCAACAATTGATGATGTGATTCAATCTCGGTGGGCGCCGGATGCAGAGGATGCAGAAAAGGCAGAAGCAGCAAGAAAACTGATCGATCAAATGAAGCCAACGACGGAAGAAATTGCGGAGCTAACGGAAGTATTTTCCCAAATCGGCGCAAATATTGATCTGATTTTCGGCACTGTGGAAGAAAACAGCGCCACATCCGGCTCCAATGCGGGCGCATCGTTTGGCAATGGCTTCCGCGCGGCCATGGGGACAGTGGTGCGGGATGCGTGGACATATGCCAATCAAATCAACGCGGCGCTGGCAAGCATCGGCTCCGGGCTGGGGAACGTGCCCATTTACGGCGGCGGCTACCATTTGAATGGAGTGGCAGGAAGCGGAAACCTGAATATCGGGCTGACGAGCAATATCAATTTGAATGGCCGCAGGCTGGCCCAGGTGGTGGACAGCTATCAGGGGAAAAGGGCTACACGATTAAGCTAAAGGAGGCGGCGCATATGCGCTATAACGGCATAGATATTTGCCAGGTATACGGCGGCATCAGCGTGGCCAAGGAGATTCCACCGGGAATGCCAAATCGCAGCGTGGAAACGGTGGGCGGCTGGGATGGTGAACTGCTGGCCGGGGTGGAAATGAAGCAGGGGAAATACCTGGTGCGCGTGAACATTGCCAGGCGAAGCCGGGCGGAGGCGTGGAGCGCCAGGGCCGCGCTGGCGGCATGGGCCCAAAGCGCCGGGGACAGCCTGGCCCCCATTGAGCCTACCCATTGGCCGGGAAAGGCGTACGACGGCATTGTAAGCAGCATAAGCGATCCGGAATTTACATTTGGCTTTGGAACGGTGGACATAACGTTTACGGTGCCACGGCCTGTGGCATATGAAATTGCACCCAGCATGGCCGCTGGAAATGGAAAGGTGGAAATGGCCGTAAACGGCACCATGCCGTGCGGGCCGACCATTCAGCAGATATTGAGCGCGGCCAGAACGGGCCTGGTGTGGAAGCTGGATGGTGCGGCGCTGCTGACGATTACAGGAAGCCTAAGCAAGGGGGATAAGGTGGAAGCCAATCTGCGGGAAGGATGGCTAAAAATAAACGGCGTACACGCCGAAAGCCGAATCAACGTGCTGGAAACGGGCTGGGCCGCCAGCTTTGCGCCGGGGCTGCACACCATTACCAGCCAGGATGGCGGGGCTATGGAAGCGAGGTGGCACACCGAATGGGCGTAACAGTATATCTATTCGATAGCCACAAAAGCGTGCGGGCTGTGCTATCGCGAAGCGTGAGTGAGCTGCTGCACACGGAAGAAGATTGGCTGCTGGATGCCAAAATTCCCGTGAAATACGGAGCGGAGCCCGGGGAATACCTGGGCTTTATGTGCGTGGATCAGAAATTCCGCCTATTTGAAATAGATGAGGCGGCGGACGACAGCGACACGGGCACAACGGTGATCAGCGCCACGGACGCGGGCGCGGCGGAACTAAACGCCCGCACTGCGCCGGAAACCAGGCTGGAAAACAAAGGCGCGGCGGAAGTACTGGCCGCTGTGCTGGCGGGAAGCGGGTGGGCCGTTGGCGAGGTAACGGCCACGGAGCGAACGGCCAGAGTGGAGTACTACTACAAAAAGGTGTGGGCCTGCCTGGAAGATATGAAAGAGGCCTACAATGCCAGAGTAATCCCCTATTACACTTTCGATGGAAAAATGCTGACGGGGAAAAAGGTGGACGTGCTGGCGCGAACGCCGGTATTCCGGGGGCGCGTATTCCAAGGGCGGAGCGATGCCGAGGATGTGAGCATCAGCCTAAGCGGAAGCCCGCGAACCATAATGTATGGGCTGGGGAAAACAACTGGCACGGGCAGCACGCCGGAGCGGCTGACCATTGCGGATGCCGAATGGAGCAAGGCCAACGGCGATCCGGCGGACAAGCCAAAGGGGCAGGCATGGATAGCCGACGCGGAAGCTGTGGCAAAGTACGGCGAAAAGGCGGAAATATACGAGGATGGCAACGAAACGGATGCTGCTGCGCTGCTGAAAAAAACGTGGGAATACTTGCAGCTGAAAAAACAGCCAACGGTAGAAGGCACGGCAACGGCGCAAAACTTGGAAATGCTGCCGGGGCACGATTGGCAGCAGGTGCGGCTTTATGATCAGGTGGGCGTGGTAGATCGGCGGGGCACGGCGTTTCTAACTCAGGTGATAGGCGTTGAGCGAGATTACATACGGCCATGGCTTACAAAATTCGATCTGGGCGATGAAAAGCAGGAAGATGAAAAAAGCCTGGCCGAAAAAGTGAAAAACGTAACATCCGAGCTATCCAGTGTGAAAGGAAGGGCTGGTGGCGCGGGCAATAAAGGCGACGAAAACCGTGAATTTATCGTGGAAAATATGGAGAAAATCCGCCTCCATACCATTTCCATTGGCGAAAATGCGAACAAAATACAAGAAACAGAAATACGCATGGGCAAAGCGGAAGTGAGCATCAGCGCCCAAGAGAAAATATTGGAAGGGCAAGATGATAGAATCACTTCTGCGGAAATCACGCTAAATGGCAAAGATGGAGCCATTGGCCTTGTGGGCAGAGTGACGAAAAATGAGGAGGAAATATCGTCCGCAGCCATCGAAATCAGCGGCGCAAAAGCTGAAATCAATTTAAAAGTAAGCAAAGATGGCGTAATTTCAGCAATCAACCAAACGCCGGAAAGTGTTACCATCCAGGCCAGCAAGATCAATTTGCAGGGGTACGTCACGGCCAGCCAGCTGAGCGCAGGGCTGGCGGATGTGAAATCGTCCCTGGCGGATTACACGGTGACGGACAAACTGGACGCGCAAAGCGCTCATATACATGGGAATTTGTTTTACCAAAATACGGCGGTAAGCTGGCAGGAACAAACGGTGGTAACGGGCGTGAACCTTAACACCAGTTCCGGCTCCTTCTGGCTGGATGGGAAACTGAAAGAATTTTTGACGAAGGCAACGCTTACAAAATCAACCAAAAAAATCAGCTACATAGGAAGCTAAAGGGGAAAATATGAAGCAGATCATCGAAAACGTAATCATCGCCCTGAACAAGGTGGACACCCACGGGGAAGCCAGCCTAAATTACCTGCTGGCCAGCATTCAAACCCTGCGCAATTTGCAAAAAGCCCTTCCCGAGGGGGACGGGGTGACCGTGACGGAGGAGGAAAGCCATGAAGATTGAAACGAGCAAAGGCAAAGCCTACAATGTGGAATGGATCGACAGCCCCATCACCAATACCAAAATGCTGTACTTGAGCATGGCGGATAATCGCCGCCTGCCAAAGATCGCGGCGGAATTTGACGGGCTGACGGAAATCAGGCGCTACAGCGAGGAGCAGGGCGACAAAACGTTTACCGGCTATAGCAAGCTGGTGGAAATCGGCCTGAGCGCCGCCACGGGCATGCTGCAAATTGCCCTGATGAAGGAGGAGTAAGCCATGGCCAATATCTCCCATGTAATGCGCTATGTGCTGGATATTGGCGCGGCGTTGGTGACCCAGCCGGTGGTGGGCGTATTGCAGCGCACGGACAAGCTGGCGGACACCGTGCAGGTGGACGTGAAGCAGGGCGGGCAGGCGATGACGCTCACCGGGGCCACGGCCTACGGCCTGTTCAATCGCCCCGTGGATGGCAGCCAGATTCGCAATCCAGGCACGGTAAGCGGCGGAACCATTACCGTGCCCCTTCTGGCCCAGTGCTACAAAAATGCCGGGCCTTTTGAATTACTAATCAAGCTGGTGAACGGCAGCGTTGAGCGCACCATTCTGCGCCTTACGGGCTATGTGGAGAATGGCGGCGAGGGCGTAATCATTGATCCCAGCGGCAGCATTCCCAGCTATGATGATCTGGCGGCGGCGGTAGCATCGGCCAACGCTGCGGCGGCATCGGCTAACGAAAAGGCCCAGGCGGCCAACACGGCGGCCGCAAACGCCCAGAATGTGGCCAACACCGTGCAGCAAAAGCTGGATGCTGGCGAGTTTGTAGGCCCACAGGGGCCGGAGGGAAAAACCGGCGCTACCGGCCCCAAGGGGGAAACCGGCCCAACTGGCCCGCAGGGGGAAACCGGCGCTACCGGGGCCACAGGCGCAACGCCCAATATCCAGATTGGCACGGTGGAAACGGGCAACCCAGGAACCGATGTGGAAGCCAGCATAAGCGGCACGGCGGAAAATCCGCGGCTGAATTTGAAAATTCCCCGTGGGGCGGACGGCAGCGGAAGCGTGAGCAAGGTAGATGGCGTGGAGCCTGCCAGCGGCAATGTGCCCCTGGGGGCCGTGCGATACAGCGCGGCCCAAAGCCTGACGGAGGACCAGAAGGCCCAGGCGCGGGAGAACATCAGCGCGGCGAAGAACGCTGCCATGACGGGGGCCACGGCAAGCGCGGCGGGCGCTGGCGGGCTGGTACCCGCACCCGGGGCGGGGGATGAAAAAAAGGCCCTGCTGGGAGATGGCACCTGGGGAAGTGTGGCATCCTCCGGAGACGTTCATGTGGGCGATACCGCGCCCGCGGATGAAAACACCAACACATGGATTGATACCAGCGAGGATGCAGGCAGCGGCATCCTGCAAGCTATCCTGCTGGCGGCCCATCCTGTGGGCAGCATTTATCAAAGCACGGTGGATACATCCCCGCAGACGCTGTTTGGCGGCACATGGGAGCGGCTGAAAGATCGCTTCCTGCTGGCGGCTGGGGACACATACGCGGCAGGGGCAA
>ERZ1026860.1566-NODE-1566-length-11336-cov-3.547203_pt1 | contig 11336 bp, 9 predicted proteins | sample MGYA00380160_ERZ1026860 | MGnify/ENA primary metagenome ERZ1026860 (study PRJEB33269, sample SAMEA4719796) | human gut metagenome | biome: human-associated habitat; feature: organic feature; material: feces | place: Cameroon | collected 2013-10 ... | reverse complement strand
GCTGAACTTTTTTTCCAAAAACGACGATGTGGAAAAGCTGGACGACTTTGCGGCTTTAATCGACAGGCTCGCCCCCGACGGGCTGATTGTTTCCGACCCCGGCGTGTTTATGTTTATGCGCGAAAAAGTGCCGCATATTCCGCTGCACGTTTCAACCCAAGCCAACGTCGGGTCGTGGCTGACCGTTAAATTCTGGCGGGACCTGGGCGCGAAAGTCTGCGTGCTGAGCCGCGAAACTTCCTTTGCCGAAACAAAGGAAATCAAACGCTTGTGTCCTGATGTCAAAATCGAAATGTTCGTTCACGGCGCAATGTGCATGAGCTATTCGGGGCGGTGTCTGCTGTCGGCGTTTATGGCGGGACGCAGTGCGAACCGCGGCAAATGCGCGCACGCCTGCCGCTGGAATTACAAGCTTTATTTGCAGGAATCCGAACGGCCCGACGAATTTTTGCCGATAGAGGAGGACGCGCGCGGGTCGTATATTCTGAATTCCCGCGATTTGTGCCTGATGCCGAAGCTGAACGAAATTTTGGCGGCGGGCATAGACTTGCTGAAAATCGAAGGACGCAACAAAACCCCGTACTATGTGGCGCAGACGGCGCGCGCGTACCGCCAAGCGATTGACGATTGGTTTGAAAATCCCGAAGCTTGGCATTATGAAAAATACCAAGCCGAATTGGACACTTTGCAAAACAGGGGCTACACGTCGGGATTTTTCGACGGCGTGAACACGCCCGAAATGCAAAACTACGATTCGACGCAAAGCACGGGAGCGTGGCGCAACGCGGGCGTTATCCGCAAATGGCGCGATGATGCCGCTGAAGTCGTAATCTATCAGAAAATCACGGCGGGCGATGTGCTGACTTTTCTGCCGCCGAAAAGCTTTGCCCCCGTTGATGTGAAAATCGAACGCGTGATTGACGGCTTTACGGAACGCGAAGTTCCCGCGCTGGCTCCCGGAAAGGCGGGGCAGTTTATTTTAATTCCGAAAAGCTTTTTTAAAAACGTAACGCTTGACGCTTTTCCCGAATTAACGGTTGCGCGTATGCCCTGCGGTCTGGTAGGATAGCGCGTTCTTTTCGATAAAAGGAATAATGAGATGAAATTGAAAGCTTTGTTGCCCGTGTTGCTGCTGACTGCGTGCGCGAATATGTCCGTTCCCGTTTCCGTTTCTTCGGACGAGGACACCGCCGAAACCCCTGTCGAAGCGCCGAAAAAATCAGACGCTCTGCTGGATAAAGTGCAGGAGCTGGTCGCAAAAACGCAGGAAGCGGCGATTTCAAGCCTGCCCGCCGAAATCACGGCGAACAAATCGACCTATAAAACCGTCGAAGCCGTCGCGGATCGCGAGAAAAATCAAAAAGGCGCGGGCTTTACCCGCGTGTACGGCGACGATGACGAAGTGGTCATCACCGTGTTTTTGTACAACAATCAGGAATTCGGCATGACCGCGGAAGTGTCGCCCGCGACCGAAGCGTTGATGGACAAGCATTTGCAGGAATTTTCCGCTATGCAGGATTCGGGGCTGTACGACGCGGTGAACGTCGGCGAAAAGAATGTGCGCGATTTGCGTTGGGCAGGACGGAAATTTCAAGTGCTGGAAGTTCCCGTCGCTTTCAACCGGCGCGAAGAAGCCAAAAAATCTTATCTGGTTCTGGGGGCGAATCCCGATTTGCTGAGCTATGTGCGCATCCGCTTCACTTATCCGCAGGGACGCCGTGACGTCGAACGCAACAAAAACATCGTAACGGCGCGGATTTTGAACGCTCTTGCCGTTTTTGCGAAAGATCAGAAAGCTCAATAATGAAAAAACTGTTGAAAAGCCTGTTGACGGTGATGATTTTAAGCGGGTGCGCCGCCGTACGTTACGATACCGCCGCGGACGGTGTTTTGCGTAAAATGAACGCCGCTTACGCCAATCGCGACATTGACGCGTTCATGCAAAACATCAGTCCCGATTTTGCGGGTAATGTCAACGACTTGAAGCTGGCGGTCGAAAACGATTTCGTCGGTTTCGTGTCCGTTGATTTCAACACTTACGTCGCCGAAACCGAGTTTGACAAAGAATCCCGCATCGTGCGCGCCAAAGTGCTGTTTTTGCGTTCAGCCAAATCCGCACGCCTGGGGACGGACAACCAAAGCGGCGAAACGACGCTGGAATTCGATGTTGATGAAAACGGCGATTTGAAACTGCGCGATATGCCGTATCCCGCTTTGTACGGGTTAATCACCCCTTGAAAGGGACGTTATGACTGCCGATGAAATTTTAAAAGCTTACTTCAAAGCTTATGAAACGCCGTGCGCGTTCGACCCGAAACACCCCGAGGACGGCACACTGTCGCGCAAGGACGACGGACTGCCCGTTTTTCCGATGAACGCCGAGGAAACGCAAGCGGCGTGTATGCTTGCTTCGACGGACGCGCGGGCGCTGGATTTGGTGCTGAATAACGTTTCAAGCGGCGCAAATCCCGCGGCGGAAATCAAGGCGGACTTTCTGGGGCGTGTTGCGCGCGGCGAAATCGCGGTTCAAGGCTTGACGGCAAGTGACGCAATCCGCCATTTGGGATATATGAAAGGCGGGCATAACGTTGCCGTTTTAATCGGCTTGCTGGACGATGAAAAAACGGCGGGCGAAGCCGTCGAAACGCTGTCGAATTTGGTGCTGATTCACAACGCTTTCGATACGGTTGTCGAAAAATACGGGGCGGGCAACAAACATGCGGCGGCTTTGCTGGATTCTTGGGCGCGCGCCGACTGGTTCACGCACCGCAAACCTGTTGAGGAACAAACAAAGGTCGTTGTTTACAAAATCCCCGATTCAATCGAAGCGTCAACCGACTTTCTGTCCCATTCCAAAGGCGGACACACCCGCACGGACATTCCCAAGCACGGCAAGCATTACTTTATGAACGCCGAAATGCTGGCGGAACTGAACGCTTTGAAACAGGCGCACCCCGATATTCCCGCGGCTTTGGCGGCGGATAAAATCGGGACAAGCTCGTCGCGCAAATCGGGCATGAACAATGTGGAATGGAATACGGGCATTGAAAACGAAGACACGCGCTTTCAGCCTGACAAAAGGACGCGCGCAATCGTATTTGCGGGGTCGGTCTTGGGTCCCATTTTCGCCAAAACGGCGCAAGATATGGGGTCGGTCGTCATTCGCACGAACACGTCGGTTTTAAATACGGGCGATGTGGTAACGATTGTTTGGCGCGCGGGTGAAATCCGAAACGAAGCGGGGGACGTCATCGCCGAATTCGCCGAACCCGTCGATTTGGACATTTTGCGCGCTGGCGGCGGGACTTTGTTCCGCATGGGCAGGATTTTGACGGCGAACGCCTCCGCCGCTTTGGGCAAAACGTATCCGTTGCCGTATAAAACGGAAAAATCGGATTTGACGCCCGCGCCGATGACGGCGGCGCAAAAAGTGATTGCGCTGGCGGCGGGGTTGCCCGTTGTGCGCGCGGGTCAAACGGTTTACGCGCGCGTCGATACGGTTGCTTCCCAAGACACGACGGGACCCATGACCGTGCAGGAATTGCAGGGGACTTTGGCGGCGACAAAGCTTGCCGTTCCGCTGTTTTTGCAGTCTCAATGCCATAATGCGGCAATGGGGTTCAGAACGCCCGCCGTTATCGGAGCGAATTCGCGGCTGGCTGACTTTGTGAAAAGCTTGGGCGGCGTTGCGCTGAACATGGGCGACGGCATCATTCATTCGTGGCTGAACGAACTGGTCATGCCCGACACGCTGGTCGTCGGCGGGGATTCGCACACCCGCGTGCCGACGGCGTTGAGCTTTCCGCTGGGATCGGGCGGTATTGCCGAAGCCGCCGCGACGGGCGTTTGCGAAATCAAAGTGCCGCACAGCGTCCTTGTTGTGATTGAGGGCGAATTTCAAGACGGAATCACGGTGCGCGATCTGGTCAACTATTTGCCGTACAAAGCGCAAAAGCTGTTCGGCAAAAACGTGTTCGAAGGCGCGATTATCGAATACCGCCGCTTGGGTCGTCCGTTCGGGATGATTGACGTGTTCAAGCTGACCAATTCGTCGGCGGAACGCAGCGCGGCGGCGGCGTACTTTGAACAAAACGCCGATGATGTCGCGCATTATTTGAGGCAATCCTCGATTCCCGTTGTCGAAACGCTGATAAAAGGCGGCTATGACAACGGCGGCGCGCTGGCGCGGCGGCTGGAAACGCTGAAAGCATGGACGAAAAATCCGCAGGGCTTTGCGGCGGACAAAGGTGCAAGCTACGCCGCCGAAATTCATATCGACTTGGCGGAAATCGACCAGCCGTACATTGCTTGCCCGCACACGCCCGACAATGTGAAGCCGTTGTCGGAACTGGCGGGGACAAAGGCGGATTTCTGCTTTATCGGGTCGTGCATGTCGGGCGAACGCGACTTTGAACGGTTTGAGAAAATCGCGCGTGACAAGACGCTTGCCTGCGAAGTGTGGGCGGCTGTTCCGACCAGACTTATCCAAGCGCGGCTGGAAAACCGCGGAATTCTGAGGGCTTTGCGGGAAAAGGGCGTGCGCGTCGAAGTGTCGGGCTGTTCTTTGTGCATGGGCAATCAGGAACGCGTCAAGGGCGAAAAGAACGTGCTGACGACATCGACCCGAAACTTCAAGGGACGCATGGGCGACGCGGCAAGCGTTTGGCTGGTGTCGGCGGAACTGGAAGCCGCGGCGGCGGTCGAAGGGGCTTTCCCAAGCGTCGAATCGTATTTCAAGGCGGTGAAAAATGATTGAGTCTTTCGTGGATGTGGCTCTGCCCGAAGAAGCGGCGGGCGAGGCGTACCAAATCGTCAAACGCGAGCTGATAACGCCGTTTGAAAAATGGATTGGCGCGGGACGCGTGCGCGAGCATGACTGGAGCTTGAAAGGGCGAATCCAAACCAACGGCGAAGTGGTGCGCGAAACCGTCGAAATGGCGGGCGGCGACAGAAAAGCCGTGCTGGTCAAAGGTCCGGGGGTGACGCCGACCAAAACGCAGGTCGCGGAAATGTTGGCTTTGCTGGGGGACGACCGCAAACCCGAAGCCCTGTCCAAACTGGCGACGGGAACGCCCAACGGCTATATGCGCGGGCATTGGCTGGTCAAGGGAAACCTTGAACGCTATCAAAATCCGGGGCTGAACGGACTGGTAAAAACGGTTTTGCCGACGTACAAAGACGCGGGACGGGTCGAAGTGCTTTACCCCGACGGCGGGCGGTACAAGGATGCCGAATGCGTCGTGTTGGATACGGATGCCGAGGTCTTTGTCGAATTCAACCGTAAAATCGTGCGCGAACCCGAAAAGCTGTCGGCGGGATCGGCGGTGTACTTCAAGCTGACGCGCCGCGACGAAATCGAAAAGCTCTGCGCCAAGGCGATTGCCAAAAAAAACGAAATCGTGTTTATGTCGAAATATACGGTGCGCCCCGAACTGGACGGCGAAAAAAAACGCATTTACAACGATATGCGCGAAAAAGCGGGATTGGAACGGCGCGAAGGCAATCAGCGCGATATTGTGGACGCGGCGTTCGCGCATTTATTGGCGCACCCCGTCAGCCAAGACACGACGGTGCTTGTTCCCGACGCGTCTTACGGTCCGAAAATCGCGGCGGTGGCTCAGGCGGTTTATGCGAACGGACTGAAAAAGCCCGCGGACGAATTTTCGGTTTGCCGCTTTTCGGCTGGAAAATGCGAATACGGCGGATTGAACAAAACGGTGACGGAAGACGGTTTTTTCCGTATCGTCGTCGGACGCAAGGAATTCCGAATCCCCGTCAGCGCGGGCGATATGTTCGAGGAAATGCACTATGATTACGCCGATGCGAAACGCTATGCCGAACAGGTGTTCCGTCAGGCGCGGAACAAAGACTACAAGCGTGTGATTTTCGCTTTCGACGAAACGGACGCTTTTGACGCGCCCGTCGCCAAAGCGGTGCGCGATACGGCGTACGGTTTAAAACAGGTCGAAGGGGCGGACTTTATGCTGATGCGCCCCGACGCCGCCGCCGTGATGATGTTCACCGCGCCCGCCGTCGGAAAAACGTGCTACGCTTACGACAACTTGTGGGGCGACATTGTGTCCGACGCGATGGATTTGGGAACGAGCATCGCTTCAATCAATTCGGTTATTTTGTTGGCGGACGGACGCGTCTGGGCTGAAATGGGCGGGGCGGGAACCGCGCCCGATTTGGTCGAACGGTTTAAAAAAGAGGGCTTTTGGCGCTATGACCCGATTCCGATTATCGAAGGCATGGCGATAGGCTTTGCCCAATCCGCCGCCCAAGAACCCGCGAATTTTGAATTGTCCCGCTATGCCGCGGCGCTGCACCAAGCGTATGTCGATGTTTTGAAAAAAGGCGTCGCCACGCCCGATTTGGCAGGCAAGCTGACGACAAAAACGCAAACGGGCGTCGATACGGAATCGTTTGTCAAAGCGGTGCGGGTCAGACTGCACGCTTTGCTGGGCGAAAATGACGAAGCCGCGGTGTTGGCGGAAAAACTGAAACAGGAAACAAGGGAAATCAGATGACGACCGTAAAGCTGGAATATGACGGAAAAACCGTTGAACTGCCTGTGCTGGAAGCGACGACGGGCGAACGCGCGATTGATATTTCCGAACTGCGCGCGAAAACGGGGTTGACGACGCTGGATGCGGGGTTCGGCAATACGGCTTCGTGCATCAGCACAATCACTTATGTCAACGGGGAAAAGGGCGTTTTGCGCTATCGCGGAATTCCGATTGAAATCGTGGCGGAAAAGATGACTTTTATCGAAACGGCGTGGCTGTTGATTTACGGCAGACTGCCGACTCAGTCCGAATTGAGGGCGTTCAGCGTGCGTCTGACCAACAACGAACTGCTGCACGAAGGGCTGTTGCATCACTTTGACGCTTTCCCGCCGAACGGTCAGCCGATGTCCATTCTGTCCGCCGTGGTCAATTCGCTGATTTGCTATTCGCCCGAAATCATGGATACCGCGAACGAAGAAGCCATGCGCAACGCCGTCGCCGCCATTATTTCCAAAGTACGCACCATTGCGGCGTTTTCTTATCGCAAAGCCATGGGGCTGCCGTTCATTTATCCCGATCCCGTGCGGAGCTACTGCGACAACTTTCTGCACATGATGTTTTCTTTGCCGAACCGTCCGCACCAGCCGACGCCCGAAGCGGTCAAGGCGCTGAATTTGTTTTTAATGCTTCACGCCGATCACGAACAGAACTGCTCGACATCGACCGTCCGCATTGTCGGTTCCGCCGAAACGAACCTGTTTTCCAGCGTGTCTGCGGGTATTTGCGCGCTGTGGGGCAAACTGCACGGCGGCGCGAACGTCGCGGTTGCGGAAATGTTGAGGCACTTGGTCGACGACGGCGAAAGCACGGCGGACTTTATCGAACGCGTCAAGCGCAAGGAAGTGCGCCTGATGGGCTTCGGGCACCGCGTTTACAAGACGTTCGACCCCCGCGCCAAAGTGTTGAAACGCGCCGTGTTCGATTTGTTGAATGCCGAAAAAGTGCGCGACCCCTTGATTGACAAGGCGTTGGAATTGGAACAAGCAGCCCTTGCCGACGATTATTTCAAGGAACGCAACCTGTATCCGAACGTGGACTTTTATTCGGGTATGATTTTAAGGGCTTTGAAGATACCTTTGAATATGTACACGGTGATGTTCGCCATCGGGCGGATTCCGGGGTGGATTGCCCATTGGGTCGAAGGCAACCAAGGCGTTCGCCGCTTGGCTCGTCCCCGTCAGCTGTATCAAGGCGAGGTCGAAACGCCCTTTGTTCCGCTGGATTTAAGAAACGGTTTGTAAAAGGAAAGCAAGAATGGCTTACGAAGATTTGACCCAAAAGAAAAACGAACTGGAAAAATTGCCGCCTTTGGAAGCGGATGTTGCCGAAGAATTGCGCAAAACCGTTGATTTGGAGCTGACTTCCGTCGGCGACTGCTTTGACGGCGGCGCGCTGACACGTCGCGAAACGGAACAGATTTTGTTCAAAAACAAAGTTGTTCCTCCGCGGTCGCTGACCGAGCATATTCAGGCGCTGAACATATCCAAAGCGTTCGATATGATTCAAGAGCTTGCCGTTCGCACGGGGCGTCCCGTCGACGACAGCGACGTGAAGAATATTCACCGCGTCATCGTGCGTGAACTGGACGACAAAAACGGCGGCATGTACCGCGGCTTTTCAATGACGTTTCCGACGGACGATCAGCCGCTGCCCGAACCCGTCCGCGTGCAAAGAATGATGGACGATTTCGGAATGTGGCTGTTTACCGCGCGCACTCTGCATCCCGCCGCTTTGGCAGCCGAGGCGCATTTGCGATTGATGGCCATTCATCCGTTCGGCAAAGGAAACGGCAAAACCGCCCGCATGCTGATGAACTTGATTTTGCTCAGAAACGGGTATCCTCCCGCGCTGTTTTCGCGGCGCGAGAAAAAAGAATACTGGCAGTCTTTGGAAGCCGCCATTTACAAAAACGACAGGACGGCTTACGACAAACTGGTGTATCGCGCCGTGAACCGCGCTTTGGATTTATACCTGAAAACGGGGCAAAAGAAAGCCGTCGATGTGGAAGACGAAGCCGCTCCTTATTTCCTGCGTATCGGTCAGCTGGCAAAGGAAACGGGTGAACGCGTGTCAACCATTCGCTATTGGACGACCATGGGCATCATCGAACCCGCGGGTAAAACGTCCGCCGACTATATGATTTATTCGTCCGATGTTCTGGACAGAATCAAAAAACTGAAAGACTTGAAAGCTCAACGCTATACGCTGGATGAAATTCGCAGGCATCTGGGCAACGCTTGACAGCGGATAAATTTTATATAACATATTGTTAATCTGTCCCTTGAGTATTCAAGGGACTTTTTTTATGCAAAAAGGATTATCATAATGAGACAAGTCAAAATTCCATACCGCTGGAAACCGCGGAAATACCAGATGAAACTGTGGAAATACTTGGAAGACGGGGGCAAGCGCGCGGTTGCCGTGTGGCACAGGCGCGCGGGCAAAGACAGTTTGTCGCTGAACTGGACGGCGGTGGCGGCATTTGAACGCGTCGGCGTGTATTGGCACATGCTGCCTTTGCAGACCCAAGCGCGCAAAGTCGTTTGGGACGCCATTGACAAGCAGGGGCGGCGCGTCATCGATCAAGTGTTTCCAAAACAGTTGCGTAAATCAATCAACAGCCAAGAAATGAAAATCGAACTGGTCAACGGGTCGATTTGGCAATGTTTGGGGTCGGACAATTATAATTCTTTGGTGGGGGCGAACCCCGTCGGTGTTGTTTTTTCCGAATACTCCATCGCCGATCCCGCCGCATGGGACTTTATTCGCCCGATTTTGGCGGAAAACGACGGGTGGGCTTTGTTCATTTACACGCCGCGCGGACGCAATCACGGATTAAAGCTGTTTGAAACGGCAAAGCAGGCGGAAGGCTGGTTCGTGCAGGCTTTGGGCGTCGAGCAGACCAAGGCGATTCCTTTGTCCGCAATCGAATCGGAACGTAAAGCCGGCATGGACGAAGAAATGATACGGCAGGAGTTTTACTGTTCGTTCGACGCGGCGATAAAGGGCAGTTATTACGGCGCGCTTATCAACGATTTGGAAAACAAAGGCGCCGTCTGTCATTTGCCGCACAATCCCGCTTTACCCGTTTATACGGCGTGGGATTTGGGCATCGGCGACGCGACGGCAATTTGGTTTTATCAGAAAAACGGAACGAGCGTCGATGTGATTGATTACTGTGAGGCAAGCGGTGTCGGGCTGGATTACTATGTCCGCATTCTGCGCGAAAAGCCGTACACTTACACCAACGACAACATTTTTCCGCACGATATTCAAGTTCACGAGCTTTCCAGCGGAAAAAGCCGTTTGGATTTATTGGCGGGCTTGGGTGTCAGAGGGCGCGTTCTGCCCCGTGCAAGCGTCGAAACGGGGATTGCCGCCGTGCGTCTGTTGCTGCCGCGATGCCGCTTTGACGCGGAAAAGTGCCAAACGGGACTGGAGGCTTTGCGCCAATATCAAAAAGCGTGGGACGATCAGCGGCGGACGTTTCAGCCAAAGCCTTTGCACGACTGGACCAGCCATGCCGCCGACGCTTTTCGCTATTTGGCGGTCGGACTGAAAGAAGATTCCGCCAAAGCCGAACGCTTTTTCCGTGAAAGCGTAAAAAACGCGGCGGAATACGATCCGCTGGCTTAAAACAGATTTTTTATCGCGTCCAAATCGCTTTGCGTGCCGAACGGCGTGTTGACAAACAAAATTCCGCTGCCCAGCATGGCGGTTTTCGGATGTTTGAACAGGATTTCGGCGTTGTAGAATTTCGGCAAATCGGCGTCTTGCAGCGGTTTTATCAAATCGAAATGATAGTTTTCCCGCAAAATCGGATACCAGACGCCGATGACGCCTTCCGCCCATTTGCGGTGCAGTTTCAAAACGAACTTTGCCGTTTTTTCGTATTCGGTTTTCACTTCGTAACTGGGGTCGGTGAAGACCATGCCGCGGCGCGGCGTCGGCGGGCAGATGGCCAAAGCGCCCTCGAACCCGTCGCGGTTGTGCAGGTGCGTGTTCGGATAGCGCATCAGACGGAACAATGCTTGATATTCCTGCGGGTGCAGTTCCATCAAGTGCAGGGTGTCGGTCGGGCGAAGCAGGGCTTCGGCGATAAAGGGCGATCCGGGGTAGTACTGTTTGCCGATTTCCGAATGAAGCCTGTTCAGCAAATTCAAGTACGGATGACCGGCGGGGATTTTGCGCGCTTTCAAAACCGATTCGATGCCGAAAGCGGCTTCGTTCGTTTTAAGCGCCATTGCCGACGACAAATCATACAGCCCGCGTCCCGCGTGCGTTTCGATGTAAGTCAGCGGCTTGTCCTTTTGCGCCAATTTTTCCAAAACGGTGCAAAGCGCAGCGTGTTTGTGAACGTCCGCCAAATTGCCCGCGTGGTATCCGTGCTGATAGGAAAGCATGATGTCCTCCGAAGTTTTTTCTTTGGTATAAAGCTTTTGAGGAAACGTTGCCAGAGTTGTTTTGTGTGAAAGAGAGAAAAAATGAGAAAAAAGAAACAGTCTTCGTCCGATGAAATGACGGATTATTTGATTGAAACGGTCAAAGAAGTGATAGAAGTCGCTCGTCAGCCCGTTCCCGTGCTGGACAAAGCGGGGCATCCGACGGGCGCGACGGAATATCAGGCGGCGACGGTTCTGAAAGGGTGCGAACTGCTTGCAAAGCTGTTGGGAACGCTGAAAGAATCCGACGACAAGCCCGTATCGGTGCAAATCGTGTCTTATCGCGATGCGGAAGAATCGGACGGATAAAGAGCGGAATTCAGCA
>ERZ1026860.1564-NODE-1564-length-11342-cov-4.158590_pt1 | contig 11342 bp, 5 predicted proteins | sample MGYA00380160_ERZ1026860 | MGnify/ENA primary metagenome ERZ1026860 (study PRJEB33269, sample SAMEA4719796) | human gut metagenome | biome: human-associated habitat; feature: organic feature; material: feces | place: Cameroon | collected 2013-10 ... | reverse complement strand
ACGCTTTACTTTTCGGGTGAAAAGTGATATAATCTTAGCATATATCGTTTAACAGAAACAGAGAGCGGTATATAATATAAAAATCGTTTCGGTGACAGGGATTGCACCGGAAAGGCGCGAAAACTTTACAAGGAGGCTGAGAATTATGGCAAACGAAGTTTTTAAGAAGTATTACAAAAAAATCGGGCAAGAAAGCATTCTGAAATCGCTGCTTTGCGCTCTGACGATCGGCTTTACGCTGATGTTCGTTTGTATTGCCGCGAGTTGGTTTGTCGGATTCAAAGCGGGCATATATATCGGCTTCGGGTTGTTTGTAGTTTCTGCCGGAATAGCCACTCCGCTTTTATATAAATTTAAATTCCGCCCTACAACGAAGAAGATTATGCAGAGAATCGACGCGCTGGGTCTGGAAGAGAGAATGCTTACGATGGCGGAGCTTGAAAACGATAATTCGTTTATGGCGATGAAGCAGCGGGAAGACGCGATGAACGCCATGAAATCCGTGAGATGCGAGATGCTGAAAATCGCCGTTTCCGTGCCGTTGATTGCGGCGGTGGCGATCAGCGCAACGCTCGGCACGGGCATGACGGTGGCGGCTGCTGTTGCGCCCGACGGCGGAAGACGTTTGGTGGATTCCTTGAAAGAGAAACAGACTTTTGACGTTGTGTACGCCGTGGAAGGCAAAGGCTGGGTGATTGATTTCACGAAGAAGGAAAACGCCGCGCTGCTCGAAGCCGCGCAAGTGCGGGCGGAGCAACGTGAAAAGGATCTGATTAACGGCAAAGAGGTGAAAGAAGACGAAGAACTTCCCGCTTCTTTCAAAAATCGGCTGAAAGTGGTTTCGACGTTGGACGAAAACGCGGAAGCGAAGGCAACGATCGTGCTTGACGGCGCGAATGCTCAGGACGTGACGTATTCTTTCCGTGTGACGGAAGGCGATGAATTCGGCGTAACGCTGATGGCTCTGCCGCAAAAAGGGTATGTGTTCGTAGGGTGGTCGGACGGAGTGAAATCGCCGTATCGCGAAGACGTGACGGTGACGGAAAGCCGGACGGTGACGGCTGTTTTCGATGAAGTGGACGGTCTGGACGAAGCCGGAGGGCAAGGTTCGGAAAATAAGGACGGCGATAAAAGCGAAGACGGCGATCCGAGCGACAGCGACGCGAAGGCGGGCGAATCGGCGGACGATCAGGAAGGAAAGCCGAACGGTAAAGATAGTTCGGCGGATAATTCCGGAGATGACGGCGCGAAAACCACGCCCGGAAATCAGATTATCGACGGCAAAACCTATTACGGCGACGTATTCGATCAGGCTTATCAGGAAATGCTTGAAAGAATGAGCAAAGACAGCTCGATGACGGAAGCGGAAAAGAAGGCGATTTCGGATTATCTGGATTCGATCCGGAAAAATTAAGTTTTGATTTACGGAAGTGAGCATGTGGCGGACGGAGCAAAAATCGGCCGCAGTACAACATGATAAAACCGTGGAAAAATTGCGTGATTTCAGTCACGTGATTTTTCGCGTTAATAACATATTTTATACAAATATTAAAAGCAAAGGAAAGAGGAAAGCAAAATGGTTACAGAGAAAGACATCGAACAATTCAGCTTGCAATGCAAAAATATCTTCGAACAGATCGGGCGCGACGTGATCGGTCAGAAAGAGGTTGTGGAAGGCACGGTGATTGCTATGATCGCGGGAGGCAACGTGCTTTTGGAAGGCGTGCCCGGCGTAGGAAAAACGCGTTTGGTGCGTTCGCTCGGGCGTGTATTTTCGCTGCCTTTCTCGCGTATTCAGTTTACGCCCGATCTGATGCCCGCCGACGTTACGGGTACGAATATCATCACGAAAGACGCGCACGGCAATTCCGTGTTTGAATTTCAACCGGGCCCGATTTTCAGCAATATTATTCTTGCCGACGAAATCAACCGCGCTACGCCCAAAACGCAGTCCGCGCTTCTCGAAGCGATGCAGGAGCATACCGTTACGGTGATGGGCGTATCGCGAAAACTGCACGAGCCGTTCTTCGTGCTTGCTACGCAGAACCCGATCGAGCAGGACGGCACGTATCCGCTGCCCGAAGCGCAGATGGACCGCTTTATGTTTAAGCTGATCGTTCCCGATCCTTCGCTGGACGAGCTGATGGCGATCGTGAACATGACGCAAAAGACGATGGCGGAAGTTGCCGAGAGCGCGTGCAACGGCGAACAGCTTTTAAAAATGCGCGAAACGGCAAATCAGATTCCCGTGGCGGAAGAAGTTTTGCGCTACGCCATGATTCTGACTGCGGCTACGCACCCCGACGGCGAGTGCGCTGCGGAAGCGGCGAAGAAGTATATCCGCGTGGGCGCTTCGCCCCGTGCGGGACAGGCTTTGATTTCCGCGGCGAAAGTGAAAGCTCTTATGAAGGGCAGATTCAACGTGGCGTATTCCGATATCGAAGAACTCGCTTACCCCGTGCTTCGGCACAGAATCAAGATGAATTTCGAAGCGATTGCCGAGCGCGTGAGCGCGGATCAGGCGATTTCGCAAATTCTTGAAGAAGTACAGAAGAAATACAAAAACAAGTAAGTCGTAAGCAAGCCGAAGAGGCGGAACGGCAAGCGACTTGCAGGCGGCGCGCCGTGCGCGTTCGCGCAAAAGACCGGAGAGAAAGATATGAAACTTTCTTACTTGAACGACGGCTTTTTCAGCAGACTGGAAACGCTGGCGTTGAATTTACAAACAAACCTTTCCGGGTACTACGGAGGAAAACACCTGGTAAGCACTTACGGGCAGACGGTGGAATTTTCCGATTTCAGAGAGTATCAGCCGGGCGACGATATCCGGCGTATCGACTGGAATTTGTACAGCAGATTCGAAAAATACTTTTTGAAATTGTTTACGGACGAGAGACAGATGCAGGTGCAGATCTTTATCGACTGTTCCGCTTCGATGGGAAAGGACAACCCGAAAAAAGCGGCTTACGTTGTGGCGGCAGCCGCCGCGCTCGGGTTTCTTGCCGTGCAGAATATGGATAAAGTTTCGTTTTATCTGATGAACGGCGAGAAGGCGGAAAACGAAAACGGTACGATCGTAGGGAAAAATGCGTTTTTCCGCGCGATGAATACGTTGGAAGAGATTAACTTCGACGGCGATACCGATATTGAAAAATGCGTGACGAATTGTACCGAAACAGGCGCGAACAACGGCTTGACGGTGATTGTATCCGACTTTTTTACGGACAGCAACTGGAAAAAGGCGGTGGATTATCTTTCGTATAAAAAGCGTCAGGTGCTTTTATTGCAGGTGCTGACGCCGGAAGAAATCGATCCGTCGTATGACGGCAGGGTGAATTTACTCGATTCGGAGGCGGTGGACGCCGCGGATACGAAAAACATGAAGATCAAAATTACGCGCAGCCTGCTGAAAGCTTATGAAGAGGCGCTGGAAGAATTTCGTGCGGAAATAAAATCTTTCTGCGCGAAACGCGGGGCGGATTTTGTATCGGTGAATACGGAAATACCGATTGAAAAAATGCTTTTCGGCGAATTATTAAAGGTAGGGATCATGGAATGACGCTCATCAATAAAATAGGACTTTTGGGTCTGATCGGGGTTGTGGCGCTCATTATTATCTACGTCATTCGCCCGAATTATCAGCAAAAAACCATTTCAAGTACGTATGTATGGAAGCTGAGTCTGAAAAAGAAAAAGAAGAAAGTGCCGGTGAGTACGATCCGGAATTTGCTGTTATTTCTTTGTCAGATGCTTGCGCTTACGTGCCTTGCGATGATTCTCATGAAGCCGGCGATCGTTTTGAAAACGCCTGCGGAAGAATCGGAGACCATTCTGATTCTGGATACTTCTGCCAGCATGCGCACGGAAAGCGAAGATTCGGGCGAAACCCGTTTCGAGCGTGCCGTAGCGGCGGTGAAAGACAGTTTTACCCGCACGTTGCAGGGCGGAGGCGTTTCCACCGTGATTCTTGCGGGAAAGACGCCGGAATATTTGTGCAAAAGAATGTCGGGCGATGCTACGTTGGCGGCTACGCGGTTTGAAGATCTCGCAAATAAAGATATCGGCTACGAAGTTGCCGATATCGACGCCGCGCTGAAAGAGAGCGAAAACGTGTTGTACGATAATCCCGACGCGGTGATTTATGTGTATACGGACGCGAATTATTACAGCGTTCCCGACGGCGTGAACGTGGTGAACATATCGGAAGAATCCGAATGGAACGCGGCGATTCTGGACGCGCGCGCCGACTGGGATGAAGGATATTATTCGTTTACGGTGCAGGTGTCTTGCTATGGTAAAGCCGCGCGTATTCCGCTTATGCTGGAGGCTTACGACGTGAATTCCGTGGAAGGGTATCGGCAAAAATTCGAAACGACGGTAAGTTGCGACGACGGCGTGACGACAAACGTAGTTTTTAAGTACAAAAAGGACGGGGAAGCCGCCGACGATTCCGTAAATCTCGGGAATGCGGGGTACAACGATAAAATTTATGCTTTTAAATCCGTGCATCTTACTTTGGGCGTAACGGATAATTATGATTTCGACGATACGTTTGATATTTACGGCGGTCAGAAACAGGTTTTAAAAGTGCAGTATTCCAGCGCCGAGCCGAATCCTTTCGTAAACGGTGTACTTTCCAATCTGAGCGGCGATTATGCGGATCTGTGGGATATTCAGATCACCGAAGTGAAAAAAGGCGAAGTGGGCGCAACGGAGGGCTTCGATTTATACGTATTCGAGCATCAAATGCCTACGAAAATGCCGGAGGACGGCGTGACGTTTTTGCTTAACCCGCAGTCTGCGCCGAGCGGATGCGGATTTCGCCGCGACGGGGCGTTGCCGCTTGCATCAACGAGAGGCGAATACCCTACTTTGTACGGGGAAATGGATCACCCCGTTGTGAAAAATCTTAATCCCAACTATATAAGGGTAAGCTATTGTCAGGCGCTTTCCGATCTCGCAGCCGGCTACCAGGTGTTGTTTTCTTTGAATCGGCTGCCTATGCTGATGGTGAGGAACGATATGAAAAACGAAGGCGGCGCGCAGACGTTGGTGATGAGTTTTGGCGTGAACTATTCGAATATCGGCGTTTTGCCCGAATTTTATCTTTTGTGGAAAAACGCTTTCGAATACTTTTTCCCTTCCACGGTGAATAAATTCGTTTATGACATAAACGAAAAGGCGGAATTGAATGCGCGCGGATCGTCGCTTACAATCGAAGCGAACGCGTTTGAAGAACCCGTTATTAAAGACGATTTTCCGGCAACCGTATCTTTTCCCACGCCGGGAACGTATACGATTTCGCAGACAACATACTACGGAACTTCGATCAGGGAATATATATTTGTGAGAATGCCCGCGGAAGAAAGCAATATAACGGGTATTCGCGGAAGTTTGTACAAGCCTAACCGCGAGAAAAACGAAGCGGACTATTTTAAAGACGTGATCACATACATTGCGGCGGCGTTGGTGGCGTTTTTGTTTATCGAATGGTGCTTGCATTTAAAGGACGGCGTGTAAGGAGGTGAAAATATGAGTAATTTTTCGATAAGTTTTTCATATCCTTGGTTGCTACTGTTATTATTGCCCGCAATCGCGCTGACGCTGATCCCGTATTTCCGGCTTTCGAAAAAATTCAGAAGAACGCGCAATCGCATTGTATCTTTGGTGACGCATCTTTGCGTGATGGTACTTTGCGTTTGCGTATTGTGCGGAATTGAATTCCGTTACGTAAAAAAGAATACGAACAACGAGATCATTCTTCTTGTAGACGCATCGGATACGAGCAATCGCGCGGAAGCACGCCGCGACGAGTGCGTGCAGAACGTGCTTTCCGACGGCAGATACGACGGCTATAAAATCGGGGTGGTTACTTTCGGATTTACACAGAATTATGCCGTGCCGCTTACCTACGACGTGAAAGATATTTACGACATGTATAAAAAGGCGGAATTGCCCGATGTAAGCGCGACGAATATCGAGGCGGCTTTAAAATATACCAAGGATTTATTTTCCCGCCCCGAAACTTCGAAAGTGGTGCTTATCACCGACGGCAAAGAAACGGACGGCAACGCGCTTTCTGCCGTGCGTTCTTTAACGGCTCAGGGTACGAAGGTGGATACGGCGTATATTTCCGAGGATTTCGAAGGTGCGGACGTGCAGGTATCAGACATTGTGTTGCCCGATACGCATGTGAAACCGGAAACGGATTGTACGCTGAAAGTAGTTTTGCGCAGTCGTTCTGCCACTACGGGAACGCGCATTGTGCTGAAAGATAACGGAACAGCGATTAAAACCGACGGCGAAAGCGAAAAAACGACGGAACTGGCAATCGGCGCGAATGAAGTTGCGTTTACGCATAAATTTACGGAGTCGGGGTTGCATGAAATCACCGCGCAGGTATTTTCGGACGATTCGCTTACGGCGAATAACGAATACACAACGTACATTTATTTGCAGGATTTTAAAAACGTATTGATTGTGGAACAGGAAAGCGCGGAATCGGAAGCATTGGTGCAACTGCTTTCCGATAACGACTATTTTGTAGACAGAGCCGACGTATCGAAAAAAGACGTAGAAAAACTGACAACCACAAAAGGCTATACATTGGAAACAACGGAAGATTTCAGACGTTACGATCAGGTGATCATGAATAACGTTTCGAATTCGGATTTAACGGAGTCCTGTTTGAAAAATTTTCCCGAAATTCTGTATTCTTACGTGTACGATTACGGCGGCGGACTTTTCACCGTAGGCGGCGATAAGGTGGTGACGGATGCGGGCGGAAGCGTGCTTGCGGCGCATGCATATAGCCGTAAAGATCTGAAAGGCTCGAAGTATCAGGAAATTTTACCCGTGGAAGCCATTGATTACAAACCGCCCGTGGGCGTTGTGGTTTGCGTGGATACTTCGGGAAGTATGACGGATTTGCTCGAACAGGCGGTAAGCGGGTTGCAGACTTGCTATGAAGCCTTGGACGAGCGGGATTATCTCGGTATTTTGTCTTTGGACAGCGATTATAAACCGATTTTGCCTTTGACGTCCGTAGCGAGAAGATCCGCAATCATTGAAGCGATCAAATCGAAAGACTTGCAGCAGGCAGGCGGGAACACTGATTTTTTCAAGACGATTCAACGTGCGGGCGAAATGCTGCAAAGCAATAAGCAGGTGGAAAAAAAGCAGATTATGATTGTATCCGACGGTCAGGCAAACGGCGAGGCGGATTACATTCTCGAAGCGGAGAAACTTGCGAAACGCGGTATTTCCATATCGGTGGTACTGATCGGTACGGCCGAGGGAAACGTAAAAAGCAATATGGAAGCGCTTGTTGCCCCCGGAAAAGGGCAGGTGCTGGATTCTTCTTCCGGAAACGGAAGCCTGATTGAAAGAATGCGTCTTGCGTTGGGCGCGAAACAGGCGGAAGAAACGGAAAACACGGAATTCTATCCGTTGGTGAAATCGCCCACTTCCGCAATTTTTAACGGCGTGGCATACGGAATCAATCAGGATTCCGGAAGCAGCGGTTCGAGCGGAAGTTCGGGCAGCGGAGACGGGAAGGAAGAAGAGAAAGACGAACGCGACGCATTCAGAATGCGGGTGAAACTCGGCGGCTTTTACGGCGTGAAGAAGAAAGACGGCGCGGATGTGCTGCTGACGGGCGATTACGACGTAGCTCCGCTGTACGCGCAATGGAAATTCGGTGCGGGTACGGTGGGCAGCTTCATGAGCGATCTGACCGCTCTGGCAAAAGCGGACGCTTCGCCTTCCTGGTCGGAACAGTTTATGGGCGACGAGAATTGCAGAAAGTTGGTTCTGAACATTATTGATAACCTGATGCCGATCGAAGATATATCGCCTGCGGCGTTTTCGTATGAGTTGACAGAAAGAAATTATACGAACACTTTAAGAATAGACGCGGGGTTAAAAGACGGAGAATATATCGACGCGCGGATTATTTTCGGCAACAACGCGACGGAAAGCGTTTCGCTGAACGAAGCTTCGCAAGGAGGCGACGTTTACGTAACCGTGCCGCTCGGCAAAGCCAATCAATATAGTCGCTGTGAATTTATCGTAAAGAAATCCGGCGTATACAGGATCGAGCTGGTTAAGAAGAATTCCGCGGGCGAAACAATCGAAGGACAGACGGTGAGCGCGTATAAGTCGTTTGCTTATTCGCAGGAATACAATTTGTACGCGGAAGACGAAAACCCGGAAGAATTGCTTGCAACGATTGCCCGGAACGGGAACGGGAAAAAGATTGCGGACATCACAGAGCCGAAAGAAGTATTCGAGAGTTTTGTGACGGGTATTAACAGAACTTATGATCCCCGGTATTTGTTTGCAATTCTTTCCATCGTGCTTTTCCTGGCGGATATTGCCGTGAGAAAGTTCAAATTTAAATGGTTGCATGAAATTATCCGGGATAAAAAGCAACAAAAGTCAAATAAAAAGCAAGCGGCGTAGCCGCGGCGGGGTGTTTCGTAGGAATACGTACGAAATACCGTAAGGAGAACGAGATGAAAAGATTAAAGAGTTTATTTCTTATAGTAACGTTCATATTCGCCGCACTTTTTTCTGCCTGCGCCAAGGAAGAAACGTTGAATGCCCCGGGCAAACCGGCGGTGAACGTTGATAACGTGCTTGAATGGAATGAAGTGGACGGCGCGCGGACGTATACGGTGCAGATCGAAAATGCGGTTTCTGCGGAGAAAGAAGAAAAAAATGTGAGAAAACCGCAGCTCGACCTGGCGTTTCTGTCATCCGGCGATTACGTGTTGCGGGTGCGCGCAAATTCCGGTACGCAGGACAGTATACAATCCGCGTGGTCGGAAGGACTCGAATTTCATATGAATTATACAACCGGTTGCGTTTATCAACTGATCAATAATAATTCGGAATACGAGATTCAACAGGTAGGAACGTCTACAACGGGAGTCGTTATGTTTGAGGACGAGTATCGGAGTAAACCTGTGACGAGTATCGCGGAAAACGCTTTCCGCGGCAGTTCGAGAGTTACCGGGATCGTACTCGGGAAAAACATTCGCTCCGTAGGGAAAAGCGCGTTTTATAACTGTGGCAATCTAGAAACGGTATCTTTGAACGACTCGCTGCGTTCGCTCGGTGCGGCTGCGTTTCAGAATTGCAACGTTTTGAAAACAATCAATATTCCGGATGGGCTTACTGCCATCGAAGACAATACTTTCGGGTATTGCTATTCTATGGAAACGATCAAGATAGGCAAGAACGTGCAGACGATCGGCGCTTCGGCTTTTTCGAATTGCGTATCGCTGAAAGAAATCGTTTTGCCCGATTCCGTAACGTCGGTTGGCACGTATGCGTTTTATGCCGACGAAGCGGCGGAAAAATTGACGATCGGAAAAAATCTGCAAACGATCGGCGCTTCGGCGTTTCATTCCTGCTCAAAGCTCGCCGCGATAAAGTTTTACGGCGAGAACGGCAAAAATAAAGAAAAAGGTAGTCTGAAAGCAATCGGCAGCAACGCATTTGCAAATTGTATTGCGCTGATCTCTGCGGAATTGCCGGATACTTTGGAAACGATCGGTGAAAAAGCGTTTTTCGGTGCGGAAAATCTCGAAAAACTGAAAATTCCGGATAGCGTTACCCGGGTGGGCGGCAAAATTACGAACGGAACGAAACTTGCAAAGGCGCAGGAAGAGAACGGATTCATTTATACCGACGGCTGGCTTACGCAGATCACCGATGCGAAAAAGAAAGAGCTTTCCGATAAGGAAAACACCGTAAATCTGAATGTTGCGGCGAGCGACAACAACGCGAAAACGTCGCAGTCGTTCGATGAAAATACCCGGGGAATTGCCGCGTATACTTTTGCGGGTTGCACCGGATTGGTAACGGTGAAATTGACCGACATGATCAAAACCGTAGGCGCGTACGCGTTTGCGGAATGCAGCGCATTGCAAACGGTGAGAGCTACGAATAAAAACGAAGAACTGCGACTTCTGGATACAGGCGCATTCGCTTATGACGAAAGTCTTTCGGTGGCAACGTTTCCCGTGCCTGCTGCGGATGGCTGCGGGTTGCAGACAATCGGAGATTATGCATTTTACCAGACGAATATCGGTGCGGCGAGAATTCCGTATACCGTTACGAGAATCGGTAAAGACGCGTATAAAGATTCTTCGCTTTGGAAAAGAGCCGGTACGGTGGTATACGCCGACGGCAACGACGGCGATTGGGTTGTAGGGCATAAAGAGAATGCGAAGGTCGGTTCGTTGGAACTGGTGGATAAAAAGGGCATTGCGGATTATGCGTTTTCGGAATGCAATTCGCTTGACAGCGTTACGGTTTCTGTCGGCGAAGACGAAGTTGCTCTGAATTACATCGGGAAAAGTGCGTTTTATTCAAGCTCGCTGAAATCGATTAACCTGGGTGACGGGATCACGGAAATTCAGGATTATACGTTTTACGGAGCAAAGATAACGTCGATAACCTTTCCCAGAAATTTAAAAAAGATCGGACGTTCAGCTTTTTATAAAACCCCGCTTACAAGTCTTGATTTTTCAACGAGAAACCTTGAAACGATAGGAGATTACGCTTTCTTTTCAACGGAAAGTCTAGGACGCGTAAAATTCGGAAATACGCTGAAAGAGATCGGCTCGTATGCGTTTTACGGTTGTCTCAATCTCGATTTGACGGTGGACGGCGATAAACTGCCCGACACTCTGGAAAAAATCGGCGCATGCGCGTTCGGCAAGTGCGAAAGTCTTACTTCGGTAACGTTCGGCAACAATCTGAAAGAGATCGGCGAAGGTGCGTTTCGCGGCAGTACATTGAGAGCGGTGACTATTCCGGACAGCGTTGAAAAAATCGGCGCGTTCGCTTTCTACGGAGATGAAAAGATCGGTGAAGTAAACTTCGGAAAAGGTCTGAAAGAAATCGGCGCGTATGCGTTTTACGGCGTTAATGGGTTAAAGGGTATCAGCTTGCCCGCGGCCTTGGAAACGCTCGGCAATTATGCGTTCAGAGAATGCGAAAATCTCGAAGCTGCGACGATTGCTTCGTCGGTTTCCGATCTCGGGTTGCATTCGTTTTATTGGTGCGAATCGCTTACCGTGTACACCGACGCGGACGCAACGGAAAAACAATGGTTGAAATTCTGGAATTCTTCGTATCGCCCCGTAGTGTACGGGTGTACTCTTTCGGAAGATAAATCGTACGTGGTATCGTTTGTTACGGGCGGGATCGAAAATGCAACGGCGGCCGGCGGGGTGTCCGATCCGTACAGAAAAGGATATTTGTTCGGCGGTTGGTCGGCAGACGCAGGCGCCGAACAAATATCCTTTTCTGTACGGATCGGACACCCC
>ERZ1026860.1563-NODE-1563-length-11342-cov-4.376096_pt1 | contig 11342 bp, 4 predicted proteins | sample MGYA00380160_ERZ1026860 | MGnify/ENA primary metagenome ERZ1026860 (study PRJEB33269, sample SAMEA4719796) | human gut metagenome | biome: human-associated habitat; feature: organic feature; material: feces | place: Cameroon | collected 2013-10 ... | reverse complement strand
TACCCCCGTTATACCGAGTAGCATAAAAAACACATTGTAACAAAAAATTTACAAACCCTTATTTTTGGAATATTTGTTTTTTCACTGTCCTCTTTTATATGGAACAATTTTAATTAAGGATACAGAAATGACATTATCGGAAACGACAGAATATAGGGTAAGTGCAAAAGGTTTTAATGCGGTTAAGAAGATTTGTTCAAAAATAACAAATCAAGACTCAAGACGCCGTGCGTTCAAGGCGTTGTTGTGTATGGATACTTTGGCGGATTGTCTTTATTCGCAAGGTTTTAATATTGATATTTCAAAAAATTTATATAAAATTTTGCCGTTAAACGAAGAGTTTGAATTTACCGATATCCATTGCAATGGCAGGTTTATTGACGTTGTTCCCGTCGTAAACGGTCAATATGTTCTTATTCCTAAAAATCACGTGATTTTTGATGTTGTTCCTGAATTATATGTTGTTGCGGATTACAATCAAACAACGAAAAAAGTCAGATTTTTAGGCTGTTTTGAGGGTGATAAAATCCCGAAAAATGTTGAAAATGCAAATCATTATGTTTGTGATATCAAAAATCTTCAATCGCCTGCGTTGGTTGAGGAGTTGTTGAGCAGCGTTAAGCCCGAGGAAATTTCTGAGCAAAGCCACGGACTTTTTGTTTCATTTTTCATTGATTACCTTGACGGCGTTTTGGACGATACGTCTAAGAAACGCTTGGTTACTCACTTAATCGAGTGTAAAGAGTGCCGTTCGGAATTGGTTGAATTTTTCGATTACGAAATGATTGCGAAAGAAACAAAAAAATTCCCCGAAGTTCTTAACGATAACACCCTTGATATTATCGGTGCGGTTGCGGCAAATGACCCTAAATATAAGGATTTCAAGGAATATACCATTCAAATTGAAAAAGAAAAAGACGAATACGAAGAAGACGAAGAAGAAAATTCAGGCGGAAAGCAAATAAAATCGGCTATTGAAGATCCTTTGCAAATTCTTTACGGTAAAAATAAAAACCAAAAAATCTTCGATTTGATGGGTGAACGCCCGAAAAAACCGAGCATGCTCGACAGTGTCATGTCTGATATCGCAAAAACTCCCAAAAAGCCCGCAAATCAAGAACTTACAAAGGAAGATACAAATATTTCTTATAAAGGTTCAATCAATCCCGAATATTATGCAGAGGGGCTTCCCGAAGGCACGGATATTGACGTTGAGCCTAAAAATGATTTGAATTTAGATTTCGACTATATGCCAAAATCAACGAAAAAAGATGAGGATTTTGAAATAGTTGAAGAAGATGATGTTTTGAATATTGACGACGACAACAACATTCAAACCGCCGACACCAAAAAGGTTTCGATTCCTCATTCATTAAAATCCGATGTGGATAAACCTCAATTCTCACAACAATTGAATCCTGCGGAAGAAACACCCGTTTCGACTAACGATGAATTTATTTTGCTTGATGAAGAAAAAAGTGTCGATGAGCCTGAATTTGCATCTCAATTGAAACCTCAAACTGACGTAAAACCCGCTGAAAATAATGAATACGACGATTTTATCACGATTGAAGATGACTCTGACGACCTCTCCGTTTTGAAAAAATCCGATGCGGACGATGAATTGCCGAACTCTATGGATAACATTGTTTATTACGACGATGAGGACGAAACATCTCAAAATAAATCAGACGAAAATGACGATGTTATTGAAATTATTGACGAAGACGATGATGTTTTGGGCATAGAAATTCCTCTCAAAAAAGAGGAAAAAACAGAAGATGAGCCGATTATAAATCTTCACGAAGAATTGTCCGATACTCTTGAAAAGGCAAAAAATCAAACAGCGGAAAATCCTGATGTGGTTGATGATATCTCGACCTCAGACATTTTATCGGATACTTTTGTTACTTCCGATACGACGAAAGACGAGGCTCCCGTTGTCCTTGAGGATAACAATGATGATGTTTCCGATGAACTTGAATTTATTTCAGATAAAACATCTGTCGTTGAAACGCCTGAAACTCTCGATATTATTGACGATGAAGATGAAATCAGCGACGATGATTTGATTCATTTTGATGCTGTTGATATTGATATCGTTGACGAAAACGACCTCGAACAACAAAGCGTAATTCCTGCAACCATTGAAGATGCGGGCGTTGCAGCGTCGAGTTTGATTGATGATTTTGAGGACGGAACAAAAGAATCGCTTGCAAAAAATATTGCTAAAGATATTGCGAAAGATACAATCGGTTTTGTTGCTCAAAAAACAATAGAAACAGGCGTGAATGACGTATTGAACAAAGTCACGACAGGGGCTGAAATTGCATCTGAAATTGCCGATATCGGCGGTCTTTTCGTTAAAAATGCCGATAAATCTCATCAAAAAGCAGACAGTTTAACTAAAAACACTATTAGTGCTAACGACGAAGAAGATGATTTGCTCGTTATTAATGACGATGAAGATTTAGAATTGCCCAAACAAAATACAACAAGCACACCGCAAAACACTATTAGTGTTAATGAAAAAGAAGAGAAAAATTACGACGATTTACTCTTTATCGATGATGATGATTTTAATGTTCCTCCTTCAACGTCAATAGACGCAACGAATGACACTATCAGTATTAAATCTAACGACGACGATTTTGTTGTGATTGATGAAGATGAAACGGATAATTTGAAGTCTGTTTCCATTCCGACAAATGTTCCTCAAGATGATGAATTTGAGGTCATAGACGATGATAACAATACTCCTCTTCAATTCTTGAATGACACAAATAGTGGCAAAGATGATTTTGTTGTGATTGACGAAGATGAAGCGGATAGTTTGAAGTCTGTTTCTATTCCGACGAATGTCCCTCAAGACGATGAATTTGAAGTTATTGATGATGATAACAATTCTCCTCTTCAATTCTTAAATGACACAAATAGTGGTGATGATGATTTTGTTGTGATTGATGAAGATGAAACGGATAGTTTGAAATCAGTTTCTATTCCGACTGATGTCGAAGAAGATGATGATTTGGTAATTATCGATGATGAAAACGATATCCAAAACCCTGAAAAGTTAATAAACAAACCTGAAAACACGAATAGTGTTGATGATGATTTTGTGATTATTGATGATGACGATACACAAAATAATGCGCATAACACAAATAGTGTTATCGAACAAAGTGATGATGAGATAACTGATGAAATTCATGACAGTTTGCTCGATGATTTGCCGATGATAAGAAAAGAAGATATTGTCGCTCAAGAGCAAAAACCGCAAGAAAAGCCGATTTCGGAACAACCTGTTGTTGCTCCTCAGCCTATCGAACTTAAAGATGATGAGTCGGGATTGTTGTCGTTCGGTGATGAAGATGATACGGGCTTGTTGAGTTTTGGCGACGACCAAGATTTTCTTTTAGAGTCGGAAGATGATTCGTTCATGTTGAAAGAAGAATCTCCGGCAGAGCCGATTGTTCAGCAACCGCAGCCTATTCCTGAACCGATTGTTGAAAAGAAAATCGAACCTGCTCCTCAACCTGTTGAGGAAGATGAGGAAGACGATTTGATTATCATTGATGATGATAATCTTTCTCCTCTTGCTCCCGAAAAGCCTGCAAGCACAATTAATAACACTAATAGTGTTGATGATGATATGGTGATTATTGATGATGAAGATGATTCTTCGTCAAATAATTTGACGCCTGCAAATTCGGATTTTGAGCCGATTTCTGACAATGCTGACGATTCGATTAATTTCTTCCGTCCTGCGGGTGCAAGTTTTGATTACAATGACAGTAATACCGATGATTTTGTCCCCATGTCAAATGTTGAGCCTGAAAAGCAAAATGCCGATGATGACATGTTGATTTTGGACGATGAAGATGATAATTCGCTTGATATTCAACCGATTGAACCTGAGCAGTCTGTTGAAGATAATCAGGAAGATGAAATTGAATTAATTGACGAAGAGGAAGAAAAACCGCAAGAAGAGGTCAAAAAGCCCGTCAGCCAATTGGATTTGATTTTCAAATCTTTGTCTGATCGAGAAAGAGAACAAATTGCGGCCGTTCAATCAGGCAAAACTAATCAAGATAATCCTCAAACGCAAGAAGTTGAGGATAAAAAAGAAGAAGTTGCGGACAAAAAAGAGGAAGTTGTTTCTCCGTTGATTTCGACGACGGATTTATCAACAACCGAAACTTTGCCCGAAAAGCCTAAAACATCAATGTTTAGCAGAAACTTTAAAGATGCAATTGCGGCAAAAGACGAGGCTGTTGAAGAGGGTCGTATCAGTTTGAAACCGACTGAGGGACCTGTTGTTGACCCGCTTATCAACACAACTGTTCAAAAAATTGACGAGGACGAATATGAAGAAGTCCACGTTGAAGATGATGACGAAGAACATTCAGTCGAAAATACCGACGAAGAGGGTGTTGAGTACGTTTACGAGGAAGAAGACGGTGATTATGTTCCTCAAGATGGCGAAGAAGTCGAGTATGTCTATGAAGACGAGGACGGCAATATCATAACAGATGAAGACGAAATTGCCGAACTTAACAAAGAATCAGAAGTTCATGAGGAGGAAGAAAATTCTTCTAAAACAGCGGAAACTCCGCAAGCATCAGATGTAGTCGCTCAAAAATCAGACGAGTCACTTGATGAAGATATTGATATGCTTCCTGAAATTGACGATGTTCAACCTGAGGAAGATGAGTTTACAGAAGACAATACAATTTCTGAAAATACCGATGATTACGGCGATTATGACGATAGTGAGTTCGACGATAATGTAACGTCTGAAGATGAAAATCCTGAGGACATTTCTGATGAAGACTCAGATGATGAGGCTGAAGATGAAGAGTCTGAAGAATCTGATGAACAAGAAAAGAAAAAGGCTATGTTTAAAAAGGCCGCAATCGCTGCCGCAGTTGTGCTTGTCATTGTCGGAGCGGGATTTGCATCGAAAGTTATTCTCTCTAACAACAATGCTCGTGCCGAACAACAAGCCCTTAACGAGGGTGCGTCGATAGGTGATGTCGGAGGGGAAGAAGAGGGCGGTTTGGCAGTTCCCGAGGACGCTCAATCTCCGACGGGCGGTCAACTTGAAGAGCCGACAGTTGGCGGAGAAGAGGGCGGACTTTCTATTCCCGAAAATGATGCCGATGCTCTCGGCGGAGCAGAAGCACCTGCTGCAACTCCCTCAACTCCTTCAACTCCCGCAACCCCTGTTGCTGAACAACCTCAAGGACCTAAAGCGGGTACGCCGAATGCGACAACATCTGATTTGAACAAAGCCGTTGCAAACGCATTTTCGGATTCTCCCACTTCAATGACTGTCAGAAAAGCGTCTTGGGGTGTCGGTGCGTCACTCGCTGCCGATGCTGATTTCAAGGCTTATTTGCAAAAAATGGGCAAGTCGGTTAAATCGGTATTGAGAAAAAATCTTGCTTCCGCAAAAGGTGAGGCTCCTGCAACTCCCGTAAAAGTTCAGATTAAAATGTCTGATACGGGTAATTTGCAAGATGTTATAATCTTAAAATCATGCGGAAATACCCAAGTTGATGAAATTGTATTACAAAGTGTTAAACAAACGGTAGCGGCATGCCCGTTCCCCGAACTTGCCGAAAATACTTTGAAAGCAAACCAAAAAGCAACGGGCGGCAATACCGTGAAAATGTCGTTAACAGTTACATTCTAACTTTAATTTTCATTTTATCGGGCTTTATGTTATGATTTCAGTAACAGATAACTCATGAGAATCGGTTATGGGACTGGAACTTGACGAACAAAGACGCCTGATAGAGAAATTTGTCAGGTCGAATATAAAATTTAACGGAAACGAAGATTTATTGGAAGACTTCTGTAATGAAGCCTTCCAAAAGTCGTATATTGTTTTTAACAGCAGTTCGTCAATTCAGAAAATTGAAAGTTATGTTCAAAAAGTCGTAAACACTTCAATAATAAGCGTTTTGAAAGATTCGGGACGTTTGAAGAGAAATTCGGCAGGTCGCTACGAAAGACACAGAGAACTCCCTCTTGAAGAAGAACGTTTCCAACTTCCCGAGGTCGAAGAGCCGGTTCAGGAAACTGTCGTTTACAAAGAACCGTCTTCAAAAAAATATACTTATGATATTGAAGATCCCAAAATCGGAATTGAAGACAAACTTATCAGAAAAGAGTTGCTTCAAAAAATTGCCGATGCCGTTTGTGTTGTTCACAGTGACAACCCCGGCAAGTGCTATCTCGAGATTTATCAGGCACGATACATTCGTGGTATGAAACAAAGAGAAATCAGTTCTCTATTGAATATTTCTCAATCGGAAGTCAGCAAAAGACTTCTCGAACTCTCGAAGTTAATTAAATTTCGTATCGATACATAGAAAAAATTATGAGTCAAAAAATTTGTCCGAAATGTAAAAAACCCGTTAACGACAATGCGATAAGATGTCCGCATTGTAATATGCGTTTGAAAGTTATTTGCCCGACTTGTAACACGGCAAATCTTTTCGGTTTGGACTCTTGTACAAATTGCGGTACCGTTCTCATTAAATATTGCGAAAATTGCGGAAGTGCAAACTTCCCCGATGCAAAAGAATGCAGAAAATGCCATACATCTTTTGAAGAAACGGTTTTGACTTTTGAAAAAAATCGCTCGAAAACTTTTTCAAAGTCTAATGAAAAAATTGAACCTCAAAAATCAACTTTATCTCAACAAACTCAACCTGTTCAGCCTGTTCAACCGCAAGCGGCTCCTCAACCTGAATTGCCTCAAGAGGAATACGTTGAAGATGCGATAATTCCCGAAAATCTTGCTTATCAGCCGCAAGAAGAGGTGATTGATGTTCCTGAAGAGGAAATCGTTGACGATAATCAAAATGATGATGTCGTTGAAGTTGACGATATTGACGTCATTCAGGACGAACAGCCTGAAGAAGAGGTCGTCGAGGAATTTGAATATGTTGAGGAAGAGGAAGTCCTTGATGAAGAAGACCAGCCCGATTTTGTTCCCGCTGACGATGACAGTGATATCGACAATGATGAATATGAAGAAATCGAGTCGGAAGATGAACCTGTTGTAAAACAGGAAGTTCCCGAAATTTCTATAGATGAATTGCTCGCTCAAAGTGAAAATTCACTTGATGAAACAGAAATTGACGAAAATCAGGATATGGTTTTCTTTGATGATGCTCAACCGCTTCTTGAACAACTTTCAAATATTGTTCAAACTCAAAACAATGCCGTAATTGCGGCGGTTTGTGCCGAAGAAGGTATGGGCAAGTCCACAATTATTAAAACGTTTACCGATTCGTTAAATCAAAACGGTGTCGTTCCTATTTTGGCGGAATGCTCCGAGTCTGTTAAGGTCGCTCCTTTCGGCACAATCAGAGATTTTCTGTTGAAACTTTTGACGTTGCCTGATTTGCACCCTGATATTCAAACATTCTTCGGTGATGAAACAAAGCAACTTTTTGTTCAAAACTTTGAAACATTGAATGATGTTGAAATCGTAAACTTTATGAATTTCCTCTATCCTACAATGCATGCAGGTTTTGACAGCATTATCGATAACAGAAATATGACTTGTGCTTTGCTCGAAAAGATTTTCGTTTCAATTACATCGAAGAACAAGGCAGCGTTTATAATTGACGATTTCGATTATATTGATACCGCATCGTTTGAATTTATTGAAAACTTAATCAGAAAACAAATTATCAACAATCAAACAAAACTCTTTATCACTTACCGTGAAAGAAAATCGGCGAGATTGTATTTCGACAAAGATATTGCAAAACAAGATATTTTCACGACGATGTATCTCAACAATCTCTCGGAAGAAGAAACGCAAACGTTAATCAAAAATTTTGCAAATACTCAGCAGGTTCCGACGGCGGTTAATTTTGCGATAAATGAAAAGGGAAAAGGAAACATTTTCTTTACGGAACAATTCCTTGCACTTCTTTTTGATGTCGGATATATGTTTATCAACGGCAATTCTATGAGTTTCAAGGAAGATGAGCCGTTACCGTTCTTGCCTAAGAATATTGAAGAAATTATTTCGTTAAGATACAAGGCTTTGAATGCTCAAGATTTGAAAGATGCTCTTATGACGGCATCAATTTTGGGTTATAAGTTTGACAAGTCGGCATTTGCGGCAATTGCGGACATTACGGAAGAGCAAACGACTGAACTTATGCAGCGTTTAGTTGATTTGATGTTAATTCAACCGTGTTCGGATTTTGAATATTGCTTCAAGAATATGACTTCTTGGTCGGTAATTTTCTCGGAAGCACACAATGACCCGAGATTTGGTGTAATTTGCAAAAAAGTTTTCTATATTTTGGGCAAATTTGCACTTTCAAATCCGATAATTAAAGCATCGGTTGCAAAATACCGTGACGAGGCTGATGCAGCAACTCAAGCATGGATTGATGTTTCGGGACTTTGCGGATATTTGGGCGACACATACATTTACGCCCTTGCTCTTGAACAATTCCTCATTTGCTCTAATTATGACGAAAATTCGGAAGAAATTTCCGATCTTCAGCAAGAGGCACTTGAAAAAATTGCAAAACTTATTTACAAGCAAGAACCCGAGAGAGCAAAGCAATATCTCAACGCTCCTATCGTTAATGCGAGAGAAAATTCTGATATCGTCAAACTCATTGACCTTTGCGGTTACATGATAAAAATCTGTTATCAACTTTCGGACAATAACGGTGTTTGTGAAACTGTCGATATGATTATTAATGCGGCAGGGGAAGAAATTTCTCCGTTGGAAAAATCGTTGATTTTGTCGAGAAAATTGACCGCTTTATTTAACGAAGGAAATTGCGAAGAGGGCATAAACCTTGCTAACAATGATATTCTCCCCATTCTTGAAGAAGAATTGGCTAAGAATAATGACCCCGAATTCTCTCAAAGATTGTTTACAACTTGGTTTGACACCTCGATGGCTCTTGTGAAACTTTATGCACTTCAAGGTAATTCAAAATCAATAGAAATTGTCGAAAATACTTCTGAAATCTTGCAAATGAACAACATCGAAGATGTTATTTACACGATAAAATTATCTTTGGTAAAAGCGTTTGCGTTGACGGTTATCGGAAAAATTCAGGAATCTGTCGGCATTTTGAAATCGATTGAGCAAATTCCCGAGTACGACAATCCCCAATTTATTTTGGAACGCAATCTGATTTTCTCGTTGAATTTGGTATTCTCAAATGTTACGGACGGTTTGAGAGAAATTTTGTTTGAATATGCAAAATATTCCGAAAACGCAAATGACAAATTCGGTAAACATATTTACAAATTAATGCTCGCTTGGTTGACTTACTCAGAGGGTGAATATGTCAAGGCTAACAATATTTTCGACGAAGAATTGACTTATTACGCTCAAGAAAAAATCGTAACAGGTGCGTTGATTTCATGGTTGTTTATTGCGAAAAATGCACTTGCGATAGCAGGAGTCGAAAGTGCCGAACACGTTGCGATGAAAGCACTTGAAGTCGCTCAAAATCCGAAATTCTCACAATATCATATTGCGGTTTATCTTCAAAAATTGGTTGCAGAAATTAACCTCGCAAAAGGTGATGCAAGTGCCGCTAAAATGTACCTCGAAAAGGGCATGTTGATTGCTAAACAGTTCGGTCTTGACCTCGCTCAAATTGAATTGTACAGAACTTATGTGAAGTTCCTTGAAAATACACTTGCTCAAGCAAAAGGTGCCGAAAGAGCAGATATCGCAAATAAAATCGAAAATACATACAAATCAATTCTCGAAGATGCTGAAAAATTGAAAGTTCCGGGATTGGTTGAGTCAGTCAAAAACGACTATGCGGCTCTCTCCGCAACGTTATAAAAGCGTTATAAAAGTTTTATGAACGTTAATTTTCGATAACTGTCAGATTTTCAGATTATCTTTTGGTTAAGTTGATGTGCAGATTTTGACATTCAACATCGCCGCTGCCTTTGTAATTCATGTGAATTTCGTTGGTATCGACGGTCAGATAATTTCTGTTTTTAAATGCGTATGTCAAAATTTCATAAGGTTTTATGTCCAATGCCAATGCCTGATTTAAAATGCGTTTGGGCATTTTATTTGTGGGGTCAAAAGTTACCCAACCATATTCGGGAATATAGGCTTCAACCCAAGCGTGACCGAAGTTTGAAAGTCTTTCCATATCGACAAACGGAATATCAAATCCGTAAACAACTCTCGCAGGAATCCCTTTTGTTCGACAAAAAGCAGTCATAAGGTCAGCAAATTCCATACAAACACCCTTTTTCGAGTGCAAAGCGGCTATCGCACCTTTGTTTTTGCCGATTTCACTGTCTTTGTATTCAAGATTGGTGACAACATAATCGTAAATGTTTTTTACCGTGTCCAAGTCATTTGTTGCTTTCGGAATGAATTTCGCCGAGGTGGTTTTAATGAATTTATCATTCGATTCGATATTCGGCTCGGGACTTGTGTAACGTTCTTGTTCTTCGGGAGTCAGTTCGCCGTCAATGTTTTTGCCCAATCTTTGAGCAATGTCGGGGGTGTAGGTGTGGACTTTTGCAAAGCCCGCAATGTGAAGTTGCAGTGAGCCTTTCGGGTTTTGCAATCTGATAACTGCATATTTTCCGTCATCTCTCTGTTCGATTTTCTCAGGTGTCGGAACAATTACCAATTGGTCTATTTTCTGTCTGTATGGTATGTTTTCGGGGATTTTGAACGATAAAAGAACTTCTTTCAAATCACCCTTGAAAAATACATCTCTCGATATATCAAATTTAAACCGTTCCCCAGGTTTAAATACGGATTGGTTCGGAATAATTCTCAACTCTTCAATCTTGTGTGTTGACGCCTTTCTTTCCATTATTACATCGGTATAATCGGATTTTCTGCTCGCCCCTAAAAATGCGATTGCGAAAAAACTTACCAAAACTAAAATAACCACAATGCCTGCAATTTTGGTGCTTTTTTTGAAAGATTTTATTTCCTCGTCATCTTCTTCAATTTCTTCTTCGATTTTTGGCTTATTTATTGCCTTTTTTGTTTGCGATTTGAAATTGTTAACGTTTTGTTTTTTCTCAAAATTCTTGTGAACTTTTTGTTTCCGCTCAAACTTTTGTTGCGGCTCGAAATCGTTGCCGTAACTTTGTTGAGGTTCAAAATCGTGCTGTTGGTCATTATTGAAATTTTGTTGAGGTTGAAAATTTGACTCAAAATTATTGTCATAACTTTGTTGCGGTTCAAAATTCTGTTGCGGCTCAAAATCACCGTTAAAAGTCTGTTGAGGCTCAAAGTTATTGTTATTATTTCCTTTTTCTCTTCTTCCTTACTGTCTTTCATAGGG
>ERZ1026860.1561-NODE-1561-length-11358-cov-7.175352_pt1 | contig 11358 bp, 8 predicted proteins | sample MGYA00380160_ERZ1026860 | MGnify/ENA primary metagenome ERZ1026860 (study PRJEB33269, sample SAMEA4719796) | human gut metagenome | biome: human-associated habitat; feature: organic feature; material: feces | place: Cameroon | collected 2013-10 ... | reverse complement strand
ATATAATACTAATATTTCTTGTTCGCCAGAAGAAAGGCTCGTGAGTTCTAAATTTTGTTTTTCATCCGTTACGACAGAAATGCCATCTTCTCTTGATAGAATCATTTTTTTAAAAGACAACTTACTGTTGACGATCCTTTCGTATAAGTCTAGTTTCGATATCAGCGACTCAAATACTTTATATTTCTCAATTGCATCGCAAAAGTACACAAACAAATCTTTTGCGAACTCAGGCATATATCTAAGCTTTGATGTGTTTTTTATTTCGGCTAAACCATAATGCTTCAATTTTTCTTGTTTCTGTTGCAAATCTCTTAGATTAGCTTCAAAACTAACTTTATCCATCTTCTCCTTTGTTTCAAACAATCTCGTAATATAGGAACTATCGAGTTGGTTAGCCAACGCAGAATGCTTGCCCATTGCTTTTTCGATTTCTTTCTTCAGCTTACCGGCATTTTCACTGATTACAGTTACATATTCGATTTTTGAAGATGAATAAGATCTTCTTTCTTCAGATGAGGTAATTCTTTTTTCTATAAGGCGTTGCTCTTTAATAAATCGAACTTGCCCGATATCTTGTTTAAGCGTCTTAATTATAAACGATGCTTTTTCAATTTCATCTCTTCTCTCACTTTTATTTTTTAGATTTACTCTTTCATCAAAAATTATAGCCGACCAATAATTATCCTCTAGGTCATAAGGATAAAAATCTCTCAAGGCTCGCGGATCCTCAATAACAATGTGCTCATTTGTTCTAACATCAATAAACACATTCTCATCTACTCTACGCAAATACGGAGGAAAGCCAAAACGGCGCACCCTATCAATATCTCTTGGATATCTAAACTTTGTATCATTTATCTTGAAATGTTCTTTAAGTTTAGTAATTGTTATACTATCATTATCTGCGATAAATGATATTGATTCAAATGTATGCTGAAGCACATCGCCCAAACTCTTATTGCAAAACTCATCCAAAATAGTAAGAACGGTTGATTTTCCGTAGCCATTGGGCCCAGTAATAATTGTAATTCCTTCGTCTTTTAGCTCAATGTCATAATTGAAGCGACCAAACAGTTTTTTTAATTTAATTGCTTTTAACATATTTTCTTCCTCCTTACATCATAAACTCAGCTTGATCAACGACACGAGAAATTGCTTCTTCGGTATAATCAGGCGGGTAGTTATATTTTTTCAAAAGCCTTTTAATCTGCATACGCATTTTTGCGCGAGTGTCCTTTTTCTTTGACCAATCAACCGTTGCGTATTCTTCGACGATTGCTTTAAGTTCCATCGCCATAACACGCAAAATATCATCTGACATAAGTTCAACGGCACTCTTATTTGCCACCAATGCGTCATAGAAAGCACGTTCACGCCCCGTAAGGTTGTTTTTCTTGGCGTATGCTTCATCTTCAACCATTTCCTGCGAGAACGCAATTAAGCCGACGATTGTCATGTCTGTTTTGAGATCATCTTCTCGTGTATTGTATGCTTCCAAAAGTTTACGAAGTCTTTCGCTGTATTCTTTCGCTTTGACAAGGTTATATCCGCGATACTCTCTGACCGCCTCTTTAAGAAGTCGTTCCATTATTTTGATGAAAACATGCGGCGGCTGAGATTGTCTTAATTTTTCGACTTTTTCTTCGCTCAGCAGATCCCAAATATCGCGATTTTGCTCGGTATCTTCAACCTTTGTCAGTATTTCTACTTCATCACCTTTGATTGCATCGGCAAGTAATTCTTCTACGTGTTTATTTATTTCTACTAGCGAAATTTGCGGCGGGATATCGCCTCTAAGCAGTTTTTGAACAAAGTGGCGAACGGCTAAATAATATAGCACTTTCCTTTTATAATCTTCGTCAAGAATACCTATTGCAACAACATAAGCGTCTTTCAGTTGCTTTGTCAGTTGTAGGTATGCTTTTTTGATCTCGTCCGTAGAGAGAACAAAGTCCGCACCGTTTTGAATAGCTTTAAGGCGAACGGAATTTGAACCACCGAAAAAGCCTTTCTTGTCAACGTGGAAAAACATTTCGTCGAGAATAGAGAGCTTTTCCTCAAGTATGGATTTGGCAGTATCCTGAATATCTCTAAGGTTTAATTCTTTATCTCTCGCCGTATAAGTATTTAACGCCTCTTCAAGTGACCTTTTAATGCCGATATAGTCAACAATCAATCCGCTTTCTTTTCCCACGTTTACGCGGTTTACACGGGCTATAGCCTGCATAAGATTGTGTCCTTTCATCGGCTTATCAATATACATAACGTCAAGGTCGGTAACGTCAAAGCCTGTAAGCCACATGTCAACGACAATGGCAATTTTTATGCTTCCATCTTTACGCTTAAACTCTTTCGCTGCGTTTTCGCGATAGGCTTTATCTTTGAAAAGTTTGCGTTCTTCTTCGGAATCTTTATTGCTCTCGGTAACGACAAGCGCAACTTGTTCTTTAAGTTCCGGTGCAAGTCCGATAATCTGATAATACAATTTGGCGGCGATTTTTCTCGACATACAAACAATCATTGCTTTGCCGTTCAGAACGTCTTTTCTTTCGTTGTAATGTTTTAGAATATCGCTTGCAAGCAAATGCAATCTGTCGTCATCACCGATAATGACTTCCATTGAAGACCATTTCGACTTAGATTCTTCGATAACATCGTCTGATACGTTCTGATTTGCGAGATCGTCGTAGTATTTATCGATTTCCTTTAGCTTGCCGTCGTCAAGCCAAACTTTAGCGAGCCTGCTTTCATAGAAAATCTTTACAGTAGAACCATCTTCTACAGATTGAGTCATATCGTATGTATCAACAGTTTTACCGAATATTGCGGAAGTTGAATGATCTCCCGATTCAACAGGTGTTCCCGTAAACCCGATATAGGTTGCCTCGGGAAGAGCGTCTCTGATATATTTAGCATAACCGTATTTGGAAATTGACGTAAACGTGCCGTCGGGATTCTTTTTGTAAACAATTTGCTCATCTATGCCATAATGAGAACGGTGTGCCTCGTCGGAAATAACAACGATATTTGTTCGTTCGTTCGGAACAATATTGTTTTTGTCAAATTTTTGAAGAGTGGTAAATATAATACCGCCTTCTTTTATCGAGCCTATTTTTTCAAGCAAATCTTCTCTCGATTCAACTTGCACAGGACGTGTTCTTAAAAACTCAGCTGCGTTTGAAAACGTTCCGAATAACTGATTATCCAAATCGTTTCTATCTGTCAAAACAACAATGGTCGGGTTCTTCATTTCAAGGTCGGTTATGAGTTTATGCGCCAACATAACCATAGTAAACGATTTGCCGCTACCTTGTGTATGCCAAACAATACCCGCTTTACCATCTCCCTGTGGTTTTAACGAATGTTTTATGCTATCATACGCCTTTTTTACACCGAAGTATTGATGATATTGCGAAAGAATTTTGACTGGCTTTTCCTTGTCGCTATTCATAAAGAAAAGGTTGTTTTTGATTACGTCTAAAAGGCGTTCGGGTTTAAGCAATCCTTCAAGCAAAACATCAAGTTTATACGCATAGTTTTTCTTATAACCAGCTTCACCGTCAATACTTTTCCATTCGTTGTAGCGAGTAATATCGCTTGTTAGCGTTCCCACCTTATTATTTGCCCCGTCGCTGATAACGAGAAATGCATTGTAGTTGAAAAGTGTAGGTACATCAAAACGATAGCCGTCCGCCTCGCCGTTACGTCCTAATTGTTCATAGGCTCTTTCGATAAAGGTGTCCTCATTGTATTCAATGGATTTTAACTCAAATATAACAAGGGGGATTCCGTTGACAAAAAGAATAACGTCAGGGATACGAAGATTACGGCTCTCCTTAAATTTTAACTGATTTGCGACTTGAAACACATTGTTTTTTATGTTGTCAAAGTCAATAAAACGAATAAGCGGGTTTACGTCGCTATGATAGTCTTCAACCTGTATGCCGTCTGTCAACCACTTATGAACAATATGATTACGTTCAAGCAAAGACGGATTGTCAATGTTTTTGAGCATAGCGATTGCCTGTTCCAAAATATCAGTTTTAACGCCCGGATTGATAGCAATAAGTCTATCAAGCAACAATTCTTCATTTATAAAAGAATCAAGCGAACGAGATAGACTCCATTGATCAGTATCAATGGCGTAGTCGTAGCCCAATTCAGTCAATTGTTCTATTATGGCAACTTCAAGACTGGATTCTGTGAATTTAATCTCGCTCATACTAAAACCCCAAAAATATATTTTGCCTTTATATTATAGCATAGAAAACCAAATTTTTCAATCCATTATACCACCATACAACTACTTATAGCAAAAAACTATTAGAAGTTGCCTATAAACCTATGGTTGATATTCTCGGAAGTATAGACGCAAAGATAGAGAATAATGAGCAAGAAATAAGAAAAATCAATGATTTGGCTTTATGTTTTATCGCAAAAAGCAATAATCTCAATACAGAATTAAAGCCATATATCAAATTCATAAAAGGCAGAAAACCTATTGAAAACGGAAGAACTACAGCCCCTTATTTAAGTATAGATGCCATTACTTCATTTAGATATGAAAGTGTATACTCAGACGATATGATAATGGCAACACCTTTTGATATTTTAATGGTTATGGACGGCGCAAGTTCAGGAACAGTATTTAGTCATCAAGCAGGCGTTGTTTCCTCTACGATTGCGAAAATAGATTGCTCTGACAACATAAAAGACTATTTATATTGGTATTTGTTGTCGCTAAAAGAAATTATTAAATCAAGAAACACGGGTTCGGCGATTCCGCATGCAAATAAAGAGTATATATCGTCTTTGAAGTTCGACTATGGGTTTGCAACAGATATAAAAACGATCAATATTCTTCACTCTTTACGGACAAAGATCATACAACGACAAGAAGAAAACAAAAAATTACAAAAACTAAAAGGGCTTTATTTGAAAAAGTTCTTTGAGTAGCCCTCTAACAAGCAGATATAAAAGCAGGCCTCCGTTAAAATATTATTAGCCCCAAAGGCAATATTTTAATAGGAGGTTTAACTTTATGTTAAATGATTACGAAAAGCAACTTAGGCAAACAAATTTGGCAGACAACACAATTGTGTCCTACTGTCACTCTTTGAAACAGTATCTCAAAATGTATGAGAATGTGTTTACAAAGAAGAATCTTCTTTCATTCAAAGGCTTTTTGATTGAAAACTATTCCCCTAAAACGGTGAATCTTCGTATTTTGGCTATCAACAAATACCTTGAGTTCAACAAATTAGACAAGTTGAAGCTCAAAATGATTAAAGTTCAACAGAAAACATATCTCGAGAACGTAATCAGCGATGCCGACTACAAATTCTTTAAGAATAAATTGAAAAAAGACAGAAGATTGAACTGGTATTTTATTGTCCGCTACCTCGCGGCAACGGGAGCAAGAATATCAGAATTGGTTCAAATCAAAATTGAACACGTCCACAAGGGATACATAGATATTTACGGCAAAGGCGGTAAAGTTCGTCGCATTTATATCCCTAAATCATTGCGAACTGAAACACTAAAATGGCTTGACGGCAACAATCTTGAGAGCGGTTATTTATTCTTAAATCGTTTCGGTGAAAAGATCACGACTCGAGGCGTTGCCCATCAATTAAAAATCTTTGCAGCGGAATACGGAATGGACACAAAAGTTGTTTATCCTCATTCATTCAGACATCGTTTTGCAAAGAATTTCCTTGAAAAGTATAATGATTTAGCTTTTCTTGCCGACTTAATGGGGCACGAAAGCATTGAAACCACTCGCATATACCTAAGAAAAACCGCCAACGAACAACAAGAGATCGTTGATAAGATTGTTACGTGGTAATAGACTTAAAAAGTTCCTCGGTGTCAACCGAAGAACTTTTTTAAGTAGAGTTGCTTTAATTCGTTGAGCTTATTGTTTTCAGCTTTATGTTGCTCAATTTGTTTATATGTTTTTGATGTAAATCTATAAAAAGATTCAAGTTCGTCTTCGGAGGGCAGATATACATATTCTTTTTCAAGAATTGATGAAAGATCTAAATTTTTAATGCCTGTAGTTCCGTTTTCATAGTTAAAAAACAAGTTGTTATTATACATCGCTATCAACAAAGAGTAGACATATGCTGCGAACTGTGGATTTTTGCACCTTATTGCTCTACAAAAATTAGTACAAATAATAGGTGTGGAATAATTTGACAACATTTCGCTTGTTATTAAAGCACATCTTCCCGTTGATTGTGTGGGGCTTCCACCTGAAATTTCAACAATAATTTCCCAAGGCGCAAGTTGTTTAGTTAAAAGATTTTTCGGCAAGATATATCTTGTCGGAGGATCCCCGTTTTTACCTGACGCAATTTCGGGAATATCTGCACCGCGCAAACAAACAACTCTCTCAGAATAATTCCCTTGAGCCGTTTCTTTTCCCCAATCACCGCCGATTGTTTCGGTTATAAAATAAGAGAGTGCGGTTGATTTAGTTAACTCTTGTTTTGTGAACCGAACAATGAATTGCAATCGTAAGTTTTTTAACAAAAGATCAACTTTTTCTTGGTTGTTTTTTATCTTTTCGTCTATACTTCCGAGAATATCAACTATGTGTTGTTGGTCGTCTAACGTAACATTTGGGAAATCGAGTCCTTCAATAACGTCTTTATTGAACGATGGAAACGTAGATTGACTTGTTTCTGCGATAGTTTGGTAATGTAATACCTTTTGTTCTGATGTCAAAAAGTAATACAAAAACTGAGGATTTACATTAGATGAGATTACTCTTATCTGAATAAAACCAGTTGATGCAATACCGTGTGGTATTTCTTTATTGACAAAGTAATTATGCCTTAAATTTGGTCTAACAGAAGAGATCAAAATATCATTTAAGGCAATCAATCGTTGCGCTCGAGACGGTATTTCGCGAGAAAGCGTTTGAACTTCATGCAGCTTTCCATCTTCTACAGAAGAAGTGTCGATATAATTAATATATTCTTCTGGCTTATTCCCCTTAGGGTTAAAAATTGCTATATCTTTAATTCTCATAGGTGTCCTTTATGAAAATAAGTAATGTTGCAAGTATTGTCAATACAAAAATTGATGCAAGTATTCTAACTGCACACACATATATTTCTACAGAGTGTATGCTACCTAATTGCGGCGGAATAGAAAATTGCTCATCTATTCCAAACGGAAAGGTTACAGGTTTTGATAAAAACGATATACTTCTTTCAAACATACGCCCGTATTTTAAGAAATTGTGGTTTTCGACTCGTTCGGGTGGTTGCTCCAATGACGTAATCTGTCTTCGTATAACAAACGGAGAGTGCCTTCCAAAGTATCTGTATTATGCTCTTTGCACAGACGAATTTATAGATACCTTTTCAGCATCTTCAAAGGGGACAAAAATGCCACGAGGAGATAAAAATGCCTTGTTGACATACGAAATTCCCGATAGAAACATAGAAGATCAATTGCACATAGTTGATAGTATACAGAGTGTCAACATTAGAGGTGTAGCATGCAACTAAAACAGATATTATGCAGTATCTCAGAAACGTGTAATTTCTCGCAACATCCAAATGTAATATTTCTAAACACAGGGGACATTTTTGATGGCAAAATTTTACACAATAATTATTCCGAATCAAAATTTCTTCCGGGACAAGCGAAAAAAACGATTAAGAATCAAGATATCCTTTTTTCTGAAATAAGACCTGCCAATAAGCGATTCGCTTTAGTGTGTGTTGAAGATCCTCAAAACTATGTAGTTTCGACGAAACTAATGGTTTTGCGTTGTTACAATTCTAATTATTCGGTAGATTATGTATATAGTTTTTTAACACAACCAAGACTACTTTCTAAACTTCAGACTCTTGCCGAATCGCGTTCAGGAACATTTCCACAGATTACTTTTAGTGAAATTGCAAATTTGGAAATCCCCGAGTTTTCACTTGCTGAACAACGCCACATAGTTGATACCAAGTGTTAATCGTCGCTGTTTAGTATCGCATAGATTTTTTCGTCAAGTTCTCTGCCTTTTTCCATCAATTCTTTTAATTCTTGCTTAACTCTTACTATCTCGGCTTTAACCTCCTCTTCAGACATTTTTCCGGAATCATCGATTCCAACATATCTACCCGGAACGAGAGAATAGTCGGCCTCTTTGATTTCATCTATTGTTGCGGACTTGCAGAAGCCCTTAACATTTTCGTAGCCTTCGCCTTTCAACCAAGCGTGATAAACTGCGGCAATACTTTCAATATCGCCTTTGTTTTCATCGCCATAGGTGGCAAGATTGTATGCTTTTGCTTTTTGAATGAGTTCGTCATTGTCTTTATGACCGACCGTTACATCGTTGTAAGTCAACTCGCGGATTTTACGGTCTATCATAATTCCTTTTTCGCGGCAATCTATAAACAGCGTTTTGCCTTTATTTCTGCAATCTTTACGCAAGAACCACAAACAAGCGGGAATTGTAACTGTGCTGAAAAGATTTGTCGGCAGTGCAATAATGCAATCAACTATTCCTTCTTCAAGCATCTTTTGACGAATATTGTATTCTTGCTTTGAAGAAGTTGAAAGCGAACCGTTAGCCAATACAAAGCCGGCAACACCTCTCGGCGACAATTTGCTTATAATGTGCTGAATCCAAGCATAGTTTGCGTTACCTTGCGGGGGAATATCGTAAATCCAACGCGGATCTTCCAAAAGCGACGGCTGACCGTAATCGCTAATATTGAACGGGGGATTTGCCATAATGAAATCGGCACGCAATGTTTTGTGCTTATCATCGTGGAACGTATCACCGTAAGAATCGCCCAAATCCGCAGTAATACCGCGAATAGCCAAATTCATTTTAGCCATACGCCACGTATCCGGGTTGAGTTCCTGTCCGTAAACAGAAATGTTGTTTATGTTGCCTTGGTGTTGTTTTATGAAGTTGACAGATTGTGAAAACATACCGCCTGAGCCGCAGCAAGGATCGTAAACACGACCATTAAACGGCTCAATCATATTGACGATAAGGTCAACTACGCAACGGGGAGTATAGAATTCACCGCCTTTTTGACCGAATTTTTTTGAAAATTCGCCCAAGAAATACTCGTAGCACCTACCAAACAAATCGCCGGTCATATTTTCGGTCGAAAGGTTGTTAGAGAAAAGGTCTACAAGCTCGCCAAGACGGCGTTTGTCTACGTCGCCTTTCGAATAAACTTTAGGCAATATGCCGCGAAGTTCATCGTTTTCTTTTTCAATGTCGATAAGGGCTTGATCGAGAATAGTACCGATCTTTTCGTCCTTTACAAATTGCTTTATGTAGCCCCAACGGGCGGTTTCGGGAATCCAGAAAACATTATCTTCTGCGTATGCGTCTTTTTCTTCTTCAAAACCGTCGCCCTCGGCTACTAATTGCTTATATTTTGCATCAAAACGGTCGGAAACGTACTTAAGGAAAATAAGTCCGAGAACCATTTTCATATAATCGTGCGGCATAACTGCGCCAATAAGTTTATCTGCTGCAGCCCACAAAGTTTTTTCAAGAGATTGAGGTTTTTCGACTTTTTCTTTTGCCATAAAATGCTCTCCCGCTTCCCGATAGTAAAAACTATAGGAACATATTTTAGATACATTATACCATAAATCTTGATAAAAATCAATGTGTATTGTTAGTGGAAAGATTTTTTGTCGAAAAATTTTTGCAAATTGTTGCAATTTTTCGTAAAACTCTATTGACTTTTACGGTTATAACGGTTATAATAGATACTGGAAATAAAATTGCAAATTGTTGCAATTTTTCGTAAAGGAGGTAATATGCAAAGCATTAAAAGGGATATTTATTTACAAAGACTGAAAGATAGAGAACAAAACGGTTTGGTAAAAATCGTTACCGGAATTCGCCGCTGCGGTAAATCCTATCTTCTTAACACTCTTTTTTACGAATATCTTAAAGAAAAAGGCGTAAAAGACAATCATATTATAAAAATCTCGCTCGACGATGACGAAAACAGCGACTTGCTTTTACCAAAAGCATTAAGCCGCTACATTAAAAATCTGATTGTTGACAACGAATTATATTACGTTCTGCTCGATGAAATACAACTTGCAGATAATTTCGTCGGAGTACTGAACGGGCTTTTAAAGCTCCCGAACGCCGATATTTACGTTACCGGCAGCAATTCTAAATTCTTATCAACCGATATTGTTACCGAGTTTCGCGGTCGTGGCGACGAAGTCCGCATCTTGCCGCTATCGTTTTCCGAGTTTATGTCTGTTTATAATGGTTCATCTATACAGGGGTGGAAAGAATATTACACTTACGGTGGACTCCCCCTTGTTCTCGCGCAAAAAAGTGAAGAAGCAAAAATGAACTATCTAAAAGGACAACTCAAAAATGTCTACTTAAATGATATTATTGACCGCAACCGCATTCAGAACGAAGAACAAATAAACGCTGTGTTGGAAATTCTCGCATCGAGCATCGGTTCTCTTACTAACCCTTTGAAACTTTCAAACACGTTCCGAAGCGTGGCTAATTTACCGATTGCGGATAAAACTGTTTCAAGCTACCTTGCGTGTTTAGAAGATGCGTTTTTAGTCGATAAAGCGAAACGTTATGATGTTAAAGGTAAAAAATATCTTTCTACGCCGTCGAAATACTACTTTACTGATTTAGGGCTTAGGAACGCCACGCTAAATTTTCGCCAACAAGAAGAAAATCACATTATGGAAAACGTGATTTATCTTGAACTCCTTAAACGTGGTTTTGCGGTGGATGTAGGGATTGTAGAAACCTCAAAACGCAACGCAGAAGGAAAAATCATCCGCAACTACGCAGAGGTGGATTTTATCGCTAATCGCGGAAATAACAAGATTTATATTCAATCGGCTTTTGCAATGGATACCGAAGAAAAACAAGCGCAAGAAAAGAATTCTTTACTGAATATCAAAGACTTTTTCAAAAAAATAATTGTCGTAAAAGACGATATCAAGCGTAAACGCGATGAAAACGGCATAGTGACTATGAGCATTTATGACTTTTTACTCGATGAAACAAGTATTGAATATTAAAATAGGGAGAAAAAACATGAAAATTGAATTAGAAAACCTTTTTGTCCAAAAATTAAAAGACGGAATAAATCTTTTTACTGGAGCCGGATTTTCCACTCTTCAATCTCCAAATGGAGAAAAACTACCAACGGGAAAAGAATTGTGCTGTGAATTGAAGAAGAAATATTCATTAGCAGACATTCCAGAAGATCAAGAACTTTCGTATGTCTCCGAATTTTGTCCTGAGCAAGAATATCAAGAATATTTAAGAGAACGCTTAAAAGTTAAGTCATATAATCCACTGTATAACGT
>ERZ1026860.1559-NODE-1559-length-11360-cov-4.348253_pt1 | contig 11360 bp, 7 predicted proteins | sample MGYA00380160_ERZ1026860 | MGnify/ENA primary metagenome ERZ1026860 (study PRJEB33269, sample SAMEA4719796) | human gut metagenome | biome: human-associated habitat; feature: organic feature; material: feces | place: Cameroon | collected 2013-10 ... | reverse complement strand
ACGTGGAAACAGCGGAGAAAAGAGCGCCGGAGAGCAAGTTTTCCGGAGCGGAAAGGGCCAAATGCAGTTCATGCACATGTAACACCAGGTTCGAGCCCCTTTGGGACCATCAGGTCGGGGGTTCGAGCCCCTCCACTCGGACCATAATTGGACCAAACATTGATACGATGTGTCGATGTTTGGTCCGTTTCTTTTTGCCCGAAAAGCTGCTTGCGGCAAGGTTTTCTGCTAAGAGCAGGTGCATTTGTTCTGACATCCGCTATGATCAAGCGCCTTTCAGAAGGTGTTTTCCAAAAAACACCTCGCTGGCCGGAAAAGCAACCGTTTCAAACGGCCATAATCGTTTCAATGAGAAAGCCCGTAATGAGGATCAAGTGGTCCCCACCACGGGCTATGATCGTATCTGCCGTTATAACGTTTCGGTGATCTCTGTTCCATTTTTGAATCGGAAGATCAGCCGCCCGTCCTCATAAACCGTTACCCGGTCGATCAGATTAAGCCATAAGCGGTCACTGTATTGGACCGGAAGAGAATCGTCAAAGGCCCGAATCTCATTCATGAAATTCTCGATCACATCGGCCTGAAAGCGCCGGGTGACCTTCTGGTTCTGAAGCTGTTGCGCTCTATCCTCGGCATCACGGTACCGCTGGACCAGCTCATCGTATCTCCGGTTATACTCATCCTGCTGCATGACCGTGGTGGCATTTTCCGCGATCAGCTTCCGCGTGAGCTCCGAGACGAACTCCATCTCGGTCTCCAATGCTGCACTCTCTGCATCGAGGGACTCCGTGTTCAGGTATTCATCCAGCAACATCTGGCAGGTTTCCATCAGGACTTTCCGCGCTTCTGTAAGATCCGCCACAGCCTGCAGGAACAGGCGCTTGATGTCCTCCTCGTATAAATGAGGTGTGCTGCAGCGATGCTCACCTTTGAACTTCCCGTTGCATTGCCAGATCACGCGGCGGTACTTGTCAGTGCTGTGCCATACCTTGGGACCATAGTATTCCCCGCAATCACCGCAGACGATCTTTGCCGAGAATGGACTCAGGCAGTTGTGATGCTGCCCTCTGGATTTGCGGACTTCCATCTCGGTCTGCACCTTCTCCCACTGGTCAGGATCAATGATCGCCGGATGCTCTGTTCCACTATGTACTGCGGGATCTCGCCCTCGTTCACCTTCATCTTTTTGGAAAGGAAATCCACGGTGAACTTCTTCTGCAGGATCGCGCAGCCCTTGTACTTCTCGTTCGTCAGGATGCTCTCAACGGTGCTGCTCTGCCATTTGACCTTCCCGCGCGGTGTCGGGACGCCCTGCTCCGTCAGGTGCTTTGCGATCCAGTTGAGCGTCTTGCCCTGTATGAAAAGCGTGTAGATCTGCCGGACGATGGGCGCTTCCTCCGGGACGATCTCAGGCAGGCCATCCGCCTCTTTGCGGTAACCGAGGAAAGAAGAATACGGCATTGTGACCTTCCCGTCTGCGAAGCGCTTCCGCTGGCCCCATGTGACATTTTCGGAAATGGAGCGGCTCTCCTCTTGGGCAAGGCTGCTCATGATGGTCAATAATAATTCTCCGCGCCCATCAAAGGTCCAGATCGCCTCTTTCTCAAAGAAAACCTCTACGCCATGCTCCTTAAGCAGGCGGATGGTGGAAAGGCTGTCCACCGTATTCCGGGCAAAGCGGCTGACGCTTTTGGTAACGATCAGGTTGATTGTCCCGGCCAGCGCGTCCTCGATCATCCGATTGAAGCCGTCCCTGTGCTTTGTGTTCAAAGCGCTGATCCCTTCATCCGTGTACACATCCACAAACTCCCAATCAGGATTCGAGCGAATGAAGCGGGTGTAGTAATCCACCTGTGCTTCATAGGAAGTAAGCTGCTCCTCGCTATATAGACCTTTAGGAAAAGAGCTCCATGACCTCCACACTTGGTGTATGGATGCTAACCGGGTACGGGGCAGAAAAGGCTACACCTGATGCAGCTTTCCGTACATTGTGATCACCTCCGATCTATATCGTTTCGGAGAGCAGATCCTCTCACCCTACGGAGAAAAGGTGACTGCTTTAACCACACTGCTCCGAAAAAAGATGTGCTCCTTAATATACGGCCACGGGAAAGAGGAAAACTTAACCACTTTTCAAAAAAGGATTAGAAAACGTAAAAACTGCCTCCGCAAAAGCTGCGGAAGCAGTAGATTATCCAGCTGGATCGTGATATAATATTATGTCAAAATATAAGTGTGATTTGTTTTTTGTTGTGCTGGGAGGAGACCAACATGACCCCTGAAGAAAGAGCCAGACAACTGATCGATGCCCGTCTTGCGCAATCCGGCTGGGTCGTTCAGGATCTGAAAAAAGTGAATCCCATGGCTTCTCTCGGTGTTGCTGTTCGGGAATATCCCACCAGTACCGGGCCAGTTGACTATGCTCTTTTTGTTGATGGGAAGCCCGTTGGCGTGATTGAAGCGAAAAAGGACGAGCTGGGCGAGAACATCACTGTGGTCGAGGGGCAGTCCGGACGCTATGCCAACAGCACCTTCAAATATATAACCACCGAGTATAAAATCCGCTTTGCCTATGAGGCCACCGGGCAGCTTACCCGTTTCACGGATTATGCTGATGTCAAGTATCGCTCCCGGCGTGTATTTTCCTTCCACAGACCGGAAACACTGCTTGCCCTACTCACAAAGGGCGATACGATCCGCAATAACATGAAGCATTTTCCGGCCTTTGATACCGCCGGATTCCGCAAATGCCAGATCACAGCGATCCGGAATCTGGACGCCTCCTTTGCGGATAATCGCCCCAAGGCGCTGGTGCAGATGGCAACCGGCGCAGGCAAGACCTTTACAGCAATCACGGCAGCATACCGTCTGCTGAAGTTTGGCAAGATGAAGCGCATCCTGTTCCTTGTGGACACCAAGTCACTGGGCGAGCAGGCGGAGCGGGAATTCCTTGCCTATACGCCAAATGACGATAACCGCTCCTTTGCCCAGCTTTACGGCGTTCGCCGCCTGAACAGCGCCTACATCCCCAATGATATCCAGATCTGCATCAGCACCATTCAGCGGATGTACTCCATCCTGAAGGGCGAGGAAATGGATGAATCCGCAGAGGAAGAATCCTTCTTCGAGCAGGCCGGAGCCGACACGCAGGCCGCAAAAGAGGTCGTCTATAACGAAAAGGTTCCCCCGGAGTTTTTCGACTGCATCATCGTCGATGAATGCCATCGGTCGATCTACAACGTTTGGAATCAGGTGCTGGAATATTTCGACGCCTTCATCATTGGCCTGACCGCCACGCCGGACAAACGCACCTTTGCCTTTTTCAACCAGAACGTGGTCAGCGAGTATTCCCGTGAGCAGGCCATCATCGACGGCGTGAATGTGGGCGAGGACATTTTCCTCATTGAAACCGACGTGACGAAAAACGGCGCGATGATCCTAAAGCAGCAGATTGAGTACCGGGACCGCCTGACTCGCGCCAAGCGCTGGAAACAGATGGACGAGGACCTGATCTATACCACGGCAAAGCTGGATCGGGACGTTGTGAATCCCAGCCAGATCCGCACCGTGATCCGAGCGTTCCGGGACAACCTGTTCACGCAGCTTTTCCCGCATCGCCGCGAAGTACCCAAGACGCTGATCTTCGCCAAGACCGACAGCCATGCGGATGATATCATTCAGATCGTCCGGGAGGAGTTTGGCGAGGGCAATGAATTCTGCCAGAAGATCACCTGTCAGGCGGATCGCCCGGAGACCGTTCTCAGCGCCTTCCGCAACGACTACTATCCCCGCATCGCTGTCACCGTGGATATGATCGCCACCGGGACGGATGTGAAGCCCATCGAGTGCCTGATCTTCATGCGCGATGTTCGCAGCAAGAATTATTTTGAGCAGATGAAGGGTCGAGGCACCCGCACCCTCGGCAAGGACGACCTGCAGAAGGTCACACCGTCCGCCACGGAGAACAAGGATCATTTTGTGATCGTGGACGCCGTTGGCGTCACGAAATCCAAAAAGACCGAGACCCGCACGCTGGAGCGCAAGCCCTCCGTCAGCATGAAGGAACTGATGCTGAATGTGGCCATGGGTGCAAAGGATGAGGACACCCTCACATCCCTTGCAAACCGTGTGATCCGGCTCAACAGCCAGATGACCGACCGGGAGCGCACCGAATTCAGCAGCACCGTCGGCAGCAGCGCCGGGAACATTGCCCAGCATCTGCTGGACGCCTTTGACCCGGATATTGTTTCCGCCAAAGCGGGGGTGGATCTGTCTGACGATCATGAGCCGACTGAGGACGAGCAGCGCCGCATGGACGAGGCGAAGAAAGACCTGATCTGGCAGGCCGTTCAGCCCTTCTTCGATCCCGACGTCCGGGATTACATTGAGAACGTGCGCCGCAGCCATGAGCAGGTCATCGACTCCGTGAATATCGACACGGTGCTCTTTGCCGGGTACGATACCGATAAGCAGGCCAATGCCGACCGTGTCCTCAAAACCTTCCATGAATTCATCGAGGAGAATAAGGACGAGATCCTTGCCCTGCGGATCATTTACGATCAGCGGTATAAGGACCGTGCTATGGCAATCAACCAGCTCAAAGCCCTGTATGAAAAGCTGAAGGCGCAGAACATCACCATTGAGCGCCTGTGGGAATGCTATGCCATCAGGAAGCCGGAAAAGGTCAAGCGGGGCACCGTGGCGCAGCTTACGGACCTGATCTCCATCATCCGCTTTGAGATGGGCTATGCCGATCATCTCGCCCCGTTCGCGGACAAGGTGAATTATAACTTCATGCAGTGGACGCTGCGCCGGAACGCAGGCGCGGTACACTTTACGGACGAGCAAATGGAATGGCTGCGCCTTATCAAGGATCATATCGCTATTTCCCTCAGCATCGAACCGGAGGATCTGGATCTCAGCCCCTTTGACCGCAAGGGCGGTCTGGGCAGGTTTTATGACGTGTTTGGGGACCAGTATGAGGCGATTTTGCAGGAAATGAACGTGGAACTGGTGGCGTGATATGGAAATTAAACAGTGGAAAGATGTATTACATATCGTCAGTGGCAAAAACCAGAAAGCAGTCGAAAGCCCGAATGGTAAATACCCCATTTATGGTAGCGGTGGCTTGATGGGTTATGCCGATGATTATTTGTGTGAAGCCGGAACAACGATTGTTGGGCGCAAAGGGACTATTAATCGCCCCATTTTTGTACCCGAACCTTTTTGGAATATAGATACTGCTTTCGGTGTTGTTCCCGACAAAGAGCTTGATCCAAAATATCTGTACTATTTTTGTGTTCATTTCAATTTTATGCCATTGGACAAATCCACTGGCAGGCCAAGCCTTGCGAAAAGTGATCTGTTAAAAATCGAAATGCCCGTTCCGCCCCTTCCGGAGCAGGAGCGCATTGTTGCCCAGATTGAGGAACTGTTCTCCCAACTCGATGCCGGAGTGGAGACGCTGAAAAAAACAAAAGCACAGCTTGCGGTGTATCGGCAGGCCGTGCTGAAAGAGGCGTTTTCTTGTTGTGCTGAAAAGAAATCTATTCGGGAAATGTCCTCTATTGTTACGAGTGGATCACGTGGCTGGGCAAAGTATTATTGCGATAATGGAGCAAAATTTATTCGCATTGGGAATCTAACAAGAAACAAGATTTATATTGATCTTGATGACATTCAACATGTCCAGCTTCCTGACAAGGCCGAGGGAACGCGAACAAAGCTTGCGCCAAATGATGTGCTGGTTTCCATTACTGCTGATCTTGGAAATATCGGCCTTGTTCCCAATGGCATCGGTGAAGCGTATGTCAACCAGCACATAGCTATGATTCGCTTCAATAATCAGATGCAAGGCGAGTTCTATGCTTGGTATTTACGTAGTGAATATGGGCAACAGGATTTGCTGAGAAATAAACGCGGTGGCGGAAAATTAGGGCTGGGACTTGACGATATTAGGGACTCAAGAGTTCCTGTTGTGTCAAACGAAACAGCAGAAAGCATTTTATCTATAATCGAATGCCGTCTGTCCGTCTGCGACAGCATCGAGCATACGGTAGACTTGGCTTTACAACAAGCCGAGGCTATGCGGCAGAGCATTTTGAAAGATGCGTTTGAGGGAAAACTGTAATGAAAAAAACTGTCGAAGGAACCTGTAAACTCTGCGGTCAACAGAAAAAGCTGACCTTTGAACATGTTCCGCCAGAAAGCGCATTCAATTCAGTTTCTGTAAAAGAGTTTCCGCCCGAAGCCACTGTTGACATGATGACTGGTGCTGGTGGACGAAAACCATGGGATTTCTCCGGGCTTAAGGGGAAAGTGAATCAACGTGGGGGCGGCGGTTATTATCTCTGCAGTGATTGCAACAATAACACAGGTTCGTGGTATATTTCTGAGTACGCCAAGTTGGCCAATACTTTTCATCATATTATAACCACAAATGAAATGGAGCTTGGGAACACTTGCTCTTTTCACCTCAAGGATGTTTTTCCGTTAAGAATCCTCAAAGCGATCATGACCATGTACTGCGATATTAACAACGGTTGCATGGGAGATGACCAATTAAGGGAATTCCTGTTGGATAAGGAATCTCGCAATTTTGACAGTGAAAAATACAAACTATACATTTATATAGCAAGCCAGGGAATGCGGCGGATCAGCGGAATTTCTGCCATGTTTATTGAAGGAATCGGTATAGTAATGACCTCCGAGATTGGTAGCTATCCAGTCGGTACGATTCTCTGTATCGACAAGCCAGAAGCCTATACCCCTCCCGGTTTGCTGCTCAACAGCTTTGCCGAATACGGGTATGACGACAAATGCAATGTCGATATATGCGGCATACCATACCTTGAAATCAACACATTGTTCCCGGTAGATTTCCGATCAAAAGATGCTTTTATATCAGTTCCAGCGGATACCGAGTAAGCCTATAAAAACATTACCAAAATTAGTGCTGAAATGGACGAGAAAGGGAATAAACCTATGTCTGAACAAACATCATCTATCATCTCCAAAGTCTGGGGCATGTGCAACCCGCTCCGTGATGACGGATTATCCTATGGAGATTATCTGGAGCAGCTTACATACCTGATATTCCTCAAGATGTCGGACGAGTATGCCAAGCCGCCGTATAAGAAAGAGTCCGGTATTCCTGCCGGCTATACCTGGCAGGATATGAACACCATCACCGGAGCAGCGCTGGAAGAACAGTACAAAGATACGCTGGAAAAGCTGGGGGAGCAGGGCGGCATCCTGGGTCAGATCTTCCAGGGCGCGATCAACAAGGTCAGCAACGCCGCGATCCTTTACCGGATCGTGCAGATGATCGACCGGGAGAAATGGGTCTCCATGTCTTCGGACGTGAAGGGCGAGATCTATGAAGGTTTGCTGCAGAAAAACGCAGAAGACGTAAAATCCGGCGCAGGTCAGTATTTTACGCCCCGCGCGCTGATCCAGGCGATGGTCGCCTGCATCCGCCCGGAGCCGATGAAAACAATCGCTGATCCCTGCTGCGGCAGCGGCGGATTCTTCCTCGCGGCGCAGGCATTTCTTGCCGACCCGGAGAACTATACGCTCGATCGGGAGCAGAAGGAATTCCTGAAAAACGGGACTTTCTACGGAAATGAGCTGGTGGCGTCCACCTTCAAGCTGTGCCTGATGAATCTGTACCTGCACAACATCGGGGATATCTACGGCAGCGTTCCTGTCGCCCACGGCGATTCGCTGCTCACCGACCCCGGCTACCGCGTGGATTACGTTCTCACCAACCCGCCCTTCGGCAAAAAATCCTCCCTCACCTTCACCAATGAGGAAGGCGAACAGGAGGAAGAAGACCTCGTATATAACCGTCAGGATTTCTGGACCACCAGCAGCAACAAGCAGCTCAATTTCGTCCAGCACATCAATACCATCCTGAAAGCCACGGGCAAGGCTGCGGTGGTCGTGCCGGACAACGTGCTCTTTGAGGGCGGCGCAGGCGAGATTGTCCGCAAAAAGCTCCTTGCCACCTGCGACCTGCACACGATCCTGCGTCTGCCCACGGGCATCTTCTATAAGCCGGGTGTCAAAGCGAACGTCATCTTCTTCGATAAACGTCCGGCCAGCGCCGAAATGCAGACGAAGGCCGTCTGGATCTATGATTTCCGCACCAACGTTCACTTTACGCTGAAACAGCATCCGATGCAGTATTCCGATCTGCTGGACTTCATCGCCTGTTATCATCCGGAGAATCGGTACGAACGCACCGAAACGTGGAGCGAAGATAACCCGGATGGTCGCTGGCGCAAATTCGATATTGCCGACATCCTTGCGCGGGACAAGACCAGCCTCGATATCTTCTGGATCAAGGACAAGTCCCTTGCCGATCTGGACAACCTGCCCTCGCCCGACGTGCTGGCCGATGATATCATCGAAAACCTCCAGAGCGCACTGGAGAGCTTTCAGGAACTGAAGGCGCAGTTGAAGTAACAAACATACATGCAGATTTTTAGTTTGAGTCATTTATGAGGTGATGCTTGAATGGTCTATATCCCTGAAGCGGAAGATATTTATTTTGCAAAAACGAGGGAGTACTTTAACGAAGTACTCAGCAATTATGCGAATGGCAATTATCGGTCTGCTGTCGTAATGCTCTATTCAGTTGCTATCTGTGATCTGCTATTCAAACTTCAAGAACTGGCTGATATGTATAATGACACTGTTGCTGTTGAAATACTGCAAGAAGTTGAAAAATGCAGGAATCCCGGCGACAACAAGTCAAAATCGCGCTGGGAAAAAGAATTTGTCGACAGTATCTACACAAAAACAGAATTGCTCGATCTGGAGTCGTATACAAATCTGAACCATTTGTATGATCATCGTAATTTTTCTGCGCATCCGGCCCTCAATGACAGATATGAGCTGGTATCTCCGTCGAAGGAGACCACTATAGCACTCATTAAAAGTATTCTTGAAAACATACTGATAAAGCCTCCGATTTTTGTAAAGAGAGTAACCGATATGCTGCTGGAGGATTTATCGGAAAAGAAATCTATCTATCAGGACGAGCCAGAGAAACTCCGCGAGTATTTGCGCCGGAAATACTTCGACCGGATGTCTGATTCTATGAAAAAAAGCACATTCCGTTCTTTCTGGAAATTGTGCTTTTGCTTACCAGATGATGAAGACTGTCAGCGCAATAGATCAATTAATAGAAAAGCGATGGAGTTTTTGTTCAGTGATACATCCGGGCTGCTTGAATTCATGAAATCAGACACCATGTTCGCAAAGACGTCGCCAGATGATAATTGTGTAATGCAATTATGCATTCTTCTAGCACATTTTCCCCAGATTTATTCAGTGCTGAGTGATGATACAAAACTACAGATATCTGCATTAATAGCAAAAAACAGCACAGCGCGGATAATCTCGTGGTTTACAAGTAGCAGCAAAACAGCCCATATGCAGAGGATGATTGATTCTGCGTACTTTGGAAAAATAGATGAAACAACAATAAATTTTGTTGCAGATCAGTATGAGCTGACTGGGGACCTTCCTTGTTTTATTAACTACTGCATCGAGTATTTTGGTAATAGTAGCCTGTTTGATACAGCAAACGAGAGATACTGGTATGCTATACGCCCGTTCCTGCCCAAAATGACACGGGATCAGTATTTGCGATTGATTTCTGTGGTAAACACAAATGACCAAATCTATAATCGTAATGCCAATTACTCGACAAATACTGATATAGCAATGGCTGCACATACGTCTTTAGGGGAAGATTTTGACTATAGTCAGTATCCTCATTTTGTGTTTGACACTGCGAAGGTGCTTGGAACGGAGAAAAAAGAGATTATAGAGGAGGAGCTTGAGGGAGAACTCCCGTTTTGAATGTTTAGCCAATATCAGGTGCAAAAAAGAAAACCGGGCGTATTCTATCAAAATGGTGGTACTTTTCCATGGCGAGTGTTCTTACAGCATTTGAAAGGCTGTAAGAACACTCGCTTTTTATACAGCGAGTTCACAGGGGGCGTAGTTGACGACTACGCCTTTTCTTGTATTTACGGACACTTCCGGGATCGGCAGGGGCAGCACCGTTGGAATCTCGATCGTTCCGACGCAGTTATAGTGGATGCGAAGCCGCTGCTCCCATACGCCGTCGATCTTCTCAGCATTGAACACTTCAATCTTCTCAATCAGTTCGTTCAGCATCCTGGGCGTCAGTTTCCGCGCTCTGGTGTACTTGCGAACAAGACCGATAAACATATCCGTTGTCATGGAACGGCTGCTCTGCTTCTCTATCTCGGAGCGGAGCTTTTTTATTTTCTCCGCCAATTCCTTTTGCTCGTCCTCATACCGCCGGGACATTTTTGCGAAGCGGTCATCGGAGAGCTTGCCGGAAACATTGTCCTCATAGATGCGCTCAAAGAGGCCGTCCAATTCTTCGTCACGGGCAAGGAGCGTTTTCAGCTCTTTTTCCTTCAGCTTGCGGTCTGTCTGTTCCGCCTGCTGGGAATGACCGATCACCGCTTTTACAAATTCGTCCTCATAGAGACTGGCGAATTTCGTTAAGCGCCGTATCTCTCCCAGCACCACTTCCTCCAGGAAGTCCACACGGACATAATGGGTAGAGGTGCAGGTGCCGCGATTGCCCTTGTAGTTGGAGCAGTTGAAATACTTGATCTCCGGATTGCCCTGATTGAAGTGGAAGTGAAGGTTGCTGCCGCAGTCGGCGCAGACCAGCAGGCCGGAAAACATATTGTGTTCTCCGTTGTTGGTGCGGCGCTTGCGGATTTTGCCCCGCTTCTGCTGCACCTGCTCATACACAGCACGCTCGATGATCGCCTCATGGACGTCCTGGAACACCACCCAATTCTCACGGTCATTGTCGATCCGCTTCTTATTCTTGTAGGACTTGGAATAAGTTTTGAAATTGAGAATGTCACCACAGTATTCCTGCAGGGAGAGAATTTTGGTGATGGTAGAGCTGTTCCACTTGGTAGGCGGCTGCTGTTTGCCCTTGCCGGGGCGTTTGATGCCCTTCGTGAGCCAGTAGGCCCGCGGGGTCAGGACACCGTCCTTTTCAAGCTGGGCGGCGATCTGCTCTGTTCCGAAGCCCTCCAAAGTCATGCTGTAAACGCGGCGCACAACCTGGGCTGCCTCGTCATCCACGATCCAATGCTTCGGATCATTCGGGTCCTTGATGTAACCATAGGGAGGCTGGCCCATCGGCTCACCGGCATTGCCCTTGATCTTATTGCTGATGCGCCGCTTTTTGCTGATATCGCGGGCGTACCACTCGTTGAACAGGTTGCGGATCGGAGCAAGCTCATTTTCGCCCTCTGCCGTGTCGATGTTATCCGAAACGGCCACCAGAC
>ERZ1026860.1557-NODE-1557-length-11400-cov-4.078537_pt1 | contig 11400 bp, 10 predicted proteins | sample MGYA00380160_ERZ1026860 | MGnify/ENA primary metagenome ERZ1026860 (study PRJEB33269, sample SAMEA4719796) | human gut metagenome | biome: human-associated habitat; feature: organic feature; material: feces | place: Cameroon | collected 2013-10 ... | reverse complement strand
TTCCCTTGACTGCTCTTTTCGAACTTGCTGTAACCTATGTTTGACGCTCCTACAGGCCGCATATACGCCATGCCGAAATCTTCTTTACATTTTTGGCAAAAACATGTATGATTTGCTTGTAGCATATGAAGAATCGGGGGTGTCTTTCATGTCCTTTTTTTCTACCCGGGGAGGCGCGTGCGCCACATCCTCTCAGGCAATTTTGTGGGGACTGGCCAGGGATGGCGGTCTGTTTGTACCCAGCATGTTTCCAGCGCTGTCGGAGGACCGGATGGCGGCGCTTTGCGGCACCAGCTATCAAAACCAGGCCGCCCGAATCCTGAGGGATTTTTTGGAGGATTATTCCATTGCCGAAATTGAGCAGGCTGTAAACAGCGCTTATGACGCCAGCCGGTGGGACGATCCGGATATTGCGCCGGTAAAGGCCCTGGCCAACAATGTGTATGTGCTGGAACTGTTTCACGGCCCTACTTTGGCGTTTAAGGATGTAGCGTTGCAGCTATTGCCCCATCTGTTGACTCTGGCTGCCCGGAAAAACGAGGAAAAGCGTCAGGTCAGCATTATTGTAGCCACAAGCGGCGATACCGGCAAGGCGGCCCTGGAAGGCTTCCGCGATGTTCCGGGGGTAAGCTGCTCCGTTTTTTATCCCCATGGCGGCGTCAGCAAAGTGCAGGAATTGCAGATGGTTACCACCGAAGGCGCCAACACCCATGTCATCGGCGTAAACGGCAATTTTGACCAGGCTCAGACCGGTGTGAAAAAGCTGTTTAACGACCCTGCGTTCCACGAAAAAATGGACCGGATTGGCTGTATGCCTTCCTCTGCCAATTCCATCAATTTTGGCCGTCTGGTTCCCCAAATTGTATATTACTACACGGCTTATACTTCTTTGGTCCACCGCGGCGCCATTCGCATGGGACAGGCCGTGAACTTTGTGGTGCCCACCGGCAATTTTGGCGATATTCTGGCAGGCTATTATGCCAAGCGCATGGGTCTGCCCATCAACCGGCTGATTTGCGCCAGCAACCGCAATAATGTGCTGACGGATTTCTTTACCGACGGTATCTACCATACCCACCGCACCTTCTTCCAGACAATGTCGCCAAGCATGGATATTTTGATCAGCTCCAATCTGGAAAGACTGCTGTATGAATCCGCCGGCCGGGACGCCGCTTTGGTCCGGGGATGGATGCAGCAGTTAAGCGAGTGCGGCAGCTTCTCCATCGGGGCTCAGCGTTTGGCTGAGCTGCAAAAGATTTTCTGGGCGGACTACGCGGACGACAATATGACCGCGGACGAAATCAAACGGGTATATGAACGGGATCATTATGTGATGGATCCTCACACGGCGGTAGCAGCCCATGCGCTGAAAAACTACCGTGCTTCCACCAACGATCCTGCCGCAACGGTCATTGTATCCACCGCCAGCCCCTACAAGTTTGCCCCCGACGTGGTGCGCAGTCTGCTGGGCGACAGCGCGGTTGCGGGATTGGACTACTTTGCCTGCTCGGAAAAGCTGGAAAAACTGTCCGGCGTACCCATTCCCCAGCAGATTCGCCAGCTGCAAAGCCTGCCCGTTCGCCACAAAGCCCTTTGTGAAGTGGACGGTATGGAAACCGCGTTGCTTGCCGAGCTGCAAAAATAAAAAAATTTCAAAATATGTGTTTCACCAGGTGCGCAGAAGGGGTATATTTAAATTGTGAGCGATAAAGACGCTCACCCAAAGAATGATAAACCGATGATTTTTAAGGAGGAAATGAAAATGAAGTGGGTTTGCAAGGTTTGCGGTTATGTGTACGAAGGTCCTGAGGCTCCCGAATTCTGCCCCGTCTGCAAGGCTCCCCGTGAAAAGTTCGCCAAAATGGAAGAAGGCCGCACCTGGGTGGCCGAGCATATTGTGGGCGTAGCCAAGGACGTTCCCGAAGAAATCAAGCAGGGTCTGCGCGAGAACTTTACCGGCGAATGCACCGAGGTTGGTATGTACCTGGCTATGGCCCGTGCGGCGCATCGTGAAGGTTATCCCGAAATCGGCCTGTACTGGGAAAAGGCCGCTATGGAAGAAGCCGAGCATGCCGCCAAGTTTGCCGAGCTGCTGGGCGAAGTGGTCAGCGAATCCACCAAGGAAAACCTGCGCGTGCGCGTAGAGGCCGAAAACGGCGCTACCATGGGCAAGACCGAGTTGGCCAAGAAAGCCAAGGAGCTGGGTCTGGACGCTATCCATGACACCGTGCATGAAATGGCCCGCGATGAGGCCCGCCACGGCAGGGCCTTCGAGGGCCTGCTGAAGCGGTACTTCGGCAAGTAAGAAAAAGCAACGTTTAAGGAAGGGAACCGCTCGAACTGGAGCGGTTCCCTTTTTGACGCATTTCAGAGTTTTTATTCTATTTTTTCTTTTTACCCATATTGCTGCGGTCTTCGCTGTTTTCGCCGGGACGTACAGACCAGTAGACAACGTTGGGCTGCAAGGTTACCCCGTAAGAAGCGGCCAGTTCGTCCACCGTTACAAACATATAGCCACGGTTAATCAGGTATTCGCCCCACAAGGGAACGGATTCGTAAAGGTACTTGCCGGTATCGTGGCACAGAACGATATCGCCCTCTGTCACCTTATCCCGAAAGACATAAAAAATCTTTTTGGGCGCTTTGCCGGTATAGTCCTTGGTGTCTACGCTCCACTGAATGATGGGCAGCGGCATTCCCGCCTCAATCCAGGGCGGATAGGTTCCGCCGGGAGCGCGAAACAGCTTGGCCGCTTCCCCTACCAACGGATAGGTCCATTCCGCGCTTTCATCCAGCTGCTTAAGGCGGCTGGCCTTCTTTTTGAAGGAATAGCCGCTGTAATGGTCAAAGGAATGGCTGCCAAAAATGTGATTTTGGTCGTACTGCTTTTGCAGCACATAGCCGTAGCGCTCCAGCTGCTTGCCTACCGTAAAATAGGTAACCCGCGCGCCGATTTTGCGAAACGCCTCCAGCGCCAGGCTGGATGTGTAATCCTTGGGGCCGTCATCGCAGGTAACCGCCACCATTTTCCAGCGGCTGTTATCCGTCGCGGCGATACCCGTTTCCGTCATCATGCCGGAAAACTGCGGATAAAAGAAACGGACATGGGTCAGGGTTACCTTTCCGGGCACAATGTCGGCTGCCGCATAATGCAGGGTCAATTCCATACCGCTCAGGGTAAAATCCGCCGTTTCCAGGCTTTCCCGGGAACACAGCTTTTCTATCACAGCCTGATTCCGTTCTTCTCCGGGAAAAATTTGCGCCATGTGTTCCCGCACGCCTTTTTGCAAAAGGTCCCACGCCTGACTGTCCTGTGCAAACAAATCCGTCAAAAGCAGGCGTTTTCCCGTGGATAAATCCCAGGTGCGGGTAGTATAGGCGGCCGACAGCTGCTGGTCGTAGTAATTGACGCGGGCAATGGTCAGCGTGCTTAAAAAGCGGTCGCCCGTTCGGTAATAAACCGTGGCGATATTTAAAGCGCTGCCCTTTTTGCCCTTCTTGCGTGGGTCCATTTGAAGGGTGGACGCCAGCGCGTCGTCATAGCCGTCCACGATTTGGCGCAGCTCGGCGTTAACCTGGGGATTGGTGGTGGTGACATATTCCTTATAGACATAAGCGCCGCCATCGTTGATTTTTCGCTCGTTTTCTTCCACTGTTATCTGAAAAATTTCAGGCAACGCGTCATACTTCTCGGCTTCTTCCGCATGGGCCAGGCTTGCGCACAGCAGCAGGACCAGCAGCAGGGCTATGAAACGTTTCATGCTATCATCCTTTCCGGAATATCTCATCCTGATTTTACCATAGAATCCTCGTTGAGGCAAATCTCTTTCCCGGCTATTTGGGCTTGGAGCGCAAAAAAATTCCCGCATGGCGTCCCATACGGGAATTTTGGCTCGTTATTCCTTTACGCTGCCATCCGGGTTAAACAGGGGCAGCTTTTCCAGATAAATGATATCGTTGCGCTTTTGAGCGTCTCCCTCGGCCAGAATGGCCATTTTGCCAACCACCTGACCGCCGGCCTGCTTCACCAGCTTTTCAACGGCCTTCAGGGATTCGCCGGTGGAGATAACATCGTCCACAATCAGCACCCGCTTACCGCGCATAAAGTCGGCGTCGTCCTGATCGATGCACAGCACCTGACGGTTTTCGGTGGTAATGCTGGTGACCTCCGTGGAAAATACATTCTTCATGTACAGCTTGGCGGCTTTGCGAGCAATCAGGTATTTGTTTTCGCCATGCTGACGGGCCATTTCATACACCAGCGGAATGCCTTTGCTTTCAGCGGTAATCAGTACATCGTGTTCCGGGGCCAGCTTCAGCAGATCACGGGCGCAGGCGACCGTCAATTCCACATCGCCAAAAATGACAAAAGCGCCAATGTACAATTCGTCATTGACCCGGCACATGGGCAGATTGCGCTCCAGACCCGCAACCTTCAGGGGATAAAACATGGTAAACACGCTCCTTTATTCCATGGGAATAGCGGGATGCACGAAACATCCCGCTATTCATTATACCACAGTGTGTTACATCGCGCTCAGGATATACATAACCACAAACAGCGCGGACAGGATGTACAGCAGGACGGGAACCTCCTTGGCCTTGCCGCGGGCCAGCTTGATCAGCGTGTAGGAGATAAAGCCAAAGCCGATACCATCGGAGATGGAGTAGGCAAAGGGCATGATGGCAATGGTCAGGAAAGCGGGCAGGGCCACTTCCGGATCGGACCAGTCCACTTTGGACACGTTGCCGATCATGAACATACCCACGATGATCAGCGCGGGAGCTGTAGCGGCGGAAGGAATGATACCGGCGATAGGAGCCAGCACGCAGCTGAGCAGGAACAGCACGCCCACCACCACGGAGCTGAGACCGGTACGAGCGCCCTCAGAAACGCCGGTGGAGGATTCCACAAAGGTGGTAACGGTGGAAGTACCCAGCAGAGCGCCGGTGCAGGTGGCAATGGCGTCCGCAACCAGAGCCTTGTCGCCGCCTGGCAGGTTGCCGTCCTGATCCAGCATACCGGCGCCGCCGGCAGTGCCAATCAGGGTGCCAACCGTATCAAAGCAGTCGCAAATGGCAAAGGTGACAACGCTGGTCAGCAGCGGCAGCACGCCCATGGAGAACAGGCCGCCAAAGTCCAGCTTGAGGAAGGTGGGAGCCATGGAAATACCGGAGAAGCTCAGACTGATATTGCTTACGTTGGTAACGCCCATGGGGATGCCGATCACCGTAGAGATCAGAATGCCGATAAACAGAGCGCCCTTCACCTTCCAGGCCATCAGGATGCCGGTTACCAGCAAACCGATCAGGGCCAGCAGGGCGGAGCCGCTGGTGATGGAGCCCATATCCAGCAGGTTGTTGCCAGCAGTTACAATGACCGCGTTCAGCAGACCGATCAGGCAGATGAACAGGCCGATACCGGCGCTGATAGCCGCCTTCAGGGGCGCGGGGATGGAAGCGATGATCTTGCTGCGCAGGGGAGAAACGGCAACCGCCAGGAAGATCAGGCCGGAAATAAACACAATCGCCAGGCCCTGCTGCCAGGTATAGCCCATGCCCAGGCAAATCGTGTAGGTAAAGAAAGCGTTCAGACCCATGCCGGGAGCCTGGGCAAAGGGAACGTTGGCCAGGAAAGCGGTCAGGAACGTACCGATGGCGGCAGAAACACAGGTAGCCAGCATAACCGCCGTGTAATCCATGCCAGCGTTGCTCAAAAAGCTGGGATTGACGAAGATGATGTAGGCCATTGCAAAGAAGGTGGTCAAACCGCCAACAATTTCGGTTTTAACCGTGGTGTTGTGCTCCTTCAGTTTAAAGAACTTCTCCAAGTGAGCTCTCCCCTTTTCCGAATGAATTTTGGAAAACGTTGATTATTGTACGTTCTTTCCTGGCGCTTGTCAATGCTTTTTTGAACAATTTGTAAAATTCTTTTCTCAAAAAGGAATTATCTGCCATAAAAGTAAAAAAAACCGGCTGCAAAGGCATTCCCCCCCCTGCAGCCGGTTCCAAGGATTGTCAACCGCCCAAATAGGCAGCGCGTACACGGTCATCCGCCAAAACGTCGGCAGCGTTGCCGGACATGGTAATTTTGCCTGTTCCAATCACATAGGCACGGTCCGCCACAGACAGCGCCATCTGCGCGTTCTGCTCCACCAGCAGAATGGTGGTGCCCGCCGCGTGCAGTTCCTTGATGATATCAAAAATCTGCTTGACCAGAATAGGCGCCAGGCCCATGGAGGGCTCATCCAGCATCAACAGCTTGGGCTTGCTCATCAGCGCGCGGCCCATAGCCAGCATCTGCTGTTCGCCGCCGGACAGCGTGCCCGCCACCTGCTTTTCCCGCTCCTTCAGCCGCGGAAAACGGATGAACACATCCTCAATCGATGATTCAATTTCGCTGGCAGGGCGGGTAAAGCCGCCCATCTCCAAATTTTCCCGAACCGTCATCTGCTGGAAAATGCGGCGGCCCTCCGGACAAAGGGCCATTCCCAGGGAGACAGTTTTGCTGGCGGGAACCGCAGCCATATTGTGTCCGTCAAAAACGATGGAACCGGACCGGGGCTTCAGCAGACCCGCAATGGTATTCAGCGTGGTGGATTTGCCAGCGCCGTTCGCGCCGATCAGCGTTACGATTTCACCCTCGTTTACTTCAAAGGAGATGCCTTTGATCGCGTGAATCGCACCGTAGTATACATGCAGATTTTCAACCTTCAGCAGGCTCATGGTCAGCCCTCCTCTCGCTTGCCCAGATAGGCCTCAATAACGGTGGGGTTGGACTGAATTTCACTGGCTGTGCCCTTGGCGATGATGCGGCCGTAATTCAGTACGCAAATGCCCTCGCAAATCCCCATTACCAGATTCATATCATGCTCAATCAGCATCACGGCGATTTGGAACTGGTCGCGGATTTTGATAATGTTCGCCATCAGCTCTTCCGTTTCATGGGGATTCATGCCGGCCGCAGGCTCGTCCAGCAGCAGCAGCTTGGGATGCGTCGCCAGGGCGCGCACAATCTCCAACCGTCGCTGTGCGCCATAGGGCAGAGAGTCCGCCCGTACATTGGCCAGGTTCTGCATTTCAAAAATGCTTAAAAGCTCCATGGCCTTTTCGTGCTGCTTTTTCTCCTGCTGCCAATACTTGGGCAGACGGAAAATGCCCGAGAACATGCCGTATTTGATCTGGTTGTGCAGGCCGATGCGTACATTTTCCTCAACGGTCATATTGCCGAAAAGGCGGATGTTCTGGAACGTGCGGGCGATACCCAGCTTATTGGCCTGCACCGCGTTCATCCCGGCGGTATCCTTGCCATCCAGAATCACCACGCCGCTGGTGGGCTGGTATACCTTGGTCAGCAGGTTAAAAACCGTGGTTTTGCCAGCGCCGTTGGGACCGATCAGGCCCGCAATTTCCGTAGCGCCAATGGTCATGTTAAAATCCTCTACCGCCTTTAGTCCGCCAAACTCAATGCCCAGATGACGGGTTTCCAGCACGGGGCGGCGGTCCACATCCCGCTCCGGCACGATGGAGTGGCTGGGCACGGGAACCATAATGGTATCAGATTGCTTCTTCTGTGTCATGCCTGATTGCCCTCCTTTGCCTGCTTGGCCTTCAGCCTTTTTTTCTGGTTGTGGCGAATTTTGGAACGGATAGCATCCATTTTAGCGCCCAGCAAGGGGCTGTGCGTGGTCAGCATGACCAGAATCAGCACAATCGCGTAAACCAGCATGCGGTAGTCGCTGAACGCGCGCAGCATTTCCGGCAGCATCGTCAGTACCGTTGCGGCGATAATGGAACCACGAATGTTTCCGATGCCGCCCAGCACCACAAACACCAATACCAGAATGGAGGTGTCAAACTTGAATTTGGTGGCGTTTACCGTGGAATAGTTGAGGCCGAACAGCGCGCCTGCCATACCGGCCAGAACAGCGGCGGTGACAAAGGCCATCATCTTGTACTTGGTTACATTGATGCCTACCGATTCGGCGGCGATGCGGCTGTCACGGGTCGCCATAATGGCCCGGCCGGACCGGCTGTTAATCAGGTTCAGCACCACAAACAGGGTAAACAGAATCAGCGCGAAGCCAACCTCAAATGTGGCGATCTTGGCGACGCCTACCGTGCCCTTAGGACCCGCCAGTATGGGGCTGCCCGGCAGATTGGGGTTGCTGAAGCCAAAGTGCATCAGACCGCTGTCCTCAATGTTGATGTAAATGCAGTTCACCAGATTACGAATGATTTCGCCAAAGGCAAGGGTAACAATGGCCAGATAGTCGCCCCGCAGGCGCAGCACGGGAATACCGATCAGCACGCCGAAGCCTCCGGCCAGAACGCCGCCCAGAACCATGGACAAAATCAGGCGAACGGTTTCGTTTTCCAAATGGAACGCCGTCAGCAGCCATGCGGAGCAGACCGTGCCCGTAAACGCGCCGATGCTCATAAACCCAGCATGGCCCAGGCTAAGCTCGCCGGAAATACCCACCACCAGATTCAGAGAAATGGCCATGACAATATACACGCAGATAGGCACCAGCTGACCGCGCATGGAGCGGGTCATGCTGCCGTTTCCAATCATCACCTGACAAATGATAAAGGCCAAAATAACGATACCATAGGTAATGAGGTTGTTGAGGAGCGCTTTTTTCTTCATCCGTCTCACCTCACACTTTCTCTTGCACCGGCTTGCCCAGCAAACCTGTGGGCTTCACCAGCAGTACCACAATCAGTACGGCGAATACCAGCGCGTCCGCCAGTTCGGTGGACACGTAGGCCTTGCCCAAAATTTCAATAACCCCCAGCAGCACGCCGCCCACCAGCGCGCCGGGAATGGAGCCAATGCCGCCAAATACGGCGGCGGTAAACGCCTTAATGCCGGGCATGGAGCCGGTGGTGGGCATCAGCGCCGGATAGGAGGAGCACAGCAGCACGCCCGCGATGGCCGCCAGAGCGGAGCCAATGGCAAAGGTAACGGAAATGGTCAGGTTTACGTTAATGCCCATCAATTCCGCAGCGCCCTTGTCCTCGGATACGGCGCGCATGGCTTTGCCCATTTGGGTTTTGCCGGTAAACAGGGTCAGCGCGATCATAATGACCACATTGGCCAGCACCGTTACGATGGTTTCGCCGGTGATTTTCAATTGGCCGTTAAACAGCTGAATGGAAGGAATGGTAACCACGGACGGGAATACCTTGGGGTTTGCGCCCCAGATGAGCAAAGCGGCGTTTTGCAGCAGATAGCTCATGCCGATGGCGGTAATCAATACCGCCAGCGAGGTGGCCTGGCGCAGTGGTTTATAGGCCAAACGCTCGATAAATACACCCAGCAGGGTACAGACAACCATGGCGGCCAGCACCGCTACAATTGAGGGCAAACCCAAATACTGCATCACGCAAAAGGCGATGTAAGCGCCAACCATGATGATATCGCCGTGGGCAAAGTTCAGCATTTTGGCAATGCCATACACCATGGAATAACCAAGGGCAATAATGGCGTATACACTCCCCAGGCTTAGGCCGTTGACCAGGTGGGACAGGAAGGAAATCATGGCTCATCCTCCTTTGTAGTTGATGCCGGCGAATACGCAGGAAGGTAACCAACAGCAGCCGGCAACGCTGCCAGCTTCTGTTGATTACCTTTCTGAAATTGCGTGTATGCATTTTGCGCAGTCGCGGCTCATAGGGGACCCCGCCGTCCCCCTTGACAGAGGGGGACGGCGGAACCGCAGCTTACTTGGTAGCGCCCACATACACGCCGTCCTTGATGACGACGGCGGTGGGGGTCTTGTTCACAGCGCCGGTGGAATCCCAATGCATGGTGCCGGTCAGGCCTTCTACCTCCAGATTGGGGAATTCGGCAATCAACAGTTCGCAAGCATCCTCAGGCGTGGTGTCGGCAGTGATGCCGGTGTTGACAACGGCCTGGTACAGGGCGTACATGCCATCGTAGGTATCGGCGGCAAACTGGTTGGGTACTTCGCCGTACAGCTCCTGGTACTTGCCCACAAAGGCCTTGGTCTTTTCGTCCTCAGCATCGGCGGAGAAGGGGGTCAGCAGCATAACGCCTTCGGCCAGGCTGGTGTCAAAGCCTTCCAGGCCCAGGATGCCATCCATGCCGTCCACACCAAAGAACAGGGGAGCATAGTCCACAGCCTTGGCCTGGGTCAGAATCATGGAAGCGGGAGTGTAGTAGATGGGAAGGAAAACAACCTCGGCGCCAGCATCCTTCATGGCGGCTACCTGCACGGAGAAGTCGGCGTTGCTGTCATCGCTGAAAGCGGACTCGGCAACGATTTCCAGGCCCAGTTCTTCCGCCTTGGTCTTGAAAGTATCGCGGATACCGATGGAGTAGTCGATGGCATTGTTGTAGATGATGCCGATCTTGGTGCCCAGCTGATGATCGAAGATGTACTGAGCGGAAGCGGAGCCCTGAGCGGAATCCTTGAAGCAGACCTGGAACACGTTGTCCTTGCCTTCAATAACCAGATCGGCGGAAGCGGAAGGCGTCAGCATGAACACGCGGTCGTTGTAGGCTTCCGCAGCAACGGCGATGCAGGCGCCGGAGGTTACGGTGCTCAGCATGATCTGCGCGCCCTTGTCCAGCATGGCGTTGTAGGCGTTCACAGCCTTTTCGCCATCGCCCTCATCGTCCTCGTCCATAAACTCAAACTGAACGCCGCCCAAAGCGTTAATTTCTTCCACGGCAATTTTGGCGGCACGCACGCAAGCGTTGCCGTAAATGGCGTAGGGACCAGTCAAAGGACCGCTCAGGCCAATTTTAATGGTATCTTCAGCCATAGCGGGCAGAATAAAGCTAACCGCCATCATCAAAGCCAGAAGCATGGTTACCATTTTTTTCATTTTCTTTTCCTCCCTCAAACTTTTTATGCAACATTTCAAAAAACGTTTGTCTTTTGAAATGTTGTTGCTATTATAAACACAGTCTGCCTCTGATGCAAGAGGCTTTTGGCGAATAATCTGTATTTGCAATGTTTTTTAATCAAAGTGCGGCAGCTTTCTGCCCGTATCAGACAAATGTTGTATTCCCTCCCTGCTCCTCAATGCCGCCGCCCAGGCAAACGTCGTCCTGATACAGTACAACGCTTTGCCCGGGCGTAATGGCCCGCTGAGGCTGATCGCAGGCAATCAGCAGTTCATCGCCCCGCAGGGTCACCGTCACAGGCTGGTCCGGCTGGCGATAGCGGAAACGGGCCGTACAGCGGAAGGGCCGGCCATCTGGCGCTGGCGGCTCGTCCAAAATCCAGGTGGCCTGGCTGGCGCGCACATAACGGCTGTACAGGCGGGGACTGTCCTTGCCCTGAGCAACCACCAGCACGTTGTTTTTCAAATCCTTGTCTACCACAAACCAGCTTTCCCCCGTGCCGCGGCCGCCGATATCCAGCC
>ERZ1026860.1556-NODE-1556-length-11405-cov-5.584493_pt1 | contig 11405 bp, 13 predicted proteins | sample MGYA00380160_ERZ1026860 | MGnify/ENA primary metagenome ERZ1026860 (study PRJEB33269, sample SAMEA4719796) | human gut metagenome | biome: human-associated habitat; feature: organic feature; material: feces | place: Cameroon | collected 2013-10 ... | reverse complement strand
TGTATAAGAGACAGCCCCCACCACCAACGAGGTGGATTGGAGCAGCTGGAACTTTGGCAACGATACCGCTACCAATCCGCCCAGCAATGTGCAGCCTACCACGGCCACCGGGCAGACAACCGGCGGCGTTTCCGCCCCCACCACCGTGCCTACGGTGCATGCGGCCACGGTAGCGGCCACATCGTCTACGCCTAGTCCACGTCCCAACACCAACACATCCGGAAGCAGCGCGACCACCTCCAGCACCAGCCTGAAGTCCGGCTCCAAAGGATCGGATGTAAAACGGTTGCAGCAGAGATTGAAGGATTTGGGCTACTACACCGGCAGCGTGGACGGCACCTTTGGCAGTGGAACCGAGGAGGCCGTCAAAGCCTTCCAGCGGGCCAACGGCCTGACTGCCGACGGCAAGGCGGGCAAGAACACCCAGAACAAGCTGTATTCCTCCTCTGCCAAAAAGGCCAGCAGTTCCAGTTCTTCTTCCTCCAGTAGCTCTTCCAGCAGCTCCTCGTCCAGCTCCACCTCCACCGCCTACACCAATGGCAAGACCAACATCTACCTGCGTCTGGGCGACAGCGGCAAGCAGGTGAAGATTCTGCAAAACCGTCTGATTGTGCTGGGCTATCTGACCGGTACCGCCGACGGGGAATTTGGCGCCACCACCGAGGCGGCCGTCATCGCCTTCCAGAAGCGCAACAGTCTGGGCAGCGACGGCGTAGCGGGGCCCGGCACCCTGAGCAAGCTGTATTCCTCCTCTGCCCGCAAGGCGGACAGCGTGGCGGGCCACCTTGGTTCCCTGAAGGAGGGCATGAACGGCGGCAGCGTGCGCACCCTGCAAAAGAACCTGAAAACCCTGGGCTACTACACCGGCAGTGTGGACGGCGACTACGGCAGCGGCACAACGGCGGCGGTATACGCCTTCCAGCAGGCCAACGGTCTGACCGCCGACGGCATTGCGGGCAAGTCCACCCTGAACGCCATTGCCAACGCCCTGGGCGGCGGAAGCGGCGGCGGCGGTTCCAGTTCCTCCAAGAGCAATCCTGATAACTACGGCAAAACGGCTTCTTCCAATGGCTACAGCACCATTTCTTCCTCCAGCACCAGCAAAAAGAACGTAACCGCCCTGCAACAGGTGCTATCCGCCAACGGTTACTATTCCGGCACGGTGGACGGCAGCTATGGCAGCGGTACCGAGGAAGCGGTCAAGGCCTACCAGCGGGCGGCGGGCCTGCGGGTCACCGGCATGGCCGGTCCCAGCACCCAGCGGCTTTTGTACGGCGGCACCAGTGAAAGCGGCAGCTATTCCAAATTGCAGGTTGGTTCCAGTGGTTCCAGCGTGAAAAAGCTGCAATATGCCCTTTACGAATTAAAGTATTATGACGGCGACATCACCGGCAATTACGACACCGCCACCGAAAATGCGGTCAAGCTGTTCCAGGAGCTGAACGGTCTCTACATGGACGGCATTGCCGGTCAGGACACCCAGCGCAAGCTGTTTTCCAGCAACGCCGTCCCCTGCTCCATCTAAGGGTGAGGGCAATGCCCTCATATGGACCGCTTCGCGGGGCTTGGATTGCGCCATTGGCGCAGAACAAAAGGCTTTTCCGGACACGGAAAGGCCTTTTGCCTTGCGCTCGCATCTAAGCATGGAGGCGGGGACATTGTCCCCTTTTGGACCGCTTCGCGGTGAGGGCAAGGCCCTCATCTGGACCGCTTCGCGGTGGGCTTGGGTTGCGCCATTGGCGCAGAACAGAGTTAAAGCTAAAAATAGAGTATCACAAAAAGCGGGCTTGTCCGGTCATGGAAAGGCCCGTTCTTTTTGCTTTTTTTCCCCCTGCTTGACCATTGCTGTCAAAACGGTTACAATACAGGCAACAGCAAAAAGGGGGATTGATACAATGAGCATTACTTGTCGTCCTTTTGGCAAAACCGCCGCTGGAGAAGCGGTACACGAGTATACCATCACCAACGCTTCCGGGGCCAGCGCTTCCATTTTGGATTTTGGCGGCACCGTTACCCGCATTGTTGTTCCGGACAGAAATGGAAAGCTGGATGATGTAAACCTGTCCTATGACGATGTAGCCCATTACGAAAGCGACAACAGCGGCAGCATGGGCGGCCTGATCGGCCGGTACGGCAACCGCATCGGCGGCGCGTCCTTTGAACTGGAAGGCCAAACCTATACCCTGGCCCAAAACAACGGCCAAAACTGCCTGCACGGAGGCCGGGTGGGCTATAACCGCCGTATGTGGACGGCACAGCCTGTGGAGCCGGACACCCTGCGCCTGACGTTGATAAGCCCGGACGGGGAGGAAGGCTTTCCCGGCACGGTGCAAATCACCGTGGACTACACCTTTGACCATACCAACACGCTGGGCATTCATTACCACGCCGTTACGGACAAGCCTACCCTGCTGAACCTGACCAACCACAGCTACTTCAACCTGAACGGCCACAGCGGCCCCACCATTCACAATCATGAACTGCATATCGCCGCCGATTTCATTACCGAAACGGATAACAGCCTGATTCCCACCGGCCGGCTCATTCCGTCCGACAGCACCGTATACGGTTTTACCACGCCCACCAAAATCGGGGACGTGCTGGCCCATAACGATACCGACCCCACGCTGAAAAACGCGGGCGGGGTGGATTTTAACTATTGCGCGGGCCGCGACCGCCAGACTAAGACCATCGCCAGCCTGTACAGCCCCCTGACAGGCCGGGTGATGGACGTTATCACCGACCAGCCCGGGGTGCAGTGCTACATGGCCCAGTTTTTGCAAAATACCGGCAAAGACGGGGCCGTCTACGGCGCGTTTCAGGCCGTCTGTCTGGAAACCCAGCATTACCCGGACAGCATTCATCAGCCCCATTTTCCCAGCGTCGTGGTGCGTCCCCAGGACGTGTATGATACCTTTACCCTGTACCGCTTCAGCGTCCGCTGATGGAAAGGAGCCGTTATGTCCAACCAAATCCGGCTGACTCCCGGCGACCTGCTGGACGCTCAGGGCCGTCTGTCCCAGGCGGGCTACGCCACATCCCTGGTGAAAACCTATCGCCGAAGCGATATCAAGGCCCACTCCACCCGCATTAAGGAATGGGACTATTACTGCGTCACCTGCGGCGATGTGGTGCTGGCCCTGACCATTGCCGATAACAGCTATATGGGGCTGGACAGCGTCAGCCTGCTGGACCTGAGCAGGTCTTTTCAGCACACCTGGAGCGCCATGCGCTTTTGGCCCAACGGTTCCACCCGGTTGCCCGCCACCAGCCAAACCGGCGACCTGTCGGTGGAGCGCCCCGGCTACTCCCTGCGCTTTGCCAACGACGGCCAAACCCGCCGCCTGACCGTGCGGGTGGACCGCTTTAAGGACGGAAAGCCTCTGGCCGCATCCATCGACCTGACCCATCCGCCCCGGGACAGCATGGTCATTGCCACACCCTTTGCAGGAAAACCAAAAGCGTTTTACTACAACCAGAAAATCAACTGCCTGCGTGCCGATGGGTATGTCACCTTTGACGACCGCACCTACCTGTTCGACCCTGCCGTGGCCACCGGCGTGCTGGACTGGGGACGGGGCGTATGGACCTATGCCAACACCTGGTACTGGGGCAGCGCCAGCGGCTATGTAAACAGCGCGCCCTTTGGCATGAATCTGGGTTACGGCTTTGGCGACACCAGCGCCGCCACGGAGAATATGCTGTTTTACAAGGGCGTCGCCCACAAGCTGGATCAGGTGGATTTCGGCATACCCAGGGACGCCAGGGGCCGGGATAATTTGATGAGCCCCTGGCATGTAACGGACAATCAGGGCCGTGTGGACCTGACCTTTACCCCGGCCATGGACCGGGCGGCGCTGACCAGCGCTCTGATCATTCAAAGCGACCAGCATCAGGTATTCGGTCATTTCAGCGGTCATGTAACGCTGGACGACGGAACCGTTCTCAAAATCAGCCATTTGCTGGGCTTTGCCGAAAAGGTAAGCAACCGCTGGTAACAACCGTCAAGGGAGGATCCTGCCTCATGCGCATTGCCCTGATTGCCGACCTGCACGGCAACCGTCCCGCCACCCTGTCCCTGGAAAGGGACCTGCTGATCACCCGTCCGGACAAAATTTACTGTCTGGGGGATCTGGTGGGAAAAGGCCCGTCCAATGACTTTACCTGCGACTGGGTCAGGGCGCATGCTCAGCTGATTCTGGGAGGCAACTGGGACGACGGCGTTGGGAAAAAGCAGTTTCCCGGCGACGCGTACTACTGGGAACAATTAGGGAAGGAACGTCTTTCCTTTTTGCGCGGCCTGCCCAAGGAAGCCGATTTATGGCTGAGCGGGCGGCACATTCGCCTGTTTCATGGCCGCCCGGTAATGGAAAAGCTGATTACCGTGCAGGATGAAACGGCTTTGATCGATCTCTTTTTTCAAGCGCCGGATGGCGGCCGGTATGACGCGGTGATTTACGCCGACGCGCACCGTCAGGCCATGCGCACCATGACCCCCGGCCTGTTTGTGAACATTGGCAGCGTAGGCAACGCTCTGGGCGTGCCCAAATGCTGCTACGCCCTTCTGGAGGGAACCCCCGGCAGGCAGTCCTCCCCCTTTGAAATTCGCCTGCGGCAAATCGACTATGACCGGGAGCAGGCGGTGGCCGACGCCAAGGCCGCCCCGCTGGTGCCCCGCATTGACGCTTATATTCGGGAAATTCAAACCGGGCTGTACAGCCGGAATGTGTAAACAATTTGATAATTCAACGCTTTCGGGGGCGCAACGCATTGACGTTACGCCCCCGAAAGGTTACAATAAAGGAAACTTTCCATTGGAGGAAAAAGGCATGTCCTTCTCGGGCGACTGCAAAAAGGAATTGGCGCTTGTCAAGCCGGAAAAAAGCTGCTGCTTCCTTAGCGAGCTTGGCGGGCTGTACGCCTCCATGGGCAGCCTCAGCCTGCTGGGCCGGGGCAAGGTAAACGTACAGTTTACCAACGAAAGCCTGGCCGTATGCCGCCGCGCTTACACGCTGCTGGTGCAGAGCCTGCGGCTTACGCCCCAAATTCACTACGTCACCCACGCCCGCTTTGGAGGCAAGCGCACCTGCGTGCTGACCCTCGGCCCCATTCAGTCGCCCCAGCTGCTTTGCCAGCTGGGCATGATGGAGCCGTCGGGAGAAAACGACTACACCCTGCGCGCCACGTCGCCCCACCTGCCGTTGACCCGTCAATGCTGCATGCGGGCCTACCTGCGGGGCATGATGCTGGGGGCGGGCACCATTACCAACCCGGAACAGGGCTATCATCTGGAAATACCCTATCGGGACGGCGAAAGCCAGGCCGCCATGGCCAAATGCATGCAGCGCCTGGGCATACCCATTCACTGGAGCACCCGGCGGGAGCATCCCTTCTTTTATTTAAAGCAGGCGGACCAGATCGTTCATTTTTTAACCGCTCTTGGGGCTCATAACGCCGTGATGCACATTGAGGACCTTCGGGTGAAGCGGCAGGTGCTGGGCACGGTCAACCGGGCCATGAACTGCGACAACGCCAACCTGCACAAGCAAATGGACGCGGCCCAGCAGCAGCTGGAGGCCATACGCCGTTTGAAGGAAACCGACCAGTTTGCCGCCCTTCCCCCATCCCTGCAGGAAATTGCCAACGCCCGCCTGAACGCCCCGGACGCGACCCTGACCGATTTGGGCCAAAGTCTGAACCCGCCCCTGGGCAAAAGTGGCGTAAACCACCGTATGCGACGTTTGATGACCTATTTGCCAAAGGAGGACCAACCATGACACGCCAACGACTGGACCTGAGCGCCCAGCTTCCCATCAGCCGCGAAAAAGCGGCGCTTGTCGCCTCTACCGCGTCCCGTTTTCCCTGCACCGTCACCCTTGAGCGGGATGATATTGTACTGAATCTGAAAAGCATGATCGGCCTGTTATCCCAATCCATCCCCAAGGACGGCCTGATCGATCTGGTAGCCAGCGGCCAGGGCGAGCAGGAGGCTGTCAGCGCCATCGCCCAGGTGTTTCATTCCCCCTCAAACGGTTGAAAACCCGGTGGGCAAAATGTGGACATAATAGTACAGCCCTTGCGGAATAATGGTTTCAATTTCCACGTCATGTTTTCCACAGAGGGTGGAAAATGTGGAAAACCGCGGAAAAAGGAAGAAGAATGCCCCATTGCATCGAAAGGTTTCTCCGTTTTTTGGCAGGAACAAAAGCCTTGCAAGGCGAAATCTTAACCAGCCTGTTTTGCTAAACAGGCAAAAGGTGCAGGTTTCCATGGAAAACTTGATGAAAAAAACCTTCTTTTCCACAGGTTTTCCAAGCGGGTTTTTGGTAAGCCCCAAAGGGTTAACCGGCTTTTCCATGGTTTCCACACCCCCTACTACTACTACTATTTAAATATACTGCTACAACAATACTGTTTTGGAGGTTCCCTGCATGAAGTTTGAATGCTCTGCCCAGGAAATGCTGGGCGGCCTGATTAACGCCACCCGCGCCCTGAGCGCCCGCCCCGCCATGCAAATTCTGGAGGGCGTGCTGATGACCGCCCACCAGAACGATGTGGAGCTGATGTGCTCCGACGGATCTCTGTCCATCAAATGCGTGGTCAAGGCCACGGTAAGCGAGCCCGGCTCCGTGGTACTGCCCGGCCGGCTGCTCACCGAGGTGGTGCGCAAGCTGCCGGAAGGAATCGCTACCTTCAGCATGAACGACAAGCTGATGTTGACCATTCGCTGTGCCCAGAGCCGTTTCACCATCACCGGCATGTCTCCGGAAGAATTTCCCCAGATGAAGGACATCATCAACACCCACGCCCTTCATTTCCCCCAGAAGCGTCTGCGGGAAATGATCAGCCGGGTCACCTTTGCCATTGCCCTTCAGGAAAGCCGTCAGGCCCTGACCGGCTGTCTGATGGAGATTACCGCCGACGAGCTGCGTCTGGTAGGTCTGGACGGTTTCCGTCTGGCCATGCAGCGCTATCACGACCACTTTATCCTGCCGGAGGGCGAGGAGAAGATCAGCGCCATTGTGCCCGGACGGGTCATGAACGAAATCGCTCACATCATGGAGAACGACGACGACGCCATGGCCACCTTCCATTTTGACAAGACCCACATGATGGTCATTATGGGCAGCACCACCCTGGTAACCAGTCTGCTGGCGGGCGAATACATCAACTACCGACAGATTCTGCCTACCGCCTGGCTGAGCCGCATCACGGTAAAGCGCCGCGAATTGCAGGACGCCATCGAGCGGGCCAGCCTGATGGCCAAGGAAGGCAAAAACAACCTGATCCGCATGAAGGCCAATCAGGAGGGGCTGACCATCACCTCCATGAGCGAGGTAGGCGACGTATTGGAAAAGCTGGACGCCCATCTGGAAGGCGAGAACATCGAAATCGCCTTCAACGCCCGCTACATTTCCGACGTGATTCGCAATGTGGACGAGGAATGCTGCACCCTGTGCATGAACACCAACGTCAGCCCCTGTGTCATTGCGCCTCTGGACGGCGACAGCTACCTCTATCTGGTCCTGCCCGTTCGCGTCTACAACTAGGGGGCAAGGCCCCCATCTGGACCGCTTCGCGGGGAGGGCAAAGCCCTCTGTTGAACCCGCTTCGCGGGAGGTTGGGTTAGGGTGTCTGGCGCAGAACATTTCGTTTTTCTGGACACAGAAAAACGAAATGCCTTGCGCACGGCATCGAAGTTTGGAAAAGAAGCGGGGCTTCTGTACTCCGATGGCAAGAGCCTTCAATGTCCATAAGCTGTTTCTTGGATTTTCTGTGCTTGCCAGCCATGTTTTTTGTCCGGCGCTTTGCGGCGGGCAATTTTCTTTTGAAAACAGGGAGGTTGCTTTCAATGCGCCGAACGGACCGTCAGGTAAAGGATTTTTCGGAAATTTGCGCCATTCTGGACAAGTGTCAGGTAATGCGTCTTGGTTTATGCGATGGCCAGAGGCCCTATGTGGTGCCGGTCAATTTTGGCTACGAGGTACGGCAGGGCCAAATCTGGCTGTATTTTCACTGTGCGAATCAGGGCCGCAAGCTGGACATGCTGAAACGCAATGCATCGGTTTGTTTTGAGATGGACTGCGAGCATGATCTGGTATTGGATCCAATGCCCTGCGCCTGCGGGTATCGCTTTGCCAGCGTCATTGGTGAAGGCGCGGCGGAAATACTGACCGTCCATCAGGACAAGGCCCACGGTCTGTCGGTGTTGATGCGCCACCTGACCGGCAGGCAGGTGGATTTTACGCCGGAGCAAACGGCGGCGGTATGCGTGTGCCGCATCGCAGCAGACACATTTACCGCCAAAAGAAGGGCATAAAAAAGCTCGGCTTGCCAAAATGGCAGGCTCGAGCTTTGGGTTACTCCTGTTCCTGAATCCAGCCCATAGGGGCAGAGGTGTCCATAAAGAAGGGATCGCCGTTTTGGGGAGCGGTTACATACAACCAGCCGTCGTTCCTGCGCAGCAGAATCTGCACCGGCTGTCCGGCGGAAAGGCCTTGCTTCATCTGGCCGTTTGGGCTGGAATACAGGCCGCATTCCTGTGACAGGCTGCCATGCTGCAATCCCTGAAGCGACAGGGCGTACATGCAGGGATCCTTCTGGATGGTGCATACATAGTTTCCGCTGACCCAGCCTTCCAGATCGCCTATCCGCACCTGATACCAGGGGTCCACATTGCCGGATTGCTGGCTGACGATTTTCGCCAGCACGGCCACTTGCAGCTTGCCCAGACTATCGGAGTGTCCGGTGGGCCGGGTGCGCAGGTTCGCGCCAAAAATCACCGCCCAGCCCTGAAAGGGGTCAAAGCTGCTTTGGGCCAGCGCTGTCATTTCCTGCTCGGTTTTGGGATAAATGGACAGGTCGGTCAGGTAGGCCAGGTTCAGGCATACGCAGGCGGGGTAGGAATGCTCCAGATCGCCATAATAGCCCTGGTTATCGCCCACATAGAAATATCCCATAGAGTCCCAGCGAATGGGCGGATTGGTCCCGTCGCTGTACCCGGCAGCCATCCATTGACCGGTGGACGCGATGGATGTAAACTCCCAGGTATCCATCCCCACCGTCAGGGAAAAGCAGGTTTCCCAGTTACGCCAGCCAACGTTGATTTGGCTGTTTGCATCCAGAGTCAATCCAAGATTTCCAAAGTCTTGAAAATCGGCCCCGGGCTGATCCTGCCGCCACATCAGCCCAGCAAGGGAATACTGGCCGTCCTTTTCCATCATCAGCAGCGCTTTCACTATCGGGATAAAATCGTCATCCGCCCGGCTATATTGAGAGTAGGCCCCGCGAATCACCCGTGCGCCTGTTTCCGGCAGTCGGTCGGGAACGGGAAAATCTCCCTCAAAAACAGTCAGCGGCCAATCGGGCCATTCCGGGTCCGTCCAGGTGGTCGCCAAAGCGCTCATTGGCAGCAACAGCAAAACCAGCAGCAAGCATACGGCCTTTTTCATGCAAGAAAAGCTCCTTTCCTGTGAAGCTGTCCATATAACGATTCACTAACGAAAAAACATTCCATAAAATAACAACCCCGCGGCCATAGGACATAGCCGCGTGGGATCATTTACCAGATTCCGTACTGTCTGCATTTTTCAATAGCGTCTTCGTCCTGCTGCAGGGCGGACTGGGTGTACCAGTACAGCGCCTTGAGCAAATCCTTTTTTACGCCGGTTCCATTTTCGTAAAACTCTCCCAGATTATACTGCGCGTCATGGTCGCCGTGCTGGGCGGAACGGCGGGTCCAATAAACGGCTTTTTCCAGATTCTTTTCCACCCCATACCCTTCGGTATAAAAATAGCCGATCTGGCATTCTGCCAGGGGATAGCCCTTTTCCGCCAGCGGCAAATGCCCCTGAAAGCATTTGTCATATTGGCCGGATTCCCAATATTCGTCAATCAGCCGGTTGCATTCGTCCAGCTCGGGTCCGGGGCGATAGTAATAAGATTGAGGCAGCATTCTTTTCTTCTTTACTCCATATAGGCGGAGCCCAGAATCTGATAGGGCACGTCCATGGACGCGGCCCCGTCGGCCAGGCCGAAGCAGAAGATGATGCAATTATCGTCGCTGAAGGGCAAATAGGCGAAGCGGTACAAATCGTCCGTGCTGGCATAGGTCAGGTAATACCGCTGGTTGATATAGTTTTCGGCAACATCCTTGGCGTTGCCCGCTTCCTCCAATTCGGCGATCTGGTTATGGCATTCGCTCAGCTTTTGGCCCAGCAGCACATTCAGGGTCACGGTTCCATCGGCGTTCTGGTAGGCGGCCAGGTAGCCCTGGGGCGTTTCCAGCGCTGTCCAGTCACCGGGCAGGGTAACGTATACGCCCGTATTGCCCAGAGCCGTGTCCATGCCGTTTTCAATGGCGGCAGCCTGGGTTTCCACCGCGTCCACATCGTCCCCGGTTTGCTGGGCCAGGGCGCAGGTCCACAGCAGGCACAGGCAAAGCAGCATGGCAAATCCTTTTTTCATTTTTTTCATCCTTTCCCGTTCAGCCGGCAGGGCGCGCCGTCTACCGCGGCCCCCACCAGCACGTCGTGTACATAGTGCAGTTTCAGGGAGAACACATCCTGCCGCTGGTTCAGCAATTGAAACATCAGCCGGTCGCCTTCCCAAATGGGCAAATCCAGCACCTGCTCCCTGGGCACCCATTCCAGACTGCCTTCGCTGCAGGCAATCTGTTGGCCGGTAAAGCCGTCGGCCGTGTACAGGAAGCTGTATTCGTCCACATCGTCCATCACAAAGGTAATGACGCCCCGCAGGCGCATGCGGGTCAGGGTGTAGCCGGTTTCCTCCTGCGCCTCCCGCAGGATGCAGTCCTCCGGGCTTTCGCCCTGCTCCAGATGACCGCCGACGCCAATATATTTGTCATGGTTGATGTCCCCCGCCTTTTTGGTACGGTGCAGCATCAGATACCGGCCGTCCTTTTCCAGATAGCACAGGGTGGTCAGTTGCTTGTTCATGGGGCAGCCCTTCCTTTCCTGATGATAGCATCATACCACATTACCTGAGCAAGCGAAAGCGGTTTTTGTGAAAGGTCAGCAGGCCGTCGTCCCGCATACGGCCCAATTCCCGGCTCAGGGCGCTGCGATCCACATTCAGGTAGTCGGCCAGCTGCTGCCGGTTAAAGGGAAGAACCAGCTCGTCCCCCTGCCGACCGGCGGTGGATAGGTAAGTAATCACCCTCGCCCTGACCGTAGGGGCGGACGTGCAGAAGATGCGCCGGGACAGCGCCAGATTTTTGCGCGCGCAAATGGACAGCAGGTTTTGACAAAGCCGTGGAACCGCCCGCAAGGCCCGGTCCGCGTCCAGCAGCAGAATGCGCGCGTCCTCGGCGCAGACCGCGTCCACCTGAAGGGGCTGGGCGCACAGGGCGTAGCTTTCCGCAAAAATTTCTCCCGGGCCAACGC
>ERZ1026860.1555-NODE-1555-length-11407-cov-3.558844_pt1 | contig 11407 bp, 9 predicted proteins | sample MGYA00380160_ERZ1026860 | MGnify/ENA primary metagenome ERZ1026860 (study PRJEB33269, sample SAMEA4719796) | human gut metagenome | biome: human-associated habitat; feature: organic feature; material: feces | place: Cameroon | collected 2013-10 ... | reverse complement strand
GTTGAGAAGATTATATTGTAGTTTAATCTCTCGGTTGTGGCTCAAAAAGCTTACATGGTTTTGAGCTTAAGCTTCTGAGTCTTGTAGCCTTCGCCCTTTACTACGAGAGTGATGTTTGAAGGCGTGCGACCAGCACGAAGTATTACGAGGGCTGAACCGTTGTAGAGCGAACGGGTGTTGCCTGTATGAAGCTCGTTTGACGACAAGTTGCCGTTGTCTACGGCTACTATCTGCGCATCGCCCTCTACGCTAAATTCAAGCTTCTCGTTGGCTGTCCATGCACGACGATTCTTGCTGTCTACGGCATTTATGCGAACATGCATCAGGTCTTGACCATCGGCTTTCCATGTTTCTACATCAGGAGCAAGAACCAGTTTGGTAGCCTTTGTTGTGGTTTCGATACGATGGCGAGCCACCACCTTGCCTGCATTATAAGCTATCGCCTCTATGTAGCCAGGCTGATATTCAATATCGTTGAAGCGCATCTTGTTGCGGTTCTTAGCCTCTTTGCTGTTCTGCTGTGAAGCCACCACCTTGCCATTAACCTTGATGTCCACCTTTTCGGCATTTGTATATACGTTTACGCTATACTTCTTGCCAGGAGTGCGATTCCAATGTTCGCTCAATCCGTCGTTGCTGAATATGATGCCATTCCATTCCTGAGCATCAGCCTTAGAATCGATGATACCAATATGCACAACAGGCTCTTCTGGCTTAAACATAGAGCGGAGAAGGTAAGCGTATGGCTTAGGTTGTAGAGAGATGTCGAACGAACCGTCGTTGAATCCCTTTGCAGGCCATCCACGGCTCTCGCCAAGATAGTCAATCATGCCCCAATATGCCAATCCCATCACCTTGTCGAGATCCATACCAAAGAAGTTTGGTCCCATATTAGAGAGGTTGGCTTCGCTCTGATAGAATGTCATCCAAGGGAAACGCTTTCTGTCGCCAGGGAAATACATATAGCGATAGTTGTAGGCTGCGATATCTGTTTCCTGAACCAATGGTGCAGGAAGAGAGTCGGTCTCAAGACTACGGCCACGTGGGTGCATGGCTACGGTTATCTTGCGAGTGTTGTCATAGCGCTGAAGCACAGGCTTCATCATGCGATAAGGAGTTACGCCCCAGTCGCCAAATGGCAAGTTAGGATATGTCTGCAATTCGTTGCCCAAGCTCCAAGCTATCACGCAAGGATGGTTTCTGTCGCGCTTGATAAACTCAGGCAGCTCGTATGGCCATTGCTCCATCCATGGTCTGCGTCCGCCTGTATATTGGTCGAGCCACTTATCGTAGAGTTCGTCAAGCACAAGGATGCCGAGCGAGTCGCAGAGGTTGAGGAATGATGTGCTATAAGGGTTGTGGGATGTGCGGATGTGGTTGAAACCGAAGTCTTTCAGCATCTTCATTCTCTTCTCCATAGCACGAGGGTAGGCAGCTGCGCCAAGAGCTCCGAGAGTGTGGTGGTTGGCAATACCCTTGAGCAATACCTTAGAGCCATTAACCTTGAGTCCGAAGTCAGGTCCAATCTCTATTGTTCGAATACCGAAGCGTGTGGTGGCGCAATCCTTCTCTTTGCCGTTGGCGTCGAGAATGCGTACGGTTGCGGTATAGAGGTTAGGAGTGTCGCAATTCCAAAGCTTAGGGTTTGCAATATCGATAGTCTCCCATTTCAGCTCGTTGGTACGCATTTTGCGGTTGAAAGGCATGTCTACGGTCTTGTCGTAAACGATGTTGCCTTGTGGGTCTTTAACAACGGTCTGAAGCTTTACGTTGTTTTGCTTAGTATAGTTTGCCACTTCCACCTGTAGGTTTACAAGATGGTTGTCGGTAGTTGTCACGTAGAGCGGATGGCGAACGAAATAGATGTCGGCAGGAGTAGACACAATCTTCACGTCGCGATACAGACCGCCACCAGTATACCAACGAGAGTTTAGCGGACCGCTTGTTGAAGCATGAACGGCTATGGTGTTAGCCTGACCATACTTAAGAAGCTTGGAAACGTCGATATCGAAGCCCAGGTAGCCATAGTCGGTACCACCTATGCGCTTGCCGTTGAGGTATACGTCGCCAACATACATGATACCCTCGAAGTCGAGGAGTATGCGACGTCCCTTCATGTCGGCAGCAGGAGTATATGTCTTCACATACCAGCCGTCGCCCATTTCCTTGAAGCCACGAGCAGAAAGGCGCGATTTGAAGTTGGATGCTCCATCCGAGTTGTCTTCCGACTCGTTGGCAGCAGGAGCCACCCATGGTTGAGATATCTGGAAGTCGTGTGGCACGTTGATGGTTTCCCATGAGCCATCAGAAGTGTTGATGGCTGCTACATCGATATTGCCACGATGAAACTGCCAACCGAAGTTGAAGTTCTCTACATTTCGCTGAGCCGAAGCTGAGAGAGCAGCCACGGCAAAGAGCGAAACGAATGATAGATGTTTGTAGGTCATTACGTTATTGTTTTAGTTTTTAGATTATTCCTTAATGAGTTTCACCTCAGAATTAAGACCCGAAGCAACAGGAGTCCAGTCGGCATAAGAGGTCTTCTTGTAGTTGATGTCTACCACATTAATCTCATCAAACTTACGCCACTTGTATCCTTGGCGGTCGAGTTCCGAGATTCTGTTGGCAGGCAAGTTGGTAACCTCTATGCGAATCTTGTTGTTGCCCTTGTGCAGAAGGTTGGCAAACGAAAGACGATAAGGCACAGCCCAAGCGCAACCTATCAAGCTGTCGTTAACGTATACTCGCGCACTCTCTCTAACGTCGCCAAGGTCGATAGTCCAGCTGTTGCCTTTCTTCAGCTCAGCAGCCGAGAGGTTTACGGTGCATTCATAAACGCCAGTTCCCATCAAAGTGCGGGTAGAGTCGTCGAGATTTTCCCACGCCTTAGTGGTGTCGAGGTTGTAAGTCTTAGCGATGGCTGGAGTAGCTTCGGTAAACGACAATTTCCAGTTGTTGAGAGTCTTAACGACAGGCGAAGTCTTTGTCCATTCGCATCTTAAAGGAAGCGAAGCCAGCTCTTTGCTCAAAGCTTCGTCCTCGTGGTTGAAAGTCTGCAGAATGATGCTCTCGCCCGAACGAAGATTAACGAGAATGCTGTCGCCACAAATCTCAGCTCGCTGACGGTTGCCAGTCATAGGGTCGAACCACATAGCGGTAGCCATTGGAACAGCCAACGTGGTGTAGGCTTGGATGTCGTTAGGAGTGAGGTTGGCTATGAAGTAATGATGTCCCTTGTCGTTGGAGCGACGTATAAGCTTCAATCCCAATTCTGTCTTCATCTTCTCAGCCTTAGCAGCCTTAGTGAGGTCAGCTGCACTTGTGCCTACGATGATGTTTGCACCCTGTGCCTTTAGCTTTTCTATATGCGCCTTTACGGCAGGAGTAAGAATGTTGTCGGCAGAAGGAATCACAAGACCCTTGTATGTGGTGCCACCAGGAGTATGGAGCATACCATTATTATAATAGGTGTCGAGCAATATTCTGTCTGAGATATAATCGCAATCGAAGCCTGCTTGGTCGATGGCATCGATACACTTCACAAACTCAGGAGCCAACTTGCCCATGGCGTGGATAGAGAACTGCATCAGGCGTTTGCCCGTAGAGCGCTTTGCCCACATGTCGTGGATAGGCAAATAGGTGAGGAAATCGTTGTCAGGACGACCCATCTGGAGCATGCTTTGGCAACGCTCTACATACTTCATGAAGTAAGGAGCATCGCGCCAAATGGTGTTGTTAGGACTCATGTCTATAGAAGCATAGAAGCGCCATCCTGGCCATGTCTCGTGTTGAGGAGAGTAGGCTGTGCCGTGGAAGAACATGTGGTTTACTCCAGCACAGAACATAAGGTCCATATCAGGTTTCATCTGGCTTAGCGATGTGCGGAAATGCTCAGTAAGCCATGTGAAAGTCTCTGACGAAGTGTATGGTTTGCCCATGATATGCGCAGCCGAAGGAGCATATTTGAGCATAGAGAAGTCGGAATCGTTTTTGCGAGTCTTGCCTGGGTCTTGGCGCAAGCCCTTGATGCCAAAGTTGGTAAGTCCGAAGCCTTCGATTTCAGGAATGTCGACAGCAGCATAGCAGTCGATAAGGTTTGCCGGGCTACCGTGAGCCTGGTTGCGAGTGATGGCTCCATGGCTATGTGCCCAAGCTGTCCAAGTGCGTGTAAAATTATCGAGAAGCATGTCGCCAAGAGTTTCGCGATAGTCGGCAACAACCTTAGTGTCGCCATCCACGAGCTTATCGAAATTCTCTTCAAGACTATATCCGCGACGATTGTAGAATTCTTGGAATAGAGTAGGGGTATAGTCAGATTCCGACACCTCGTAAGAGTCGTTGAAGAATGTGTGAGGATATGGAGTGCCTGTCTTCTCGAAAGCCTCTTCGATATGCTTGAGATAGTTGGTTACAGCCTGCTTGTCGAAATGGTCGATAACAAGACCTGCTCCGCCTGGTGCTGCACGCTTAACAGCCATCACGCCCTTTTTCTGATACAAGGCTATGATTCGCCATGTGCCCTTCGATGGAAGCTTTGTGGTGAGTGTGCCCTCAACGAGCGGAGTTGTTATCTTCAGGAATTTGCCCTCAGAGAAAGCATAAATGCCTACGAGCGATGTGTTTTTGCGCTTCTTCTCAATAGGACGAAGGTCGAGAGCTTTAATCTTTTTGCCAACGACAGTTGTGTCGACGATAAGCATCTGAGATGCACTCTCGTCGAGTGGTACCCAAGGACCGCCAAAAGGCCATCCTGTGCCTGTTGCCATATCAAACTCTATGCCGTCGGCTTTGCATTCCGCATTAACGTATCTCAATATCTCCATATAGCGAGGCGAGAGGAATGGAATATTGTTTTTCTCATTTCCCTGCACGCCATAGATAGGAGTAATCTCGATAGCGCCAATACCATGGTCGGCATATTGGCGAAGATTCCACTTTAGGTCGTTTTCTGTAACTGCTGAGCCAAGCCACCACCAACGGGTGCCTGGTTTGGCTTCTTGACTTGGTACTGGCCATTGCTGCGCAAACATGTTAAGGCTCATAGCCAACGCGGCAATAGTCACGATTTGTTTTTTCATATTGCTTTTTAGTTTTTAGTTTGGTCGTAGATTTATATGGAGGACTTGTCTTTCCTCAACGAGCTTGCTCATTCCGAGGGTTTACTCATGATGGTATGGTTCGCCCTTGATGATGGTGCAAGCACGATATAGTTGCTCAACGAAGACGAGGCGCACCATTTGGTGTGAGAATGTCATCTTCGACAAGCTTTGCATGCTGTTGGCCCGAGAGTAAACAGATTGTGCAAAACCATAAGGTCCGCCTATGATAAACACCAGTCGGCGAGCTGTAGCCTGCTGTTTCTCAAGCCATGCTGCCATCTCTATACTTCGCATTTCTTTGCCACGCTCGTCGAGCAATACCACGGTATCCGAAGGTTGCAACAGCTTTAGTATAGCTTCGCCCTCCTTATCCTTTTGTTGGTCTTGGCTGAGGCTCTTGGCATTACGCAATTCCGGGATTACCGTAACCGAGAATGGCATGTAATGATGTATGCGCTCTATATAGTCGTTGATGGAAGCTATGAAATGCTTATTTGTAGTCTTGCCAACCACGATTAGTTCAGTCTTCATATTCTTTCTTTCTCTTTGGGTTCATAGGAAACCATCCCTTCTTAACTCTTTGCTTTTGCTCGAAGAGTTCGCCTATTGTCCAGAGACACGAAGCGCCAAGGATGCCGAGAAGCGACGATATAAGCACGTCGGCAACAAAAAAGGCTACGCCTATGCTAGCTATTCCTGCTACGAGGAATAACCACCATGGGCGTGTGCCAAAATAGTATTCCACCTTTATTACTATAGGATGGAACAAACCTATTATTAAAAATGTGGAAATGGCTATCACCATTCCTTTGAAATGTAAATCCATTACAAACAATCTTAGTTGTCCTAAAAATCTATACTAATACGCTTATCGTTTAGTCTTCCATCAACTTGCGGTATCTGCCCTTCTTGATTTCGGCATCGGTACCCAAGCGATGAGCTTTGTTTATTTCGTATTCCGAATAGCTTCCTTCGAAGAAGAATACTTCGCCATTGCCTTCGAAAGCAAGGATGTGAGTACAGATACGGTCAAGGAACCAACGGTCGTGGCTGATAACTACAGCACAACCGGCAAAGGTTTCAAGACCTTCTTCAAGAGCACGGAGAGTGTTTACGTCGATGTCGTTGGTAGGCTCGTCGAGCAACAATACGTTGCCTTCTTGCTTCAAAGCCAAAGCCAACTGCAAGCGGTTGCGCTCACCACCTGACAATACTCCGCAAAGCTTGTTCTGGTCGGTACCCGAGAAGTTGAAGCGAGAGATATAAGCACGTGCGTTGACATCACGACCGCCAAGGCGAAGAGTTTCGTTGCCCTGAGCAATAACATCATATACCGACTTTGCAGGGTCGATATCCTTGTGCTGCTGGTCTACGTAAGCAAGCTTAACGGTTTCGCCTACCTCGAATGTGCCGCCATCAGCATTATCAAGTCCCATGATAAGACGGAAGAGAGTGGTTTTACCAGCTCCGTTAGGACCAATAACACCTACGATGCCGTTAGGAGGAAGCATGAAGTTGAGGTCGTTGAACAATACCTTTTCGCCGAAAGCCTTCTTCACATGCTTAGCCTCGATAACCTTGTTGCCCAAGCGTGGTCCGTTAGGAATAAAGATTTCAAGCTTCTCCTCGCGTTCCTTCTGCTCTTGGTTGAGCATCTGCTCATAAGAGTTGAGACGAGCCTTACCCTTTGCCTGACGGGCCTTAGGCGCCATGCGAACCCATTCCAACTCACGCTCCAATGTCTTGCGGCGCTTAGAGGCAGTCTTCTCCTCCCGAATCATTCGTTTGGTCTTCTGGTCGAGCCATGAAGAGTAGTTGCCCTTCCATGGAATACCCTCGCCACGGTCGAGCTCAAGAATCCATTCGCTCACATCGTCGAGGAAGTAGCGGTCGTGGGTAACGGCAATAACTGTACCCTCGTATTGCTGCAAGTGCTGCTCCAACCAGTCGATACTCTCGGCATCAAGGTGGTTGGTAGGCTCATCAAGCAATAACACGTCTGGCTTTTGAAGGAGCAAACGGCAAAGAGCCACACGACGGCGCTCACCACCCGAGAGGTTTGTGACAGGCCAATCGCCTGGAGGACATTTCAAGGCTGCCATGGCACGGTCGAGCTTGGAATCCATGTTCCATGCGTCGGTAGCGTCTATGATGTCTTGAACTTCAGCTTGGCGTTGCATGAGCTTATCCATCTTGTCTGGATCGCCATAATATTCTTCGAGACCAAACTTTAGGTTGATGTCTTCGTATTCAGCAAGAGCGTCGTAAGCCTTTTGTACGCCCTCCATAACATTCTCCTTAACTGTCTTCTCCTCATTCAAAGGAGGATCCTGTGGCAGGTAGCCAACACTATAGCCAGGGCTCCATACAACTTCTCCTTGAGTAGGCTGCTCGAGTCCGGCGATAATCTTCATAAGAGTTGACTTACCGGCACCATTCAAACCGATGATACCAATCTTTGCTCCATAGAAGAACGAGAGGTAGATGTTCTTCAATATCTGCTTCTGGTTTTGTGGGATGATTTTAGACACTCCCACCATAGAAAATATAATTTTCTTGTCGTCTACTGTTGCCATAAAATATGACTAATGTTTAGTTAATAATTCTTGGAGATTTAATAGGCAAAGCCTAACCTTTGCAAAGTTAATGAAAAAATGTCGAAGTATGAAACTAAATTTGCATAATACAAGGAAAATGATTAGCTTTGTGGCAAAAATTATAGTATTATATATGGGTAGAACTAAATTTTCTCAACACGAGATAGATATTATTGCGATGTTGCTTAGACGAAAAGAGGCTGGCACAAGGTTTCAACAGAAGCAGATTAGACATCAGCTGAGAGTGAACTTTGAGTTTAGTATAGCCGACTTCAACGAGCCTGGCAAGTCGTTTGGTGAACCGGAATTGCGTGATGCTATTAAGCGTGGCGCAATACAGATTTTGGATGATGCAACAATTGCTTCGATGAAGGAAAAGCGTGCTCGCGACAAAGAACGCGATGAGGCTGTTAAGGAAGCTGAAGCTATAGAGAATGGAGCTACCGACTGGAAGGCTGCTATGAAGGAATGGGAGGATTATTATAAAGAAGACGGGAAATAGCCTTCTATGAATGTAGCAATAATAGGTGCTGGCGCAGCTGGATGTTTTGCTGCGATACAGATAAAACGCAACAATCCGAAAGCAAATGTGACGGTATATGAAGCAGGCATTAAACCGCTTATTAAGGTTGCTGTTACAGGTGGCGGAAGATGTAATCTTACTAATAGCTTTGATGGCATTCGTAGCTTGGATGAGGCTTATCCTCGTGGTGTACGATTGTTGAAGAGATTGTTTAGGACGTTTGATTATAATGATGTGTATCAATGGTTTGAGTCGGAAGGCGTAAGTCTTACTACACAAGATGATGAATGCGTGTTTCCTGTATCGCAAGACGCTATGGAGATTGTAAATACCTTGGTTAGACTTATGCGCTCGCTTGGCGTAAAACTCATTACAAGACATAGAGTTGCTGCTATTGATCATGAAGCGGAAGAGGGTGAATATTTATTGACTTTTTCGCATGGCGATGTTGCTAAGGCTGATGCTGTAGTAGTGACAGCAGGAGGAAGTCCGCAGGTACGAGGATTGGAGATGTACGAGAAACTTGGATTGGATATTGTGAGTCCTGTTCCTTCGCTCTTTAGCCTTAATCTTGAAAAGAATCATCCTATGACGGCTTTGATGGGAACGGTTGTTAACGATGTGCAGGCACGACTGGTTGGAACGAAGCTTGCGACATTCGGACCATTATTGATTACTCATTGGGGAGTTAGCGGTCCGGCTATCTTAAAGCTATCGTCTTATGCTGCTCGAATATTGGCAGAAAATGATTATAAAGCGCAATTGGCTATAAACTGGTTTGGGCAAGCTAATGAGGCTGAGGTGATGAGTATCATTACTGAGATAGCCGAGCAAAACCAAAAGAAGCTCGTATCGAGTGTGTGGCCTGAGAGGTTTAATAATAGAATGTGGTGTTATCTGATAGATGCTTGTGGATTACGCCAAGATATGCGATGGGGCGAATTAGGAAAGAAGGGACTAAACAAACTGGTAGCTTTGTTGACTAATCACACTCTAACCATAGTTGGAAAGAACAAGTATAAGGAAGAGTTTGTGACATGTGGTGGTGTTGCGCTTTCGAATGTGAATCCATCAACACTTGAATCAAAAAAACATCCACATCTGTATTTCGCAGGTGAAATACTCGATGTGGATGCTATTACTGGAGGCTTTAATCTGCAGGCTGCATGGACCATGGGATATGTGGTGGCAGAACAGTTTAAGCCTTGATATATTAAAGCTTTATAGACAGGCTTTTTATTCCAATATCTTAACCATATTGAGCGAAGAAATCTTGCCTTCGGCTCCGATGGTAGCTTTGATATTATATTTTGCCGACTTCTCCTTGCTTGGGTCGGTACGTTCAATATTCTGGGTGGCAGTAAATGTGACGGTATACTCATATTGATTGCCGCCCACATCTTTTTTCTCTATATTCCAATCGTTGTTAAGACGCCAATTCATGTTGGTGATGTCGTCCTTATATATTTTGTGCATAAAGGTGATGACATCGCTCTTTGTTGCATCGCTCTTACCAAGGAAGGATGTGAGGAACGAAGAGACTGTACTTGCCAATCCGTCTTCGTTGCGTGAGTTGATGCTTTGGAAGAAATGACGGAAGATAGTTGCAATAGCCTCTTTCTCTTCTGGCTGAACAGTCTTGGAGTTTAGAGTTGCAAGATTCTCCTTGCAATCATCAATATGCTCGCCTGTAGCATGTTCGTCCATATAGAGTTTGTAGCTCTCAAGGGTGTTGGCTGTTGTGGCTGCTGCCCAATCAATAGAGTCAATCTTATGAAGAGCCACACTATTATGTGGACTATCAGGATGATTATTGATGTATTCTTCGAGAGCCGACTTCGAACCGCTTGCTAAAGTGTTCATCCATTCTTCATCGCCTTTGCGCAACATAGCCAATCGTGAACTAACAGAATCTATCTGCTCTTGTGGTGCGTCGCCATAGTTGTTGAGGAAGTTCTCAAGGAGTAATGGATCGTCGCTCTTCATAGCAATCTCGTAAGCTTCTTGACATCTGTCGCTCTTGGCGCTACTATAGAAATAGAAGATGCCGCCACAAATGACTAAAGAGATAGCAAGAGCTATGATGATAGTTTTGCGCGATTTTCCTTGTTCGTTTTCTGCAGGCTGTTGTGGGGCAGAAGGACGCTTAGGAGTTGGAGGTACAGGCTGTGTGGTTGTGCGAACAGGAGGAGGAGTCGCTTTAAGCGGTTCGCCACAATGAGGGCATGTAGCCTGGTCTTTAAAAACAGCTTCTCCGCAATTCTTGCATAATGTGATTTTACCTGCTATTTCTACACCACATGATGGACATACTGGTGCGCGGTCGCTAATTTGATGACCGCATTCTGGACATTTTATTATTGCCATTTGTTAGTTAATTATTTATGTCTAAATCTTATTTCTCTCAATTTGTGTTTACCCATAAATCGGCTCTTGTCTACATAGCCATTAATGCCGTTTATGCGTCCTTTTCCTGTATATTGCCAAAGCACGAAGTCGAGGTCGTCTTTCAATACAGGTATGCGCTCGGTATATTGAGCTATCATAACCTTATAGTCGTGGAGCTCGCCAAGAAGGTAGCGGTCGTAGAAGTTGGCTCCTGTATAGATAAGCGGTTTCTGGCGATAAGCTTTCTCTACGAGATGAAGGAATTTGAACAACGAATCGCAAAACTCCTCGGTACCGAGTCCGCTCTTTGTCTCAACATCTATCATCGGCAACAGATCTTGGTCGGATGGTCGGCATTGAGTCATAAAGTTGTTGAGCTGCACTTGCTGAGGTATTCGTGGACGATAGAAGTGGTATGAGCCAACTTTGAGTCCATAGCGATGTGCAAGGTCGATATTGCGCTCGTATTTGTCGTCTATTCTGTCGCCACCCTCGGTAGCTTTTATATATACGTAAGCCATGTTGGTATTCTCGCCAATAGTTTCCCAAAACACGTTGCCTTGGTAATGACTTATGTCGATGCCATGTATGTGCGAACATGTGTCTTCGCATTGAACATATTGGGCGAAGGCAGATGCTGATGATAATAATATGGTAAGGAATGATGATATAAATCTTTTCATTTTCTGTTTTTATTCTTCAATTTCAGATAGGCTACGGGCAAAATTGCTAATAAAATTGCTCGTGGTTTCTATTGGGGCGTATGTTATATATCCAAGGCTGCGAAGAAGGTTGCGTCG
>ERZ1026860.1553-NODE-1553-length-11437-cov-4.813829_pt1 | contig 11437 bp, 10 predicted proteins | sample MGYA00380160_ERZ1026860 | MGnify/ENA primary metagenome ERZ1026860 (study PRJEB33269, sample SAMEA4719796) | human gut metagenome | biome: human-associated habitat; feature: organic feature; material: feces | place: Cameroon | collected 2013-10 ... | reverse complement strand
TAGCCCAGCCCCGCCAGCCCCACCCGCAGCAGCTGTCCAAAGCTGCACAGGCCGCGCTTGTAGGCGTACAGGCAAAAGGGAATCAGCGAATCCCCCGGGCACAGGGTGCCGTCAAAATCAAACAAAGCAAAGGGCTTTTGCAACGCAATGGCCTCCCCCTAACACACAATCGTTACAAGTATAACATGATTCGTCAGGAAACGCCATATGCAAAAAGCCTTCCCCCGCGAATGGGGGAAGGCTCGAAAAAGCCCCTGCTTGGCGGTCTGTGCCTGCGAACAGCGCTTCGCTGGAAAAGTGCCGCGGCGCAAGGCTTATAGGCTCTGTCCCTAAAACCCCGGCAGGAGGCGGTGCCTCCCGCGCCTCCACTTTTTGACGACCTGAACCCTTCCAGCCGGTTTTATCCCAGCCGCTTTTCGATCAGCTTGGCCAGCGTATACACATCCCGGTCCATTTCCCGCTGGTTGGGCCCTTCGATCATCACCCGCACCCGGGGCTCGGTGCCGCTGGCCCGTATCACCAGCCGGCCCTTTTCTTTATACTTTTCCTCCAGCTGGGCAATCTGAGCCATAATCACCTCGTCCTGGTCAAAGTCGTACTTGCGGCTGTCCGGCACCTGGGCGGCGTACTGGCTTTGGGGCATCATTTGCATAATGGCCGCCAGACGGCTCAGGGGCTGGCCTGCCTTTACCATGGCGCTGATTACCTGCACGGCGGTCACCAGCCCGTCGCCGGTGGTGTTGTAATCCAGCAAGATCACATGACCGCTTTGCTCGCCCCCCAGGCAGTAGCCGTCCCTGAGCATCTGCTCCAGCACATAGCGGTCCCCCACCTTGGTTTTTTCCATTTGAATGCCCTGCTTTTTCAGGGCGATTTCCAAACCCATGTTGCTCATGACGGTAGCCACCACGGTATTCTTCCGCAGGCGGCCCTGACCCTTTAAATACACGGCCAGCATGGCCATTACCTGGTCGCCGTTAATCAGCTGGCCCCGCTCGTCCACCGCCATCAGCCGGTCCGCGTCCCCGTCAAAGGCAAAGCCCACATCCGCCCCCAGCTCCCGTACCAGCTCGCACAGGCGGCGGGGGTGGGTGGACCCGCAGTGGTCGTTGATGTTGGTGCCGTCCGGCTCATGATAATAGCAGCTGACCTGTGCCCCCAGTTCCTTAAACACCAGCGGCGCCACCTCGTAGCTGGCCCCCTGGGCGCAGTCCAGCACCACATGCAGGCCGTCCAGCCGCACATCCGTGGTTTCCTTGACAAAGTCCACATAGCGGCGGGTGGCGTTGCGCTGGCGCACCGGGCGGCCTACCCGTTCCCCGGTGGGCACCTCAAAATCCTCCGGCATGCCGTTTCGCACAATTTCCTCAATACGGTCCTCCACGGCATCTGGCAGCTTGTAGCCGTTTTTGTCGAAAAACTTGATGCCGTTATACTCCACCGTGTTGTGGCTGGCGCTGATCACCGCGCCAGCGTCCGCCTCATAGTACCGGGTCAGGTACGCAATGGCGGGGGTGGGCAGCACCTCCACCAGCACCGCCCGCGCCCCTACGCTGCAAATGCCCGCCACCAGAGCGCTTTCCAGCATTTCGCCGGAGATACGGGTATCCCGGCCCACCAGAATGGTCGGCCGGTGCACATCGCTGGCCAGCACATACGCGCTGGCCTGTCCCAGGCGAAAGGCCAGGTCGCAGGTCAGTTCCAGATTGGCGATGCCCCGCACGCCGTCGGTCCCAAATAATCGTGCCATGGAAAAACCTCCTTTTTGTCGAATAACATTATAAAATGTCTTATTTTGAGAGAAAGGATGGGGCGACTATGCCGCCCCCCAGACTGCCGAAAACATTCCTACAGTCCTTCGTCAGAAAAGATCGCCGGTTGGCGAGCTTTTTTTGACGGCCTGATGGGGCGGCATAGCCGCCCCACCAGGCTTACTTACGGGTCAGCGTTTCCCAGCGCTTGGGACCGGTGGACACCATGCGGATCGGCACCTCCACCTGCTTCTCCAAAAATTCCACATACAGGCGGCAATTTTCGGGCAGCTTTTCCCATTCGGTAATGCCCCGCACATCGCTCTTCCAGCCGGGCAGCATGGTATATACGGGCTTGCAGCGCATCAGCGTGGGGGTGGAGGGGAAGTCGGTAATGATCTTGCCGTCCACCTCATAAGCGGTGCATACGGGAATTTCGTCCAGATAGCCCAGCACGTCCAGGTTGGTCAGCACGCATTCGGTAGCGCCCTGCACCATGCAGCCGTAGCGGGTAGCCACCGCGTCAAACCAGCCTACCCGGCGGGGACGGCCGGTGGTCGCGCCGTATTCGCCCGCGTCGCCGCCACGGTCACGCAGCTCCTTGGCCGCGTCGCCAAACAGCTCGGTGGTGAAGGGGCCGGCGCCCACGCAGCTGGAGTATGCCTTGGTTACGCAGAAAATATCCGTCATGGCGCTGACGGGCACGCCCGCGCCCACGGTGCCAAAGCCCGCCAGCGGCGAGGAGGACGTGGTATAGGGGTAGATGCCGTGATCCGGATCCCGCAGGGTGCCCAGCTGGCCTTCCAGCAGCACGGTTTTGCCCTCCTTCAGGGCCTTGTGCAAAAACAGGGTGGTGTCGATGACCATGGGCCGGATGCGCTCGCCCAGCGCCTTTACATGGGCCAGCAGCTTTTCCAGGTCGATGGGCTCCTTGCCATACAGATTTTTCAGGGTCACGTTCTTTTGCTCCACGGCGCTGCCCAGACGCTGACGCAGAATTTCGTCGTCGTAGATCTGGCATACCTGAATGCCGATTTTTAAATACTTATCGCCATAGAAGGGGGCGATGCCGCTCTTGGTGGAGCCAAAGCTGGCTTTGCCCAGACGCTCCTCCTCGTAGGTATCAAAAGCCACATGGTAGGGCAGCATCACCTGGGCCCGGTCGGAAATATACAGCTTGGGGGCGGGCACGCCGCGCTCCACAATGCCGTCGTACTCCTTCAGCAGCTTTTCAATATCCAGGGCCACGCCGGGGCCGATCACATTGGCGATGTTCTGATGAAAAACGCCGGAGGGCAGCAGATGCAGCGCGAATTTGCCGTATTCGTTGATAATGGTGTGACCCGCGTTGGCGCCGCCCTGGAAGCGAACGACCACGTCGCTGGTTTCCGCCAGTACGTCGGTAATTTTACCCTTGCCCTCGTCGCCCCAGTTTGCGCCTACGATGGTTCGTACCATGTTGAAAGTCCCCTTTCCATTTCCCAAATCAGATATGGGGTGCAAATGACCCACGTTCCTTTATACTATACCCCGGTGGGAATGTCAATGGTTCCACGAATCTTTTTTTCACATCCAAATAAAACGATCGGAATTTTGCTATTGCCCCTTCAGATATTCAAACACCTTTTGGGCCACGGGCGCGGCCACGCTGCCGCCGCTGCCGCCCTCCTCCACCATCACGCACACGGCGTAGGGCAGCGCGTCGCTGTCGATGTAGCCGGTAAACCAGGCGTGGGTTACGGCCCGGCCGTTTACATTGCCCTCGGCGCTGCCGGTTTTACCGGCAATGGTCAGCCCGTCCACCCGGGCCCGGGTGCCGGTGCCGTTTTGCACCACGTCCTTCATATAGCCCTGAATGACGCTGGCAACCTCGGCGGTGCAGGCGGTGCGGTATACCTTTTGCGCATAGCGCAGGCGCACGGTTCCGCTGGGGCTTTCCACACGGGTCAGCAGCCGGGGTTCCATCATGACCCCATTGTTGGCAATGGCGGCGGAGATCATGCACATATGCAGGGGGGTCGCCGCCACCTGGCTTTGCCCCGCGCCGCTCCAGGCAATTTCCAGATTGGTGCGGTTCTGGGTGGGGTACAGGCTGTTTTCCACCACAAGATCCCGAAACAGAAAATTATCGTTAAAGCCAAAGCTCTCCGCCGTTTTGCGCAGGGCGCTGTCGCCCACCAGCAGGGCGGTTTGGGCAAACACATTGTTGCAGCTGACCCGGAAGGCCCTGGCCAGGCTTAGTTCCCCATGCTGGCTGTTGCCGTAGTCGGTAATGGTGCGCCCGTCTACCTGGGTGGCCCCGGTGCAGGTAAATATCCGGGTTTGCGCGTCCGACAGGTTTTTCAGCGCCGCCGCCGCGGTTACAATCTTAAAGGTGGAGCCTGGAGGCAGGGTGCTTTGCAGCGCCCGGTTCCAGAAGGGGTGGGTGGTGGAATTTCGGATTTCGTCCGTGATGTTCATGGGGTCGTACACCGGCAGGCTGACCAGCGCCAGCACCTCGCCGGTTTTGTAATTCATCACCACCACCGCGCCGCATTTGGTGCGGGTTTTGGAATCCGACCGCCACTGGTTGACGATATAGGTGCACAGCTTACTGTCCACCGTTACGGTAATGTTGTCGCCATGGCGGGTCTGCCCGCTGAGCAGGTCCGTCACCCGTTCGGACAGGCTGGTTTCAAAGCCCAGCAGATAATTGGCCTGAAAGGAATCCAGCCCGTTGGCCACATTGCCGTCGGTATCGCCAATCAGATGCACCAGGCTGCTGCGGGCCCATACGTCGCTTTGATAGGTGCGGTTGCCGTCGCTGTCGGTGGAGGCGATGGTGACGCCGTTGCGGTCGTAAATATCCCCGGGAATCACGCTGCTTTTGGCGCTGCGGTAGCGGGTATTGCGGGCGCTGGACACCCACCGGCTGCCATAGGAGGACACGGAGTACACGCCGTACCCCGCCGCCGTCAGCAGCAGCGCAATGGTAAACAGGGTCAGCAAACGAAAGCGAAGCCGCTGCTGCTTCATACCCTCACTCCTCGTCCGCACGTTCCAGCAGGCTTTCCTCCTGCAGCGTGCGGCTGATATCGTAATCGTAGCTTAAATCGTCCTGGGTTACGCTGCTGACCCCCTGCATCAGGCCAATCAGCCCCATGCAGCTGACCAGGGACGTGCCGCCATAGCTGACAAAGGGCATGGTAACGCCGGTCAGCGGAATCAGCTTCAGCACGCCGCCGATGATGACAAAGGTCTGGATGCCCAGCATCACCGTAGCCCCCATGGCCAGCAGGGCGTGAAAGCTGTGCCGGGCGTTCTGGGCGATAAACGCGCCCCGCAGAATCAGTATCACATACATCAGCAGCACCAGCGCCCCAAACAGCACGCCAAACTGCTCGCAAATCACGGCAAAGATGCAGTCGGTAAAATACACGGGTATCACCCGGGGCGATCCCAGACCCAGCCCCAGGCCGAACAGCCCGCCGGAGGCAATGGCCATCAGCGCCTGCACAATCTGGTAGCCGCTGGTTTCCGAATACATCCAGGGGTTGCGCCAGACGGCCACACGCTTCTTCACATGGGCAAACATCTGGTAGCCCAGCACCGCCGCGCCAGCGCCGCCCAGCAGCCCCACCCCGGTCAGAGGCAGGTTGCCGGTGGCTGCGTAAAACAGGCACAGGGCGGTGATGTAATAAATCAGCGCCGTGCCCAGGTCCTTTTGCAGCATCAGCACCAGCAGGCAAAACAGGGCAAACAGCAGCCAGGGCCAGAAGCGGCGGCGGCTCATGTACCAGCTGAGCACCAGCAGCAGGGCGATTTTCACCACCTCGCTGGGCTGCAGAGAGGTGCCGCCAATGCGAATCCAGTTGGTAGCGCCGTTTTGCTCGGTGCCGATGGCCAGGGGCAGGGCAATCAGCGCCGCCGCGCCAAGCATGACCACTTTGATTAAAAATTTCCAGTTTTTGATGTAGCGCACCAGCAGGATGCAGCACAGCATCGCCAAAATGCCCACGCCGTAATACATGGCCTGCTGAATGCCACGGCTGGTGCCCGCCCCCCGGTCGGTGGAATACAGCACCAGCACCCCCAGGGCGCACAAAAAGTTGGCGATGGCCAATAGCAGCTTATCCGCGGGGAAAAAGCGGGGCAGCCACATGGTGGCAATATAAATCATCACCGGCACGGCCACGGCCAGGGCAAAGCCCTGCCATTGCAGCTGGTCCTGCAGAGCAATCAGCAAAAACGCGCTGAAATAAAACAGCATGATGGCCGATACCAGCATCCGGTCCGGGCGGCGGCGTTTGCGCGCCCTGCTTTTTTCAGAAGCATAGGCCTGATAACGCTTGCTCATTGGCCACCTCCAAAATACCGGTCCCAGAATTTTCGCTTGGCCTCGGCGGCTTCGTCATGGCCCACATAGGCGCTGCGGGGCAGGGAAGCGGCCGCGTCGGTCATATCCTCGTCGTCCGCCCAGGGGTTGGGGGCGTAAGGCCAGTCTGTATCCTCCTCCGGCTGCTCCTCCACATCGGGAATGGATGGCGGGGCAGCAGCCGGGTCAGGCTCCCGCTCCGCCGGGGCAGGCGCAAGGTCCTCCTCCTGCATGGGAAGCTCCGGCGCGCTTTCCCCTGCCGGACGCATGAAAATGCTGTCGTCCCGCACCAGCGGGGACTCCGGCTGGGCCTGTTGTGCCTGCCGCTGCTGCATGGCCGCCTGCTGCATGGCGTATTGCTGCATCAGCCATTGCTGCTGAAGCAGCATCTGCCGCATCATCTGGGCGTTTTCATCCTCCGCCGGGGCGGTTTGATCCGGCTGGGGCTGTGCGTCATGCACAGACACATAGCGGGCCCGGCCCACGCTTTCAAACCCGGCGAACAGCCGCAGGCGCAATTCCACGTCCCCTACCAGCAGATAGGACCCATGGGCCATATACAGCGGCTGACGGCGAGTCGCGCCCGTTCCATCCACATCCGTCTGATTTTTTCCAAAGGGTTCCACCCGCAGACCAACGCCTTCGTCAAAGCGGAACCACAGGTGTTTCCGGGCGATTCCCGGAAGGGGCAGACAAATATCGTTGGTGCGCAGCGCGCCCAGGGTGCCTTCCCACGGTACGGGAAAAACGGCCCCCCGCTTCAGCGGGCCGCCGTCGTTCATCACCACCATTTCACCCACATAACCCGCATCAGGCAGCAGGCGCAGGCGTTTTTTCATCTGTCGTTTATCCCTGCGGTACCAGCGCCAGCTGCGCCAGGCAATCAGCACCATCAGGAACAAAAACCAATACCGGGCCCCCTGGGCCACCACCTCATAAATCTGACTGGGCAATACCTTCCTCCTTCAGGGCAAGGCCCTGGGCGGGACTGCGGCCCCGCGGGCCGCAGAGGTTGGGCTAGGGTGTATGGCGCAGGGTCATCGCTTTTTCTGGACACAGAAAAACCAATGACCCCGCGTTCGCCGCTTCCGGCCGCCGGAGGGCGACAGGCCCTCCGGCTGGCGGGCGCGTTGCTTCTTCAATGAAGAATGAAAAAACAAGGAACAGGGATTACCATCCCAAGACTGCTGAAAAACGCCTATATGAAAACGCTCGACCACGAACATGGCTGCGCTGGTTCGCAGAAAATGCGTTACGCTGCAAGGCTTAGGGGTTCCGTCCCTAAAACCCCGGCAGGAGGCAGCGCCTCCTGCACCTCCACTTTTTGAACAACCTGAAGTCTTCCCATCCCTTTGCTTGAGCGGCGTGCGCCAGGCAAAGGGAATTTCTGTGTCCGGAAATTCCCTTTGTTCTGCGCCAACCGGCACAACCCACCCCTCCGCGAAGCGGTCCAGAAGGGGACCCTGCCCCTGCTAGTCGGCGTCCTCGCGGCGGGCTTCTTCCAGCGATTTTTCCAGCTTGCGCTTTACACGCTGCAGGGCGTTGTCAATGCTCTTGACATGACGGCCCAGCTTATCGGCGATTTCCTGATAGCTTTTGCCGTCCAGATAGGCGTTCAGCACCTCCTGCTCCAGGGAGCTGAGCACCTGGTCCGCCCGGTCCCGAATGGACAAAAGGTTCTCCCGGCCGATGATCAGCTCCTCCGGGTTCTGGGCGTGGCCTTCCACAATCACATCCATCAGGGTGCGGTCGCTTTCCTCGTCGTAAATGGGCTTGTTCAGGGATACATAGGAATTGAGGGGCACATGCTTTTGCCGCGTGGCGGTTTTGATGGCGGTAATAATCTGCCGGGTGATGCACAGTTCCGCAAAGGCGCGGAAGCTGCTGAGCCGCTCCGGCTGGTAATCCCGGATGGCCTTGAACAGGCCGATCATGCCTTCCTGCACAATGTCCTCGTGATCCGCCCCGATCAGAAAATAGCTGCGCGCTTTGGACCGCACAAAATTTTTGTACTTGCCAAGCAGGTATTCCACCGCCAGGGTGTCCCCCTGATGGGCCAGCCCCACAACCTCCTCGTCCGGCATCTGGGCAAAACGCTTGTATAATTCATCCTGCCAGTCGGAATCCACCGGGGTTTCCTCGGGCAGTTCATCCTCCAGCAGTTCGTTTTCATCATTCGGTTCGGTCATGGGGCTCACCTCCCTTTATTTTTGACGTCGTAACTGGTCCAGCACAGCGTACTGCTCCCGGGTCAGGGCGGCGGACAGGGTGCTGCGGCTTTCCGCCGCCTGGGCCTGATGCCTGTCCCGCCCGGCAGCACGAACCTGGTTCATTTCGCGCCATAATTCCCGGGCGCTCAGCCGGGTAGCGCCCCGGCCCAAAATCAGGGTCTGCTCAATGCCGTCGCTGGTGGCTACCCGCGCCTCGCGGTAGCGGGGCAGCAGCTGGCACATGCGTTCAATGTAATGGTCGGCGGTTTCACCGTGGCGGGTGTATACAACGGTCAGCGCCTCCCGCTCCTCCACGCTGCGCAGGGGCCGGTCCGCCTTGTAGCCGTCAAAGATCAGCCATATCTCCTGACCCGTGTAGCCCGCGTAGTCCTGAAGCAGGTGTATCAGCCGGTCGCGGCATTCATCCAAAGGCCAGTTTTCCCGGTTGGCCTCGGGCCATGCGCCGATGATGTTGTAGCCGTCCACATACAATAGGGGCTTCATGGCTTAACGGGAGCGCATGACGGCGTACATCAGAATGCCCGCCGCAACGCTGGCGTTCAGGCTGTCCACATGGCCGCGAATGGGCAGGGACACGGTTTTGTCGCAGGCCTCCAGCACCCGGCGGACCACGCCTTCGCCCTCCGCGCCGATGACCAGCGCCACACCGCCGGAAAAGTCCACATCCGCATAGTCCTCACCGTCCATATCGGCGGCGTAGGCCCAGATGTTTCGCGCCTGCAATTTGGCAATGGCAGCGGTCAGGTTGGTTACCCGGGCCACAGGCAGATACTCCACCGCACCCGCGCTGGCCTTGACGGCGGCGGGGGTCAGACCAACGGCCCGGCGCTCCTGCACAATCACGCCGTGAGCGCCAGCGCATTCCGCGCTGCGGATGATGGCCCCCAGGTTGTGGGGATCGGTAATGCCGTCCAGCAAAATCAGGAAGGGCGCTTCGCCCTTTTCCTCCGCTTTGGCCAGCATGTCCTCCACCGTGGAGTACTGATAAGCGGACGCGAACGCCAGCATACCCTGATGGCTGCGGGTAATGGCGTCCAGCCGGGCGCGGTCCACCTCCTGCACGGGAATGTGCTGTTCCCTGGCCATTTGCACAATTTCACGGGCGGAGCCGCTCAATTCGCCCCGGGCCACCAGCAGCTTTTCAATATCCCGGCCGCTCTTGAGGGCCTCTCGGATGGGGTTGCGGCCCGCCAGCAGGTTTTCAGCGGGAACGCTTTCCTCCTCGAATACGGGCTTGGGGGCGATGGCAGGGGCGGGAGCCTGGTAACGGAAGCTCTCGTAGCCGCGGTCCGCCTTGCGCGCAGGCGCGTCAAAGCCGGAACGGTTTTGGGGGCCGCGGCTGCCGGGGCCAAAATCATGGCTGCGCACATCCCGGTTGGGGCGCTGCACATAGGGACGTTTTTCCTCATAATCACGGCCGCCCTTGCGGTCGTCATAGCGGGGCTTCGGCTTGCCGCCGTCGTAGCGGGGCTTGTCGCCGTAGGGGCGTTTGCCCTGATACCCGGATTTGCCGCCATAGGCGGGCTTTTCTCCATAGGGCTTGTCCCCATAGGGGCGCTTTCCCTGATACCCGCCGCCGCTGGCAGACGCGTACCTGCCGCCCCGGCCCGCCGGGCGCTTGTTGTCCTTTTGGCCGCGGTAATGGCTGCCCTCATCGTCAAAGCCGCCCCGGGCAAAAGCCTGAGCCCGCTTTTCCTGACGGGTTTTGTTTTCAAAATCCTTATAAAACGCCATGTGAATCTTCCTTCCTTCTATACATTCAGTCAAATTCCTTCCGACTGTAAAAAAGCGTCCCGCTTTTCGCGAATCTGCCGAGCCTGTCCGCAGGACTTGGCCCCCTCCGGGCAAGCGCCCCGCAGGCAGCCCGGGCCGGCGTCCCGGAACATGGCCGGGGCCGCCTTACAGCACTGCTCAAACATGCTTTGCGCCATCCGGCGAATTTCCCACTGGGCGCGGTTGCACATGCGCAGGCTGAAGAAATGCCGCAGTTCCCGGGCGTTCATGGTAAACAGGATGCGGGTTTCGCAGGCGTTGGGCAGCACAAAGCGCGCGTCCTCGTTGCTGCTTTCCCCCGCGTCGCCCAGGCGCTTCTGCCAGGCTTCGTACCAGGCTTGCATCTGCGCCATCTGGTCCTCGTACTCGGCCACGGCCTCCTGGCCCAGGCTGGCGATGGCAGGCGGCACAATATAGCCAAAGCCGCCCGCGTAGCTGACATAGCGCTGGCTTTGCACGCTGAAGCTGGCAATGCGATGCCGGGTCAGCTGGGCCAGCAGCACCCGGCTGACGCCCTCGGCCAAAAAGGTAAAGCTGACATGCTCCATCACGCTTTCATGACCCATGGCCATGATTTTTTCCACAAAGCCGCGCTGCTCCTTTTCGCTGACCAGCCGGAGCAAATCGTCCACATCGCCCCCCGCGTAGCACAGCCGGGCCCCCAGCGCGGTCAGGGCCTCCGGGTCCGCGGTATGGCGCACCAGCGTTACCCGCTGTTCCCGCCTAGGCATTCGGGCTTCCCCCTTTCGGAATGGTCATTTCAAACAGCTGCAAAATCCGCTCCTCCTGCCCGGTCAGGTACAGGTAGCCCAGCAGGGCCTCCAACCCGGTCGCGCGGCTGTAGGCCACAGGGTCCTGATTTTTGGGCGCGTTGTGCCGGGCGTGAGCGTTTTGCCCCCGGCGAAACACGTCGCTTTCCTCTGGGGTCAGGCAAGGCTCCACCAGCGCCGCCGCCTGCGCCTGAGCCCCGGCGTTTACCCGGGCCACCGCCTGCCTGTGCAGCGCGTTTACATGCGCCTGGCTCAGCAGCAGCCGCTGCCGTACCAGCAGGTCCCACACGGTGTCCCCCACAAAGGCCAGGGACAGCGGGTTTTTCATCCGGGCCTGCTCCGGGGCAAGCGGCTTGGGAAGGATGGCCATGCTTGGTTCCGCCTTTCACAGATGTTTTGCCAATGTTATAATAGCACGGAAGGCCCGCCACTTCAAGCGGGAAAGAAAAACAGCCCGGCCGATGCGAAAGCCGGGCTGCAGCGTCTTTATCCACGAGCCTTTGCAATGGCCCGGGCCCGCTCAATCAGGATGGCGGCCAAATCGCCCTCCACCCGTTC
>ERZ1026860.1549-NODE-1549-length-11477-cov-7.006829_pt1 | contig 11477 bp, 5 predicted proteins | sample MGYA00380160_ERZ1026860 | MGnify/ENA primary metagenome ERZ1026860 (study PRJEB33269, sample SAMEA4719796) | human gut metagenome | biome: human-associated habitat; feature: organic feature; material: feces | place: Cameroon | collected 2013-10 ... | reverse complement strand
GATCTGACAAAGAAATTCTCCGATGACAAGGGAGATGCCACAAAGGTTAAATTCGTGATCCAGAACAAATCTGATAACTACTATCTGGTTGCCACAGGAAGCAACGGAGTTTACCAGATCACAGGAAAATCAGCCACAGAAGAAGGAGCAACACAGTTTAGCCCATCCGCTGCAGGAAAACTCGTGATCAACGGTATCGAAGCAGATAAATACGGATTTACAGAGACACACTCTGATGCAGGATACTCACTGCTTAAGAAAGAGATCATCGTAAACATCACATCAACAAAAGCAGCGATCACTCCAACACAGGCAAATATCACAGGAATCCAGAGCAAAGCAGATACAGATTCCACTGCAAACGACGGTGTTGTCAACGGAGCTGCATTAAAGAATGATGTCACAGTCCAGACAACCGCAGCAAGTGCCACAGTCGACGAGACAAAAGCAACGATGACAAAACACGGGGAATCCAACAATGCCTACGTCAACATGGAAGTTACAAACCAGAAACAGTTCTTACTTCCAATGACAGGTGGAGCAGGAAGCTATGCACTGATCATTGCCGGAGTTGTGATCGCAGGATGCGGATTCATGATCAGCAGAAAGAATAAAAGATCAGCTGTAAAATAGGAACTGGAAAACAAAGAAGGAACAAAATACCGCCTTGCCTCATATTTATGGCAGGGCGTTATTTCCATCAGAAGGGAAAAGAAATGCATAGATATGAAGATAAAAGAAAAGATCGTACCATTTTTGATCGTTGTATTCGGACTGATACTGCTTGCGTATCCGTTTATCAGCAATTATATCTTTGAAAAGAGTGCATCATCTAAGGTACATTCCTATGAACGGAAAGCGGATACTATGGATCAGGAGAAGATCAACCGAATGTTTCAGGAAGCTAAAAAATACAACGATGATCTGCGAAAGTCTCTGGTACAGCTGACCGACCCGTTTAAGTTAAAACAAAAGAGCGGTGAGAATCTGGAGTACCGGAAGATCTTAAATATCGATGGATCAGGAATCATGGGATATGTGAAGATTCCATGTATCTCGGTGGAACTACCAGTTTATCATGGAACTTCGGCAGAGGTTCTGGAACATGGAGTCGGACATCTTGCAGCATCTTCTTTTCCCATTGGTGGAAAGAGTACCCACAGTGTTATAACCGGTCATACAGGACTTAGCTCGGCAAGATTGTTTACGGATCTGACACAGATGAAAAAAGGAGATTTGTTCTATATCCATGTATTAGATCGGATCTTAGCTTATAAAGTGGATCAGATCTCTGTGGTAAGACCAGAGGATACAAGAAAACTCCAGATTGTCAAAGGAAAAGATTATGTGACACTGGTAACATGTACACCATACGGAGTAAACGATCATCGTTTACTGGTCCGGGGAATCCGTACCAGATATGAGAAGAAACAGGAAGCGAGAGAAAGCGGCAACAGAGGATCACAGTGGATGTCTGTTTACAAACGTGCAGTACTGATCGGACTGGCGATCGTATTTGTGATTGTACTGACAGCAAAGATGATAAAGAGAATGAAAAGCCGAACAATGAAAGGAGATAGAGAATGATACAGAAGATAAGAAATCTGGCAGGGATCATTTTGATCATGGCCGGAATTGGGTTGTTACTATTTCCAGAAATATCATCTTTGATATTGGATATGAAATCAGATCAGACCGTCAGCGAGCTGAAAGAAAGTATGAAAAAAGATAATCAGAAGGATACATTATATGAGAAATCTCTTGATTATAATGAAAAGATCCAGAAAGAAGACCAGACTGGGCTTATGGATGCATGGAGTTATCAGGCAGCCCCGATCCGTCTTAAAAAAGAGAAAGACACTTTTGGATATGTAAAGATTCCAAAGATGAAGGTCAAACTTCCGTTATATCTTGGAGCAACACTGGATCATCTGAAACAAGGTGCCGCGATCCTTGGCCAGACATCCCTCCCATTAGGAGAAAAGGACAGCAACTGCGTGATCGCTGCCCACAGAGGTTATCAGGGGATTCCGTATTTCCGGGAGATCGAACAGCTGCAAAACGGCGATACCATCATCGTCAGAAATCCGTGGGAAATTCTAAGATACCAGGTCGTTGATATTAAGATCATACAGCCGTATGAATCAGATAAGATCAGGATACAGAAAGGGAAAGACATGGTCACACTGCTGACCTGTCATCCATACCGCGGACATGGGAAATACCGATATGTTGTGTACTGTGAAAGGAATCATGGACAGACGGCCGCCGGGAAGAAAGAAAAAAAGATTTCTGATTCCTCAAAGGATGAGATCAGGAAGGAAGAGATGATCCGCTATTGCGGTGTGCTGCTATTGATCCTGCTTTTGGGTGTACGGATCAGAAAGATGAAGAAACGATCATAAGACCGGAGGAGAAAGATAGAGGTGAGAAAGAAATGAAGAACAAACGAAGGATCTTTGGGATCACAGCGGTACTTTTAGCTGTCGTGCTGATATCCGCAGTCATCCTTCAGGGAACCAGGGATACCTTTGCATATACGAATACATCAGCGAAGACATCCCGAACTTTTGAAAATGGATGGGCAACCGTTAGTGTCAACGGACCGGCCGGGCAGAGTTGGGTATCCTTAAAGTTTACTTATTCAGGCAGCCAGATGAGCCAGGCAGATTTTAATGACAAGGCAAGGAGTATCACAATTGAAAAAAATAACGTTAGTTCCAACAATCCATACAAATTACAGCTTGTGCCAACGTCAGGTTCGACGAAATATTCCACAAAGACTGCTAAAAATGATGCAGGGCGGTATACGCTGATCTATTTTGAAATGCAGTATAAGATCCCGGCACATGAGACAGCCAGGGCATCGAAGCCGGAAGTGGCGGATGCCCCTTACACATTTGAGAGTCAGGGAAGATTTAAAAGTATCACAACACATTCCACATCGGAACATACCGTGAAGGTCAAGGTAAGAGTCAGCATCTATTCGATCGGGATCTGTACTTATACCGGAGGAAAGGGGGAATATGACTATAATCGTTTTTATGGTTCTTGGCTGAATTTTTATACAGAAAAGAAAAAATATACTGTTAATTATAAAGGAAATGGAGGAACAATCGCATCTGCGGATGCAAGTAAGAGTTTTGCCTGCGGAAGCAGTCTGACATTTCCTAAAGCTTCAAGAAGCGGTTATACACTGACTGGCTGGAGAAACAGTGCCGGCAGTACAGGAACCGCTTATACCACAAGCAGTACTGTTTGCAGTAAAGCACTGACTTTATATGCCCAGTGGAAAGCCAATCAGTACAAGATCCATTATGATTCTAATGGTGGAAACGGAACAATGAATGACAGTACTGTGACATATGATGGTTCATTCACACTTCCAAAAAACACATTTACAAAGAATGGATATAAGTTCCTTGGGTGGAGCAGGACAAAAGGCAGCGAACAGGCGGATTACGATGATGAAGAGAAGATCAAATATGATACAGCTTCCAACATTACACTCTATGCAGTCTGGGGAAACGGCCAGTATAAGATCAGCTTTTCGCCAAACGGAGCAGACGGGGAAACGATCATAACGACAGTCAAAACTGGAGAATCATCGACTCTTGCAAAAAACAGTTACACAAGAGATGGTTATACCTTCCTTGGATGGAACAGTGATCCAGACGGATCAGAGGCAGAGTACAAGGATGAGGCAGAAGTCACCGATCTTGCAGATGTTGGAAAGACGAAGAAGCTGTATGCCGTCTGGAGGAAAAATGATGGAAATTTCAATGGAACTAACATCATCCATGATGAAGACATGTTTACCGGAGACATCGAGATCGAAGGTGGAAACGGCACCGGATACGACAATGGCCATACCGATTCCGAGTATGCAAGGATCGATAAAGATCATACACCGGGATATTTTACAAAACGATAGGAGGAAAGAATAATGATGAAGATCATAAGAAAAACAGGTGTGTGCCTGTTGTCTTTACTGATGATCCTGTCCCTGTTTCTTTCCGGCAGTCCCGGAAAGCTGCAGTTTAAGGATCATAAGGTATCCGCAGCACAGGGAAGCACTACTACCGGCATGAGCGAAGTAAAGAGTTCCTTTGGGATCAGCAAGATTGACCGCCCGGCCAGTGAAGGACTCTGGAAGATCACCGCAGGAGGAAAAACAACCTTCTGCTTAAATTCCGGAAAATCCATGTGCAGTGGGGATACCGTGAATTATAAGAAACACAATGCGGTAACCTTTAAAAATCAGGGGATTGTAAAGGCTCTGACATATTACCAGAAAAAGCTGTCCCATAGTGATAAAAATTTTGGACTAATTCAGGCCTATATCTGGGCATGCGGAGCAGGAGTCTCCAAGAAGGATACCGTGTATCAGGCAGGAAAAAACTTTGATCAAAGCTATTCCAGTGCAGATGCAAAAAAGTTTTGTGACAAGATTAAAAATACTGATCCAGAAGGTACAGTCTACTATTATTCAGTGACACACTGTGTCAAAGGGAAAAACCACGATGCCCACCAGATGCTTTATCGCCTGGCAGTTGGCGAAACAACAAAGCCAAAAAGGGATAAACTAAGTGTCAGCGGACAAAAGAGTGAACCAGAAGAGTTGAAGGTTAAGATCCGAAAAAGAGACCAACAGACCAGTGCTGTCCTATCCGGAGCCCAGTTCCGATTCTATTGTGATGGAACGACTGTTGGAACTGCAGCAACAGGAGAAGACGGCATTGCAACCTTTTCTTATACAAGAAATCTTAAAACAGAAACAAAGACGATCAAGAAAAAATATATCACGAACTGGAACGAGCTTACCAAAGCCCAGCAGACCAAAGAGACAAACAACGGGTATTATTCTTCCAAGGCGAAAGCAAAGAGTGCGGCCGATGCAGAATTAAAATCCCTTTTGGAACGCCTGGTCAAAGAACTGAAAACAAAGAACCACACATGGAAAGCACAGGAGATCAAGGCACCGTCCGGACATCAATTAAATAAAAATACGGTGACAAAGATCGAGACTGGAACGATGACAACGATTGAATTCGGGGATCTGTATGACAATGAATTATCAATTAATCTTGAGATCACAAAGAAAAGTACAATTGAAGATTTTGGAACAGATGCATCCTATGTAAATGCCATTTATGGTGTCTATGCAAAAAAGGATATCTTAAAATCTGATAATAAAACGGTTTTGTATCCGAAAGACACCAGGGTGACAACGATCGTTACCGATTCTACAGGGTATGGCTGTGCAAAAGGACTTCCGGCAGGAGAGTATTACTTAAAAGAAGAAGATCCGCCAGCCGGATTTGAAAAGAATGAGGCAGTTACAAATGTGACGCTTGATAAAGATACCAAAGTGACTGTTTATGATGCACCATACACTGGAAAGATCAGAATTCATAAGACCTACGACAGCGATCGGAAGAATGAAGAAAAAGCTGTCTTTGAAATTTACAACAGCAAAGAAGAATTAGTCGATACGATCATGACAGGAGAAGACGGGATCGCAGAAACAAAAGAACTGCCATATGGGGCATATACGATTCATCAGATCGAAGGAACACCTGGATTTGAAAAGATCCCTGACATGATCAAAAATATCGATGGAACAGAGAAGATCTATGAGATCGAAGCCAACAACCCACCGGAAGCAGCAAGGATCACACTGACAAAGACGATCTCCGCCAATGATGAACAAAGCGGTGTGAATCTGAAACAGCCGGAGGAGGGAGCAAAGTTTGAGATCATCAGCAAATCCACAAAGCAGGTAGTTCAGACTTTAACAACTGATCAGAATGGATACGCTGCATCGAAATCCTTGGAACCAGGAACCTATACCGTCCATCAGATCAAAGGAAAGGAAAACTACGCATATACCGGAGATTTTGATGTGACGTTAAAAGACGGAGACAAGAGCAGCCATACCTATACACTTGACAATCCATGGGATGGTAAGAAACTGATGATCCAAAAGACGAAAAAGAACAAGAAGGAAGAAGCCGAAGCGGCCGCAGAGTTTACCGTGATCAATGCCGAGAAGGCAGGAGATTATAACAAAGCAGACTTATCAGGGGAAAAAGAACGAAAGGCATATATCGCTGCTCTTTCCAAAGATGCCATTGTCGGTACGCTGACAACAGATGCGAAAGGATGTGCAAGTATCCTTTTAAGTGATCTGAAAGAAGATCAGGATTTTGTTGTGATCCAGACCAAAGGACAGGAAGGATACGACCTAGCACCCGTTTATGATTCGAGAGATCATAAAGCCAAAGAAGTTGACGGCATGAAAGTTTATGAATTTACTGCGAAAGATACCTACAGCGATTCCGCATCGATCCGCATTGAGAAACAAAAGAAGATCACAGATACAAAAACGGCTGCAGAAGAAGGAGCGGTTTTTGAACTCCTTGACATTAATGGAGATATCGTAACAACTCTTACTACAGGAGCGGATGGAACAGCCATGGTCAAAGGGATCGCTCTTGGAACCTACACACTGCATCAGACAAAAGGTTCAAACAAGCATGAACTGATGGAAGACCAGACGATCGTACTGACGAAGAAAGATAAGTCACAGACGGTAAGTTACCGCTATGAGGACACAGAAAAACCGGTGGATTTTATCCTTGAAAAACGATCCAAAGAAACAAAGAAGCTTTTAGATGGTGCAACCTATACCATTTATGATGACAGTGGAAAGGAAATAGCTGTGTTGCAGACTGGAACATATAAAGACGGTGCAGCAACATGCAAGCTTCCATACGGACACTATACGATCAGGGAAACGAATGCACCAGACGGCTATAACAAGAATGAGACCGAGAAGGAATTTACCCTTGATCTGGAAAGTGTGGACTACGACAAAGATGGAAATGGAACGTATCTGTATCAGGATACGGATGAGCCTGTCTATGGAGAGATCACACTCAAAAAGACAGGAGATGTTTTAACAGGCTACGACAATGGATTTACCTATGAAAACGACCAGATCAGCGGAGCAGTCTACGGTTTATATGCCAGGGAAGATATCAAAAAAGATGATGGAAGCGTGGTATGGAAAGCAGACACTCTGATCGACCAGAAGACAACAACAAAAGACAGTATCGTAAAGTTTACCCGGAAGGATACTGATGGAAAGGAGACAACCAAGTTTTATCAGGGAGCTTACTATGTCAAAGAGATCAAAACGCCTCATGGTTACTGCAAAAATCCGGAAGAATATGATGTTGTGATCGACTGGGATACCAAACCGGGAGATATGAACGATATCCGGGAGACCGAAGAAGTGCCGGATGAAGAAGAACCAGAAGGTAACAATACGCCGTATCCAAGCACTGGGATCTATGTCCTCGAAACAGGAGAAGCGTTAAATGAAGTGATTCGTGATGCAAAAAGTGTGACTTTCACATGGGAGGAAGCACCGGCAGATACCGAACTTACAGATGTCTCACAGAATCAGGATGAAAGCGTGACGGCATGGAAGGATGGAGAAGATTATTATATCTCTTCCAGAAAAGCAGGCCAGATAATTTATATGAACGCAGTTTCCGGACGGATGTTTGCAGACTGCAGGGACTTAACAGCGGTCCGTTTTAAGAACATCGATACCTCACAGACAGTCGATATGTCTGAAATGTTCTATGGCTGCAGCAACTTAAAAGAACTGGATCTGTCTGCGTTTAACATGTCCAAAGTGGAAGATGTAAGAAAGATGTTCTATGGCTGTGGAAACTTAAAGACTGCCTATGTGCAGGATCAGATGGTAAAAGCCGAGGATGATTACAAAGACGAAAAGCTGACAGCGATCACGGCAAAGGCAAAGACGGATTTCATGGTTGGGGATACCTATCACGCCGAAGACTTTACATTCAGCGGTATCTACGACGATGACGGATCACAGGAACTTGAGGATATCACAGATGATGATGTAAGCTTCACGCCGGAAACAGCTGACTATGCCGGAGAGCGTAAAGTAACGATCACATTTAAGGATTCTGGCAAATACAAAGGATATGATCCAATCGAAACAACAGTCAACGTTATCGATCCCGCCCAGGGAGAAGTATCGCTTGATACTGCAAAAGAAATCCATATCAATGTAGAAGCAAATGACCTTCTGCAGAAGTATTCCATTCATCTGATCAAGAAGGACACAAAAGGAAACCACTTAAAGGGAGCAACGTTTGCATTAAAAGCAGGCTGCGAGATCGTGGATCACAATGGAAAGACAATCTTTGAGAAAGGAGACATCATCACGACAGCTGTCTCACAGGATGACCAGTTTGGATATATCGAGTTCTTCGGACTGCCAACAGACCTGTATGCAAAAGACGGGGACGGAAGCAAAATGTATCTTGTGGAAGAGACCAGCCCGCCGGATGGATATGTCAAAAGTGACGAAACACTGACCTTTGACGGCAGTGTAAGAAACGATACAGCCGAAAATTTCATTCATGATGTTGCAGAGGAAGGAAATGAGGATAACGATGAGAATACTTACATCCACGATTCCAAGGTGATCGAGAATGAGCATACGGATTACATTACAGTGAAGAAATATTGGATCGATGCGGATAATGTAGCGAAAAAACGTCCGGTATCCCTGACGATCACAGCAACAAATACAAAAACACATGAAGTAAAGACTTATGTATTGAATGAATCAAACAACTGGCAGATGCAGACAGATATCCGGCAGGAAGATTATAAGTTGTATGATTTCAGGGAACAGTTGACAAGTTCAGATTATAGTCAAATACCAGAGGAACCGAATGGTCAGTGGAATAAAGAAACCTATGTTGTATCTTATACGAATAAGATATATCAAGACGGAAATGTAAATATTAACGTAACGAAAATCTGGAGTGATGCTGAAAATGCAGATGGAATCCGGCCGGATTCAGTTAAAGTGTGGGTGTATCGAAATGGTGTTAAAACAAATCAGTCTAAGATATTAGATGACAGTAATCAGTGGAAAACAAGCTTTAAAGGGCTGGAAAAAGTGGATGATGTAGGAAATGCTTATCAATATGAAATCCGGGAAGAAGAGACCGATGTAATTAATGGAGACAGCAAGACCGGATATGAGATCACTTATGATGTATCCGAAAGCAATGACAGCGAAGGAAATACCACGATCAATACGAATATCACCAATACGCATACGCCAAAGACAACGCAGAAATCCATTGAAAAGCACTGGGATGATCAGGACGATCAGGATGGTATCCGGCCAGATTCCGTGAAATTCCATTTGATGGCAGATGGTAAAGTTGTTGATACCGTGACCCTAAGTGCGAAAAACGGATGGAAAGCAACATCTAAAATCCTTCCTAAGTATCAGAATGGAACAGAGATCACATATACCTGGGAGGAAGTGAAGGAAGGCGTGATCACCGGAGAGAAAGAAATCGGATATCAGGTTACTTACGATGAGGATGATTCTGATCCAGATAATACAATCGCAACGAATGAGCATACCCCGGGCAGAGGATCGATCACGATTCGCAAAGAACTGGAGAAAGACCAATTGAACATGGACGTTGGAGATGCAGCCTTTACATTTACCCTGACAGGAACCGATGTCTATGGAAAGAAACATACTTATAAGAAAGAAGTAGAATTTCAAAAAGATAAAGTCAAAGAACAGTTAAAGAATGATCCGGATGGAAAGATTCAGTTATCTGTGACTTTTGACGATCTGTATTATGGAACTTATACCTGCAAAGAAAGTGGTATGGAGCAGTATTTCCATTTGAAGAGTCTGACAACAGAGAGCAGTAATGCAAGTGTCGATTCTAAAGGAAAAAGCGTAACCTTTAAGATCGGGCCGGAAGAAGCTAACGGATCTGCAAAACTGGATGGAGAAGCCACCTTTATCAACCAGATGAACCAGGGAAGCATCCTTCTGAAAAAGAAAGACAGCCAAGGGGCAGCTCTGCAGGGTGTCACTTTTGTGATCGAGGATAGCAATGGAAACAGAATCGCAACAAAACAGACCGATGAAAAAGGTGAGGTAAAGTTTGAAAACCTGTTGCCAGATACTTACGTGATCACAGAAACAAAGACAACTGGTGGAAACAGTCTCTTAAAAGAACCAATCCGTGTTTCTTTTCCAATGATCTTGACACAGACCCAAGTGGATCAGAAAAGGGTAGATACAAAAGATGCCATTCATCAGGGCAGCAAGTATTACTTCTATGAATTGACCTATGAGGTAGAGAATCATTCGAGAATGAACCTGCCAAGCACAGGAGGTTGGAATACGCTAAAAACATATTTGCCATTATTATGTGGAATCGGAATCATACTGATTGGATTGTTCGCTTTTTGGAGAAAGAAGAAATACATTGTAAAAACAGATGAAAAGAAATAGATTCAATGAACAAAATTTTGGAGGAAAGAAAAATGTTAAAAGAAATGTATAAAAAATTTATAGCAATTGCAATGAGTTTTACTGTACTTGGAATTGGAGGAACGAATGTATCTGCAGCGAAAGAAATCAAGACTCCTGTGAAAACAACAGTGGCAAAAAAATCAACAAGGAAACCGAAAACACATGTAAGTCACTGCACAATGACAAAAAGTGTAATGTATGTCGGCCCAGGACATGCCGGAATGTATCCCAAAACAGGAAACTGGAAGAGCAGTAATACAAGGGTAGCAACGGTATCTACAGCAGGGGACAGAGATGGTGGACATAAGGTAACAGCAAGGGGAACTGGAACAGCTACGATCAGCTGTGAAGTTTTGAAAACGTCCGGTAACTGGGTAAAAGGAGATACTTATAAATGGATTGTTTCTATAAAAAAAGAAAGTATAAGAGTTCCACGTACAGAATACTACTACATGAAAGTAAAATTAAAAAATAAAAAAACATATCTAACCCTTAATAATAAGGGACGTTATCCAAAAACAAAAGACTGGAAAAGCAGTAATTCAAAAATTGCTTCCGTATCCGCAAAAGAATCATCAAAGGGTGTTCATAAAGTAACATATAAGAAAAAAGGAACCGTCACGATCAGCTGTAAAGCTGCGAATTCGACAGGAAAGGTAGTAAAGGGAGATGTATATAAATGGATCATTACGATTAAATAAAATCATTTATTTGTACCAGTCATAGCGGAAAAAATGATTTTATGATAATATAGTCATGTTGTCGCACCCAATCTGGCAACAGAAAGGGGGGGGTACTACATGGAGTTAATAATTTCTTTCTTGGTTTCCGTTATGGCAGGTATAGTTAGCTACTATATCTGTAAATGGTTAGACGGAGACGACAGTGACAACTAACCTAGCGGATGCTCAACCGTCAAAAATGAGAAGAAACCCCGAGAAGCCGTCACTTCTCGGGGTTTCGTTTTGTGTACCACATGGATACAATCTCTTTCTTAGCTACCGCCATTATAACATATGCAAGTAGACATTTCAAGTATTCCCTGATTTATTAGAATATATGATAG
>ERZ1026860.1545-NODE-1545-length-11492-cov-20.391361_pt1 | contig 11492 bp, 10 predicted proteins | sample MGYA00380160_ERZ1026860 | MGnify/ENA primary metagenome ERZ1026860 (study PRJEB33269, sample SAMEA4719796) | human gut metagenome | biome: human-associated habitat; feature: organic feature; material: feces | place: Cameroon | collected 2013-10 ... | reverse complement strand
ATTTTCGGCTGCTGACCGAACATCGTGACGACTGCACTTTGTTTTTCTGCCGCAGTGATGGCAGTTCGATTGAGGCAGCGCTGCATGAACTGATGGATCGTAAGGCGGAACAAACGGTGGAATTCTTTTCGCATATCTATGGGAAAACGCCAAATGCCGATGCGATCCGTCTTTTGATGGGCTCTCAGTTCTGGTATTTCCGTCAGCTCCTGGATCGGCACATGGAGGAAGGCAGAATGCTTACCTGCTTACAGGCGGTTCTTGATTTTACCAACGCCGGTTGGCGGCAGTTATGTGACAGCCTGAATTAAATTGACAAAGGAAATGGGCGGTGCGTGCGCCCATTTCTTACGGACGTCAGTTAGATGTGGCTAACTGATAGGAAAAGAGTTTGCAATGATAGATTTTGAATTTGAATTTCAATATGCAGAAGAAAAACATCCTGCTTTGCAAAAACTCGGCGGCAGCATCCCGGCGGGACGCTGTGTGGTGCTTTGCGGAGGCAGCGGATGCGGAAAATCCACGCTGCTGCGGTGCATCAACGGATTGATACCGCAGTTTTACGAGGGAGCGCTGAAGGGCTTTTGCCGCCTGAACGGGCAGGACACCACCGGGATGGGCATCGGCGAGATCGGCGAGCTGGCCGCCTCGGTCTTTCAGGATCCACGAAGTCAGTTTTTCACCGTGAACAGCTCCAGCGAGGTGGCGTTCGGGCTGGAAAATCACGGCTTACCGCAGGATGAAATCCGGCGGCGGGTCGATGAGGCCTTCCGGATCTTCCATCTGGAGCGGCTGAAGGACCGCAATGTCTACGAGTTGTCCAGCGGCGAGCGGCAGCTGATCTCCATCCTTTCGGCATGGGCCATGGATACGGACATCTTTTTGCTGGACGAGCCGACGGCCAACCTTGACTTTGCAGCCACACAGCAGTTGAAAGAGATACTGCTTGCCCTGAAAGGACAGGGCAAAACCCTGCTGCTCAGTGAGCACCGGCTCTATTATCTTGCGGACATTGCCGATGAATATTGGGTCATGGCAGACGGCGAGATCAAAGGAAAATACATTGCCGCAGAGGCAAAGGCGTTCTCGGCGGAGCAGAGACAAGCACTTTCCCTGCGTACCCTCTACCTTGCGGAGATCACCGTGCCGGAGAAGGAGCCACTGCCAAAAACCGCGCCGACGGCGCTTGCCGTCTCAGATGTCCGCTATACATACGGCAGAAAAGCTGGAGATACCCTCTCTGGTGTCGGTTTTTCCGTCCGTGAGCATGAGATCGTCGGTCTTGTGGGCGCAAACGGCTGCGGTAAAACGACGATCGGCAAGCTGATCGCGGGGCTTTACCGCCCCTCCGGCGGCAGGATAACCCTTTTCGGAAAGCCGCAAAATCCAAAGCATCTGCAAAAGAAGGTGCTGTTCATCCTACAGGAGGCGGAGTTCCAGTTCTTCACCAGCTCCGTCCTGCACGAGCTGCAATACGGCCATGCGGTGACACCGGAGTTTGAAGCAAAAACGGAAGCGCTGCTGAAAAGCATGGATATGTGGGACTGCCGCGACCGGCATCCCTTCTCCCTTTCCGGCGGCCAGATGCAGCGTCTGACGCTGATGATGGCGTACCTCTCCGACAAGCCCATCGTCATACTGGACGAGCCCACGGCGGGACAGGACGCGGAAAGCCTGGAGCGGTGCGCGGCACTAATCCGGGAGATGCGGAAGGAAAAGACGGTTCTCATCATCACCCACGACTTGGAGCTGATCGCAAGCGCCTGTGACCGCTGCATCGGGATGTCGGTTGGGCAGGCGGAAACGGAATTCCCGGTCGCCGCGGAATGCGATCTGCAAGCCATCCGGCGTTATATGGAGAGCTTTCGCCCTGTGGAGATTCCGCTGCAGAAGCAGCATAAAGAACGGTTTCACCCGGCGACAAAGCTGCTCTTCTGGCTGACCCTGATGGTCGTGATCTCCACGGCAAACAATCCCCTTGTCTATGCCTGTTATGCGGCGCTGCTGCTTCTGACGCTGGCGGATGGCTGGTTCGGAACGGCGCTTGCGGGCGGCGCGAGCTTCGGAGCGCTGTGGGCGGCAAACGCCCTGCTGCCAGGCACGGTGTTTTCTTTCATGCTGGTGCTGTTTCCGCGGATCATCGCCATCGGCATTTCCATGCGGACGCTGATCGGGCGAAATGAAGCCAGCCGTACCTTGGCGGCGCTGCGCAATCTGCGCCTGCCGGAGCGGCTGATCATGATCGTGGCGGTGATCTTCCGCTTTTTTCCGGTGCTGTCGGGGGATATGAAGCTGCTGCGGCAATCCATCCGCACCCGGGGCGCGTTCACAACGCCGCTTCAAAAACTGCGGGCGCTTCCGTCGTATCTGGAAATTCTGACCGTCCCCATGGCATTGCGGGTCATCCGTATTGCCGAGACGCTGTCCGCCTCCGCTGAAACGCGGGGCATTGACTTAAAGCGCCGCAAGAGCAATTATCTGTCGCTCAGTTTCTCCGTGTGGGACGCTTTGTTCTGCGCTGCGCTGGCAGTATCTGTCGCTGCCGGCTTCGCTCTGTGATTGTCGCCTCTGTGGCGTTCAACCAAATCTTATTCAAAAAGGAGTCTTTACCATGAGCACCGCAACCGCCAACAAGCTGAAAATCAAGGACATCATCACCGTCGTTCTGCTGGCTCTCATCAACGTCGTCCTCTTCTTTGCCAGCTCCGTTCTCTATGCGACGCCCGTCACCATCGTTCTGATGCCGGTGTTCTTTGCCCTGCTGGAGGGCATCGTCTACTTCATCATCGGCACGAAGGTGAAGAAGCCTGGCGCGATCCTGATTTACAGCATCGTCCGCGCCATTATGGGCGGATATCTGCCGTACATCATCCTCTTTATTCTCTCCGGTGTCATTGCCGAGCTGCTGCTGTGGAAGATGGGCTACGGCAACGCAAAGGCGCTGACCATCAGCTATGTCATCAATCAGGTGCTGGCTGCCTTTGGCAGCACAATCATTCCCTACGCCATCGCAGCCAAGTCCATGACGGATCAGATGGTCACCGACGGCCGGCAGGATGCCATTCTCGCCGCATCCCGTCTTTTGCAGTCCTGGGTATCCGTGGCGCTGGCGGCCGGCGTGATCGTTGCCGCACTGATCGGCGCGTCCATCGGCAGGCGGATCGTGAAGAAACACCTTGCTGCCTGATCTGCATCGGAGGAATTACCCATGAATCAGAACACGAAACAACAGCGCTCCGCCGCCTCGTGGCTGGTGGAGCTGGCAAAAGGGCGGTACGGCGAATACGCCCTGAGCGTCCTTGCGGCGCTGCTGGGCGTCGCCTGTTCCCTTGCGCCGTATTTCATCATCATTCATCTCATCACCGCGCTGGTAAACGGCACGGCGGAGCTTTCCCGCTGCCTGACTCTCTGCGCGTGGATGGCGGGTTTTTGGGTGCTGCGCTATGTGCTGCACAGCGTTTCCACCTCGCTTTCCCACCATGCCACATTTTATGTGCTGGCGGATACCCGCACACGGCTGCTGGACAAGCTGGCGACGCTGCCTCTTGGCACGGTGCTGGACCGTTCCTCCGGCTCCTATAAGAACATTATCGTGGAGCGCGTGGACTCCATTGAGACTACCCTTGCGCATCTTCTGCCGGAGATGACCTCCAATATTGTAGGTGCTCTGGCGGTGCTGGTGCTGCTGTTTATCGAGGACTGGCGCATGGGACTTTCCATGCTGATCGCCGTGCCGCTGGGCGCTGGCTGCTTCATGTCGATGTTCAGCGGCTACGAAGAAAAATTTCAGCGTACCGTGACCTCCACGAAAGCCCTCAACGACACAGCAGTCGAGTATATCAGCGGCATCGAGGTCATCAAGGCCTTCGGCCAGTCCAAGACCAGCTACGCAAAGTTCGTCTCCGCCGCAAAGGAAGGCGCGGACTGCTTTATCGATTGGATGCGCGGAAGTCTCTTCGGGCAGGTGGCAGGCATGGCGATATTTCCCTCCACGCTTCTCGGCATTTTGCCGGTGGGGTGTCTTCTCTATATGCACGGCACACTGTCGGCAGAAACATTTCTGGCGGTCATCGTGCTTTCCTTCGGCGTTATGCAGCCGCTGATCACCGCCTTTTCCTACACCGACGACATTGCCCAGGTCAAGACCATCGTCGGTGAGGTGGCGGAGGTTCTGTCCGGCGAGGATATGCAGCGTCCGGAAAAGGCGGAAACGCTCCCTGCCGATAACGCTATCGAGCTGAAAGATGTCCGCTTTGCCTATCACGACAAGGAGGTACTGCACGGGATCGATCTGCACATTGCCCCGGGGACAGTCAACGCCCTTGTGGGGCCCTCCGGCAGCGGAAAGTCCACGATTGCCCGGCTTATCGCCTCCCTGTGGGATGTGAAGGACGGTGCCATTGAACTGGGCGGCGTGGACATCCGTACGCTTCCGCTGGCGGAGTGCACGAAGCGCATCGCCTATATGTCCCAGGACAACTACCTCTTTGACCTCTCGGTGATGGACAACATCCGCATGGGCAGAAAGGGCGCAACCGACGAGGAAGTCATCGATGCGGCGAAAAAATGCGGTTGTCACGAGTTCATTCTGGAACTGGAAAACGGCTATCAGACGGTCTGCGGCGCTTCCGGCGGACACCTCTCCGGCGGCGAGCGGCAGCGCATCTCCATTGCCCGGGCCATGCTGAAGGATGCGCCTATCGTCATTCTGGACGAGGCCACCTCCTACACCGACCCCGAGAACGAGGCGGTCATCCAGTCGGCACTGGCAAAGCTGGTGCGGGGCAAGACGCTGCTGGTCATTGCCCACCGCCTGTCTACCATCGCCGATGCCGATCAGATCATTGTCGTGAATCAGGGAAGAATCGAAGCGACCGGTACGCAGGACGAGCTTCTTGCATCCTGCCCGCTTTATCAAGCCATGTGGGATGCCCACATCAGCGTCAAAGATGACGGGGAGGTGGTGTAATGCTCCAGACACTGAAAAAGTTTTTTGCCTTCTGCGGTGCCGAGAACCGCAAGCTGTTTGTGACCTCCATTTGGTTGGGGGTGGTCAGTGCCATCTGCTCCGCCATGCGTATTCCGGCAGCCGCCATTGTCATTCAGGCGCTGCTGGAAAGGAACGTTACCATGGCGACTTTATGGACGAGCCTCGGCATCATCGTGACTTCTCTGATCGTGACCATCGCCATCAACATGAAGGCCACCATGCTCCAGACCGAGGCGGGCTACCGCGCCTGCGCCAACAAACGCATCGAGATCGCGGAGCATCTGCGGTATCTGCCTATGGGCTGGTTCAACGACAACAGCCTTGGCGAGGTCACCTCCGTCACCACCAACACCATGGAAAATATGGCGAATGTCGCCACACGCGTGGTTATGGTCACAACGAGGGGGTTCCTGACTTCCGGCATCATCGCGGTGATGATGTTCCTCTTTGACTGGCGCATGGGGCTTATCACGCTGGCGGGACTGGTGCTGTTCTTCGCCGTCAACGCCGCCATGCAGCGGGCGGAGCAAAATCTTGCCCAGCGCAAGTTCAACGCCGACGAACGGCTTGTGTCCAAGGTGCTGGAATATGTGCAGGGCATCGCCGAGGTCAAGAATTTTGACCTGACCCACGATTCCGCAACCCAGGTGCATGGGGCTGTAGAGGAAGCCCGCAAGGCTTCCTTTGCCATGGAGATACCGTCTGTTCTTTATATGCTGGCGCAGTTCATCGTCAACAAGCTCACCGGCGTTGCCGTCTGCACCGCTGCCATCGTCTTTTACTTCGGCGGCACCATGGCGCTTACAAACTGCCTTTTGATGCTGATCTGCTCGTTCATCCTCTTTGAGCAGCTGGATTCCGCCGGGAGCTTTTCGTCCCTGTTCCGCTCCATCGACATCGGTGTGGACAAGGCAAACGCGATTCTGCGCGTGGAACCCATGGACATTGAAGGCGAAGACCTGTCGCCGGAACGGGAGGACATTGCCCTGTCTCATGTAAACTTCTCCTATGACAGCAAGGCCATTCTGCAGGATGTGTCGCTGACCATCCCGGAGAAAACCACCGTGGCCATCGTCGGCCCCTCCGGAAGCGGCAAAACCACCCTTTGCAATCTGATGGCGCGGTTCTGGGATGTGCAGTCAGGCAGCGTGCGCCTCGGCGGACGGGATGTGCGGGAATACAGCTACGACAGCCTCATCCGCAATTTCTCCTTCGTGTTCCAGCGGACCTATCTGTTCTCGGACACCATCGCCAACAATATCCGCTTTGGAAAGCCGAATGCCTCCATGGAGGAAGTAAAGGCTGCGGCAAAAAAAGCACGCTGCTATGACTTTATCATGGCGCTGCCGGAGGGCTTTGACACCGTCATCGGCGAGGGCGGCGCGACTCTCTCCGGCGGCGAGCGGCAGCGCATCTCCATCGCCCGGGCCATCATGAAGGACGCGCCCATCATCATTCTGGACGAGGCCACGGCCAATGTGGACCCGGAAAACGAGAAGGAGCTGATGGAGGCCGTTGCAGAACTGACCCACGATAAGACGGTCGTCATGATCGCTCACCGGCTGAAAACCGTGCGCAACGCCGACAAAATATTCGTTGTCGATCACGGTGAGATCGTCCAGCAGGGCACGCATGACGAGCTGGTTGCTGTTGACGGGGCTCTACCGCCGCTTCGTGGTGGAGCGGCAGCAGGCCGCCGGGTGGAAGGTCTGAAGAAACACAATCTAAAAAATATGAAAAGAAGCTCGTATCAGCTATTGACCGATACGAGCTTCTCCGTTTATTCTCTGTTTCCGGTAATGTAGTAATCGCAGTATTCCCCGCCGTTTGCCAGTGTCTGCTTTCTGTGCAGCACGCCGTGTTGAAGCGTGATCATCACTTCATCAAGTTCGCAGAACAACGGCATAAGTTCGGGAACACCGAGTTTCTCCGTGTAAATGCAAATTGGGCAGCGGGTAATGCGATAGTAACAGGCACCCTCATACGGCTGCCCGACAAAATCCACCTTGAAGGAGGTCGGGTATTTCGCCTCTTTTTCTGGCGTATACCATTTGGCGTACTTGACGACGCTCTTTTTGTTCTCTGCCTTGCCCTTGTCCGTATTCAGGTCGGTCTTGGCAAAATACCACTTGATATGATAGAGCGAACGGCGCATCATTTCCTGCACAGTCTCCGGTGGAATTTTCTTTTCGCTTGCTACATACGGTGCAACGAAAGCGAGCGCAAACAACTCGTTGTATGCCATTGGATTATCGTCACCGATGTCGTCAGCTTTCTCTACCAGTTCACGATAGACCTTTTTGCTCTTTTTCATAACTTCAGCGGCATATTTCTTGCCGTACTTCTCTGCCAGAACCTGTTTCATCGGGCTTTTGAACATCCAGAAATAAAAACCATTGTATTTCATGTCACTTTTCCTCCCGTGATTTATTTACAGACTCAAAAAACGCAGCCCAGCCGCCGAAGTGATAGACCATCATCGCATCCATATACCGCTCGGCTGTCTTTCTGTCGGTGCATTCCGCTACGATCCGGCGGTAGCTGTCAAACTGCGCAGATATCAAAAGCCCGAGCAGTTTTTCATCTATATCGTCTACACCCTCTGTGCGGAAGAATGCAGCGCTCTCTTTGACCTTGCTTTGCACAAGTCCGTCGAAATAATGCTCAAAACTGCTTCCCGCACTGCGGCAAAGGAGAAGAATCGCTTCCTCGTAATGGTCAAAGATCAAGTGGAGTATCGCTGCGGATTCATGCTGCATTGAGATTTTCAGCCCCGCAAAAAAATCCTCTTCCGCACCCGAATAATACTCCGATCTGGCATTTTGAAACAGAGCTTCGATCCCGTCAAGAAGCGGTTTCAGCAGGTGTCCGAATAGCTCATCCTTTGATTTATAACGTGTTTGTATCGCACCGACTGTCGCACCTGCCTTCTCTGCGATCCTGCGCAGTGATGCGCCGGAATAACCTTTCTCCGAAAATTCCTTCTTGGCGGCTATGATGATCTTATCGTCAAGGGAATGGTCTCTGAATGCCATATCTTCACTCCTTATAATTACGATGTAATTGATTACACTGTAATTATATTGCTGCACTAAGGTTTTGTCAAGTAGACAGCGCTTTTAATTTTCCAAAGGAAAAGCAGGAAGGTCCGCATCGGCCATCTGACTGATGCGGACCTTCCCGTTTATTGCAGGTCATATCTGCTCCAAATCTTTGTTCTTTTCAAGCGAAGGGCTTTTATCACCGACATACCAATCGTCGCGGCAGCTACCGCCGAGTGCTTCGGTCTACGGTCGGATAAGCCTTGCATGCATAATTTCAGCAAGGCACGGTCAGCTTTCGCTGATGCCTCACCGATTACTTCCGTCCCACCAGCAATGTTGAGCCGCGAAGCATCAGGCGTCTGGCCTCCTTCGGCGTCATAAAGCTGCCATCGGTGGTGTCAATCAGTTCCACGCGCTCATAGCCCATGTCCCTGAGCTTTTGGACAAACGCCTGCATATCCCCATATCTACGGGGTGACATCAGGTCGTGGATAGCAAACGTTCCACCTTTTTTCAGCACGCGCAGCGTTTCCAACAGAAGCGCCTGCTTATCTGCCCCCGTGATATTATGATAGACATAGTTGCTGGTCACCGCGTCAAAACTCTCATCCGGGAAATCCAGCTTCACGGCGTTCCCACGTTGGAACGAAGCATTTTTCATGCCCTCCGCAGCGGCGTTTTTCTCGCACAGCGGCAGGCTGAAGGAGGCGTACTCCTTGCCCCAGCGGTCGATACCGACCATTTTCCCATGGGGATTGCGCTTTGCGCAGGCAATGGTCAGCGCGCCGCTGCCGCAGCCGATGTCCAGTCCCACGCCGCCCTCCGGCAGCGTGATATGCTCCGCCGTGCCGTCAATGATCTGCTTTGAGAGCTTACGTTCGCCGTCATAGGAAAAGCTCCGATAGGCATTTACGCACCACTCGGTGTACTTGGCACAGACGACAAAGGCGATGCCGAATACCACGCTCAGCACGACGCGCAGCTTTCCGCTCACTCCGGTACCGAACACGCCAAAAACGAGCAGCAGCACAAGCGACAGCAGCGTTCCGGCAATCAACGAATACAGCATCCCCTTGGGGATCCAGTTTTTGTAATCAGGTTTCATATTCAAGACTCCTTTTTTATTAAGTGTGCTTTTTCTCATAAACCGCAGCCGCAATGCACCAGATCAGGATGGCACTGTTCGTGCTGCTCTGGCTCATCACGGACATCCATGTAGCGACGGGAACCTGCATGACCTGTGCAATATCAGGAACTGCAACCAGCAGAATGTTCCATATGACCGGATGAAAAGCGAGCATCCATCTGGGATAACGGGTTTTGCCGGCAAGCAGCATCACAAAATGAATTCCGAAAAACAATGCCATCGGAACATACATGGGGAAAATTGCGGGGAGCATATCATCCTGATAGGTCGTGACCGCCGCAAGCGCGGCCTCCGCTCCGATCCGCGGCCCCAGATAGGTGGCAAACCACGCCAGAGTAGCCGCCCAGAGATGAATCGCCAAGGCTACCGCAACAGTGAATATCCCGCAAAAATACTGGACAGCTTTTGCTTTCTTACACTTTGCGTCAATATCCGTATTCAGTGCCTTTACCATGAAGGCGTAAAGAAAACACCCAATTGCTCCCATTCCGACGACCAGTGCGGGCTTCCACAATTCGTAGGAGCCGGATAAATAATAAGCCCTGTTGAACATTCCCGTGTCCGTCTCCTGAAGCGGAACACACCCCAGCAGCCAATCACCGGCGGCCATCAGTATCCCGCCGATCGCGCCAAGAATGCAGCATCGGATAAATTGTTTCTTTTCTTCTCTCTTCATTCCTGCGCCCCTATTTTATGATCTTCATGCAAAAATCACAGCAGTCGTCGCCGCGCCCCAGCGTTTTCGTTCGATGCCAGACGAGCTTCGGGTGAAGCCCATCATAGGTGATATCGTCGCTGTCACAGAAACAGTGACACAGCTCCGGGCAGCCGCAGCGCACACATTCGTCGTGATAGGGGCATCTCGTCATATCGATGCGCCACACGCCGCTGGTCGTCCAGATCTCATTTGCCTCAAAGCCCGCCGAATTTCCGAAAAATTTCGGCGTCTGCGCGGCAAAGATACCCGGCACCTTTTTATACAGTCCCGGGATACGCATCAGCCGCAGAAAGGTCTTCTTCAGCCGATATGCCCGCTCTTCCACATATCCGTGAACGGTTTGAAGCGCCTCCTCCTTGGGCATGACCGTCCGGAGCGTCTCGTAGCTCGCGATACCCGGCAGGATCTGACTTTCGAGATGCCGCAGCCCTTCCTTACTCGCTCCGGCGTGCTCCGAGCGCAGCTCATCCAACCTCTTTTCAAAAGCGGAATTCAGCACAGCTTCCCGTTCCGGGAATCTTTCACGCGCCGTTTTTCGGAACGCCCTTGTAAGATAGCTCTCTTTCATTGCTTTGCCTCCCGCTTAAAGCTTCTTCTTTTTATACCCGCAGTCGCAGTACGGGCCGCCGGAGGCGATGGTGTACTGCCGCACAAAGTCGGTCGCGCCGCCCGCCTCGCTCATTGTGTAGTCAAGGCGGCACAGCGCGGGCGTTAAATCGTACAGCCCCAGCTTTTGCATCAGCACACAAATGCCGCATTGGGTGAATCGTCCCTCGTAGCCGCTGCCGTCCGGGTATTCGTAAAACTCCATGTTCCACGAGTAGGGGTTCCGGTCGGCGGCTTTCAGGGCAGCGGTGGCTTTCATGCCGGCAATGTCCTTTTCGGTAAATTTGCTTTTCCCGCTCTTGCGGCAGAACCATTTCATAGGCTTTGTCATCATGGCGTTGGCGTAGTAAACCGTCAGCCGCTCAATGTCCGGGCGCTCCGGCATTGAGAGAATGAACGCACCGATCATTGCGCAGTTGACCAGATTCATTTTGAAGCGATCGCTTTTTTCAAATTCGGGTAGCTCGGAGATGATCTTCCTGTATTTCGACCTTGCTTTTTTCGTGATGGCTTTTGCCATGTCCATATCATAGCCGAACGCCGCTGTCAGTTGTTTTCGGAAGGACGGCGCAAACAATGTCCACATGCCGAAAGGCATTCCGACGTATTTCATCGTAAGTACCTCCCGGTCTCTGCCTCCAGTTCCTGCCACACCGGATAAGCCGCGCCGTTTTCGTCAAAGAACCTCTTGAGATCCCGATTCAGCGCGCTCATTTCGTCTATCGCGTTCATGGCGTGGTCGGATGCGCAGAGCTTGCCCAGCGAGGTGGCACACATGAGCTTGAAAAATCGCAGGCAGGCTTTGCGGTACTTTTCGCTCTCGAAATTTGCGTCCGCCTTTGGCAAAATCTCATGTCCCGCGTTTTTTATGGCACGATAGCCCTCTATGTTGGCGTCAATGAGCCGATTCAGGTACGCCGTATTTCCCCTGAGCTTTTTCAGGTCGCCGTCCGTCTTATAGCAGGCGAAGGCCGCAGGCATCACAAA
>ERZ1026860.1542-NODE-1542-length-11508-cov-8.727932_pt1 | contig 11508 bp, 10 predicted proteins | sample MGYA00380160_ERZ1026860 | MGnify/ENA primary metagenome ERZ1026860 (study PRJEB33269, sample SAMEA4719796) | human gut metagenome | biome: human-associated habitat; feature: organic feature; material: feces | place: Cameroon | collected 2013-10 ... | reverse complement strand
CCGTGGAAAAGAGCACCGCCATCCAGCCCTACTGCGACATCACCTATTCCATCGTGCGCCACGGCGACGCCAACGCCATCGCACCGTTTTATCGGCTGACCCCGCCTGCCGCCTTGGCAGATGCGGCGGACGCCGAAAAGGAGAACGACCATGAATGAAACTCTGGCAAAATTCTGGCTCTTTGCCACCCACTGGACCGAGCTGGATGTGTTTGACAACGAAGACGAACTGAAGGACGAGATGGAGCTGCTCCACCGCCAGAACCTGCCCACCAAGGTCCGCCAGCGGACGAACAAAGAGGGCAAAGAAGAGCTGGTGCTCTACGTCAAGCAGGCCGACCGGGACTATGCCCGCTACTGCACCGGCTGGCGGCCCGGCATGTAAAGACCATAGGAGATCTCATGTCCAAGCAAACGATTCAACTGTCCGATCATTTCAACTATTCCCGCCTGCTGCGGTTCGTGCTGCCCTGCATCGGCACCATGCTGTTCACCTCCATCTACGGCATCGTGGACGGCCTGTGTGTCTCCAACTTTGTGGGCAAAACGGCCTTTGCGGCGGTCAACCTCATCATGCCGGTACCCATGCTGGTGGGCACCGTGGGCTTTATGCTGGGCACCGGCGGCAGCGCCATCGTGGGCATCACGCTGGGTGAAGGAGACAACAAAAAGGCAGACCGCTATTTCAGCCTGTTCGTCTACACGGCCTTCCTGGTGGGCGTGGTGCTGTCGGTCGTTGGCTTTTTCGCCGTCCGCCCGGCGGCGGTGCTACTGGGTGCAAAAGGGGAGATGCTGGAGTACGCAGTCCGCTACGGCCGGGTGCTGATGGTGTCCGTGCCCACCTTTATTTTGCAGAACCTTTTCCAGAGCTTTTTTGTCACGGCCGAAAAGCCCAAGCTGGGCTTTCTGTTTACCGTGGGCGCGGGCTGCACCAACATGGTGCTGGACGTGGTGCTGGTGGGGGCGCTCCATCTGGGTGTGACGGGTGCCGCAGTGGCCACCTTCATCAGCCAGCTGGTGGGCGGTGTGCTGCCGGTGTTTTATTTCCTGGAAAAGAAGAACACCAGCCGCATCCATCTGGGCAGGACGGAGTTCCACGGCGGCGTGCTGAGGGCCGCCTGCATCAATGGCTCCTCCGAGCTGATGACCAACCTCTCCATGTCCCTCATCAATATCCTTTATAATTATCAGCTCCTCCGCTTTGCCGGGGAGAACGGCGTGGCGGCTTACGGCGTCATCATGTATGCGGCCTTCCTGTTCGTGGCGGTCTTTGTGGGCTATGCCGTGGGCAGCGCCCCCATCGTCAGCTACCACTACGGTGCCCGCAACCATGCCGAGCTGCACAACCTTTACACCAAGAGCCTCCGGCTCATCGGAGGGGTGGCGCTGCTTCTGACGGCGGCGTCCATGGTCCTCATCCCCCATGTGGCCCGCATTTTTGTGGGCTACGACCCGGAGCTGCTGGCCCTCACCAGCCACGCCTTCCGGGTGTACGGCCTGAGCTTCCTCATCATGGGCTTCAACGTGTACGGCTCCTCCTTCTTCACCGCTCTGGGCGACGGCGTGACCAGTGCGCTCATCTCCTTTTTGCGCACCATGGGGTTCCAGCTCCTTTTCGTGCTGGCCCTGCCTGCCGCTTTCGGCATCGAGGGGGTCTGGCTGGCGGTCACGGCGGCGGAACTCGCCGCGCTGGCCGTCACGGCATATATGTTCGTGACGAAGGATCAAAAATTCCATTACCGCAAAGCATAAAGAGTAAAAATAAGAGAACAAAGGCGCTTCCCGCGAAGATCGGGGAAGCGCCTTTGTTTTGGTCGAAAAGTATGTTATACTGATGTTGCTGCCCTGTACCCAATCTGGCAACAGAAAGGGGGTGGACGTTGGTGGAGCAAATCCTGATAAACTTGATTGTGACAGTCGTAGCAGATGTGATAGCCGATCGCATTTGCAAGTGGCTTGACTGTCTGAGCGAAAAGGGCGAGTAAGCACAAAAAGACCCCTCGGAGTAGCCGCTCCGAGGGGTCTGCCTTTTGGTGGGCGTCAATGAAAAGTCCTGATAAACTTTCTTGCCTACCTTTAGTATATGCAAGAAATGAAAAAAGTCAAGCTGTCCGCAGAAAAGTTTATGGTTTCGTCAAAAATCAAACTTTCTTAATTCGCAATTTCGGATGCCGAAGGCGGCGTACTCGTCGTTGGTCATATCGCAGAAATAAGACTGCACCACCCGGGCGATGCCGTTGTGGGCTACCAGGAGATAGGTCTTGGTCTCATCGGCCCGGAGTTCGTCCAGCAGGTTGTAGATGCGCTGGGCTAATTGCAGCATGCTCTCGCCGCCGCCGTAGTGGTCGGCAAACTGCATTTTGGAGGCGGTAAAATCCGGGCTGTTGCGAGGCGAGGTGCCCTCGTAGCGGCCAAAGCACTGCTCCCGCAGGCGGGGCTCCGGCCGGGCAGGCAGGCCGGTGGCCGCAGCCACGGCCAGAGCGGTGTCGGCGGCGCGGGAGAGGGGAGAATACAAAATCTCGTCGATGGGGGCTCCGCTGGCCTTGACCTGCTGGCCCAGTGCGGCGGCTTGGGCCCGGCCCTTCTCGGTGAGGGGGCTGTCCGTCATGCCGCAGATCTTGTCCTCTACGTTCCAGACGGTCTCGCCGTGGCGGGCAAAGTAAACACTGTGCATGGCTTCTCCTCAGTTCTCCCAGCCGGCTTCGATCTCTTTGATCTTCTCATAGAAGAAATCGTTGGCGGGGGTGGGCATGCCGTGCTTTTTGGCCAGGCGGCGGACGACGCCCGCAAACTCCTCCACCTCGGTGGGACGGTGGGCCAGCACATCCTGCCGCATGCTGGGCATTCCCTCGGGCTTGAAGGAGGCGGCCATGGAGTCGTATACGGCGTGGGCGTTGTCGTCCGGGAGGTTGACGCCCTCCAGCTGGGAAAGCCGGATGACCTCGTTCATGGCCTCGAACATCTTATCCATGGCGGGGCCGGGCTGGGTGAGCCCGCCGTAGGGCAGGTCGAAGGCGGCAGCGGCCTGGTTGAGGCCGTCGTTGACCATGAGCTTGTTCCACTGCTTATAAAGGATATCAGAGCAGGGCTCGTTGGCGATGCCACAGGCGTCGAGGTAGTCGGCGACCCGCCGGACCCGCTCGGTCATCTGGCCGTTCTTCTCGCCAAACTGGATGCGGCCCGCCGCGCCGAAGGTCAGGCTGCGGCCCACCCGGGTGGCGTCCATGCCGATGGCGACGCTCCACAGGGTGTGGCCGGGGTAGGCGGCTTCCACGGCTTCCTCGCTGGTGATGCCGTTGAGGACGCTGAGGATCACGGTGTCCGGGCCGACGAATTTGGCAATGTCCCGGATGGCCTGCTCCAGCACCGTGGCCTTGACGGCGATGAGGATGAGGTCCACGGGCTTGCCCTCGGCGGGGGTGAGGTAATCAAAATGGCACGCTTCGCCGTTGCAGACGACGGGAGAAGCCGAGTAGCGGGCGATGCGGTCTGCGTCGGCGATGACCTGCACGCCGGGCATTTTCCGGCCGAACAGGATGCCCAGTGCCCCCAGGCCGATGAGGGCGGAAGATTGGATCTCTTTCATGTGTTCCTCCTGACATTTTGTAAGGGTGTGGCAGCAGAGATGGACGGCGTCGCCCTCGTGGATGTCCAGCCGGGTGAGCTCGGCGTCCGGGTAAGCGAGGACCCGCCGCTGCCCGGCCGGGTCTTCCAGCAGCACGTCGCAGAGGACGGGCTGGCCCTCGGGCAGTTCTTCGCAGCCGTAAAGCTGCTCGTCAATGCGCAAAACGCGATAGCGCTCCATGGAGCACCCCTCCTTTTGCTACCTATTATAAGGCGGCGGGGCGGGAGCGTCAACTGCTGCTTGACAGGGTCTGCCGCAGGCTGATACAATGAAACTGTATTTCGCAGAAAAGGAGAGGAAGAATTGAACATCACCGAACTGCGCTACCTGGTGGCCATCATGAAATGGGGCTCGGTGAGTGCGGCGGCCAAGCAATTGTACGCCGCCCAGCCCAACGTGAGCAAGGCCCTGAAGAACCTGGAAGAAGAGTACAATCTCCGCATTTTTGAGCGGTCGTCCACAGGGATGATCCCCACCGAGCAGGGGCGGCATTTTATTGAGCAGGCCGCCCGGGTGCTGGAGGAGGTGGATCGGCTGGATACCAGCGTGAAGGAGGAGCGGAAGCGCTGCGCCGAGCTGCGGGTGATGCTGCCCCACGCGACCTACGCCTCCTATGCAGCGGTGGATTTTCTGGAGCAGGCGTCCGCCGTGGAGGAGCTGCGCATCCACATCCGGGAGGGCGGCTCCATGGAGGCCATGGACTGCGTGCTGCGCCGGGGCTACCACCTGGCATTGCTGCGGTATGCCGTGGAGGACAACGACCGCTACAGCTCCTACTGCGCCCGGCGGGGGCTGAAAATGGAGCCCGTCATGGATTTTGGCTACTACCTGCTGACCAACCGGGACGGCCCGCTGGCCGACCGGGAGATCACCGATCTTTCCGAGCTGAACGAATACATTGAGGTACTGCACGACGATTTCCAGCTGCCCGGCGGAGAGGGCGGCGACGGCATCCACTGGCAGATCAACGACCGCCGCCGTGTCCACGTCTACGAGCGGTGCAGCCAGTTTTCCATCCTGCAGCGGCTGCCCTCGGCCTATATGTGGGCTTCACCCATGCCGCAAAAGGCGCTGGAGCAGTACCATCTGGTGCTGAAAAAATGTCCGGCCCAGCACCAGAAGCTGCGGGATGTGCTGGTGTACCCGGATACCGGCAGCCTCCGGCCGGAGGAGCAGGCATTCATCGACCTGCTGCACCGACAGGCGGAAGCAACGGTAAAATAGCAAACTGCACAAACTTTTGCCAAAAACTTTGGCAGGGCATATCTTGCGGTTTTCTGGGAATCTGCGGAAAAAACCGAGCCGGAAAGTTTGTGCGCCAGAGCGCCAAAATCAGGCGAAACCGTGCAAAACGGAGCAGAGGCCCCATATACTTTTTGATATGGGAGCCATGCCAGAAAGATATTGTTCACAATATGAAGAATGTGTTAACATAGGGCCAGAGATTGATCCCGGCGGCAGGCGGAATGGGGCCTGCCAGGAGAAAAGGGGTCAAAAAGGAGGTTTCTGGTATGGTTAGTTTCTTACTCTGTTTAGCGCTCCTGATCGTAGGCTACTTTGTCTACGGCAAGATCGTTGACAACACATTCGGACCGGACGACCGTGAAACTCCTGCTGTCCGCATCAACGACGGCGTTGACTACGTTGTGATGCCCCAGTGGAAGCTGTTCCTCGTCCAGCTGCTGAACATTGCAGGTCTGGGCCCCATCTTTGGTGCACTGCAGGGTGCTCTGTGGGGTCCCGTGGTGTTCCTGTGGATCACCTTCGGCACCATCTTTGCCGGCGGCGTACATGACTACTTCTCCGGCATGATGAGCGAGCGCAACGACGGCGCTTCCATCGCTGAGGTCACCGGCCGCTATCTGGGCCCTGTGATGCAGAACATCATGCGTGTGTTCTCTGTGGTGCTGCTGATCATGGTCGGTACCGTGTTCGCAGTGGGCCCCGCAGGCCTGATCGTTACCCTGTGCAAGAACGGCGGTATGTCCGGCGTGGTGACCACCACTCTGTTCTGGCTGATCATCATTCTGGTGTACTACTTCATCGCAACCTTTATCTCCATTGATGCCATCATCGGCAAGATCTACCCCGTGTTCGGCATCTGCCTGATCATCATGGCTATGGGCGTTATCATTGGTATCTTCACCAACCCCGCTTACACCATCCCCGAACTGTGGTCGAACTTCCACAGCATGCATCCGTCGGGCACCCCGATCTGGAGCTTCATGTTCATCACCGTTGCCTGCGGCGCTATCTCCGGCTTCCACTCCACCCAGTCGCCTCTGATGGCTCGCTGCATGAAGAGTGAGAAGCAGGGCCACTTCGTCTTCTACGGTGCCATGGTCTGCGAGGGCATCATTGCTCTGATCTGGGCCGCAGCAGGCTGCTCTCTGTATGAGGTCACCGGCGGCTTGAACACCGGCCTGGCAGCTGCTCTGGCAGAAGGCCAGTCCGCCGCCATCTACGACGTCTGCTCCAAGACCATGGGCGGCGTGGGCATCGCACTGGCTATGATCGGCGTGGTCATCTGCCCCATCACCTCGGGCGATACCGCTTTCCGTTCCGCTCGTCTGACCTTGGCCGACTGGTTCAAGATCGATCAGGACAGCTACGCAAACCGCCTGAAGCTCTGCGTCCCCGTTCTGGGCGTCGGCGCCTTCCTGGGCATCGGCAATGCACTGGGCTTCATCAACTACACTGTTATCTGGCGTTACTTCAGCTGGACCAACCAGACGCTGGCTATGATCGTGCTGTGGGCCGCTTCCATGTACCTGTTCCAGGAGAAGAAGAACTACTGGATCACCGCTGTGCCCGCTACCTTCATGAGCGCTGTGTCCTGCACCTACTTCGTGCTGGCACCTGAGTGCCTGGGCAAGATGATCAACACCTATGCGGATGGCAAGCTGGTGGCTTACAACACCGCAGTGGCTTATCCCATCGGCGTCGTCTTCGCGATCGCAATGCTGGCCCTCTTCCTCTACGCTACCAAGAAGCACACCGCCAAGAAGGCTGCATAAAGCCGCAATACCCCATTCCGGGCGGCTGTTTTTCCACAAACTCTGCGCCGACCGCTGCCAACCCAGCGGTCGGCTTTTTGTTTCAAAAGGGCCTTGCATTTTGCAGGGCCGGGTGGGAAAATAAAGGGGAACAAAAACGCAAAGAAGGGAATCCGTATGATCTTCAAACCTGCACAGCTGGGCCTTGCAAAGCTCGACGCCCAGACCCTCGAAACCGACAAAAAGAGCTGCAAAAAGATCGGCCCCTGCGGCGTGGGCAAAAAGGCCCTCTACCTGAACAGCTTTTACATCGACCGCCGCTACTATCTGCCCTACGGCAGCATCCAGCGCGTCTTCAAGCGGGTGGCCATGAGCGCGGGCGGCTTTACCGGCAAGGGAATGTTCGCCTCTATGGCGTATCTCGTGGTGGAGTACGACGGCGGCAAGCAGAAGCAGTGCAACTTTAAGGACGAGCGGGACGTGGACGCTCTGCTGGAGGTGCTGGCCAAGGAGCAGCCCCAGATCAGATTGCTGAGCGAGGCGGGCGAGGCCGCCGTGGAGAAAAAGCAGGCGGAAAAAGCCGCCCGCAAACTGCCCCAGCTCTCCAAGGAGGCCGAGCGTACCGTGGGCGACCTGAAGCGGGCAGGCGAGTACCTCGCCAGGAAGCCGGAGCTGGCGCAGGAGCTTTCCGCAGCGGAGCGCCGCAAGCGGGCCCAGCTCAAGAGCAAGCCCGTGTACAAGTACGTGGCCCTCATCATCAGCCTGTTTGGCGTGGTGGCGGCGGCTTACGGCATCCACTGCCTGCTGAGCCACACCGGCAGCTACGGCATCTATTTTGCCCTGTTTGGCTTTGCGGCCATCTTCCTCTTCTCCAGCTACAACATGATGCCCACCGCCCGCAACAACCGCAACGCCATCATGAAGCGGGCCGAGCGGGCCGAAGCCGCTATGGCCGAGTACATCAAGGCTTACCCGGGCAATAACTTCCCGGTGCCCAGCACCTACGCCCACCCCGTCGTCCTCAAGCAGATGCGGGACGCCGTGGAGGAGGGCCGCGCGGTGACCGCCGCCGAGGCGCTGGACGCCGTGAAGCACCGCCTGCAGGAAGTGAACGCCGATGTGCAGGTGGAACAGGAAGAGTACGACGAGATCGTGCAGATCAAGGCGATGTTCCTGAACCATGATTATCAGTGAGGGTTTTGCTATGGATATGGTTACTTTGGGCCGCACCGGCATCACGGTGAACAAAAACGGTTTTGGCGCGCTGCCCATCCAGCGCATTTCGCAGGAGGACGCGGTGCATCTGGCCCGGAAGGCTTATCGGGCGGGCATCCGCTTCTTCGACACCGCCCGGGCCTACACCGACAGCGAGGTGAAGCTGGGGGAGGCCTTCGACGGCATCCGCTCTGAGGTCTATATCGCCACCAAGACCGCCGCCCAGAACGCGGAGGAATTCTGGAAGGATCTGCACACCTCCTTGCACAACCTGCGGACGGACTACGTCGATCTGTACCAGTTCCACAATCCGGCCTTCTGCCCCAAGCCCGGCGACGGCACCGGCCTGTACGAGGCCATGCTGGAAGCAAAAACGAAGGGCATGGTGCGGCACATCGGCATCACCAACCATCGGCTCTCGGTGGCGCACGAGGCCATTGAAAGCGGCTTGTATGAGACGCTGCAGTTCCCCTTCAGCTATATCTCGGGGCAGCAGGAGCTGGAGCTGGTGGAGCTGTGCAGGGAGCACGAGATGGGCTTCATCGCCATGAAGGGGCTTTCGGGCGGGCTCATCACCAACAGCGCCGCCGCCTATGCCTTTGAGGCTCAGTACGACGGCGTGCTGCCCATCTGGGGCGTGCAGCGGGAGAAGGAGCTGGACGAGTTCCTCTCCTACATCAACGATCCGCCCCGGATGAACGAGGAGCTGCGGGCTGTCATCGAGCAGGACCGTGCCGAGTTGTGCGGCGAGTTCTGCCGGGGCTGCGGCTACTGTATGCCCTGCCCGGCCGGCATTGAGATCAACAACTGTGCCCGGATGAGCCTGCTGCTGCGGCGCTCGCCGTCGGCGGCGCAGCTCAGCCCCGAGGGGCAGGCCAAGATGAAAAAGATCGAGGGCTGCCTGCACTGCAACCAGTGCAAGGCCAAGTGCCCCTACGGGCTGGACACCCCGGCTCTGCTGGCCCGCAACTATGAGGACTATAAGCGGGTGTTGGCGGGAGAGATCAAAGTATAACAAAAAAGGAACGGTGCTGCAGCACCGTTCCTTTTTTGTTATGCAAATATTTTCATGGCCTGCTTGTAGCTGTGGACAAAGTAGAGAATTTCGGCGATGGCCGTCAGCGTCCAGGAGCAGGGGTAGAGCAGATAGAGCGCAGGGATGGTGTGGAAATGGGCGAAGATGGTGTACACCCAGATCACCCGGAAGACGCAGGAGCCCAGCACCACGATGATGGTGGGGACGATGGTCTTGCCCAGCCCCCGGGAGGCGGCGATGGAGCAATCCATGAACGCGGAGATGCAGTAGGCGAGGCCCATGACCTGAATGCGCTTCATGCCCGCGTCGATGACGGCGGCCTCGGTGGTGAAGAGGGCGAGGAAATACCGCCCGAAGAAGAACAGGCTGCCGCCCAGCACCAGACCGATGCCGAAGGAGTAGGCCAGCGAGATGAAGTAGCTTTTCTTCACCCGGTCGGGCTTGCCTGCACCGTAGTTCTGGCTCATAATGCTGGCGCAGGCCATGTAAAAGGCGGCCATGGCGTCGTAAATGAGGTTGTCGGCGTTGGCAGCAGCGGAGTTGCCCTTGACCATAAGGGAATCGAAGGAGTTGACGCCCGCCTGAATGAAGAGGTTGGCAATGGCGAAGATGGCGTTCTGGCACCCGGCCGGGACGCCCAGCGCCAGGATGCTCTTGGTCATAGCGGGGTCGAGATGGGCGGCTTTGAAATCCAGCCGGATGCAGTCCTCCGAGCGGGTGAGGGAGCGGAGGATAAGGAAGGCGGAGAAGCACTGGGAGATGCTGGAGGCCAGTGCCACGCCCGCCACGTCCAGCTTGCAGACGATGACGAAAAAGAGGTTGAGCAGGATGTTCAGAACGCCCGCGATGGAAAGAAAGAACAGCGGTTTTTTGGTGTCGCCGATGGCGCTGTAGATGGCGTTGCCGAAGTTGTAGAGGGCCAGCGCCGGCATGCCGAGGAAGTAGACCCGCAGGTACAAAATGGCACCGGGGAGCAGGTCCTCCTTGGTGTTGAGCAGGCGCAGCAGGGCGGGGGAGCCCACCAGACCGATGAGCAGCAGGATCACGCCCGCGATGAGGCTGACCAGAACGGCCGAGTGGATGGTCTTGCGGACATCGTCCGGGTGGCGGGCACCGTAAAAGCGAGCCACCAGCACATTGATGCCGTTGCTGAGGCCGATGAGGAAGCCCGTGAAGAGGGTGACGAAGATGGTGGTGGAACCCACCGAACCCAGCGCGGTGGAGCCTGCAAAACGGCCCACCACCGCCACGTCCGACAGGTTGAACAGCACCTGCAGCAGATTGGAAAGCGCCAGCGGAAGGCTCACCAGCAGGATCTGCTTGGCGAGAGGGCCTTCCGTCAGCGTTTTGGTCGTTGATCTCATATTCCTTTTTCCTTTTTCCTAAACCAGACCGTGCCCGCGCACACCGGGGCACAAGCTCTATTATAAAGGGAATTTCGGCTTTTGCAAGATGATTTTCAAGCTTTGGGGCAGAGAATCTTGAGCCCGCCGGTGCAAACCCTCTCAAAACAAAAAAGAAGCCCCCGGACACCTGTGTGTCTGGGGGCTTCCTGGTGCGACCGGGAGGATTCGAACCTCTGGCCTTCCGGGTCGGAGCCGAACGCTCTATCCAGCTGAGCTACGATCGCAAACCGATGTGGTACATCAAGTACCACCATAGTATAGCACAGGTTGCAGAAAAAATCAAATCAAACTGTATCAGCTTTTTCGGTTTCGCAGCCAGATGCGGTAAAGGCCGTCGGTAATGAGGGTCTCGCGGTAATGGATGGGGGTGCGGCAGGCTTCCCGGATGGAGTGGGGCAGGTTGCCGGTGGCGTAGAATTTTGTTTCGGCTCCCAGCTCGGCGCAGAAGCGGTCGGCCAGCCCATCCAGCTGACTGGCGGTGCCCAGCACAAATCCATTCTGCAGGCAGGAGGAGGTGTTCTTCCCTAGGACAGATGTGGGGGCGGGGGCGGAGAGATCGATCTGCGGCAGCTGGGCGGTCTTTTGCACCAGCGCTCCGATGGAGAGCTGCGGCCCCGGCAGGATGACGCCGCCTACCAGCTCCTGTTTGCTGTTGACGGCCATGATGGAGATGGCAGTGTCCGCCGAGATGACGGCCAGCGGGCCGGGACACTCCGCCAGCGCAGCCACCGCGCCGCAGAGAAGCTCGGCCCCCAGCTGGGCCGGGTTGTCCAGCCGCAGCTTGATGCCGCTCTTGAGGCCGGGCCCCACGGTCAGGATGCGGGCGCTGCAGAGCATCCGCAAAGCCGCCAGCACCTGCCCTGTCAGCGCGGGCACCACGCTGCCCAGAATGCCGCCCTCGATCTGGGCGGGGGAGACGTGGTAGAGCGAAAGCAGGTTGACCAGCCGGATGGCGTATTCGTCCACCGTGCAGGCAATGTCGGAGTGGAGCCGCCCGCAGAAGGCCAGGCGGTCCTGCTCGTAGCCGCCCACGGTAATGTGTGTGTTGCCTATGTTGACCGTCAGGATCATCTGGATGGCCTCCTCTGCCTCTTTGAACTCTATAATGTAATTATATAATATAACAGCCTGCGAAAAACTGCAAGCCTCCCCTGGAAGCGATTATTTTCGAGTTTTTTGAAAAAAGATGGAAAAAGGTGTTGACATTCTGGCCGGGGTATGGTATTATACT
>ERZ1026860.1541-NODE-1541-length-11521-cov-3.646520_pt1 | contig 11521 bp, 11 predicted proteins | sample MGYA00380160_ERZ1026860 | MGnify/ENA primary metagenome ERZ1026860 (study PRJEB33269, sample SAMEA4719796) | human gut metagenome | biome: human-associated habitat; feature: organic feature; material: feces | place: Cameroon | collected 2013-10 ... | reverse complement strand
TTGAAAATAATGACGCCGACGGAACTTTTGCAAACAGCGCACGATGTTTTGGATAAGGAAAGCAAGGCTTTGGAACTGTTGGCGAATTCGCAGGACGAATCGTTTGTCGACGCGGTCAACATCATCAACCAGACCAAAGGGCGCGTGATTGTAACGGGCATGGGAAAAAGCGGACACGTCGGTCGTAAAATCGCCGCGTCGCTGTCGTCGTTGGGAACAACGGCTTACTTTGTTCATCCGGGCGAAGCCAGCCACGGCGATTTGGGGATGATTGAGCCCGTCGACGTCGTTTTGGCGCTGTCGAATTCCGGTGAAGCTCCGGAACTGAGCGACATTATCGCTTTTTGCCGCCGTTTCGACATCAAGCTGATAGGCATGACCGCGCGCCGCGACAGCACTTTGGGACGGCAGTCGGATGTGGTTCTGTGTCTGCCGCCCGTCGAGGAAGCCTGTCCGTTCGGGATGGCTCCGACAACATCGACGACGCTGATGATGGCGTGGGGCGATGCTTTGGCGATTGCGTTGCTGAAGATGCACCATTTTTCCAAAGACCAGTACAAACTGCGCCATCCGGGCGGAAAGTTGGGCAAAATGATGCTGACGGTTGCCGATTTGATGCATTCGGACGACGAACTGCCGTTGGTTTCTCCCGATATCAAAATGAGCGACGCTTTGCCGAAAATGAGCGAAAAGGGCTTCGGCTGTCTGGGCATTGTCGATGCCGGCGGCGATTTGGTGGGCATCTTTACGGACGGCGATTTGCGCCGCAGCATATCACCCGATTTGCTGAGTAAAAAAATATCCGACGTTATGACGCTCAATCCCAAAACCGTTACGGCGGATATGAGCGCGCTGGACGCCTTGCGCCTGATGAATACGACGGGCAAGGGAATTACCGGTCTGTTCATTGTGTCGGGTAAAAAGCCTATCGGATTCCTTCATATGCATGACTGTTTGCGCGTGGGGATGGCTTGATGGCGGAAAAAGTTGTCGATTTAAGTCTGGCAAAATGGGGCAAAACCCGTACGGACGGGTCGGCTGACTGGCGCCGCAAACAAAATCGGCGCATGCGTCATCACAGCAGAATGGTCGTTTCGTTAAAGGTGCTGTTGCCCAGCTTGGCGGCTTTGCTGGTCGGGCTGGTGATTTTGTGGCCGCAGCTGCAGGCGCGGCAGGACGAAGCGATTTCCATTGTTTCCGAAACGGATGCGGTGCCGCAGGATCAGATGATGGTGAACCCCCGCTTTTTTACCGTGGACGGCAAGGGCGAACCGCTGAATATGACCGCGGAAAACGCCTATGAACTGCCGGGGGAAACGCGGCGAATCCGCTTAAACAACGTCAAGGCGGACCTTGTACTGAAAGACAACCGTTTCTTGGCGCTGGATGCCGCCGCCGCCGTTTACTTTCAATCCAAGGACGCCGTTGAATTGTCCGAATCTGTCAACCTGTATTCCGAAGACGGATTTGAATTGAACACGACGCAGGCTCAAATCGGTTTGAAAGACCAAAATCTGAAAGGAACGGCGGAAACGTTTATCCGAACGCCCGCGGGAACGGCTGTTTCCGACGGTTTTGAAATTACGGACGGCGGAACGATTGTCCGCCTGACGGGAAAAACAAAAGTCGTGTTTTACCCGAATCGAAAGGACGAAGAATGAAGCTTACCACGTTGATTTTGTGCGGATTGCTGACGGTTTCGGCTCAAACGGCGCAGGCGGCGCAAGCTTCCTCCGCGGCGAAAAATCAGGAAGTCGTCCTGACCAGCGAAGGCGGATTGGAATGGGACAGCAACAAAAAAACGCTGACGGCGGACACCAAAGCGCTGGTTGTGCGCGGCGATACGGCGCTGGGGGCGGATAAAATCGTCGCTTATTACAACGATGACAGCGGAAAACAGGATATTTACCGCGTCAAAGCGTTCGGCAACGTTGTCATTACGACGGACAAACAGATTGTTTATGCGAATTCCGCAACGTACGAAATTGCGGATTCGGTTGTCGTTTTAAGGGGCAATCCCGTCAAATTGATTGCGGGCGACGAAAGAATGACGGCAAAAGTTGTCGAACTGTGGCAGGAAAAAGGAATCGCCGTCGCGAAAAACAACGTCGTGGCGCAAAAGGATGCGCGAAAACTGGAAGCAGACACCGTGCGCGCGTATTTTGTCCGCAACACGAAAACAACGGAAATCGAACGTTTTGAAGCCGAAAAAAATGTCGTTATTTCCAATGAACGCGAAAAAGTGGAAGGCGATTACGGCGTTTACTGGGTGAAAAAAGAAACCGCGACTTTGGAGGGCGGCGTCAAAATTTCCCAAGGAAACAACTTTATTACGGGCGAAGTTGCGGATATAAATATGAAAACAGGCGTAAGCCGCTTGCAAACGCCGTCGGAAAAGGGTAAATCTAAAAGACAGGTGCACGGTGTCTTTGTTCCCGACAGCGCAAAAACAGAAAAAGCGCGGGAACACGGATTCGAAAAACCGCAGAAACCCGATGTGTTAAAGGAAGAAAAGCGTGAAAACGGAAGCGAACGAACGGAAAAGCTCCTCAGCTCCTCAGACGAAAAAGGGCAGTGACGCTCCGCGTTTGGCGGCTTCGACCGATATGGGGCTGCGCGCTCTCGGTCTGTCGAAAGCGTATAAAAAACGCCCCGTTTTGCGCAACGTGTCATTCAGCGTCAATCGCGGCGAAGCGGTCGGCTTGCTGGGACCGAACGGCGCAGGGAAAACGACGTCCTTTTATTGCATTACGGGGTTGATTACGCCCGATTCGGGAACGGTCACGATTGACGGCATTGACGTTACGGGACTGCCGATGTACCGCCGCGCCCGTCTGGGTATCGGCTATTTGCCGCAGGAAGCCTCCATTTTCCGCAGTTTGAGCGTTGAAAACAACATCCGCGCCATTTTGGAAATCGTCGAGCCGAATTGGGACAGACGCGAAGAAAAGCTGGAAAATCTGCTGAACGAATTTTCCGTTTCGCACTTGCGCCGCGCGCCTGCGATGGCTTTGTCGGGCGGTGAACGGCGGCGTGTTGAAATCGCGCGCGCTTTGGCGTCGAATCCGTCTTTTATTTTGCTGGACGAGCCTTTGGCGGGGATTGACCCGATTTCCGTCGGGGAAATCCGTGATTTGGTGTCGCACTTGAAACACCGCGGAATCGGCGTTTTGATTACGGATCACAACGTCCGTGAAACGCTGGACATCATTGACCGCGCTTATATTCTGCATGACGGCGTTGTGCTGATGGAAGGCAATCCGCAGGATGTCGTTCGGCACGAAGATGTTCGCCGCGTTTATCTGGGCGAAAAATTCGCATTGTAACAACGGCGGCGGAGGGATAAAACAATGACCCTGACGCCTCGTTTGGATTTAAGGCCCGCGCAAAGCCTGACGATGACTCAACGCTTGCGGCAAGCGATTGATTTGTTGCAGATGTCCGCTTTGGAGCTGGAAAGCGCCGTTGATGCGGAACTGGAAAAAAATCCGTTTTTGGAACGTGAAAGCGACGGGGATTCCGCCGTTTCCGAACCGTTGGAGGATTCCGATTTCATCGGACGCGAAGAAATGCCGTCTTTGCTGGACGGCGGCGACGAAGCTCCTCTTGACACCAACGACGAACCGACCGAGGACAGCTTTTACGAACAGGCGGCGGACGATGCGGCTTCTGCGTCTTTCGACTTTATGGACGTCTGGAGCGGGGCGGGGGCAAAAGGGGCGCGGGACGACGATTTTGACGCGATGGATTTATGTCCCGCGCGCGGTGTTTCTTTGGAAAAGCATCTGTCCGACAGGATTTTGGCGAATTTTGACGATAAAGCGGAACGTAAAACGGCTTTTGCAATGCTGGAAAAGCTGGATGACGGCGGGTATTTGACCGCTCCGCTGTCGGCGGAGGAGAAACGGCTGCTTCCCCGTTTGCAGGCGATTGCGCCGACCGGCGTGTTCGCGCGCGATTTGGCGGAATGTCTCAGACTGCAGTTAAAGGAACGCGACCGTTGCGATCCCGCAATGGAAACCATGCTGAACCATTTGGATTTGGCGGCGTTGCGCGAATACAAAAAACTGTCCAAGCTTTGCGGCGTGGACGAAGAAGATGTTGCGGACATGGTGGCGGAAATTCAACGCCTGAATCCGAAGCCCGCGGCGGGTTTTGTGCAAACGCCCGTTGCGGCGGTCGTTCCCGATGTTTTACTGCGCCGCGGCAAAACGGGCGAGTTTACAGTCGAACTGAATCAAGCCGTCTTGCCGCGTGTTTTGATTAACCGCACTTATGCGGCGGAAATAGCGACTCTTGCCGGCCGCGACAAGCACGCCAAAAAATTTATGAACGAACAGCTGTCGGGGGCGGGTTTTCTGATTAAGGCTTTGAACCAGCGGGCGGAAACGATTTTAAAAGTCGCCGTGGAAATCGTGGAGCGTCAGCGCGATTTTTTTGTTCATGGCGCGGTCGGGCTGAAGCCGATGGTTTTGAAAGACGTTGCCGAAGCCGTTGAACTGCACGAAAGCACGGTCAGTCGGGTAACTCAGCAAAAATACATAGCCACTCCCGTCGGCACGTTTGAATTGAAGTACTTTTTTTCGCAAGGCGTCGGCGCGGGCGGCGACGTTTCGGGGCAAGCCGTGAAAAGCAAAATCAAAACGCTGATTGACGCGGAAAAGCCCGACAATATTTTGTCCGACGAAGCGTTGGTCGTTTTGTTGAAACGCGACGGCGTGGACATAGCGCGGCGCACGGTTGCGAAATACCGCGAATCGCTGGGTATTCCGACTTCGGCGCGCAGAAAACGGGATAAACGGCTTATTTTAAAGCGCAAATGAAACATTTACTTGACTTGCGGCTTCCGGGGTCGTACCTTTGCAAGCCAAGTGGGACAGTTTCCCCACGGAAATTTTAACTTTTTTAACAACGAGAACGGCACTATGAAAATTGCTATTACAGGAAAACAAATCGATATCGGAACCAGCTTGCGTTCTTATGTCGAGGAACACATTGAAAATACCGTCCAGAAGTATTTTGAAAATCCGCTGAACGCCACGGTTTCCTTTTCCAAAGAAGGCTCGATGATTCGCGCGGATATTTCCGTCCACCCGATCAGCAGCGTTTTGGTTCAGGGCAGCGCGAGCACGGGCGATGCCTATGCCGCTTTCGATTCCGCCAACGACCGCATCGGCAAACAGTTGCAGCGCTATAAAAAACGTTTGACGAATCACAAATTCGACGCGGAAACCGTGAACTTTGCCGTTATCGAACCGGAAAAGGAAACGGAAGACGAAATGTTGCCGCAGGATGAAGCCGCGCCCGTCGTCGTCGCCGAAATGCAGTCCGAATTGCCGCTCTGCACGGTCAGCGGCGCCGTTATGCGCATGGATTTGGCGGATGTTCCCGCTTTGATGTTCCGCAACGTTGCCCATGGCGGATTGAATATGGTCTATCGCCGCGCCGACGGAAACATCGGCTGGGTCGATCCGCAGGCATAATTTCGGAAACGGATATGCTTTTATCGGAATTGCTGTCGCCTCAGCGAATCATTCCCGATTTGAAAGCTTCGAGCAAGAAGCAAGTTCTGCTGGAACTTGCTTCTTTTGCGGCTAAGGATTTGGGAATCGAGGACAGAACGATTGCGGACGTTTTAATCGAACGGGAACGGCTGGGATCGACGGGGGTCGGTCACGGAGTCGCCATCCCGCATGGAAAATTACCGCAAATCAACGGATTGTATGCCGTCTTCGCGCGGTTGGCAAAGCCTGTCGCTTTTGATTCGGCGGACGGCGCGCCCGTTGATTTGGTGTTTCTGCTGCTGACATCCGAAAATGCGGGCGGGGATCATCTGACCGCTTTGGCGCAAGTGTCGCGGCTGATGCGCAATGAACGTTTTTGCACGTTGTTGCGCGGAATGGACAGTGCAGAAGCCCTGTATTCCGCCTTTTTGGAAAGTGAACAAAAATAAAATCATTTTTTTTGATTTTTTTTGTTGACAAACAAAAACAACAAAGGCATATTGTCCCTGTTTTCGGGGGTGTAGCTCAGCTGGGAGAGCGACGCGTTCGCAATGCGTAGGTCAGGAGTTCGATCCTCCTCATCTCCACCATAAATTCAAAAAAGTCGCGGTTTTGCCGCGATTTTTTTTGTGCGCGAAATTCTTGTTATTCCGTTGCGTCGGCGATGGCTAAAAACTTTTTATCCGTCAAAATCCCCTGCGTGACGAACTTCCCGTTTTGGAACAAGGCATAGGTTGTCACGGGGGAGGGTGTGTTTTGCGCCGCTTCTTTTGTTGTGATGTGAACGGTTTTCAGTTTGATGCCGTGCGCTTTGGCGGCTTCCTCTACCCGCGGAACCCAGTAACAGGTAAAGGGACACTGGTCGGTGTAGTAGAGGACAAAGCCTTTGTCGTCGATTTTCGGATGTTTGGCGCAAGGTTTGAATTTCGGCGGCGCGGCGTTTTCGTCAAAGGGCAGGAACATCAGCGTAATGCCGCAGTCGGACGTGTCCGCCGTTGTGAAACCTTTGTGTTCCAAAAACTTTCGATCTGCCAGAAATTCCCGTTTTCTGCCGTCGGCGGAAAGGATGCAAAGTCCTTGTTTCCCCTGTTCTTTGGCGTCGCTGATGCACTTGTCCAAAAGGTCGTTGGAATAGCCGTGACCTTTCAAAGTACCGGCGACCCACAGACAGTTGATATAAAGGTAGCCGTCCGCCTCAACGGGAATCCATGCGTTTTCCGATGGAATGTACTCGATAAAGCACTTGCCGCGCTCCTCGCTGCGGTACAAGACAAGCCCCTCGTCAAACCGTTGTTTGAGCCATTCTTTTTTTGCAAGACTCTGTTTGCCCGACATGGCGCAACAAATGTGTTCCTTGTCGATGTTGTTTTGATTTATTCGGATATAGTTCATTTTCGCGCCTCCGTTCCGTGAGGAGCTTTAACCTTTATCATAAAAACCGCGGATGAGCCACTTTTTTAAGGGGGGCGGCGATAAAGTGCTTGACGGCAGAGAGGGAAGCCTGTATACAAAAACCGTTGCGGGCGACTAGCTCAGCTGGTTAGAGCATCTCGTTTACACCGAGAGGGTCTGCGGTTCGAATCCGTAGTCGCCTACCAAAACAAAAGAAAGCTCCTTCCTGTTTCGGTGGAGCTTTTTCTTTGCGCGGAAAATCCAAGGCATAAAAAAACGCTCCGCAAGGGAACGTTTTTTTTTATGGTGCCGGCTGAGGGATAAACAAAACAGCCGTTTTGTTTTCGGCTCCGCCCCGCTTCGCTGAAAACAGGCGTTCAGCCTGTTTCCCAAGACGCTCAGCGCCCTCTTAGGGTTCAAATCCCAGATTCGAGTAATACCATAAAAAAACGCTCCGCAAGGGAACGTTTTTTTATGGTGCCGGCTGAGGGATTTGAACCCCCGACCTGATGATTACAAATCAACTGCGCTACCAACTGTGCCAAGCCGGCATTGTAACCGCTTTCTGTATATAGGGATTTCGGGCGTTTATCAAGTCTTTTTTTTGACTTTTCCCGCTTTTTTCGTCCTTTCGGTCAAGGCGCGCAAGAATTCGTTTGCAGTTTCGCCTTTTTATGTTATAGAAGTCTGTTGAATCGTTTCCGCGAAGCTTAAACGCGGGTGTGGTGGAATTGGTAGACACGTCGGATTTAGGTTCCGATGGCTTGCGCCTTGGGGGTTCGAGTCCCTTCACCCGCACCAGTTTGTTTCCCCCTTTGCGGCTGACGAAACGTGTTTTATTTTTATAGGATTTAGGTTCATGCAGGTTACTGAAACAAAAGTTGACGGCTTGAAGCATGCTTTTAAGGTCGTCGTCCCCGCCGACGTTATCGCTTCCAAAGTCACGGACAAAATCAAATCTATCGGCGAAACGGCGACTATCCCCGGTTTCCGCAAAGGCAAAGCGCCCGAAAGCTTTTTGCGTCAGCGCTATGAAAAAGCCGTTCTGGGCGAAGTGTTGGACGAACTGATTCAGGAACAGTCCTCCAAAACGCTGAGCGACCGCTCTTTGCGTCCCGCCGTGCGTCCCCAAATCGAAGTCGTTTCTTTTGACGACGGCAAGGATTTGGAATTCACGATGGATGTTGAAGTCGTTCCCGAAATCACGCCCGTCGACTTTTCCACCATTTCCTTGGATAAACTGATTGCCGACATCCCCGACGACGAAGTGCAGAAGGCTTTGGAACGCTTGGCATCCGCCCGCAGCTCGTCCGAACCCGTCAAAGACGACCGCGCCGCGGTCAAAGGCGACATCGCCGTCATCGACTTTGTCGGTTCCATTGACGGCGTCGAATTCGCCGGCGGCAAGGGTGAAAACTATTCGCTGGAACTGGGTTCCAATTCGTTCATTCCGGGCTTTGAAGACCAGCTTGTCGGACACAAAGCGGGCGAAGACGTTTCCGTCAAAGTTCCATTCCCCGCCGATTATCACGCCAAAGACTTGGCAGGCAAAGATGCCGTGTTCGCCGTGAAAATCAAAGAATTGCGTACCAAAAAGCCCGCCGAACTGGACGACGCTTTCGCGAAATTCTTCGGCAAAGAAACGCTGGACGAACTGCGCGAAATGATTCGCGGCGAATTGGCGCGCGAATATGAATCCGTTTCCATGAACAACTTGAAAAAGCTGTTGCTGGACGCTTTGGCGGACGCGCACGACTTCCCCGTTCCGCAGGGCATGCTGGATCTGGAATTCGATGCGATTTGGAAACAGGTCGAAGCCGCCAAAAAAGCGGGTCGCTTGGATGCGGACGACGCCGACAAGACCGAAGAAGAACTGAAAGCCGCTTACCGCGCGATTGCGGAACGCCGTGTTCGCTTGGGCTTGCTGCTGGCTGAAGTCGGCATGAAAAACAAAATCGCTGTCACCGACGCCGATTTGAACCGCGCCATTATGATGGAAGCCCGCCAGTTCCCCGGTCAGGAAAAGGCTGTTTTCGATTTCTATGCGAAACATCCCGAAATGTTGGATCGTTTGCGTGCGCCGTTGTTTGAAGAAAAAGTCATCGACTTTATCTTGAAAGGCGTGAAGCTGAACGAAAAGAAAGTAACGCCGGAAGAACTGTACAAGGCTGACGCCGAAGACGTCAAACCTGCGGCTAAAAAAGCCAAAAAATCGACGGCTAAAAAAGCCGCTCCCAAGGAAGCCGAAAAGGAAGACAAACCCAAAAAGGCTCCCGCCAAAAAGAAAACCGCCAAAACCGAAGAATAAGTCGGTTTAAGGCTTGATAAAATCAAAGGAACCCGCGGATTTTTCCGCAGGTTCCTTTTAGTCGAATTATAAAGCGAGGATAAAATGCACGAACGCGATCCGATGGATGTTTATATGAATACTCTGGTGCCGATGGTCATTGAACAGACCGGTCGGGGGGAACGGTCTTTTGACATTTATTCCCGCTTGCTCAAAGAACGCATCGTGTTTTTGACGGGGGAAGTGCAGGACGAAGTGGCAAGCTTGATTTGCGCGCAGCTGTTGTTCTTGGAATCCGAAAACCCGAACAAAGACATCGCTTTTTACATCAATTCGCCGGGCGGCGTCGTAACGTCGGGTATGGCGATTTTCGACACGATGAACTATATCCGTTGTGACGTGTCGACGCTGTGCATCGGTCAGGCGGCGTCCATGGGATCTTTGCTGTTGGCAGCGGGGGCGAAAGGCAAACGTTTCTGTCTGCCCAACGCGCGCGTGATGATTCACCAGCCGTCGGGCGGTTTCCGCGGTCAGGCGAGCGATATAGAAATTCATGCCCGCGAAATTCTGGCTTTGCGCGCGCGCTTGAACAACATTTATGTCGAACGCACGGGGCAGGATTTGGAAACGATTGAAAAAGCCATGGAACGCGACAATTTTATGAGCGCGGAGGAAGCCAAAGCGTTCGGTTTGGTCGACGAAGTGGTGTCCGCTCGTTCCAAAACAGCCGAGTAACCACAATACTTATTGCCTTTGTTTGGCGCAGCGTGTAACATCAAACCAAGACAAATACAAGGATAACCGCAATGACAAAAACTCCGTCCAAAGAAGAAAAGAAAGGGACTCTTTACTGCTCTTTTTGCGGCAAAAGCCAGCATGAAGTCAAAAAACTGATTGCGGGACCGAACGTCTATATCTGCGACGAATGCATCGGGCTTTGCACCGACATTATCGCCGACGAAGCCAAAGAAAAAGGCGCGGCGGTGTCCGACAAAATCCCGACGCCGCAGAAAATCAAGGAAGTGCTGGACGATTACGTCATCGGGCAGGAACGCGCCAAAAAAGTTTTGGCGGTCAGCGTTTACAACCACTATAAACGCCTGCAGACGCAGGACAATAAAACGTCCGATGTCGAAATATCGAAATCCAATATCCTGCTGGTCGGTCCGACGGGATCGGGCAAAACATTGCTTGCCAGCACATTGGCGCGCATTCTGGACGTGCCGTTTTGCATGGCGGACGCGACGACTTTGACCGAAGCGGGCTATGTCGGCGAAGACGTCGAAAACATCATTTTGAAACTGCTGCAAGCCGCCGATTACAATATCGAAAAGGCTCAGCGCGGCATCATCTACATCGATGAAATCGACAAGATTTCCAAAAAATCCGAAAACCCGTCGATTACCCGCGACGTGTCGGGCGAGGGCGTTCAGCAGGCTTTGCTGAAAATTATGGAAGGCACGGTCGCTTCCGTTCCTCCGCAGGGCGGGCGCAAGCATCCTCAGCAGGAGTTTTTGCAGGTTGATACGACGAACATTCTGTTCATTTGCGGCGGGGCGTTCGCGGGGCTGGAAAAAATCATCCAGCAGCGCACGAACAAGTCCTCCATCGGCTTCGGGGCGAAAGTCACCGCCGAAGACGATCGCAAAACGGGCGAAATCCTGCACGACATCGAACCCGAAGATTTGCTGAAATTCGGCTTGATTCCCGAATTCATCGGACGCGTTCCCGTTCTGACGACTTTGGACGACTTGGACGAATCGGCGCTGGTCGAAATTCTGGTTCAGCCGAAAAACGCTTTGGTCAAGCAGTATCAGACTTTGTTTGCGATGGAAAACGTTAAGCTGACCTTTACGGACGCGGCGCTGAAGGAAATCGCCAAAAAAGCCGTCGAACGCAAGACGGGCGCCCGCGGTTTGCGCGCGATTATCGAAGGATTGCTGTTGGAAACGATGTTTGAACTGCCGGGGCTGGAAAACGTGACAGAGGTCGTCGTCGACGAAAAAGCCGTTGCGGGCGAAAGCAAACCGCTGATTATTTACGCCCAGAAATCCAAGAAAAAAACGGAAGCCGCATCGTAATTTTTTTAATCGGCAGCTTCTTGTTTTCCCGATTTCCGTCCCTTATCTATAAGGAAAAATCATAACCTTAAAGCAAGGAGAAAGGTGACCATGGATACACCTATTCAAGAACAAACCTATCCCGTGTTGCTGTTGCGCGACATCGTTATCTTTCCGCATATGATAGTGCCTTTGTTTGTCGGGCGCGAAAAGTCCGTCAAAGCGTTGGACAAAGCCATGGGCGGCGACAAAAAATCGTTCTGCTGACACAGAAAGAC
>ERZ1026860.1539-NODE-1539-length-11533-cov-39.682523_pt1 | contig 11533 bp, 9 predicted proteins | sample MGYA00380160_ERZ1026860 | MGnify/ENA primary metagenome ERZ1026860 (study PRJEB33269, sample SAMEA4719796) | human gut metagenome | biome: human-associated habitat; feature: organic feature; material: feces | place: Cameroon | collected 2013-10 ... | reverse complement strand
CTCTTGTGTCACAAGAGTATCACAAAACCGCACAGACGTCAAGAGGTTCAGAGGCTAATTTGCAGAAAAAATACAGATTTTTTAAAAAATCAGCGCACTTTTACCGCAACTCGAGCGTAACAAACAGTCCGAAAACGTTACAGTTGTGTTGCGCTTCTCACCAAAATCAGCCGAGTGCAACAGTTTCCGCACACTTTCGGAGACACTCGAGTGTGCTCCAGTTTGCATATTCCAGTATGTATATACATTTCTTTGCATATCGAAGCTTTGTGTACGCTTTTGTACCGCTTCATCCTATTCCCTTCTCCGTTCCTTTCCCACAGAAAGCAAATTGGAGCTGCTGTGCAGTGTCCGGCACAACAGTTCCTTTATAAAAAACACAAAAAGAGACCGCTGCACAAAGATGTGCAACGGCCTCTCACAATTCAGGCTATGCTATTGAAGTATACTCAGGGACAGGCGATCACAGAGCAGCCTTTGCTGCCTCGATCTGCTTGATGAGCTCGGGCACGACCTTGAACAGGTCGCCCACGATGCCGTAGTCAGCAACACCGAAGATGGGAGCACCCTCGTTCTTGTTGACAGCGATGATGCACTCAGAATCCTGCATACCGGCGGTGTGCTGGATGGCACCGGAAATACCCAGAGCCACATAGATCTTGGGGTGCACGGTCTTGCCGGTCTGACCGACCTGATGGTCAGCGGTCATCCAGCCTGCATCGGTGACGGCACGGGAAGCGCCCACGACACCGCCGCCCAGAGCGGCTGCCAGCTGCTCGGCCAGCTCGATGCCCTTGTTGACATCCTTGCTGATACCACGGCCAACGGAGACGATGACGTCTGCGCCGATCAGGTCAACCAGCTTCTCAGCGGCCTTCTCCACGCTCAGCACTTCGGTCTTGATATCCTCAGCGGTCAGGGTGAAGGCGGGCTTGACGATCTGGCAGGCATCAGCCTTAGCCTGATCGAAGGGAGCCTTCTTCATAACGCCGGGACGCACAGTGGACATCTGAGGACGGAAGCGGGGGCAGATGATGGTAGCCATCAGATGGCCGCCGAATGCGGGACGGGTCATCTTCAGGTTGCGGTCCTCATTATCGAACTTCTGCTTGGACAGGTCGATGGTGGAGCTCTCCTTCAGGAACTCGACATACTTTGCAGTGTCGATATCCAGATGGGTAGCATCAGCGGTCAGGCCGGTGTGCAGACGGGCTGCGCAGCGGGGGCCGAGGTCGCGGCCAATGTTGGTAGCGCCGATCAGCAGCACCTCAGGCTTGTACTCGTTGACCATATCGCACACGACCTTTGCGTATGCGTCGGTGGTGTAATCCTTCAGCAGGGGGCTGTCGCACACCAGAACCTTGTCGGCACCGTAGCCGCCCAGTTCCTTGGCAATGCCCTCCACGTTGTCGCCCAGCAGCAGGCCGGTGACCTCGCAGCCCAGCTCGTCGGCCAGCTTACGGGCCTCGCTAACCAGCTCGAAGTCAGTGGACATCAGTGCGCCCTGGCGCTGCTCGCAAAAGACCCATACGCCCTTGTATTCGTTAAAATCAGCCATTGTAATCCTATGCTCCTTTCATCAGATCAGGTGCTTCTTGGCCAGGATACCAGCCAGCTGGGCAGCAACATCGTCGCCCTGCAGCATGGTGCCTGCGCCCTTCTGCGGAGGAGTGAAGGACTTAAAGACGTTCGTCGGAGAACCCTTCAGGCCAATGGTGTCCACCTCGATCAGCGGATCGTCCTTCAGTGCGTTGTAGTCGAACACTTCCATGGGCTTGTCGTAGCAGGTAAAGATGCCGTTCACGCTCATGTAGCGGGGGTCGTTCAGCTCCTTGATGCAGGTCAGCAGGCAGGGAGTCTGCACCTTGACCATCATGTAGCCGTCCTCCAGCATACGCTTCACGGTCAGGGTGTTGCCGTCCTTCTGGATGTCGGCAACGTAGGTGACCTGCGGCAGATGCAGCTTTTCAGCGATCTGGGGGCCAACCTGTGCGGTATCACCATCGATTGCCTGACGGCCGCAGAACACAACGTCCTCGGGGCCAACGCCGATCTTGTTGACGGCAGCAGCCAGGATCTGGCTGGTTGCAAAGGTATCGGAACCGCCGAACTCACGGCCGGAGACCAGAACGGCCTTATCAGCGCCGCGGGCCAGCAGCTCACGCAGCATGCCCTCTGCCGGCGGGGGACCCATGGTGACAACAACGACTTCGCAGCCGGTGGCGTCCTTCAGCTTCAGGGCGGCCTCCAGAGCGTTCAGGTCATCGGGGTTGGTGATGGTTGCCATGGATGCACGATCCAGAGTGCCATCGGGCTTGACGGACACCTTGCCGGAGGTATCAGGAACCTGCTTTACACAAACAATTGCTTTCATTGTAAATCTTGCCTCCCTTACTTCAGCAGCGCGCCGGAAATGACCATCATCTGCACTTCGCTGGTGCCCTCGTAGATCTCGGTGATCTTGGCATCACGCATCATGCGCTCGATGGGGTAGTCACGGGTGTAGCCGTAACCGCCGAACAGCTGCAGGCAGCGGCGGGTCACATCGCTTGCGGTGCGGGCTGCGATCAGCTTAGCCTCAGCGGCCTCGACGCTGTAACGAACCTTTGCGCCGTCCATAGCCTGCTGCTTCTTCAGAGCGGCAGCATAAACCAGATACTTGGCAGCCTCAACACGAGCCTTCATCTCAGCCAGCTCAAACTGGGTGTTCTGGAAAGCAGCAATAGCACGGCCGAACTGCTTGCGCTCCTTGACGTAAGCAACGGTCTCCTCCAGAGCGCCCTCGGCGATGCCCAGAGCCTGAGAAGCGATGCCGATACGGCCGCCGTCCAGCGTAGCCATAGCCAGCTGGAAGCCCTTGCCGCGCACGCCCAGCATACGATCCTTCGGGATGCGGCAGTCCTCAAAGATCAGCTCGCAGGTAGAAGAACCGCGGATGCCCATCTTGTCCTCTGCCTTACCAACAGAGAAGCCCGGGTCGGTGCGCTCCACGATGAAGGCGGAGCACAGCTTGGTGGGACGGCCGCGCTTATCCAGCACGGTATCGGTGACGGCGATGACGATGAACACATCAGCAAAGCCTGCGTTGGTGATGAAGATCTTGGAGCCGTTCAGGACCCAGCAGTCATCCTCTTCCTTAGCAATGGTCTGCTGACCCTGCGCATCGGTACCTGCGCCCGGCTCGGTCAGGCCGAAGGCGCCCAGCCACTCGCCGCTGCAGAGCTTGGGCAGGTACTTAGCCTTTTGCTCGGGGGTGCCGTTCTCGTAAATGGGGGCAGCGCACAGGCTGGTGTGAGCAGAGACGATGACACCGGTGGTGCCGCAGACCTTGCTCAGCTCTTCCACTGCCATGACGTAGGACAGCACATCGCCGCCTGCACCGCCGACCTCAGTCGGGAAATAGATGCCCATCATGCCCAGCTTGCCCATCTTTTCGACGGTCTCCTTGGGGAAGTATTCCTCTGCGTCAACCTTCTTTGCCAGAGGCTTGACTTCGTTCTCAGCAAACTCGCGGTACATTTTCTGCACCATCTGCTGCTGCTTGGACAGAGTAAAATCCATCGCTATATCCTCCTAACAGGTCTTTTTTCATTTACCGGAATAGCCCGGTGCAAACAAATTCCTCCCGGCCGCTTTCCCCGCAGCCGGGAGAAATGTTTATCAGAACTTACAGCTGGTCAACCGGGGTCTTGGTGCGGTCTGCGTTGTAAACGTAGAAGCCCTTACCGGTCTTGCAGCCCAGGTTGCCGCCGCGCACCATCTTGCGGAGCAGCGGGCAGGCACGGTACTTGCTGTCGCCGGTCTCGTTGTACAGCACGTCCATGATGGCCAGGCAGATGTCCAGACCGATGAAGTCGCCCAGTTCCAGGGGTCCCATGGGGTGGTTAGCACCCAGCTTCATAGCGGTGTCGATGCCGGCGATATCGGAAACGCCTTCCATCTTGATGAAGGCAGCCTCGTTGATCATGGGGATCAGGATGCGGTTGACCACAAAGCCTGCAGCCTCGTTGACCTGAACGGGGCTCTTGCCGATGGCAACGGAGATCTCCTTGATCTTCTCAACGGTCTCGGCGGGGGTGTTGCAGCCGGCGATGACCTCGATCAGCTTCATGCGGTCTGCGGGGTTGAAGAAGTGCATACCGATCAGGGGACGGGTCAGACCCTTGCCGATCTCGGTGATGGACAGAGAAGAAGTGTTGGAAGCGAAGATGCACTCGGGCTTGCAGATCTTATCCAGCTCGCCGAAGGTGGTCTGCTTGACCTTCATATCCTCAAAAGCAGCCTCAACGACCAGATCGCAGTCAGCGCACAGGTCTTCCTTCAGGCCCGGGGTGATGGCAGCAACGATGGCGTCTGCCTTCTCCTGCGTCATCTTTCCCTTGGCAACCAGCTTCTCGTAGCCCTTCTTGATCTTTGCCAGACCATTCTCGGCCCACTCCTGCTTGATGTCGCACAGAGCAACGGTGTTGCCCTCAACCTGTGCAAATGCCTTTGCGATGCCCTGACCCATAGTGCCAGCGCCAATAACACCGATCTTCATAGGAAATCTCTCCTTTAAATATCTAAATTATGTGTTTGATGCTCAAACATGATGTTGTCCTTTGGACAAATGATGTATCTACGGACATTGAGGGGCGTTTTCCCCTGCCCTGCGTTGCCGCTGCCGCGGCAACATCATATCATCATCTTAGTTGTTGGTGAACACTGCCTTGGGCTTCGGTTTCTCACGGGACAGGAAGCAGGCCATGCCCTCCTGCTGGTCGTGGGTCTCGAAGCAATCGCCGAACAGCTTCTCCTCGACCTCAACAGCCTTCTCGATGGGCAGGCTGATGCCGTCGTTCATTGCCTTCTTGCAGTTGCGCACGGCAATGGGAGCGTTCTTTGCGATCTTACCGGCCAGCTTCAGGACGTTCTCCATCAGCTCAGCCTGCGGATACACAGCGTTGACCAGACCAATGCGGTAAGCCTCGTCAGCCTTGATGTTCAGAGCAGAGTAGACCAGCTGCTTTGCCATGCCCATGCCGACCAGACGAGCCAGACGCTGGGTGCCGCCGAAGCCCGGGGTGATGCCCAGACCGACTTCCGGCTGACCAAACACAGCGTTGTCAGAGCAGATGCGGAAATCGCAGCTCATAGCCAGCTCGTTGCCGCCGCCCAGTGCAAAGCCGTTGACGGCTGCGATGACGGGGATGGGGAAATGCTCGATCATCAGGAACACATCATTGCCCAGCTTGCCGAAGGCCTCGCCCTCTGCCTTGGTCATGGTGCTCATGGAGCCGATATCGGCACCGGCAACAAAGCTCTTGTCGCCTTCGCCGGTCAGAACGATGCAGCGGATCGTCTCCTGATCGACTGCCTCAAAAGCAGCTTTCAGGTCAGCCAGAACCTCGGGGTTCAGGGCGTTCAGTGCCTTGGGACGGTCGATGGTAATGATCTCAACAGCGCCCTGCACCTCGGTTTTTACAAATGCCATTGTGAAAACCTCCATTTCATACAGTTCAGTTTTTTCAAAACAGCCCCCGGAACGCGGGAGGGCTCTCCGGTTCCCTCCGGCGCTCCGGGTCTGTGGTTCAGTCAGGATTCAGAAAAGATGTGCTTAGTCCATCTCAACGATGGTAGCGCAGCCCATGCCGCCGCCGATGCACAGGGTAGCCAGACCCTTGTGAGCACCGCGGTGCTTCATAGCGTACAGCAGGGTGACCAGGATACGAGCGCCGGAAGCGCCGACCGGGTGGCCCAGAGCGATTGCGCCGCCGTTGACGTTCAGCTTGTCCTTATCAAAGCCCAGAGCCTCGCCGACAGCGATGGACTGTGCTGCGAATGCCTCGTTGGCCTCGACCAGATCCATATCGGCAACGGTCATGCCGGTCTTGGCCATGACCTTCTTGGTAGCAGCGATGGGGCCCAGACCCATGACCTCGGGCTCAACGCCTGCCAGAGCACCGGCGACCCAAGTTGCCAGAGGCTTCACGCCCAGCTCCTTAGCCTTCTCCTCGCTCATGACGACCAGAGCAGCAGCGCCGTCGTTGATGGCAGAAGAGTTAGCAGCGGTGACGATGCCGTCCTTGGTGAAGGCGGGCTTCAGCTTTGCCAGAACCTCGGGAGCGCTCAGACGGGGGCCCTCATCGGTATCGAACACGGTGTCGCCCTTCTTGCCCTTGATGACAACAGGAACGATCTCATCCTTGAAAGCGCCGTCCTTGATGGCCTTGTCAGCCTTCAGCTGGCTGTTGTATGCGAACTCGTCCAGCATCTCGCGGGTGATGGGGCTGTAGCCGTACTTCTTCTGGTAGGTCTCGTTGGTGCAGACGTTCTCAGCGGTCATGCCCATGTGCTTGTTGAAGCCGCAGGCATCCCACAGAGCATCGTTGACCATGGTATCCACGATCTCGCTCTTGCCCATGGGAGCGCCCATGCGGTAGCCGTAGCGAGCCTTCTGCAGTGCGAAGGGAGCCATATCCATGTTCTCCATGCCGCCTGCAACCACGATATCAGCATCGCCTGCCTCGATCATCTGAGCAGCCATGTTCACGCAGTTCAGACCGGAGCCGCAGACCACGTTGACGGTGACAGCGGGGGTCTCGATGGGCAGGCCAGCCTTCAGGGAAGCCTGACGAGCGACGTTCTGGCCCAGACCAGCCTGAATGACGCAGCCCATGTAAACATGATCGACCTGCTCGGGTGCGACGTTTGCACGGTTCAGGGCTTCCTTGATGACGATGGAGCCCAGCTCAGCTGCGGGAACGTTTGCCAGAGTGCCGCCGAACTTGCCAATAGCGGTACGGCATGCAGATGCGATAACGATCTTTTTCATGTGAATAGCCTCCTGAATTGTGTATGTGTGTTACTTATCGGTTACCCATTTATCAAAACGCCCTGCGGCATTTTTGCGGTATCAGGTCTCTTCCCTCTCCCGGAGAAGGGCGTATTTTTCGTTGACGGCCTTTTCCACGTTGGGTGTGACGAACTTGCTGATGTCGCTGCCGTAATACGCTGCTTCCTTTACGATGGTGGAGGAAAGATAACTCCACTTGATGCTGGTGGCAAGAAACATGGTCTCAATGCCGGGCATCAGTGCGTGGTTCGTTTGCGCAAGCTGGATCTCGTTTTCAAAGTCCGTTACCGCCCGCAGCCCGCGCACCATAACGGATGCGTGACGCTTTTTTGCGAACTCCACGGTCAGGCCGTCGAAGCTTTCCACGGTCACGTTTTGGATGCCCTTGCAGCACTCCTGCAGCATAGCCACCCGCTCCTCCACTGTGAACAGCGGATGCTTGGCGCTGTTGATCAGCACCGCCACGATGAGGTGGTCGTTGATCTTTGCTGCGCGCTTGATGATATCAAGATGTCCTTTGGTGACCGGATCGAACGACCCGGGATAAACTGCTGTTGCCATCGGTCAGTGTCCTCCTTGTGCGCTGTAATTACTAAGCGCGATGTGGTTCTGCCATGATAGCACTTTCCAGCCTTGGGTGCAACCTGTAACTGCTGCGGTGCGATTTATCGTTAAATTTTAAACGAGCCATCCCGCACTGCTCCGCAGTTGCTTCCCACGCTATTAGTAAAGCACATCGTCAAAATTTTATCAAGTCTTTTTCTCAACTTTTTTGTTTTTTGCGTACCAAACAATCCCCACATAAAGCTCGGAAAACTGTTCATTGTGCTATACCGGCTGTTTTTTGGCCAAAACTATTGATTCTACACTTTGTTAATGTTATAACTAAGTTGAGCTGTTCCGCGCAGTGCAGAGCGCACACTGCTGCCCTGCTTATAAGTTTACCTTATAGATGTGGCAAAACGGTGTGCATTCCGCAAAACAAACGTAAAACGGCTGTATCATTTGTCCGCACAGAATTGTTTACAATTCTTTTATGGTTTTTAAGAGAGGATGGTTTATAATGGATTGCAAGGAACTGTACGCACAGAAGCTTATGACTGCTGCGCAGGCTGCCGCTCTGGTCAAAAGTGGCGACTGGGTGGATTACGGCTGGGCTGTGAACACCCCTGTGGCCGTGGATGCGGAGTTAGCAAAGCGCCTGCCGGAGCTGGAAGGGGTCAACTTCCGGGGCGGCATCCTGATGTGGGTGCCGGAGATCTTCCAGATCGACGACCCTGCTGCCCACATGACTTGGAACAGCTGGCACATGGGCGGCATTGAGCGCAAGGCCATTGCGCAGGGCTTTTCCTTCTACTCCCCCATCCGCTACTCTGAGCTGCCCCGCTACTACCGTGAGAGCAGCGACCCCGTGGATGTGGCAGTATTTCAGGTGACTCCCATGGACGAGCACGGCTACTTCAACTTCGGCCCCAGCGCTTCGCATCTGGGTGCCGTGTGTGAAAAGGCCAAGAAGATCATCGTGGAGGTCAACACCAATATGCCGCGCTGCCTTGGCGGCATGGAGAACTGCGTACACGTTTCTCAGGTAAGCGGCATTGTGGAGGGCGCAAATCCCCCCATCGGCCAGATGGCCGCTGCCGGTGCCGCTACCGAGGTGGATCTAAAGGTAGCCAACCTCATCGTGCCGCAGATCCCCAACGGTGCCTGCCTGCAGCTGGGCATCGGCGGTATGCCCAACGCCATCGGCGGGCTGATTGCACAGAGCGACCTGAAGGATCTGGGTGTGCACACCGAAATGTATGTGGATGCCTTTGTGGATATTGCCAAGGCCGGCAAGATCAACGGCAGCCGCAAGCAGCTGGACAAGGGCCGTCAGGTCTACGCCTTTGGTGCCGGCACCCAGAAGATGTACGATTACCTGAACGACAACCCGGAGTGTATGTCTGCCCCGGTGGACTACACCAACGACATCCGCAGCATTTCCGCACTGGATAACTTTATATCCATCAACAATGCCGTGGATATCGACCTGTTTGGTCAGGTGAACGCTGAGAGCGCCGGTGTGAAGCACATTTCCGGTGCAGGCGGTCAGCTGGACTTCGTGCTGGGCGCATACCTTTCCAAGGGCGGCAAGAGCTTTATCTGCCTGTCCTCCACCTTCTTTAATAAAAAGACCGGCCAGCTGGAAAGCCGCATCCGTCCCACGCTGGAGAACGGCAGCATTATCACCGATACCCGCGCCAACGTGCACTACCTGTGCACCGAGTATGGCTGCGTGAACCTGAAGGGCCTGACCTCTTGGGAAAAGGCTGAGGCTCTGATCAGCGTGGCACACCCGGATTTCCGCGAGGAGCTGATCCGCGAGGCCGATAAGCTGCACATCTGGCGCAGAAGCAACAAAATTTAATAAGCGCTGTGGGTATTCCCGCTGCCCGCAGCAGGAATGGAGTTTGTCATGATGGACAAAAAGCCGCACATCAAACCGTATCTCTATGGGATGCTCGCAGGGTTTGGTGCCATTGCACTGAGCATCATCTTCTTTTTCCTTATTTACCGCTTTGACGGCTTCGGCTCGGCTATCTCTACCCTGACCGGCATCCTGATGCCTTTTATCTACGGTGCCGTCATTGCCTATCTGCTCAAGCCGGTGTGCAACAGCATCGAGAGCTTTCTGCGCCGGTTCATCCCGAAAAAGATGAACGGTCTGATCAACGCGCTGTCCGTGGCGCTTACCATCCTGTTCGGGCTTTTGCTGGTGTATGCGCTGGTCATGATGATCGTGCCGCAGCTGATTACCAGCGTAACTACCCTGTACTACACTGCGCAGGCCAACATTTCAAAGTTCATGAACTGGGCAAATCATCTGGAGTTTATTGAGAAGAACGAACAGATCATGGAGATGCTCAACTCGGCCTACGCCACCCTGAATACCAATCTGGACACATGGAACACATGGCTCAAGAGCACCCTGCTGCCCTCCATGCAGAACATCGTGAGCGGTGCAGCCATTGGTGTGCTGAACGTGGTGACGGTGGCCAAGAACCTGATCATCGGCATCATCGTAGCCGTGTATATGCTGGCCAGCCGCAAGCGGTTCGTGCAGCAGGGCAAGCTGGTGCTGCACAGCATCGTCTGCCCCCGCTGGGCGCAGCTGATCACCGAGGAAGTGAAGTACGCAGACCGGATGTTCGGTGGCTTTATCAACGGCAAGATCATGGACTCTGCCATCATCGGCGTGCTGTGCTATATCGGCTGTCTGATCTTCAAGTTCCCCAGTGCGCTGCTGGTGTCGGTGATCATCGGTGTGACCAACGTGATCCCCTTCTTCGGCCCCTTCATCGGTGCCATCCCCGCCACCCTGCTCATCCTCATCCAGAACCCCATCAAGGCGCTGTGGTTCGTGCTGTTCGTGCTGGTGTTGCAGCAGCTGGACGGCAACATCATCGGACCCAAGATCCTTGGCAACACCACCGGCCTTTCCAGCTTCTGGGTGCTGTTCGCCATTCTGCTGTTTGGCGGCCTGTGGGGCTTTGTGGGCATGATCGTGGGCGTGCCGCTGTTCGCGGTCATCTACGATGTCATCAAAAAGCTGGTCATTCACGGCTTGCAGCGCCATCAGGAGCTGACCCTGCTGAACAGCTATCACGACCAGTTCGGCGACCCCGCAGACGATGCAGCTGCACAGCCCGCTGCATCGCAGCCTGCTGAAAACCAGTAAACCTTCCCTGCCCCGCATCAGAACCCTTCCGATGCGGGGTATTTTTAATCATATCACAAATCGAAATTTATTAAGGAGAATATGGATGAAACTGTTTTTATGTTCGCACTTTTCAAGTGTAGGAAGTTTGATAAAAGAAGAAATTGATAACAAGAAAGTCGCATTTATTCCCACAGCTTCGCTGCGTGAAGGCTATACCGGTTATGTCGGCTCGGCTCGAAAGCTATTCAATAAACTGGGAGCAGCCGTAACGGAAATTGATATTTCAACGGAGGCTTATTCAACGATACAGTCTGTTTTTGAAGATGCGGATGTGATATATTTTACTGGTGGAAATTCTTTCTTCCTTATAGACCAGCTCCGTAAAACGGGAACGGATGAGCTATTGAAGAAGGAATTGGCAAAGGGAAAACTGATGATCGGTGAATCGGCGGGTGCGATTATATGCGCTCCAACTATCCAATATATTGAACAAATGGATGAAAAGCCGGAGGACTACTCACAAGAAGATGATGCAGGGCTTGATTTGATTGATTTCTATGTTCTTCCGCATTATCTTACAGCACCATTTAAGAAAGTTACTGAGAAAATAATGACTGAATTTTCGGATTTGAATCTATGCCCAATTAACAACCATCAGGGAATTGTAATTGATGGTGAAGGTTCAAAGGTTGTTTGCAAAGACTAATTTGAAAATTCCAATTTAACACAACAAACCCCCGCCTTATGTTCCGGGTAGGAACACAGGGCGGGGGCGTTTATTGTTTTACCTCAGATTTCAGCTCAGTCCTGCGGCTGAGAGGGCTTCCAGTCCTTATAGTTCTCGTACCGGCTCTCGCGGACCTTGTGGTGGGACCACACTTCGTCGGCGGTGGGCTGCCAGTTGGCGGCGTAGCTCTTGCACTTCTCGCACAGGTGCTCAACGCTCTCCGGGGACTGCAGGTCGGTGCTGTGGGCACCGGTCTCGTGCACCATCT
>ERZ1026860.1536-NODE-1536-length-11540-cov-5.109882_pt1 | contig 11540 bp, 6 predicted proteins | sample MGYA00380160_ERZ1026860 | MGnify/ENA primary metagenome ERZ1026860 (study PRJEB33269, sample SAMEA4719796) | human gut metagenome | biome: human-associated habitat; feature: organic feature; material: feces | place: Cameroon | collected 2013-10 ... | reverse complement strand
TCATACCCGGAGTGTCATCTGTTCGAATCAGATCGGAGCCACCAGAAAAACCATCCTGCTGGAAACGACAGGGTGGTTTTTTGTTTTCTCTTTTTTCCCTATTTCACCTTTTTCCCGCCGCTCCTGATACCAAACAAAAGGCCGCCCATCGGGTAACTGTTCATAAAACAGGTTTTACGAAATAAGAATTATGGCAGTTGCCATGCAAGGGTTGCTGACAAAAAGTGTATGCACATCAAAGTGCATACCCTTTTGCCGTTTATGGGAGAGTTGCGGGTTTCTTCTTGCGTGTAGACTAATTAAGGGCAAAATCGAAAGAAATAGGGGTTGCGTATTACCTATACTCTGATTCTTGCTTAGAACGCAGAAAAGCTGCCGTTTTCGACCTTTATCGCGACATAAACTTAAGGCATAGCCGCGCAATCTTCTACGACATACATCTCACAGCGTCCATCAGCACAACAGAAGAAATGCTTATGGTCGCTGCACCATCCGATGCGACTGTGATTTGCTTCGATAACAGTCTTACCATCATAAGTGATAAGACCTTCTTTGTAGCTGTCCTTTTCACCAACTCTGACAGTGAGATATGGATCCTTGCGCCCATGGATTTCATGGTAGATAGCAGGAATGATGATGTTGCCATCGTAGTCTTTCATGCCTTGTTTGCCGTTTTCTACGAAGCAAATTCTCTGCTGTTCATGGTAGAAGCCATTCCAAGGGACATCATAGATGCAGGGGAGGATCTCGTTGCCCTCCTTATCAATCAAACCATGTCTGGCGCCATCCTTATCGCGTATAACCACTTCATACAGATCATGCCAGGTATAGATCGAGGAATATATGGATTTGAAACGCTCTTTGCCAGATGGGTCAATGATCTTTTCAATCGTCCGGCCAAGTTCTTCATCGAAGACCTCGACTTCCATATCGCCGTTGTCGCGGAAGGTGACATCAAGGAATTGGGGCTCAAACAGGACTTTCTTTTGTGCCAGATCATAGATGCCCATGGGGAGACCATCGCCCGTTGCATCCGGATCTTCAGCGTAAAACAGGATTCTGTCCTTCCAGGTTTCATAAGAGAAGCCTTCAAAGGTTGGTTCTGCGAGCCAGTTACCCTTGCAATCAATGACACCCCAGTGACCGTCTTTCCAGCCACCATAATGGACCATGAACATGTCGGAGCGATCGAAGAAGTGCTTGATTTCATCGAAGATGAAGGGGATAACCTCGTTACCGTCCTTGTCGATGGCACCCCAGAGCTCCTCTTCCGTCCAGTAACGGCCCTGATTATACTTGTTATCCCATTTAGGGTCGATAGTCCATTTGCCCTTTGCAACGATAGCAATACCATTTTCAAAGTCAGTAGCATAGATATACTGGGGCGGAATAACCTCCTCGCCAGATTCATTTACAAAACCCCAAGTACCCGCAATTTGATCATAATCCGAATGATAAGCCAAATCCATGAAGCGCAGCTTGAGCGTAGATACGCGGCACATTCCTTCGGAATAATCGCCGACTTCTTGATAATTATCCTGTCGAATTCGGCCACCAATCTCAAGCTCACAGCCATTTGGATCAACACAAAGCCACTTATCTCCAAGCTGTACTTTTGCTTTGCCTTCTCTGAAATCATCTGCTTGATCATACTTCATAGGAACGACAAACTTCATGTCCTTGTCAACGAAGCCATATCCATGGCCGTTGATAGCAACGCGAGCAAGATCTTCTTGGAAACTGTCGATGATATCGAAGGTCAGGCTGGTCAGTCGTTTTCCCTCAATAGAAGCAAACACGGACTTGCCGTACCAGTTGAATGCCTGGCCGCTGATTAAGACCTTCAATAGACCGGTTTCTCCGTCTTCGTACAGAGAGTTTACATTCCACTTCCAGATTTTCCGGATCTGGTGCTTTTCATCGGCATACACGATCTCATCTGTCAACTCCGGCTCGGAGTACGGCACACTCTCCATGTAGCATCGAGTTCCCGCGATTAGAAACTCATTTTTGAACACAATTGCCGGGCCACATTCGGGATAGCCTTTATATCTGCTTTCGTGCCGAGGAATTACAGAGACGGATGCCCAGATGTTATCGGTAAACACATGACCGCGATAGGAAAGAACCTCCTCGTGCTCAGACTCCGTCGGAATAGGAAGTACATACTTTTTGCACTCGCCGTTGTCGAAAAAGAGCTTTACGGCGAATCGTTCTGTGGGAACAGGGGCAAGCGGGACGGCGTTTATGAGTTTGGGAATATATGCGAACAGATCATCTGGTTCTCGTTGCTCGGTTTTAATAAACTCTGCTACCTTCCGATCACCACCGTCAAAGGGGTGACGGACCATGTTATGCATGCGGTCGGTGGCATGGAAGGAGCTCCAACTGAAGAAGCCAAGACCTTCAATGTAGGGGACAGAGCTGTAAACTACATCGTTATAACGGACATAGCCCAACTTCATATCACCGTATTCCCGATGCATCGTCCGCAGCGTCCCATAGAAGGCGCTGTTCATAAATGCACCGGAGTATTTGGGATCTCCTTCAATGGACGGATTATCATCTGTGATAATGCAGTCATAGATGTCCGTATCTTCACGGTTGAAGGCGTACATGAACTGCCAGGTTTGATCCATCATCTCTTTGCGAGGATAGTATTCAAACAGATACGAGCCGTTGACTTCTTTAAGATGCCAAAACTCCGGGCTGTGAGTATCACTTCCGCAGTAGTTTCTTACACGATATTTGATCTCAGCTCCGGCCATGTAGCGATCGACATTGAGGTAGAGGATCAGGATGATGCTGTTTTCGGCGAAGGGTTCTTTGGCAAGCTTGCTGCAGAAATCACCGTCCAGCTGAGAAGTTTTCTTTTGGCCGTAGGCATACATGAAAATCGTGTAAATATAGCCTTTTCTATTGCACCGGTAACCGATGCAATCATCAAAGATCTGCGACTCCAGTACGCTATAGCCCTGCTCGGGCAGCCACTGTTTGGCATATTCATCTGCTTTGCGCCAAATATAAATCCCATCAGCCGTATCTACAGTCTTATCCCACTTTTGACCTGCAAATGAGCTTCTCATTTCGTTGACATGCCGATCATGTGTGGTCAGTGGCACTACTGTAGAAGGAAGGTCATCGGGAGAATCGGGTCCCAATTCTTCGCCATAAAAGGTTTCATTGAACTTGCTTGTGTCTCGAGACAGCCATATGCTTCTGAACTTCTCGTAGAGGTCTATCATACAGGCAACAACAGCAACAGGATAATCAGAGCCATACTGATACAAGAGCAGGCCGTACCGGCAGGGATGCATTCCGGCTTGATTGTCCAAATCAGCAAGGGTTAGGCCATTTGCCAGGACAGATTCCAGTTCTATGACCTTGTAAGTATAAGCACAGGTTTCATCAATGTTCTTATGGACGGACTCCATATTTGACAGGATTTCAGATGCCCCCGAAAAGGACTTGTTTGCATACTGGGAAGCATAGTCACATTCCGCTGCCATCAAAGGACGCAGTGCATCGATTTCGCCATCAGCGAATGCTTTTCCCAGTATGTCCATCATAGTATACTGATCCATACTTACACCTCCTAAAATCCGTAGATATCCATCATGTCGTTGGGGCCAAGCACCAAATCAGACCACTCTCGGATATCTTTGATCTGTGTTCTGTATTTATCCCGCTCTTTCCAGAAAGATGCGCCTTGGCTATTGAGCTTCCACATCATGTAATTGCCCTTTCCTTGCCGATCGATTAGCTCATCAAACAATTCATCAAAACTATCCGCAGCAAAGATTCGCCATGCCTCATCAAGGAGATCATTCCACTCTTTATGGCTGAAATGATACTCGCCGTACTCATCGAACCAGCTCCCAATGGCAAGCGAAATGCTCCAATCAAGTATAAGAAAATCTTCAACATAGACATGAAGGCAAGAATCGCCTTTGCCGCTTGAAGATAGTGTCATATATGGGGTATCGGTATATGCGGCTCCTTTTCTCCCGAAGAACAACATATGACTTTCCGCCTCAAACCCGGTAACCTCATCAGCGTGAAGGTCCTCCCAGTTGAACAAAGCGTCTTTTAGTTCAGAAAAGCTGATTTTAACCCACTCGTTGCTTACATCAACACACGCAACCTCGCAGTAATCAATGTCCGGGCTGATCTGCAGACCCAATCCATTTCTCAAACGAAGTGTTACATTTGAAACAAGCTCTCTCTGATAAGGAGGCTCATTAAAAGCGCAGAAAAACATCGGATCCTTGTCTGTTATCCGTGTGTTGACTTCGACTGAAACAATCTCCTGGCCGACACAAGGGGAGAAAAGAATATCTGCTTCCACATTAGGTTGATTTGTTCCGGCCTTGATCCACCAAGGAATACAGTTCATGCTCATCCGGAATTCCGGATCCTGCGGAGTATCGACTTCAAAGATACCTCCATCCTCGAACTCAATCAGAAAGGGTTCGTCAATTTGAGCATATCGGCTAAACTGCATGGTGGGATCAATCGTTGAATAATTGGATTTGCGCTGGCGCTCTTCTTCTGGCAGGTGCTCGACCTGTCGATAAGCTGCTTCTTCAACCCAGTCACGGGTATGGAAATAGCTCAAGCCAATCAACCGCATGCGCTTAATTTTACGGCCGCACAAAGCAAAGCTGTCGATCTGTTCACGGATTTCTTTTGGTGACACCATGGTAGGAGCAGACCACTCTCTTGCAGAAAAGGTGTAATCCTTAAAGTTGTCCCTGCCTTTGCTGTAAATTGTGTTTGAGATCATACGAGCACCTCCTCATGATAGAATTATATCGCCGTTATTGTACCATAAAACGGACTGCAGATTATATATTACCCCTCTGAGGACATTCGCCTTCAGAGAGGTAATGCATTAGAACATTTTCATCTGCTTAGAATCGTCCTCGTCTTCAGATGCACTGAGTGATTTCTTCGTAGCGGATGTCTTCTTAGGTGCTGTAGCTTTCTTTTTGGCCTCAATTTCTTTCTTTTTTGCAAAGAAATACTTATTTACTTGGCTACGAGCGGCCTTTGTAGGAATTAGAGCAGCCATCTTTTCCAGCCTAAGATCGCTCTCGCGCATCTTCTGATAATGCCGTGAATCCTCGGAACACACCCAACGAGGCTCGTTTTTCATTGCGAACACATAGGGTGCTCCACACTTGCAACGAAGAATGCCATCCAGCGGATATTGCTGAGCAACATTTCTGGAATAATCGCCGGCAACGCACTGCCAGTAGATACCGCCTTCATCGCTTTCTTTCACGATCATTTCATCGCCGCAGATGGGGCACTTCTGTTCGTATGTGTTTTCTATTGCGTTGCAGATGTGCTCGATATCGAAAAGCTTTTCATATTCTGCAGTCAGCTCACGATCAGCATGCCGCTGCATAACCTCGCCGGTCAAACCGGTAAAACTTAGTGCATTCAACGAGCCGATCCAAACCGCATTGCTGTCAACAAAAATCAGTTTTTCGTGCATGCCCTTCTTGTGAAGAACACTCACGCCGATATCGCGTAATTCTTTCTCACACTTTTGGTACTGCGCAAGTTCGGATTTGCCACGATCAGATAGAGCCTTTGTAACAACAATGATCTGCTTTCCGGCGCGGACGGCATCAGAGAAGGCCGGCAGAAGTGTGCTTAGGCGTGCTTCCGTCATAAAAGTTGAGTACACAATCAGGCGCTTTTTGAAGGAATGGATATCAGCCATGAAGTAGTCATTGAAGACATCTTCTCGGCAAACGATGTGTTTCCCTGTAAGGTTTCCATCAAAAGCAAAATCGGATTGCCGTGCGAACACAATTTCAGGAAGCAAAGTCTTGGCATCCACTTTGACAAGCCTATCCTTTTTGATGAGCTTGTCCAGCAGCTCCGACAGAGCGTTATTCTTGGCTCGTTTTTGGCAATATGCAAAATTGCCGACGATATACAGCTTGAACTTAGCTCTCGTGACAGCCACATTGAACATCTTGCGCAGATCTTCATTGACTTCCTTATCCGTCATAAACAGATTTGCCTTCCAATGCGGTTCATCGATCACTAGGTCAAATATTACGATATCGGCCTCGCTGCCTTGGAAACTGTGAATCGTTCCGGCTCTAATGAAATTGAGGTTTTCTTTAAAACCTCGATTGTGATACTCCAGTTCTACAAGTTGATTGATCCTTGCAACATGGGGTTTATACGGAGCGACGATCAGCACAGAAGCCTCTTTTTCCGGTTCGGCAGTAGCAGGATCGAGTTCCTTGAGTTTGTTTTCCAAGAACTTGAATGCAAGATCCACAGAAACGGCTGCTGAGAAACAATTCAGCCGGCTATGGCTCTTTCCTTGAGGCACACCGGTAACCCAAGCATGGAGACTCTCTGTGTCTATCAGGTGAACATTTCTCTTGGTTCTTTTGCCAGAATACCAACTATAGAATCTCTCGCGATCCTTGACTCTGAAATCGTTGTTATCATCCGAAAGAAGGCCACCGTATGCTCCGTAATACATGTTTGCGATGTCTGCAATATCAGACTCCATGCGGAACTGATTATTGAGCATAACGAAATTTTCAGGACAGGTTTCCTTGTTCCGAGCCCGCTCCTGCATCCCGCTATGGTAGAAGATATCCTTACCCAACCATTTTTGAGCCATAGGGGTATCTGCCATAACAATAGGCGGTAACTGCAGGAAGTCACCGACAATTACAATGCTGCTTTCAGCGAGGTAGCTGGCACACCAAAGTGCAGGAATAGAAGCCATGGAGGCCTCGTCCAAGATTACTGTGTCAAACTTTCTCTCTCGCAGAGTTTCGCTCAAATAAGACTTCGCAAGTGTGGCACCAACAATCTTGGCGCTCATAATTGCCTGCTTTTCGAGCTCCTGCATTTTCTCTTTCAGCTCATTGAGCTGCCGGAAGATTTCGACCAACTGCTGATCCGCATCTTCTTTTTCTTTTATGATGGCATCCATATCAACAGAAGCCATCTCAGCTTTTACAGATGCAAACAGCTTGGAAAGCTCATTAAAGAGGGGAAAGATTCCTTCAGAAGTCGGCTTGTACAGGAAGGTAATACAAAAAGAGATCTCTTTTTCAAGTTGCTCAGAACAAGCGTTATTCTCCTTATCCCGCAGCTTCGTAACCTCAGCCAGTTTGTCCTGCTCCAGGCGGACTTTTCTACCCAACTCGCTAAGACCATCAAACGAAGACTTCGCCTGGCTCTGTTGTCGTTCCAGTTCGCGAACTTCTTCATGCAGTGCGTTTTTTCTGGTGGTCAGCTCCGGAAGAGCCTTTTGTGCGGCAGAAAGTTCGGCCTGCAGCTTATTTACCTCAGCATTCCAGTATTCCGGAGTTTTCGAGGGAGTGACTGCACGGATCTGCTCCTGCAAAAGCAACAGGCTTTCCAGTTGCTGAGAATACTCTTGTTTCAGGTCTTGTTGACGGCGCAAGTCGCCATTAGCGATTGGAATCTCTCGGCGGACGCGCTCCAAAGTAGTCTGTGCCTGAGTAACAGCACTCTTGCCGGCAAAAAGTTTTGCGACAGAGCTCTTTTTCTCATAATCCGAGATTGTTTGCTGTGCCGCAGTCTGCTGCCGAGTCAAATCACTGATTGAGCTTTGGAGGCGGTTGATCTGCGCATCAACTTTGCTGATTTCACCTCTAAGGAAGGAAACGGACATATACTTTGCTTCTTGAGCGCGAAGCTCCGTATATCGAGCGTGTTTTCTGACCTCATCCTGCGCCCTTTGGATCTGATCCGGAAGCACAGAAATAGCCTGTTCAATTCTATAAAATTGACCGCATACGGTATCGTAATCGCTCTTTTTTGCTTTAAGCGTTTTCGATAGGATCAGATAGTTCGCGTATTCAGGATGAGCCACCTTTTCCCTCTCTACGGAGACATTGATGGCGTCGCTCCTGCGCTGAATCTCGGTGATTTCCTTCTCATGTGCAGCAATACTCTGAAGTGCTTTCCGAATGACATCCAGATTGCTTTCTTTCAACCAAACATCCTTGGCGAGCAAGGGACGGATCTCGTTGATATGGTGCTGTAACTCAGCCTGCTGTTTTTCAAGAGCCGCCTTTTGCTCGTAAAGCTCTTTCCCTAAGGCGGCAACATGCTGTGCCAACAAAACCCGATCCGGCAAGGGCCTTGCAGGAGTACCAATTCTCAAAATCGGGTAATTGGTGTCATTATCCTGATTGGATTTGGAGTATGTTTTGTCGGCTTTTTCGATGGCACCGTCAACTGCCGTATTGGTATGAGACACAACCAATACGGATCTATCATGCTTATATAATTCATCGATAATCTGCCCAATTACGGTGGTTTTACCAGTACCAGGAGGTCCCCAGATGTATGTAATGTCGCTTGAAAGCGCAGATACGATAGCATTGTTTTGGCTTTGGGTGTTGCCGGTATTCAGTGCCAAGTCGTCATACTCGAATATCTTCTTTACAGGATAAACGCCGCAGTCAGAAGACAGCATACGTTTTCCTGCAGGATTTTCTTTTTCGGCATTCTCTTCGATACACTTGATCAGCCGCTCCATCAGAACTGTAGCGCCATTTTCAAGTCTGGCCTTGCCGATTGTGTCAGGCAGAGTCGTTTTTGTAGAGATGACAATGGAGTTCTCTTCGTAGCTTATAACGGTAACATCAAATTGATCCTTACCGATTACCAGCTTACAGGGCGTATCTGCCGGAAGAGAGGGGACATATTCAACATTAAAGCGATACCAGAGGTCGGCACCATGGCTTTCGATTTGGCGCCCACCAAAGAGTAGCGTGGAAGACTGACCGCTTTTTTTGATCTTATCAATTTCTTCTTCAAGCGCATCCCGGAACTCTGATAGAATTCCTTTTAATTCCACCCGGTCAGGAACATGTTGCTTATCCTGAGCATACATCATGTCTTTCACTTCCTTGCTACATAAACTGCTTTAAAAGTTGATGCAGAAATCATCCTGTACAAAAATCATTCCTCAACTTCTATTGGATTCCGATATTTCTTCGGTGTGTACTTTTCTTTGTTCCGTTCTTTTGCCATCCAGTAGGCATCCTGCAAAGCGCGCATTACGGCATCCTTATCATTCTCGGACAATTCACCACCGGCAAAGAGCGCAGACACATCGGCAACCAATTCTTCGGCATCTTTTGCACCTTTGTAGCCGTAGCTCTGTTGTGCCTGAAGAACAAATTCTTCGTCTTCGGAAAGCAGGAAGTTTATCTCGCATCCAAGTGCAGTGGCAAGTTTGGCGTAAACCTCGCGCTGTTTGGGATAGCGTCCGTCCACCTCATAATTGCGGATCGTCCGCAGGGACAGACCGCACATTTTACCCAGTTCCGTCTGGGACAGCTTCTTTTCATTTCGCAGCAGTCTTACCTTTTCTCCAAACTTCATATTGAAAACCTCACCCGGAAAATAATTTGCCTATCATTTGCCTAATTCTATTGGCAGAGGAATATTACTTGCTTATAATATAATTAGGCAAATATCTTGCCTATATTATAGGCAGTTTTGAGCCTTTTGTCAACGGGTCTTGGGAAATTAGCAGAATAGCAAGCACAGCCAGTGTATGTACACTTGCAAAAATCCTCGTGCCGGCATTCCGAATGGCTTGCTATATAGCAAGCACATCCGGTGTTGCCACACTCGAAGATTTTTCCTCATTGGGATATCCCAAACCCTTAGTCTTTCAAGCGAAAAGGAAGGTGGAAATGGAAGAAAAGAAACGCAACATCCGCATCGACCAAGACGGCACTCGCCATGCTCCTGTTCCTATGTGGCAGGAGTTGCCGCAGATTACGGTACGCCTTGAAGAAGGGCATACCACCTACCGCTTTATCGGCAGCTTTGACGGGAAACACACACTTCCCGAAAAAGCGGTGAAGCTGGCAGATGAGCAAAAGGGTGTGTGATTTTATGACCCACAGCAACCTTGTATTGGCAGACTGCCCACCGAATATGGAGGAAAATATTATGAAGCAGTCTGATAAAATTACAGCATTGTATTGCCGCCTCTCCCGTGACGATGACCAACAGGGTGACAGCAATTCCATCGTTAATCAAGAGTCATTTCTGACAAAGTTTGCTAAGGAAAAAGGCTTTCGGAACCTTGAGTATTTTGTGGATGACGGGTACTCCGGCGCAAACTTTCAAAGACCAGATTGGCAGCGCATGATGGTCATGGTTGACGAAGGCAAGATCGGTATCGTCATAGCCAAAGACATGAGTCGGATCGGGCGTAACTATCTGGAAGTAGGAATGTACACCGAGATTACATTTCCGCAGAACAATGTCCGCTTCATTGCAGTCAACAGTGGTGTGGATAGTGCCAACCAGAGCGACAACGAGTTTGCTCCCTTTTTGAATATCATAAACGAGTTCTATGTTAAGGACGGCAGCAAAAAGGTACGGGCATCCTTAAAGCTGAAAGGCGAGTCCGGTGAGCATCTGACCACCATACCGCCCTACGGCTATGTGAAAGACGCAGAAAACTCCGAGCAGTGGATTGTCGATGATGAAGCCGCACAGGTTGTCAAACGCATCTTTGCTTTATGCATGGATGGTAATGGTCCGACACAAATCGCCCGTATACTCAAAGAGGAACAAGTGCTGACACCTACTGTCTATCAGGACAAGCAGAAACGGAAAGTGCGCTGTGCTTTGCCCGACAATCCCTATGGATGGAACGACAGCACAGTATCGGGCATTCTGGAACGGATGGAGTATTGCGGACATACCGTAAACTTCAAAACGCACCGACAGTCTTACAAGATCAAAAAGACCATCGAGAATCCGCCGGATCAATGGAAGATCTTCCGCAACACGCACGAAGCCATTGTGGATGAGGAAACCTTTGATCGGGTGCAGGAGCTTCGCCGAAACAAGCGCAGACCGGCTAAGACGGGCAAGAGCAATTTATTTTCCGGTGTTGCCTACTGTGCCGATTGCGGAGAAAAGCTGTACTACTGCACCACGCAAAACTTTGAGGAGCGGCAAGATCACTTTGTTTGTTCTACCTCTCGGAAGAAAGGCAAAGATGTGTGTGGAACACACTTTATCCGTGCAATGGTATTGGAAAAGGGTGTACTGAAATTCCTGCAAATCCTTCTTTGGTACATATCCGATTGCGAGGACTTGTTCCGTGAAAAACTCGGCGCCAAGCGTAAAGAAGAATTCAAAAAAAGCTGGCTGCAAAACGCAGACAGCTCACACAGGCACAGCGCAGGATCGAGGAACTTGACCGACTGTTCAAGCGGATTTATGAGGACAATATTTCGGGCAAGATCAATGACAGCCGCTTTCAAAAGTTGTCTGCTGATTACGAGAAGGAGCAAGCAGAACTGACGGAAAAGATGCAGCTTTGGGAACAAGAGATTACCAAGCAGGAAGAAGAAGCGGACAGCATCGAGCAGTTCATCCGCAGAGCAAAGAAATACCCAGAACTGACACCGGCAGTCCTGCATGATCTTGTGAATAAGGTATATGTTTGTGCTCCCGACAAAAGCAGCGGACATAGGGTGCAG
>ERZ1026860.1534-NODE-1534-length-11559-cov-30.846401_pt1 | contig 11559 bp, 9 predicted proteins | sample MGYA00380160_ERZ1026860 | MGnify/ENA primary metagenome ERZ1026860 (study PRJEB33269, sample SAMEA4719796) | human gut metagenome | biome: human-associated habitat; feature: organic feature; material: feces | place: Cameroon | collected 2013-10 ... | reverse complement strand
AGGCTTACCGCAGTTCGGACAGACACCAATGATTTTGTTTTTCATAAGCGCATTCGCTCCTTTCGCAGCCTCGGTGGTCGTTACCAGCGAGGAGATCATTTCTTTGATTTCAGTCATAAAATTTTCCGGCTCCATTTCGCCACGCTCGATTTGCAGCAGCTTTGTTTCCCAATCGGCGGTCATTTCTGGGGATTGGATTTCTTCGGGCATCACAGTGATCAATGCCTTTCCTTTGTCAGTGGGCAGCAGCACCTTGGTTTTCTTGTTGCCCTTCCGCTCCAGAAAGCCCTTCTGCACTAACTTTTCGATGGTAGCGGCTCTGGTGGCAGGAGTGCCGATGCCCTGACGCTCCACGCCCTCCGGCATACTATCTGCACCCGCCGCCTGCATAGCTGATAGGAGGGTATCTTCGCTGAAATGCTTCGGCGGGGTCGTTTGCCCCTCTTTCAGTTCTGCATTGAGGATGCCGCACTCATTTTCTGCGACATTGGGCAGGGCTGTGAGTTCCTGCTTCCGGTTCAGGATGTCCGCCAGCGCCTTGCGCTCCACCGCTTTCCAGCCTTCCTCCAAAACCTCCTTGCCCTTGGCGGTAAATTCCTCCCCGGCGCATTCGGTGGTCAGCAGGGTCTCCAGATAACGGAAGGGCTTGCTTACCGCCATCAGCGTCCGGGCGATGATGAGTTTCAGAACGTTCTGCTCGCCCTTGGGCAGTGCGTCCAGATCGGCTTGCAGCATACTGCGGGTGGGCAGGATGGCGTGGTGGTCGGTGACTTTTTCCCTGTTGACGGTGCGCCGTGTCCGGGGCACAGCCTCGTCCACATCTTCCGGGGCAATGTCGAGAAAACCTTCCAACTCCTCGGTCAGTTCCTCCAGCATTTCCTCGTCATCGTCGGTGATATAGCAGCTATCAGTTCTGGGATAAGTGGTAAGTTTCTTCTCATACAGGCTCTGCACATAGTCCAGCGTCTGCTGTGCGCTGTATCCCAACAGGCGGTTGGCATCTCGCTGAAGGGTGGTCAGATCGTACAGCGGCGGCGGATTTTCGGATTTTTCCTTGCGGGTGATGCGCTGGATCGTTGCTACCATCTCCTTTCGGCAGGCTTCCAGCAGGTTTTCGGCAACGGATTTTTCGGGAATGCGGCGGCTGGATGCTGTGCAGCCGCTGGTCAGTTCCAGATCCACCGTGTAAAACTTCTCCGGCACAAAGGCGGCAATGGCGGCTTCCCGCACCACCGTCATGGCAAGCACCGGGGTCATAACACGCCCCACCGCCAGCGGTTGACCGTACAGACACGAAAAAAGCCGGGACGCATTGATGCCGACCATCCAGTCGGCACGTTCCCGGCAGAGTGCTGCATTATACAGCGCATCGTATTCAGTTGATGGCTTGAGATGGGCAAAGCCCTCCCGGATGGTGTTTTCCTCCATGCTGGACAGCCACAGGCGGGAAAAAGGCTTTTTGCACCCGGCCTGCTCATAGACCAGCCGGAAGATCAGTTCTCCCTCCCGTCCGGAATCGCAACTGTTCACAATGCTCTCGACATCCGGGCGGTGCATCAGTTTTTGCAGGATGCCAAACTGTTTTTTGGTGGACGCAGACACCAGATACTGCCACTTTTGCGGCAGGATGGGCAAATCTGCAATGCTCCACTTGACGTACTTGGCATCGTAGATGTTGGGTGGAGCCAGTTCTACCAAGTGCCCCACGCACCAGCTGACAAGATAGCCGTTGCCCTCCCAATAACCATCCTGCCGATTGGTCGCACCGAGGACTTTAGCGTAAGCTGCCCCGACAGAGGGTTTCTCTGCGATTACTAAGAGATAAGACAATAGGAATCATTCCCTTCTAATGGTATTTTGTCATAATCAACAATTAAAAAAAACTATTTTGGGGGTTCTGTGTATTTAAATTTCCGAGAGATAAATGATATACTATAAAGTAGTCTTTTATAAGGAGTTGATAATCATGGAAAGCACATCATTGTGTTTTTCTGACATTGATTGGGGCGAGGATGAGGCTAAAAACGATTACTCGCTGGAAAGATATTTTGTTGAATTTCCGGGCTTCAACAATGTGTTGACTGGGAAAAAGAGGTTTATTGTTGGGCGAAAAGGAACAGGAAAGACTGCCATTCTTCAAAAAATAAGGTTACAAGATGCTAAAAATCCAACAATCTTTAGCGTGGATATCTCTCTTCGCGATTTCCCTTTAAATGATTTCAGATCTTTAGGCGATCGAAGTCTTCAAGATAAATCAAAATATGTGGCCGCATGGAAGTTCATCCTGCTAACAGAATTAGCTGGAATGATTATAAAAAATGAATCAATTGAACGCACTCCATATACTGATGCACTTCGTGATTTTATGAATCGAAATTTCCCGAATGGTATTTCTGTAACAAACACAATTGAAAGACTTCGGAAAAATGAAAACAAAATTGCTCTAGCAGTTTCAATATTATCGGGAGATCTTAGTAGTAGCCAAAGCGAACAGGAAGTTGCACAAGTACACTATAATAAAGCGGTTAAGACATTAGAAGAAATACTGAAGGGAATTGTTAGCGATTCAACTTACTATGAATTGATTGATGAACTTGATGAAGGCTATAATTCTGATAGTAGCAACCTAAATTCTGTTATTCTTGCATTACTTCGAGCATCGGATGAGGTATACCACAGCTTTAAGTCATCAGGCATTCGTTTCATTCCTATCACAGCGTTACGGTCCGACATTTTTGATAATTTGGAAGACAACGATTTAAACAAATTAGATGATTATGTCCTTAGACTGAATTGGACAACGGATGAAAACAGCGCATGGTCACTCAAACAAATTGCTGAGCGACGCATTGCAGCAACATTAGAGAAAAGTACTACATCACAAAATAGTGGTGACTATTGGTCACTAGTTGCAGACAATGCTTCGACAGAAAAGGGGCTATGGCAATATCTATGTATTTTGACATTTAGCCGTCCGAGAGACATAATAAAGATTTTGAAATATTGTTCGGAAGAGGTGTCGTCTCAAAGATTGACATTGACCGATGTTCAACGAGCAGAAGAACGCTATTCAGATTGGTTTTACAGAGAATTCAGAGATGAAGTTCAAAGCTTTATGCCTTGTTGGAAGGGCGCACTAAATTGTATTTCGGAAATTGCAAGGGGGAAGGAGAAAGTAGCTATTTTAATTGAACGTCTTAAAGGAAACAATGAAGTTTCTAAATGGTGCTCCGATAATGGAAAAGAACCTTTGGACGTTATTAAAATCTTATTTAATTACAGTGTTATAGGTTGTATTAATGAAAGCGGTCGTTGGATTTTTAAATATAAGGATGATTACTTTGAATATATGGCATCCTATCCATATTACTGCGTCCATTATGGATTTTGCCGCAAGTTACGGATCAACAAACGCTATAATCAGGAAATTATTGAGGCTTATAGAAGCTATAAGTGATACTATGTACGGCGGCAAAACGCCGCCTTAAAATCAGATGGGTTCGGTATCTTCCTCGCCGGTCTCCTCCGGCTCGTCCTCGGTGGAAATCTCAAAATCGCCCTTGTCCTCGGTGTAGTTTGCATCGGGGTCAAGGGCTTCTTTTTCCGCCTGCTTTTTCTGCTTCTGCTTTGTGAAAGCGTAGAAGCCGCCGCCTGCCGCCAGCGCAATCAGCACGACAACGCCCAAAAAGCCGGACGCAATCTTTGTGACCTTGTTTTCCTTGGGCGTTTCCGTGCCGGATGCTGCCGCTTCTTCGGTAGCTTTCTTGGCTTCTTCCTTGGCTTTCAGCCTGTCCTGTTCAGCCTGCACCGCTGCTTCTTTTTCAGCGGTATAAGCATCGGCAGCATCTTCCTCCATCAGAGCCAACAGGTCGGCTTCATCCACAAGATTCATAAAGTGGACGGTCTGCTGCCCTTTGGCGTTGCGGTCGATGACCAGATAGAACGTACTGCCCGACTTGCTGACCAGCGTAATGAACTGCTGGCCAGAACCATCGGAATAATTGGTGTGGTAATCGTCCACCAGCGTCAGGTTGCCCTCCGGGGTCAGGGCACCAGAGGTTTCGTCCGTGACGGTGACAACATCTTCCTCCACCACTTCCGGCAGAACAGGCTGCTCCACGGGGGCGGCTTCGCCCTCAAAGGCAAAAGCGGGAGCCGCCATGCCAGCGCACAGCGCCGCCGATACCAGCAGCGCGCCCAGTTTCTTAATCTTCATCTGCATCGACCTCCTTCTCAAAAGTTGCACCCACGGCAGACAGCGCAGCCGGGTTCGGGGTAGCGGTAGCCGACTGCCGCAGCAGGGCGGCAAGCTGTTCCGGCGTGACCTTGGCAGTCCGCACCATCTCGTTGACCTCGGCGGAATCTTCCTCCTGAATGCGCCGCTCCAGAATCTCGATGCGGTTGTTCAGCTTGATGCGGCGTTCCTTCTCTTTTTCCAGCATCGCCCGCAGCTTATCCGATTTTTCGCTCATAAAACTCCTCCAATCATTTTGAAAGCCGTCCGAACCCGGCGAGATGCTTCTCCCAGTAGGACGAGTGAATGTTTGCGTACTTGATGGGGTCTCCGGCACTGACCATCATGCCATTGCCCAGATAGATTCCGGTATGGCTCATGCCGGGGGTGTCGTAGGTTCCCTTGAAAAAGACCAAATCACCGGGCTTTGCTTCGGCTTCGCTGATGTGCTGGATCTTGTTCCACAAACCGTTGGCGGTGGTGCGCCCCACATCGTAGCCGTTCTGGTTGTACACCCAACAGACGTAGCCGGAACAATCAAACCCGGTTTCCGGGGTAGAGCCGCCCCACACATAGGGCGTACCCACATACTTTTGGGCTTCCTTGTAGATGGCGGCGAACTCCTCATCCGTCAGGGCTTCTGCCGGGACCTGATAGTCGATGCCCGGTGTGCCGGAGCCGTCGGAGCCACCGGGCGGCAAGCCTCCATTAAAAAGATAAGGTCTGCCACCCAACGTATCCTGAAAAATCTCGTACCGTTTCCATTGGTCGGCATTCAATTCTTCCCGGATAACGACTTCCAGCCCTTTATTCACCAATTTGGTGTGGAAGATTCGATACTCGTAAGGCACCTGCGTGGGAACCGGGATTCCTGCCGGGCTGATGACCCAGACGGTCTTATACCGTATCTGTACCTCCACCCATGTGGTCAGCTTATACTGCTTTTTGAAGGTCTCCTTCAGCTTGCCCTGCACCTCTGACCGAGTGTAATCGTCATACAGGGTCGTGAGAAAAGAAGTCAACTGCCACGGGTCATGCTCGATGGGGTCAAGGTGATACTGGTACTCGTTGTAGCCGGGGTGGTCAGTGGGGGTGCGCCTGATTTTCTTGTCCAGTTCCTTTTCCAACTTTTTATAATCCTGCTCTGCGCCCCGGATGTCCCGGTCCTCGGCAGAGTACATGGTCTGCCCGGACACCTGTGTGCCGCCCGAAAAGAGGATGCCGCAGGAGGAAAAACCGGACATCACCATGAGGATGAGCAAAAGAAAAACGCCCACGATCACCAGAACGTGTGCGTTGCCCTTGGCGGCATTCATCAGCCCCTTTACGGCGGTGCTGACGGCAGTTTTGCCTTTCTCCACCGCCTGTTCCACGCCGGACCGGGCAGCGGATACACCATTAGATGCCGCTTTGCCGCCTGCGGTCTGCGCCGCTGTGCCCGACCGGGCGGCGGTATAATAGCTTTTGTGAATTTCTTGCCGCTGTTTCCAACATGAAAGCCAGTTGGAGCCGCCCTCACCGGTGCCGGATGCGCCTGCATCTTGTGCCGCAGTCGGCTCTCGTGCAGAAGATTTTGCGGTTTTGGTGCCCTTCTTGCCCTGCATCTTGGCTTTCTTTTTCAGCTTCCGGGCATAGCGGCTCTTGGCAATATCGTGGGTGGTCTCGGCGGCTTTTTCGCCCTCGCTCAACGCCTGCACACCAACATTTTCATCCTCGTACTGGTCAACCTCCCGGTGTACCGCAGAGCGGGCGGCATGGGCGGCGTACATCTCCCGCTTTTGCGCCTTGCTTAAACGGCTCAACTCGTCCGGGGTCAGTTCCGCCTTGCCGAACCGCAGATGCTGGGCCTTTTCCGTAGCTTTATCTGCATCGGTTTTCAGCTTTTTCTTTTTGGGCACCGACTGCTCTACCTTGGCTTTTTTCGGGGGAGAACGGGTCTTTTTTGCGGACGTTTCCTCTTTGATGTTCAGCTTCGGTTCACTCATTTCTGTGCGCCCTCCGAGACTTCACCCAATTTGGTGGTCATAATGCGGTAGAGTTCCAGATCGGTGGGGAAACGGTCCACAAACGGCAGAATGACATTGCCGAAAAACAGCAGCCCTTCGCCCTCGCCGGAGTGGGTCACATAGGAAAGCTGATGGGGCGAAATATTGAGCTGCTTTGCGAGAATTTGCCGGTCTCCCGCCGCCTGATTCAGCATGATGATCATGTCACTGTTCTCGAAAATATTCTCGACTTCACGGGAAGAAAGAAGGTCTTTCACGTTCTGGGTCAGCCCCGTGGGAATACCGCCCCACTTGCGGAAACGCTTCCAGATCTCCACGGAATAAGCGGCAGTCTGCTCCTCTTTCAGAAGCAGGTGCATCTCATCCATATAATACCGGGTGGACTTTCCGCTGCTGCGGTTTGCCGTGACACGCCCCCAGACCTGATCCTGCACAATGAGCATACCGAGTTTCTTCATCTGCTTGCCCAGTTCCTTGATGTCGTAGCAGACGATGCGGTTATTGACGTTCACATTCGTGCGGTGGTTGAACAGGTTCAGACTGCCCTTGACGTAGATCTCCAGTGCGGTGGCAACATGGTGGGCTTCCTTCTCGTCCTGTTGGAGTAGGGCGTTGTACAAGTCCTCAAGGATGGGCATATTCTCCGGGCAGGGGTCCGCAAAATATTTGCGGTAAATCAGATGCACACAGCGGTCGATGACGGTTTTCTCCACCGGCAGCAACCCTTCCTTGCCGCCCACCACCAGTTCACACAGCGAAAGAATAAAGTCAGCTTTCAGGGAAAGCGGATTATCTTCCTCCGAATAGTTGGCGTTAATGTCCATGGGGTTGATGAACTGGGTGCTGTTGGGGCTGATTTTGATGACCTGACCCTTCAAACGATTCACCAGCGGAGAATACTCTCCCTCAGGATCATTGACAATAATATCATCGTCCGTCACCAGAAACGCATTGGCGATTTCACGCTTTGCCGAGAAACTTTTGCCGGAGCCGGGAGTACCCAAAATCAGGCCATTGGGGTTCTTCAGCTTCTTCCGGTCCACCATGATGAGGTTGTTGGACAGGGCGTTCAGGCCGTAATACAGGCTTTCTTTGCCGGACTGGTACAGTTCCTGTGTGGTGAACGGAATGAAGATGGCGGTACTGCTGGTGGTCAGCCCTCGCTGAATTTCGATCTGGCAGTCAGCCAGCGGCAGGCTGCTCATCAGCCCCTGCTCCTGCCGAAAGTCAAGGCGGCACAGGTTGCAGTTGTGCTTCTGGGCAATGGAGCTGGCCTGAAAGACGTTGTTTTCCAGTTCCTGCTCTGTGCGCCCGGTGTTCAGCACCAGAAAAGTGACGAGGAACATCCGCTCGTTCTGGCTCTGCAATTCTTTCAGCAGGGCTTTTGCATCTCTGCCGTAGGTTGCCAAATCCGACGGAATGATGTCGATATCATACCCGGCGCGGATTGCCTTTTTCTGCTCCTCAATCTTTGATCTATCGAGTTCGGTGATGGTGCGCTTGACCGTTTTGATAGCACGGTTCTGGTCAACCGACTGGATGTGCATGGTGACGATTTGAGACGAATCCATGTCCAGAAAGTCCTTCAAAAGCTGGTCGGACAGGTCGGATGCCGTGATGCCCAGAAAGCTGGCGGCGCAGTAGATGCCGCCCATCTGGAATGTGCGGCTGTTCTTAAAGGCAAATGCCGTGGGAGCAATGGCATCTTTCACCGAAAGCCCGCTTTTCACAAGGTCATTCCAGTCGAAACGGAACTTGGAAGAACCGTCCATGTTGAACATATCGTGCATCAGCTTGAGCCGTTCGGCACCGTTCAGCGGACGCGCCAGCACACCCAGCCGGTGGAAGTTGTTCAGCAGGTCGTTCTGGATGTGGTCGAGGCGGGTCTTGACCTGCCGCATACTCTCGCCCTCCACGCCAAAGGTGATGAATTTGGTCTTGGTCAGACCATTATTGCCCTTGGCAAGCTGCTGGCGCAGCATCTGGGAATACTCCGCACGAACATCATCAAAACCGTCCTTCTGGAACGGAATGCGGATGCTCTTTTCAAACTCGGTGCTGTCGGTTGCCATGTTCACAAAGGACAGTTCAAATTTGATGCTGGAATCAAAGAAGTTCAGAAAACTGCACCATTCCTCAAAAATGGCCGTCTTATCTTCCGGCTGGGCCAGCTGGTAATTGATATCCTGATACTGGATGGTGCGGGTGTAGTAGCCGGGACGGACACGGCAAGTGCCATCCTCAAACATCCGCTGCATGGGGATGGACTGCTGGGCGGTCCGGGGCACAACGGGCTTTGCATTTTGCCTGCGCTTCTGCGCAGACTGCGGCTTGCTGTGCTTACCGGTCTTTTTCCAAAACGGAATCATGGGTCATACCTCCCTTCATCAAAATCGCATAGTAGTTGTTGGTCTTGTAGGGGCGGATCTTCGGACGGAGAAACCGGGACTGCACATAGTACGACAGCAGCTTTTCCATAGGCTGACCGTTTTTCTCGTACATTCCAAGAAAGAACGCCGGCAGCATCACCGCCATCATACCGAGGGTGGCGGCGGTGTTGCCGCCAGAATCCCGGAGAACAAAAAACAGCGGCACTCCAATGAGAGCCGCTGTGCCGAAACAAAGCAGTTGCCGTTTGGTCAGGTTGAACGCCACTTTGGATTTGACCTTGGTCAAATCACGGGGAACGGAGATATAAGCAGCCAATCAAACACCTCCTTTAATGCGCTCCGAGGACGGATTTCGTCACAGAGCTGGTCTTGAACAGGCTGAAACAGAGCAGAACGGTGTAGCCCACAATGCTCCAAATGGAGTTGATGGCATCCCCAGAAATTGCCACGCTCTGGATCAACACGGCATAAATTGCCACGCAGATGAGGATGAGAAAGCCCTGAAAGCCCAATGCGAACAGGCATTTCAGGTAGTTCTGCCCCATGTGCGATTGCTCGTGGTTGCCGAAGGTCGCCATCGGGATGGGTGCAAGGCTCACCATGCAATATATCTCAATCATTCTTCCGTACACGATGACAAAAATAATGATGCTCAATATCCGCATAGTGATGCCGATGAAGAAACTTTGCAGGAAAAGCCCGAACAGTGGGCCTACGTCCATCTGCATCAGGCTGGATTGCAGCATGGACAAACCAATGTCGTTGACACGGGTGTTTCCGGCAATGATGCCGCTGGAATCGGACACCACCTTCTGGGTGACGTCGAACACCGCCATCACAATATCGAAGGTGTTACTGATGAGCCATACCGAAACAGCGGTCTTAAAAATCCAGCGCATGATGAGGGCAGGCTCAAACTGCGCCATATTGTTATGCTGAGTGATCATCTCGATCAATTCATAACAGGCGATGAAGGTCAGGATGATGCCTGCAATGGGCAGCACTACGTTCCGGGAGAGGGCTTCGATCATGGCGAACACTCTCGGTTCAAAGCTGGAGGGCTTGGTGCCCACCTGCTGGGCGATATTGCCGACCTGTGTGTTCACATCGTCGAACAGCCCGCTGAGATTCGACATAATGCCTGCCGTCAGGATGCCTTTGATCCAGTCGGCAATGGCTTTGAGAACGGTTTCCATTCAGCAGTCACCGTCCTTAGCTGAAGTGGTTGATAAGGGTCTTGAGAAGGTTCAGGAGAAAAATAATGTGGGTCAAAAACTGCATAAAAGAACACTTCCTTTCGTTGATGGGTGGATAAAAACATGGCTTGGAGCACGGATATTCAAAAACTGCAAACCGCAGAGGGCTATCCGTTGCTGCTCAAACCGCCGTATGGAATAATCGCCTCAGAAGCCGCTGAAAACAAAAAATGCCGACTGCTTTTCGGCAATCGGCAAATCATAATAAAAAGTTATATAGCTGTTTTTATAAGTCGGCGAACGGGAACCTTGTGATAAACATCAAGGATGCGTTTTTCTCCATTTCGCCAAAAGGGGTTCATGTAATAACAATCGCATTCTTTACAATACCAAATGTATTCAGCTTCTCCGTCAATCTCTAATGTAAATGCCTTCATTTTTAGAAGCGGATGCCATGGGCAATGTTTCTGAAGCTCTTCTTTTTGACGATCAACTTTGCGAAGTCCAAAAAGCTTACCACATTTTAGAGGGGGAGGATTAAACTTAAAACGACTATCAATGGGATTTTCTATATGATCATTGAAGTTTGATAATCCAAGTTGATTGAGAGGTCTATAATGAAGCCCTGCATTATGTTGATTTTTTGCCATTATAATAATCCTTTTTCAAGCAAGCATCTTGCCCTCCAGATAGGAGCAGCGGAGATAATCAGGATTGGTGTAGTACACGTTGGAATTGAAATCGGAGATCTCATCCGTGATAAACGACGAAAAAACATCCAGAATTGCCTGTGCAACATCCTCATCCTTCATGGTGGACAGCACTAGCCCCTGATACAGCATTCCGATGGAGGTTGCAGCAGGGACCGTATAGCGGCACTCTGCGGCGGTATCAAAATCCCCATCCGGGATGTTGAGATCTTCGATCAGCTCATCCGAAACCTGCTCAAAGGACAGGCAGTGGTTTACTTCTGCCAGCCGGAGCTGCCGTTCGATGTCGGCTTTTGTGAAGTGACGGATCACATCCTGCCGATGATTTTTGGTCTTGCGGGCGATGGTCTCGATCAGGCTACAAACATAGAGAACATCATTTTTCTGCTTTTCGGTCATGGATGGGTTCACTCCTCTCAAAGGCCAGGCAGTGCAAAGCGTTTACGGTATGAAAGCTGATTTGGTGTGTTGGATGCTTGAATTTCGCCAATGCCCAAAATGCTTCACGGCTGATCTGCCCGGACGTAAATCCGTTGACGTAATCCCAAATGGTGTCGTCTGCCATGGGTCCCTCCACAATATCGTAGGGATGGGTTTCGCCTGCACGACATTTTGCAATAAAATCCAGCCATTCGTCCGACATTTCAGGGAAACGCAGGATCTTCAGGTCGGGATTTTCTGCATAGCGATAGACGTTCACAAGGCCATCGGCAGAACGGCGGTCTGCCCAGCGGTAGGCTTGCTGATAGTTGTTCGTGCAGTAGAATCCCCAAGAAAAGTCTTTTGTATACCGTGTGATGCGGATTTCGGGATAGACAACTTCTTCTTTACTGCCATGATACAATAAAATCTCGCTCATCTGCTTCACCTTCTGTATGAGAGATCATTACTATGGCTTTCCTTATTATAATATGTACCGGGCGGCAATCGCCGCCCGCTGTTCTTAACCGAACAGACCGCTCAGCAGGGGAATCAGGGTGATGCCCACCAGAGCGACACCGCCGCCAGCCATGAGCTGCTTCA